>ERZ1034687.91-NODE-91-length-54302-cov-13.666230_pt1 | contig 54302 bp, 52 predicted proteins | sample MGYA00520704_ERZ1034687 | MGnify/ENA primary metagenome ERZ1034687 (study PRJEB33766, sample SAMN09781762) | gut metagenome | biome: gut microbiome | host: Homo sapiens | place: Madagascar | study: EMG produced TPA metagenomics assembly of the PRJNA485056 data set... | reverse complement strand
GTATTGGCGAGCAGTTTAATATGAAGGAAATGATCAAAACTATTTCTGAAGAGAACATGAAGAAGCCTGTGACTGATAACAGCTATAGTGTTAAAACTCCAGAAGGCTTACTTGATGGAGCTCACCCCATAGTGCTTACCGAAGACATGGTGCTCGCAGAAGGCAAGGAGTAAAACTATGGCAAAGTTTACAGCTACCACGGTGGATGCTCTTCAGACTGAAATCATGAGACGTGCAAATCTGGCGCTAAAAAACGAAATTGCAAGCACTGTAAAAGAGCGGCTTAAAACTCATGTGCAGAAAGATGTGTATTCAACCTACTCCCCCGTCGAATATGAACGGCGTGAGGGATCTGGTGGCTTAGTAGACGATAAAAATCTAAAACACAAAGTTCGAAGTCGCACGCTATATGTGTATGAAGAGGCACCTATTGATGGACCGCGCCTAGACGCTCCAAATTTCAAAAACAGGCCAGACAGTTTAGCACGCATAATCGAAGAGGGCGCTTACAATCCGTGGAATTATAGAAAATATAAGTGGACAAAACCACGTCCATTCATGGAGAACACACAAGACGACATTGATTATAGATACGCTGATATTGTAAAGCTACTAAAAAATCGAATCGAGCACGACAAATAATTAAAAAGATGAGCAGACTTATTAAAGCCTGCTTTTTTTAGATTCGGCTCCAGAAGGAGGAATATGATATGGCGAACAAACCAGAGTTAAGCATTAAAGTTAGTGTAGATCCGGTAATTAAGCAAACTAAATTTCAAGAAGACATTAACAAACTAATTCCTGAAAGCAATCCAGTGAAAATCAACGGCAAATTTGATGCGGCGAAAATGCTTGATGGTATCAGTGATTACCAAAAAGGTGGGAAAAATGCTGTAACGATTCACGGCAAAATCGATGCAGCTGAAGCATTAAAGAGTATTGCAAAATATCAGGAAGGCGGACAAAATCAAGCAGTTATTCTTGGAAAATTCTCAAATGTCAAAGAAATGATGAATGATTTAAAAAAAGAGAATGCTGAGATCAATGCCTCTCTTACACAGGATAGTCTTAGTAATATCAGAGACCAATTACAGGGAATCATCAATGGACTTGATGTATCCAAAGTCGGTTCTGCGTCTTCGGAGCCGTCCAAGAAGAAACCTGTAAAAGGCAATGAAAAACAAATTTCAGTCAATGTTACTCCAGGTACTACAGACGAATCAATTGATATTCTGCGAAGTAAAATCCAAAACGGTTTAACTGAAATTCCAATTACTGCCAATATCAGCTCAGTACAATTAAATGCGATTCGTAAAAGTGTTACGGATATTTTAGCTGATATCACATTTGACCCAATAGTCAAAAAAGTAAATAGCGCATCACAAGCAACAACAAAAAAAAAGAAAATCGATTTTCCTTCCGAAGACAGACTGTCTGAGATGATGGCCAATGCTCAATATACTGCTACAAAAACTGAAAGCGCAGAGGCCGCATCTGCAAAACAAAAAGATATTATCTATCAGAATTTGGTTGACCATCAGGCGAAAGCTGCTGAAAGTGCTAATAGCGCAACTGCACAAACTGCACAAGGACTCTCAGATGCTAATAAAGCAATGGGAAATTTGAACACTAAAGCTGAAGAATTTGGGCAGAATTGGCGACAAGTTGTTACGTTGATTGCAAATGCTACTAAAAATTTGGCCAATTTAATGAAAGACAATTATGGTGGATCTTTTGGTCTTGATATTTTCAGTTCTTTTCAGGAATTTCAAAAAGAGCTGCCGGATTTGGATACGGATCATGTAAAGCCTTATTTAAAAACTATAAAGGACTGGAGTGATTTACTGCTTGAAAGTGCAGGTGGCGAATTCAATCCGGATATAATGATCCAGGCTATTCATATGCTTTCTGGTCTTGCTGACGCATGGAATCAGATTGATGTAGAAAAGTTGACAAATAATCAGACAAAAGAGAAGTTACTTCAAAACATGTCTGAATTAAATAGTATCTTTCCTTCTTCTGGAGAGAAAGAACCATTTTTAGGAGAAAAAGACGCCGCCATTAATTATCTAACTGATCTATTGGCAAAAGCAGCAAAGTATTATGCCGAAGTCGGAAATGCAGCGAAACAAACCGCTGATAGTATCGCTACAGCAAATCAAGGTTTTGCAAATCAGACAGCCGAATTGAAGAAAACAAATTCTGAATTAGAAAGAACCAAACAGTTATCTTTTGATTCGCCGGAATTGGTCGTACAGAAAGAAGAGCAGAAATCTATTGAGCTTCCACTTCCCGAAACGCCCAACTACACAAAGCCGAGTGAAACGTTAGATGATTATCGTGATTCTGTTGGTGCAGCTGCTAATATTCAGCAGTATTTTGCAAGTGAAGTAGACAACGCAACGGCATCTCTTGGCTCTCAATCTGAAACACTCAAAGCTCTAAAAAAGAGTCTGGACGAATACACTGGTTCTATTGATGGCGTAGAGAAGTTTGCCAAGGCAGAAAAAGAGTTGGATCAGCTCAAGAAAAAACTAGCACAGCAGCAACAACAGCAGCCAGCGCAACCCGCTCCGCAGCCGCAACCAAACAATCAACCGCCTGCTCCTATTAAGCCGAATAACAATCCCAAGCCGCACAACAATGGGCAGCCCCCTGCTCCACCTACTCCACCGAACAATCAGCCGCCGAATAATGGCGGCAATAACGGTGGCGGTAATAATCCTCCTATAGAAAATCAGCAAAAGCTCGAACAGGCTCTTGAGCGAATCATGATGAAAATGATTACAGCTCAGAACAAAAAGGACACTTCTGGAGATAAAAACTACGGGAAAAATGTCGCAGAACAGGTCAAATGGCAAGGACAACTACACGATCGAGCACAAGAGCTGATTGATAAGTTGAATGCGAATTATCCAGGCTGGGAAAAGAGTAAGTCGTGGCAACGTCACGGCGAGAATATTGCCCATGCACGAAATGATTATTCTACTGCGCGTGAGGATAAACAAGATCTCGACACCGTTCAAAAACTCGGTAAAGAACTACAGCGGAACCTTAAACTACGTGAAGCTCTGCATAAGATTGATAAGAATATTGAGCCTGTTAAATATCAAAATACACAGGACGATATTAAAAAATCCAAAGCCGAAATTGTCAGACTGCGTAGCGAAGCGAAAGCAAAAGGTCTGAACACTAATGAAGTCACCAGCGATTTCTTAAGGAGTGCGTCCGAGCTTCAGGAACAGCTGACCAATAAAGCTGCTGCTAAGGCCAAAGCAGATGCCGATGATTGGTTGGATACTGCCAAAAAGAATATCAGTGAAGCTAAGAGCGCTTATATTTTTGCTCAGAAGGAAATCGACGAGCTTGATAAACAAGCAACCAAAACTCACGATAGACAGACTCAGGCTGATATTGCCTCAGAAAAGAAGCTGTGGGAGACAAAACGCGATAATGCAGAAAAAACAATCAATGGATATCTGGGTGGAAATGCAGACAAGTATGCTACCGATGCTAATAAAGAGATTGATTCTGTTTTTAATCGTATTGATATTAAGGATTCTATCGCAGCAGAAAATAAAGCCGCCGCAGAAGCAATTAAAGCAATCAATACTGCAAAGAATAAATATCTTGATGCTTACGATGCTGTTCAGAAGAAACGTGAGGAGTTGTCAAAAATTGATGATGCTGCCACAAAACAAATGATTCAAAATGCCATTGCTGTTCAGCGTGGTATTATGAAATCTGCAGGTAACGAAATCAATTCTTACGGCAAAAATTATGGCAACCTTGTCTCTGATACATGGAATGAAATTAGTATCCATCGTAACGATTCTCAGATTAAGAGTCAATCAGTTTATGAAACAAAAGTAAACAAAGAAGCTGTCGCAACAAAGAAAGAGAACCTTAATTTGCTCAAGCAGTACAATCAGTCTTTGAATGAAGAATTGAAACTTCTGAAGCAGGTTTATGCGGCAGAAACGGCTGAGGGCAAAGCTGCCGCTCAGAATGCGCTTAATGACCAGAAAGATATAACTGAAAATTTACGCAAACAGCTCAAAGGCAAAGGGTTGGATGTAACTCCTGATTATCAAAAGTATAATACGCAAAATGCGCTCAATGAAGCTGCTATAAATGCAAAATATAACAAGCCAGACATTGATGGTTTGACAAAAAAGTATATTGCAAATATGCGTGAGCAGAACGATACTATTAACAAAATCGGTACGGTTGCAGATCCAGACCTTGCTAATAGAATGAGTCAGAGCATTGAAGAAAATAATAAAGCTATTCAAGAAGCGGGGATGGAACTTGCAAAACTTGGTCAAAATGCTTCTGAAGCATGGAAACAGATAGACAAGGTTCGACTTGAACTCGATTACAATAATGACCAAGCGTTTAACAAAGCTCTTGATGCGCAAAATAAGGAGCTTGAAAAGAATATCTCTGACGATGAAAAGCTTCTAAACCGTATTGATCGTGCAATGCGTAATCGCGAAAAGGCTTATGATTCTTATTTGAATGCTGATATTAATTCCCCTGCCGATGTAGTGGCAAAGAAAGGTCGTTTTGATGCTCGCAGTGCAAATCTATTTGAATTACAGCAAGAGGCTGCGGCTCGTGGTTTAACGAATTCTCAGAACTATATTGGCTTGTTGGATCAACATCAAAAAGAGATAGATGCTATTACTGAGGCACAACAAAAACGTGCAGAGGCAGAACAAGAAGCCATCCGTGTCCAAGACGAAGATCGTATCTCCCTCTTGAATTACATCAAGACTGTAGAGAAATATAAGGATAGATTGGAACAGGATAATCATACCGATGATGCTGTGTATGGTGATTCCGTTAAAATGGCCAATGCTGGTTGGGATCTTCTTAATGAACTTAATAAGAATCCAGATAATAAAGATCAAGTCGCAAATCTATGGGGTCAAAAATATGGCATTCAAGGTGTAACGGATCTCGAAAGCGCATTTAAAGCGTTAGCAGTTGAAGCTGGGAAAGCCGGTATTAAAGTCCAAGATTTACGTACAGAGACAGAAAAGCTCCGCTCTGTTACTCAAGCAAAGACTAATATTGCCAACCTCAAGTCTCAGCTGATTGATTATCTCGAAAAATTCCCGAAGGTTGAAAAAACACTTGCTGAACCAGTGCAAAAACTTAAGGCAGCGCTTGCTGATCCGAATGCGTACAAAAATGCAGGACAGTTAAAACAAGCTATGGCGGAACTTCGTGCTCAAGCAAAATCGCTAGGTCTGGAGTCCGAAAACCTCATTGATAAATTCGAAAAACTGTTTGGCCAGCATTTGAGCACTATGATTACTATGGCAGCTCTGCACAAGATGCAAGACGCGCTTCGGATCGTGTATCAAAATGTGGTCGAGATTGATACGGCTTTGATTGAACTGCGCAAGGTTAGCGAATTGTCTGGTAAAGCTCTCGAAGAGTATATGGGGCGTGCCGCAGAACAAGCACAGAATCTTGGTGTATCTATAAGCGATTACATCGGCAGTACAGCTGACTGGAAACGTTTGGGTTATTCCGACGAAGATGCTGAAAACATGGCTACCTACTCGACGCTTCTGAAAAATGTTGGAGATGGTATTGATGATGTTAATACATCTTCTTCTTACTTAATCTCGACATTGCAAGGTTTTGGGTTACTGGCTAAAGATGCCGAAAGTGTAGTCGACAAGATTGACAAAGTGGCGAACACACAACCGATTACAGCGCAGGCCATCGGTGAGATTCTTACTCGTTCGGCTGCAAGTATGAAAGCTGCAAACAACGATTTGGCTGAAACAATCAGTTTGGGCACCGCAGCCTATGCAGTAATCCAAAATGCCGAGACAGTAGGAACAACTTTGAAGAGCGTTTCTATGTACCTACGTGCAGCTAAGAGCGAATTAGAAAGCGCTGGAGAAAGTGCAGACGGATGTGCGAATTCTGTATCCGAGCTCCGTAGCGAGCTAAAGTCTCTTACTGGCGTTGACATTATGCTGGATAGTAAAAATTTCAAGAGTACATATCAAATTTTAAAAGAACTGTCTCAAGTATGGAACAATCTATCAGACGTGACACAAGCAAACGTCACTGAAATGATTGGCGGTAAGAGAAACGCTAACGCCGTTAGTGCAATCTTAAATAACTTTGATGTAGCAGAATCGTCTCTTGAAGCTGCTGCCCATAGCGCGGGAACAGCATGGGAGGAGAATTCTGTCTGGCTCGACAGTATCCAAGCTCGCCTTGCACAGCTCGACGCAAGCTTTCAAGCTCTCTCTCAAGACGTCCTTTCTTCCGATCTCGTAAAGGGCGGTATATCTTTCCTTACATCAATTGTTAAACTTCTTGATAAAATCATTAATCTTACTGGTGCCCTTCCTGCTGGACTGGGTATCGCAGCATTTGCAGGACAGCTGGGTAAACCTAAAATGACGGGTTTCATGATTGTGCCCAGCAATACTCCGGGTGGTGACACGGAACAAGCACGCTGTAGTTTTTATTGGCGCAGCGTAGCGAGGGAGTATTTAGTAAAACCGACGAACATGGTGGCTTAACCACGGCGAGTTTGGGTAATTCTCGTCCGGGAACCGAAAGGAATCCGCAGGCAAGCTTCTGACAGAGCCTATATGTAATAATATGGATACTCCGTTAGAAGACGCTTCAGAGAGCATAATGTCGGAGTGGAACTACGTGCGTAACAGCGCCGCAGGTTCACTATGGGGTGCTCCAAATCAGCTATCGCAAGATGGCAAAAATTACAGGTGGTCTCTCCCCCGCCGTCAAAAGTGGAGAATAAAATTTGACAGAAGAATTATTATATGATAGTATCAGGAGGGAAGTATGGACGAAGAGATCAAAAAGATTTGCGAAGAATATGCATGGGCGTGGTATTTTGATCTTCCGCATAGACTAGAGTGGCAGAATAAATATTTTCAGGCACGCAGAGGGCTTTCTGAAGAAGAAAAAGTTTCTGTAACTGAATATTTTTGTAAATGCCAAAACAAAAATGAGAGACTTCTTCCGCAAATTGATTATGTTGGTCCATTTGAATCCTATTTAATTAAAGAGGAATGCGATAATGTCTGAGCCGAAGACGTATACTTTTGTATATAATGAGATTGCAAAATTGATTATAATCCCAGTAATATTCAAAACTAATAATTGCATGATGAAGGTAAAAACGCTCATTGATACTGGCGCTGCTGCAAGTTATATTTCAAGTTTTGTTTCTACATCTTTAAATCTTCAACTCACAGGAAATGTATATCATGTCAAATTTGGAGAAGATGACGCAATTCGTCCTTCTGTTTATGCTAATTTAATATTGTCTTCTGATATTTGCTTTTCAAACAAAGAGTTAACCGTTCTTAAAGATGAACCTCGTGCTTATGATGCCATTATTGGCATGGATATCTTGTCGAAAACGGATTATTCTGTAAGCAATTATAGCGGTCATACCACTTTTAGCCTTCGTATACCATCACAAGCAGAGATAAAATACGGAGATACAGAAGACATCGATCTACTAATGGACAAAATTGAAGACACTTTTCTTTCGACATAATCTATATTGACACAGCGTTCGTCGTAAGCTATAATAAAAATATCGAAAGCAACACACAAAACGCATGTAGTGGAGGTATTATATTATGCCAAGACCTAAAGGCAGCAAGAACAAAGCAAATACAGCTGCAGTTGTTGATTACGAAGCTCTGATTGCAGAGAAAAACGCTGCTATTGAAGCAACCAACAGTGAGATTGCATCTATCACTGCAAATATTGATACGCTGAAAAGCGATCTGAAAACACGCAAAACAGAACTTAAAAAACTGAACAAAGATATTGCAAAATTGGAGTCCAAGAAATCAGCTGCCGATCAGAAGGCCGCTGAAGCTGCTGCTGAAAAAGAAGCCGTTGATCTTGTGAAGAAGGCATTGGCAGGTGGCACTACTGTTGATGAAATCATTAAACTGCTGAAATAACGGCTGCACCGAAAGGTGTTGTCATAATGAACAAGCCCGACTTCCCTACTACTGGGAGGCCGGGCGTTTTAATTATGCTATTTAGTTAGTTATGACTAACCGTTCACACCTACGGTTCTTGCAATAAAATTGTTTACTGGGTTTGCTGGCGGTACAATCACTTCTGCGCTTTTGCTTTCCGTTCTGCTTCAAGCTTTACAAAGTCAAGTCCATATAAATCTTCAAGTTCTTCGAGGACATGTTTGATCCCATATCCAACATGCATCTCGTTTGCGCCAAATTTATAATAGATATCGCCAAGTGCTTCCGGTTCAAGTCCAAGATCGTCAATTCGACCTCTGAATTTCCCATGGCCATCAACGGTTACAGGATACCGAAAATCAGCGCCCCATTCATCAGTCCATCCGTTGTACGAGTCGCTATTTGCACATGTGTCGCCAATTCTGTATTCAAGTTTGCAAATGAGGTCCATAATGTCCTGATTTACTTTCATTTTAATTCTCCTTTAAAAATTGCTTCCGCACTGCTTACAATGCCACTGTTTGCCGATCTTCCCGCTGGCCGCACCCACGAGAGACACAGACACGGCGCGGCTCACGGTGCTGATCTTCTCGGTGTTCGTGGACTTGCAGTAGGGACATGGCACATGAGGATGTTGCTCTTCATCCATTTTAGCGATTGCTGCGTGAAAAGCGATGGATTCCTGGAGTTCTTTTTCTTCTTTTTGGCGTTCACGTTCGAGACAACCGGGATCTGCTTGTTCACGGAGATAATTGACATATCTATTAAGATATGTTTGGTTGGTTGCCTTATGTCTTTTATCGTTTGGGTCTTCTTCCCCGTAAACTTTAATATAATATTCAAGATACTGAGGGTCGTTTTGTTTGATGAAATCCATCATATAAGCAAATACTATCGATTCATAAAAGTCTCTATCTGTTTTTAACCATGGATCTTCTTGTAAATATGAATATTCAGGATGTGATTTATAAAGTCTCTTTCCTTCGAGTTCAATCATAAATTCTTGCAAAGGGTTAAAATCCCAATGATGATTTTTAATTTTTTCAAACGGAACGTCGTATTTCATTTCGCCAAATTTCATTTTACCACCCATTGATCTTTTGTGTTATTTGACCGTTAACACAATTATACGATTTGACAATCAACGAGTCAATGGTCAAGGTAAACAAAACCTTAGATGGAACTTTGGAAAAAGCAATTGAGGCATCGGCTCAGTTAAAAAAGATGCCTGGAAAATTACAAGACTTTGTACTTTTAGGAGATTTCAAGCTTGGAAAAGCAAAGCGAGTTAAAGCTGAAGATCTTAAAATCAACAACACTGATCAAAAAATTGATGGTTCCGATCCTGCCATCCAAAATCTTGCTGCTCAACTTGCTGGTCTTGATAAATCTCAGCAATCCGCCATCTTTAAGATGTCCGATTTGAGTGACGCAGCTCAAAATGCTACCCGTTCTGTTCTCGAACAAACCGCAGCACAAGAGAGTCTTAGCGGCTCCTTGGTTGAAAGTGCTCTTAAGGCCAATGGATTCTCTGATGCACAAGCAAAAGAAGTTATTCAGAACGCACAACTCGTTGATTCTGCTGGGAATTATCTGGTCGTAAGTAAAGACATTGCTCAACAAAACCTTGAAACTGCACTTTCTCAAGACAATGTTTCAGCAGCACTTCAAGCTACAAATCAAACCGAAACGCAATTAGCAGCTACTATTATTTCTACTGTTCTTGGACAACAAGTACAAACAGCTACAACATGGGCACAAAAATTGGCACTTGACGCTCTTACGATTACGCTTTCTTTTGCAAAACAGGCAGCAATCGGGCTAGGCATCGGTTTTCTGACTTGGGTTGGTTCTAATATTGTTGACTATATTATGAATCTCAAAACCCGTTCTGAAGAGCTTGTCGAGACGATGAACGAATCTCACGATGCAGCAGATCAGGCCACTAAGGATGTTGAAGAGATTCAGTCCAAGATTGACGAGCTCAATGATTCCCTAGAAACTGCTGGGGTTAAAAAGATCGAGGATATTGTTGATCCTGCCGAGCGCGAGCGGTTACAAGCCATCAACGATATGTTGCAGGCTCAACTCGAACTCAAGAAGCAACTGGAAAAAGACGCAAACGATAAAGCAAATGCCGACACAAGTGCTGTTGTAAATGATAAAACTGAAAAAAGCATTTATGATTTTGACGAGAGGCACGATTGGACTGGCGACTATACTACAGGGAAAGATATTACAAAAACCGAATCTCTCCAGGAGTATACAGCAGCACTCGAAGATACTACTCAAAAACGTCGCGATCTTCAGGTTGAACTTGACCAAATTGAAGTCTCTAGCGGAAAAGACTCTAAAGAGTATGCAAATAAAAAGAAAGAACTCGATGCTCTAAATGAAACTTTTGAATCCCAGAAAACCAAGGTCGAAGAACTGTCTTCTGCTGTTTCCGAGCAGATGGGCAATTACAAGACAGACGCTGACAGTTTCGCTAAGTACAAGGACGAATATGTTGCCGGCACGAACGCAATCACAGATGCTACTAAAGCTCTTGCAAATGCAAATGATGATGTCGGTGTAAGTACAACTAATTATGACATTCTTTTGCAGAAAATAAGAGCAGCAAAAAATGAGATTGACAACGGAACCGAAGATCGAAAGGGTTATGGATATGTTCGTGCTCTTGACACGTTGACGTCTTCTGGTCTTGAAACTGGCGACGATATTCGTGAGCTTTCAATGGTTCCTGCAAACCAAACCAAAGAACAAGCTGATGCAATTGCCGTTCTTCAAAAAGCGGCTGATGACGCACATGTCACACTTGATCAGTTTATTTCCGCCCTTGAAAGCGTTGGTCTTATTGCTGTTCGAGACACAAGCAAGGTAAAATCTTTGTCCGATGCGATGAGTGCACTTGATAATATGCAGTCTGCCTATCAGTCTTGCGCTCAAGCGGTTAAAGAGTATAACAAAACTGGCTATGTTACGATGGATACGCTTCAGTCTTTGTGTCAACTTGAACCGCAGTATCTGAAAATGCTTGAGTTGAAGAATGGTAAGCTAAAAATCAACACAAAAACAGCTCAAACTTTAACTCAGGCAAATATCCAATTGGCCAAAGCTTCGTTGCTTGCCGACACCTTAAACAAGATTAAAGACACAAATACTCTTGCAAAAGCAGAAGCCCTGTTAGGCGATGTAACCGCTATAATCAAGGACGCTGATACCGCCATTGATGCTACAGTTGAGAAGTCCGCACAACAAGCGAAAGATAGTGATGGTTATGCTGGCTACGACAAGGTGAAGCGAGCAGGAGATGTTTATAAGCAAAATTATCATACATTGTCAGAGTTGTTTGACACATTAAGCAAACAAGATCCTAGCAAAATTTGGGACAAGGATGATAAGTCTAAGTCTACTAAACAGGCAACTTCTGCTATTGATGCTTGGTCTACTTTGTCTTCAGCAATGGAGGAGTATAACAAGCAAGGCTCTATTAGTTTGAATACAATGAAATCCTTGATGGGTCTTGAGGAAAAATACACTGCCTGTCTGAAGAAACAAGGGAATGAACTAACTATTGATGCCACAAATTTCCGCAATATGATTCAGACAGAACTTAAGGCGGCAGCTGAAACTGCGGACGCTTCCGATAAGACAAAGGCTAAAGTCTCTCAGTATAACAAGATTCTCAAATATCTTGACGAAAATGCTAAGACAGGCACTATTTCTCTGAATGAGCTGCGTGATGCGATTGAAGGAGTCGGCACGTCTCTGGATAAAGCACAGGAAAAAACATCTGGATTGAAATCCGCATTCGGTACTATCCACGACATTCTGAATACAGACAATCCTGCCGGTGCACTTACTAGCGATAATGTAGAAGCTGTTATTGATCTGGTTCAGGAGCACAAGGAGCTGAAGGATATCCTGTTTGACGAGTCTGGCAATTTGCAAATCAACGAAGAATCGCTCAAGAAAGCTACGATTGCGTTGCTTGAAAACGAGAAGGCAGCCACAAAAGACGCAGCAATTCAGGCTATTCTACAGAAATCAATCAATGATTTGTCTTCTGGAGTTATTAGCATTACAGACTATCTAAAGGGCTTAAACACCGAGCTTGATGACATTGACTCAAAACTCGATAAATTCCAGAGCGGATTTAACGACATCAATGATATCGTTGACGAATACAACAAGTATGGTCAGTTGACTCAAGATTCGATGCAAAAATTTCTCCGTCTTGATCCTCAGTATTTGAAATGCCTTAAAAAAGAAGGAGACCAACTGAAGTTCAATGCCGCTCAGTATCGGATGTTGTATGCGGAACAACTTCATCAATCAGCCTTGTCTGCAAAAACGAATGCACAACGAAAAGTATACACCACTGCGATTAGTGATATTTTTGGATTTACACCAGAAGAAACCGAGCAATACGAGACTGCACTCCAAAATTATGCTGACACAGTTAAAGAAGTTCAAGATAGCGGTGCTGCTAAATATGGCAATGTTGACAATGTCAATCGGGGCAGAATCGACTGGACAAAAAAGAACCTTGAAAAATACAGTGATTTCGTAGCAGAACAAAATGAACTCGAACCTGGCGCTATTGTTGAGGGCGGATATTCTACAGTGCTCGGTGCATCTAATGCGTTCTGGACTGGCGATGGTGAAAATGAAGGCGAACGAGAGATTGCATATACTCCAATGCTTCAGACAGAAGATGGTGTTGTTCCTCTCACAAGTAATGAAATCGCAAGCTATATCAATGATGTTATTGCAAAAGCAAGTCAACTTGAAGGCGGTGCTACTGCTGAAAACATCTTAAAAATTGATGCAGAAGGTCTTTTTGAAGGTGTTGCCGGAGAAGAAATCAAAGTCAAGAATATGATTGCCGGCGTAGAGGGTCAAATTGTTGATGATACAAAGCTTACAGCTGCAGATATTGCAGCAATCGGCGGAGAAACAGCTGAAAATCTTGAAAAGTATTTTGGCGAAAGTAGTAAATATGCAAATCAAAGTATGCATGATGTTCAAGCTAAAATATTTGATTCGAAAGAAACCGTTGATAAATTAGGGGACGCTCTTACTAAGATTGGAATAGATGGTTCTGATGCATTAAGCCGCTTAACTGCACATTTTGGCGATGCAGACAAGTACGCTAAAAATCTTGAAGAAACTCTCTCCAATATAAAGTCTCTCTTTAGTGATCTTGTTGGCGTCTTTGGACAGCTCAATACGGACAAGTCCAACGACCTCAAGATTCAGGGTGACGCATGGCTTGAAGTGATTGACAAGCGAATCGACGCACTGAATGAACAGAATGATGCCCAGGAACGAGCCATTGAACTCTCCAAAGCTCAGGACGCACTTGAAAAGGCCAAAGCTAATAAAACTGTCCATGTTTATCATGCCGGCGGAAGTGGCTTCGAATGGGAGGCCGACCAGAACGCCGTTCGTGATGCACAGTCTACACTGGATGACACGATTCGAAAGAACCGCAAAGAGGACGAGATTGAGCGACTGAACAAATTGAAAAAGGCCGTTCAGGAAAACAACGAGCTGATTGGCTCCAGCTTTGAGGATTACGAAAAGAAGAAGAAATATCTCGCAGAATTCGACAAGATGACCTACGATGATATGATTTCTTACAATGAAAATTGGAAAAACTCTATCCTCGGTAACATGAAGTCCACACAGGTCGTCACGAATGTCAACGAAATTATCACTAAAATTGAGAAGTTGATTACGACGCTTGAGACTCTGAACAATGTGCTGACATGGATTAGTACACTTGGAAAGAGCACAGACGGTGGCGGACTGACTGGTCTGTTTTCTAATGGCGGTTTACTCAGTAAGGTTGGCAAATTCTTCAATATCGCTTCCGAGGACGGTCTGGGCGCAGCTCTCAATCAAACTGGTGAGTGGTTTTCCGGTAAGCTCAGTGCTGCTCTCGAAGCGAATCCGAACAACCCGATTATCAAGGCATTCTCGAATCTCTGGACTGCCGTTGGTGAAGGGGCAAGTAAGTTCTTTACTGAGACTAGCGGAACCGGACTTGGTGGGATTATTAAAACTGGGATTGAAAAAGCTGGAACTTTAATCAGTGGCTTAGGTGGTTCTAATGGTGTCTTAGGAACAATTGCTACTACTGTAAAAACTGGTATCAGTTCTATTGGAACGGCTCTAACTGGAGGCAGTTCTGCTATCCCAGTCATTGGTCCAATTATTGCAGTCGCTGTAAATAACGCCGTCCAGCAGTTTGGCAAAATCAGCAAAGAAAATACCAAGATCTGGGCAGATCAAAATAGTACGACTGGCGAGAAAATCGTAAGCAGTGTTGGCAACGTACTCTATCACCTCTCCCCTGTTGAGGGTTGGGACAAGTCGGTTCAATATGCCAAGATGGCCGCTGAGGGAGACGGACTGTGGCAAAAATTAGAATATGGTGCGAAATCCCTATACTATGCGACTGGCCTTGGTGTAATGCTGGACAACATCTGGAGCACCATCAAGAGTATTCTCAAAGTCTTCGGCGTGAAGTTCAAAGACAGTGGCTCTGGCGATTCTACCCCTAGTTCGACTGAAAAAAAGAAGTGGTATGATTCTAAGTTCTGGTTCTGGAACTGGGGCAAGAAAGCAAAAGGCGACAAGAAAATCAAGAAGTCTGCTCCGTACAATGTTGACGAAGAAGGCGACGAAATTATCGTCCGCAAGCCACAGACTGGCCGGATGACCTATCTCGAAAAGGGCGATGGCGTTATCCCAGCAAACGAGACAGAGAATCTGATGACGATCGGTAAAAACCCGCTCAAGTGGCTGACTGAAAATGTCGGTAAGATTCTTGGTTCTTCTGCCGCGAAAGACGTTGTGGAAGGCAAGGTCGATGAAGGGGCTGTTACAAAGGCTTCTCAGGTTCTTGCAAACTCTGTTGTGAACACCTTCTCTTCTGCATGGAATAGTGTGAAGATGAGCACAGAAGACCTGATCGACTCCATGAATGACTCGTTCCAGGGCGGTTCAACAAGTGTTACGACGGCTGCTGGCACCATTCTTAGCCGAGTCAAGACCATGTTTGGCAAGTTCAATATGGGCAAACTGTTGGGCAGCTTCAGCTCCGGTGTTTCTGGCGCTATCTCAAAGAGCGCAAAAGAGTATTCTTCTACTACGGAACTGTTGAGTGGCACAAAGAGTAAAACCATCGACACAATGAACAAGATGCGGTCTACGTTTGAAAGTACGTGGGCTTCTGTGGCAAAAGAGACTGGCGTAAGCAAAGATAAGATCACTTCGATCAGTTCTGAAATGTTCAGCAAGATGGAAACTTTGGTGAATCAGACTTATGATGCGATCGACAGCAACGCCGGTATGAGTTCTGACCAACTGAATGACATCACAAAGAGTTTGTTCCAGTCGATGCAGAGCATTTACACTTCTGGTTGGAATGCCGTCTATGCTACTTCTACTGGCATGTCTCAGGAAACCGCAAATACACTGAATTCCGCATATAAGTCCTCTTCTGATGGCTGCACCAAGGCAATGGATACCATTCGTAACACGATGGTCGGCAGCTGGGAGCAGTGCGGCGGTGGCGTTCAGAATTTGGCAAATGGTACTTACCAGACACTGAGTAAAGCATGGGCAGATTCCAGCGGAAGCGCAGAGAAGATGCTCTATGATACCCGTGCCTGCTTTGATTCTGGCTGGGGTGCTGTGGAACAGGGTGTCAGCAGTTTGGCAAATAACCCGAAAGACAAGCTTTCAACAGCTTGGGCAGAAATCACTTCTCAGAGTAATGCTACATTTGGTGCGGAAGGTACACTGAAGACCGATGCAGACAATGCTTGGAAGAATGTGGAGCCGGGCGCTACGAACTTGTCGAAGAATATGCAGTGGACCATGGATCAGGCTTACCTCGCTACAAAGCAGGGCTGCTCTGATACCGTCAATTCTGTCAATACAAACCTTAATTCGACGTCAGCAGGTTTCAGTGCGATTGCCAGCGCAATTGATGCTGTCAACAAAAAAGCATCCGATTCGGAAGAAGTTGCAAAGAATACAGGACACGCATGGTATGAATGGGTGCTGAATCCAGTTGGCACTTTGCTTGACACGGTTACAAAATATAACACAGAAGACAAATCAAAGAACAATTTTTTACAAAATGCTGTTCATACAGTCACACATCCGATCAGTTCGGTTGTAGAATCAGTAAAATACCTTGGAAATGCTGCAAAGGATTTCTTTGGTGGTCTATTTGGCAAACACGCTTCCGGCTTAAAGTCTGCATCTAAGAATCATCTCGCCAATGTTGATGAGCTTGGACCTGAGCTTCTGGTTCGCAAGCCGCAGTCTGGTCGTTACACCTACCTCGAAACTGGTGATGGTGTGGTGCCTGCTGACATTACATCGAAACTGTTTGAGATGGGTGGCAACCCGAACAAGTGGTTCTCTGAACAGATGGCTAAGTATGGTTCTCAGGCCATTACTACGAAGAGCACTGGCAACACCAGTTTCTCAACTGGTAATATTGTGATCAACAATCCTGTTGGCAACTCTGAGGATCTGGCTTCTGAGATCAAGAAAAACTTCTCGACCCGAATGGCGCAGGAATGGAATAAGCGCTAAATCGAATATTCATACACAATGCCGATACCACTGGGATAGCCCAGCGGGTCGGCTTTTTATTTTTCAGGAGGCAGAACATGTCAGAAAAGTCAGCACTCGATATCTTGGTTGAAGAAACTGCTTCTGCCGCACGAAAAGCCGTAGACGAAGCAAAATTTGATACCTCTACATATGGCGTAATCACCGAAAAGGCTGGGACCACATATAAAGTAGCCGCGTTTGGCGGTGTATATCGGTTTACAAGTTCTCACGAATATAGCGTTGGACAGAAAGTTGTTGTGACGGCATTGCAGAAAAACTTCCGAAACATCGTTGTGACGGAAGGCAATACCAATGTTGAACTATTGAATATCAAATCGGTTGTCGGACAGCTCGGCAACGACTTGGAAAAATTATCGGACAAAGCGAATTCTGAACAGAAAGAAGTTCAGTCCCAGATCAATAACACGATTACAACGTACTACCGATACAAAGACCCCAATGAAAACGGCTCGAATGACCCCTCTGTAAATTGGACAACTGATGAGCAAAAGAAAGCCCATGATGGTGACTTATATCAGAATGTTCGAAGGAATCACTGCTTCCGCTGGGCAGACACCGGCGAAGGTTATGAGTGGGTGCGAATCACGGATTCCGGCCTAATCAATGCGCTCTCCATGGCGATCTATGCTCGTGATACGGCGAACTCGAAAAGTCGGACGTTCACACAAAAACCAACGCCGATGTATAACGCAGGAGATATTTGGACAGAGGGCCCGTCTGGAGACTTGTATGTCTGCATCAAATCACGCGGCGATACAGAGTCATACAGCAAGGACGATTGGATTTTAGCAACTAAATATACAGACGACACCTTTGCAAAAGAAGTCAATAAAGATTTGAATCATCAGATCGAAGCTGAAACCGGTCACTACAATGAGCTGTCACAGGGTGTTTCGGATAATAAAACAGCCATTAAAAATGTAAAAGACTCCATAGAACAGATTCAAGGAAATGTCGGCTCGTTTACCGCATTGGATTACAACAAGACAAAGAAACAGGTCGGTACAAACAAAACGAATATCGAAGCCTTGCAGACCGACCTCAAGACAGCAAATTCTCAGATTGGTACAAACAAATCAAACATTGAAACGTTGCAGGCCGATTTGAAAACGGCAAGCGATCAGGTAAAGACAAACAAAACAAATATCGGTACTTTAACGACCGATTTGAACAATGCCAAGTCAACTGAATCCGACCATTACGGTGAACTGACACAGAGTATTTCGGATACAAATGATTCTGTCACTGCGCTGAATGAAACGGTGGCTGCTATTACATTGAAAAATTTTCTCGCAGAGCTTGGGATGGCCGTAAATAAAGACGGTGCACTTTGCTTTGTTATGAAGTCTTAAATAAACATACGTCGGAGGTGATAAAATGAAACCTATCTTATCTAAAATTGGAGTATTTGATGGCTCGAAGCAGGCTACATTCCAGTTTGCGGCCTATGCGGACATCGATCTTGTTGCCTTTATCATCTTCGATAAGGCTACTGGTTATAACCCAACTGCCCCCAACATGACAGACCAGGGCATCTATAAGTTTGGCACGGTGGCTCCTACTGGTTCTGGGCTGGCACGAAATTTTACGCTCTCGGCAAATCTGATGAAAAACCGGCATGACCCGTATTATATCGTGATTCGGTGTCGTCTGGCAGGGACAAATATGTTCTCTGAATACAGCGACCGCATTTTATTTTACTGCCATTCTGAGCCGTATCTTGCCTCTACTGAACTGACGTTGGGCAAGGTGAAGACCATCAATTTCCCTTCTTATTCCTTTGATTTCAGCTATAACTACCCCATTGCGGAGGGTGAAGTCATCAATCGCTACGAGTATTACCTGTACGACGAAGACAAGGAATTGATCACACAGTCGAATTGCTTTTATTATCGCGACTCCATGAAGAGTTTCGATGTAAGCGGACTGGACAATCACACGACCTACTATGTGCGGGCAAAAGCGGAATCGGTTGGCGGTTTCCAGCTGGATACTGGATTTTTGCAGATCTATACGGACTATACAGAAGCCATTGGAGACGCACAAATCACCGCCACCAATGATAAATGGGGCGCACAGATCGATTTGTATGCAAAGTATTATCTGACACAGAGCACCGGTGTGAATGCAGTTCGGTTCAAGCGACGTAAAAAGGGTACAGCACAGTGGATGACGATCTATCAGGAAAGCATTGCGCTGAATCGACTGGCCGTGAAAGTTGCATGGACCAACCAACACATCAATGAATCGGGCGTCGTGAGTGCATCGAATAGTTCTGTTCTGTCGGATTATCTCAGTATCGGACGAATCAACTCATACCATTTTAGATCGACAGATAAACAGTTTGGTCTCCGTGCATATTCCAGCACAAAGTCGTTTCTTGGAGCAACAAAATTCTATAGCAGCGGCAGTGAGTTCCGGGCATCGAGTGAGGCGATCACATGGTTATCCGGTTCTTTCGCTGACAAAGTTGCTTATTACCGGTTCGAGGTGATTTCCCCTTCTGGTGCGGCTCTTTCGACTTCTGATTTTAACGACCTTACCGTCTATACATCCGACAATGGTTATGTGACGGTTGGATTTTCGGACCTGTATGCAGCAGGACGCGGTACGGAATACGAGTATGCACTCTCCCCTGTCGCGAATGGGATCGAGCTTGGTTATATCAAGACAACGGTAAAGAGCTCTTTTGATGGCGCAATGCTGACCGATGGAGATAAGACCTATCGAATCGTACTGGAGCCAAAGGTTGAGAGTTTGAACAAGGTACGTTCCGCCGCAGTGGTTGAGACGATGGGCAATAAGTATCCATTCCTCTTCTATGGCAGTGAAGCGAACTATTACACTGGCAGTTTCAGTGGAGTTGGCATTCGGTTCCAACATACAGACGACAGTTTTGATATCGACGGTGGAAATGCGTTCCGTGACGAACTGAGTGCCTGGCTGACAGATACCAAAGCGAAAGTGCTCAAGATGGAAGATGGCCGCGAATGGCTCATCGGCATCAATGGAAATGTGACCGTCTCCTGCTCGGAACACGTCGATAAAGGCACGATTGAATTCGAATTTGTGGAGATTGGCAGCATTGAGAGTGAAGCAGACATGTACAACAACGGGTTGAGTTCTTATGAACCGGGAGGTAGCGTATGACGTATCTTCCGACAGACGAAGACCTCGCCCTGTTAAAGAATCATTCTTCTCATGTATACTGTCGAATCGACCTGTTGAACAAAGATTTTGCGACAATAGACTCCTTAGAAGGTGTTGCGATTGATGGCTCGATTTCCATTGACAGCGAGTCCGATGTGCGGCGAACCTTTAATGTGACGATGTATCTAGGGAAGAACAGCAATCTTTCTAACATCACAGAGGAAGAATGGCTGAGTCGAAATGTGCGAGTCTACATCGGTCTGGCAGGAAGATCCAAAGCAAAAATCAGCGATAAATCTCCTGCCCTACTGACCGAACAAGACATCCGATACATCAATGCCGTGACATATTACAACCAGAAGATTCAGAATTTTAAGACTTACGGCTATGCGAAATACGGCAACATCGACAATTTGAACCGCGACAGAATCGATTGGACATCCAGTAATATGCTGCGATACAACGAATTTGCGAAAGCTTATGAAATCGAAGCTGGTACGTATTCCACGGTTCTTGGTTCAGACGACCCGCTTTATGAGACAGATGGTGAAACCGGGCCTTATATAGCGTTTACTCCCCTATTGCAAACAAATAACGGACTGATTCCACTATTGGATAATGACCTTTGGAATTATTTCGATGATTTGGTTGCAAAGATAAAAAAAATGCCTGGTGGTATGACACCCGAAAATATTTTAGCAGCGGACGCTACCGGTATTGATGAGACGATTTACGGTCAGAAGATTCGCGTTAAATGTATGATTGCAGCGGTGGAAGGCATGAAATTGAATGGTGCAACACTGGAAAAAGTTGATGTAAGTGCAATCTCTGGTTGGAGCGAAGCAGAACTACGCAAAGAATATGGAAAATCCAGCCGCTATGTCGACCATTCGATGCACGATATTCAATCTGCTGTAATCGAAGGGCTGGAACGAGTTACTCGAATTTACGGAAAAGTCTTTGATGAGTATTCAAGAAACGCTTCTGGTAGTTATTTTGATACTTCTTCGATCCATTGGTATAACCAGGGCTGTTTTAGTTTCAGTTCCAATGGGTTCACATACAATTCTACAACGAATACAGTGAGTGCTTCTTGTGTGGACATGGTATCTCGACTGAATGGCGACCTGGCTGGACAGTTGGCAGGACAAGCACATCGAATCGACAAAAAAGCAGATATCAACAAAAGTATTGAAGCGGTAATGAAGGAAAGCGAGTTCTCAAAATACTGTATTGATTATTGGAGCCGTAAAGTCCCACATGATTTGGATTACGACACTGGCACAACGATCTGGCAGATGCTCACAGAACTGCGGGATTTGTACTACCCATTTGAAATGTATTTTGATGATGATGTCTTTGTGTGCAAGGAGATTCCGAGTGGATTCAATGACCCACCGGTTTTGGATTGCGATTTATTTGCGAGCCTTGTCACATCGGATGGAGAATCGGCCAGCGTAGATTATACTTCTGTACGCAATGTTGTTGAGGTATTTGGCGCGACGATTGACGCGGATTGTTACGCAACGCCAGATAACACAAGTTACGATGCTTCAACTCATACGCTGTCTCTTACAGTGTCAGCTGATTCTGCTGGTTTTCCTGCCGGCACAAGTGGCAGTGGCCCATCCATTACATCGGACAAAAAAATTGCATTCAGATGCCCTGTGACCATTACACAAAAAGGCGCGTTGAACATTATTTGGAGTATTACTTACAACTCTAAGTTAGAGGACGGAAGCGTTCAAGCTGGTCAAACGCAAAAGATATCCAAACTGTTTGCTTCAACTACAGACCCAGATGGAAACGATAACGAACAGGATGCGACTGTTATGCAGGGTAGCAAATATTATGTCATCCAATTTAACGCGACGACTTCCTGCTTTTATTTTATTGGACAGCAGCAATCTCATGCGATGGTGAAGTTAGTTGATACTATCCCGACTGCCGCAGAAATTGCAGCACAGAAAGAAGAAGAAAATTGTGACAATTTGAAATTCATCTGTGTGAATGACCCGAATAATATCGATGATTTGTATAATTCGCAAATGACAGTGGAGAAAATCGGGCGGCGCAATGAAGTGTTATCGGGTGGAGACTATGAAGGATATACCACCGATGCACGAGCTATGGAAGTGGCGGAGTACGAACTATGGAAACGCGCACGATTAGCAGATGGTCTTTCTATTACGATTTTGTTGGTTCCATGGCTTGACGTAAACGAAAAGATTGAATATGCGGCAAAATATCTGAATTCAAGAACACCGGTCGAGTGGATCATTAAAAGTATCAACATCAATCTGGGAGAAGGAACGATGTCTTTGAGCTTGAGCCGGTATTACCCGTACTATCCCTACATTGTAGGCGAAGGCAATGCACAAAATTCCAAACACACATATTACATGGATTCTCTGATGGACCGGTATTTTCCGAGTCTGACGGCAGAATCTTAACGAGATAAACGAGAGGAGTGAGTAGATGGCACTTTCTTTTAACAAATCCAGACGTATGGCCGCTGCGAATCCTGTAATGACGATGGAGGCTTCTGTGAAGGCTGAGCGTCCGGTCGTTGACTCCAATGATGAAATCGCGACTTTGGAAGCTGACCAGGTGGAATCAGATTTCTCACGGAGCGGTAATTACACATGGTACGATACATTTTCGGACAATGATTATTCTACGGTTGATTCTGGAAAAGATATTACGCTGAATCCGAACCAGATAAATATCACTCAGGAAAACAACAGTCAGGTCATTCCGTTTGAAATGCCGCGTTATTACGATGGCGTAGACCTGATGCAGATGACGATCCAGATTCATTATGTGAACGCCGACAACAATGAGAATTATACTGCGCCCGTGAACGTGTCGTATAGCAATGACAAGATTCGTTTCTACTGGATGGTGAGCAACTATGCAACGGCCAAAGAAGGAGCACTGAAGTTTGAGATCATTGCGACAGGCGCAATTACGGTTCCAAACTCTGGCGAATCGAAGAATTATCTGTGGCGTACTCGCCCGAACGACAAGCTGACTGTTTTGAAGGCTCTTTCTGGTTCTGGAATGACAGACCCGACCGGCGATGACTGGTATACCCAGTTCCTGGCTACTATGAGTCAGAAGGTTGGTGAAGCACAGACAGCGGCAAGCAAAGCAGCGGCAAGTGCACAGGAAGCAAAGGCTGTTGTGGATGGTCTGGCTGATACATTAGCGAACTATTACACCAAGGAAGAAGTCGATGGATTTACGACCCTGCTCCGTGGTGAGATCGCAAAAGTGGACGGTCTGGCCAAATTTGATGTTCAGTACAGCGCCGAGACACAGACGATCAAGTTTCTGAATGGAGACAAAGTCATCAAAACCATCACCCTGAATACTGACCCTAGTGCGAATTGGGTGACTGCATACAATAAGACGGTCGAAGCAAAGATCGCTGATAAGCTCTCCCCTGTTCAGACAGAACTGGAAAATACAAAAAACGCTCTGGATGACCTGAAGACTGAAGTGGGGGATCTGCCGAACACTTTACAGAGCGACTATTATAATAAGGAAGCGACGGACAAGCTGCTGGAAGCGAAGGCCGAAAAAACCAGCGTTACGACTGTGGCGAACGACCTGACAGTGGTGAAAAATACAACTTCTGGCTTACAGACCTCTATTGATACCATCAATGGCGACATTTCTGACATTCGAGAGCAGCTAAACAATGTGAAACCAGATCCGAATTCTGGCCGCGAGTATGATATCACTTATGAGGACTCTAAGCTGAGTCTGCTGGAAAATGGCACGGTGAAAACACAGGTCATCATTGAAGGCGGTGGCGGCGGTGGCGGAAACTCCAGCGTGATTACCATCGAGCGTTTGGATGGTTCTGCGTTGACTGTTATTGCAGGCGACCCCGCTATTATCAATTATAAGTTCACTTCTGTGGACAACTCTGGTGACGATACTGGCTCCGCTACTGGCGTCTGGTACGTTGGCAACACAAAAGTCGGAACACAGACCGTCATTCAGGGAACGAATAGCTTTGATGTGACTCAGTATCTGCACAGCGGTGATAATACGGTCAAGTTGCAAGTCACAGATAGCGTTGGCAGCATCGGAACAAAGACATGGACAGTCAATGTCGTTGAGTTCTACCTGGAGAGCTCTTTTGATGATACGCTGGTATACAACGGTGAGGTTACTTTCCGTTACACTCCGTATGGCAATATTTCCAAAACTATCAATTTTACAGTTGATGGAACGCCTCTTGGCTCTACTACGACCGCTGTTACTGGCCGACAGATGACTTATGCGATTCCTGCTCAAGCCCATGGTGCACATCTTGTGGAAGTTTCTATGACCGCTGAGATCAATGGGAAACAGGTTACAAGTAATAAGATTGCTAAAGACATCATGTGGGCAACTGAGGGCAATACAACACCTATTATCAGCTGTGCTACAAAGACGGCAAGTGTAAAACAATATAGTAATGTCGCAATCAATTACACCGTTTATGACCCTTCCAGTTCTACGACCACTGTAACATTGGAAGTTGACGGTGTAAAGACTGGTACCCTGACTGTTGGTCGCACAATGCAGACATGGACTTGGAAATCTGCTAACGTTGGTTCTCATGTGCTAAAAATTGTATGCGGCTCTGTAAGCAAGACAATCAATGTTACCATCGAGGAGCTTGGTATTACCATTGAGCCTGTCAAGACGAATCTGGCATTTGATTTTAACCCTGCCGGTAAAACGAACGCAGATGCAACTCGTTTGTGGACGGATGGCAATAACAGCCTGACTGTCAGCGATAACTTTGACTGGTCTAATGGCGGTTATCAGTTGGATGAAGATGGCGACACCTACTTCTGTGTTAAGGCTGGCACGACAGCAACTATCAGCTATAAGCTTTTTGGTAACGACGCGAAGAAGTTGGGTAAGAATTTCAAACTCGTGTTCAAAACTACAAATGTCAAGAATTACGATGCTACGGCACTGACTTGTTTGAATGGCGGCATTGGCTTGAATATTCAGGCACAGAAAATCACGCTGACCAGTGAGCAGAACAGTATTTCTCTACCGACCTGTGAAGATGATTTCATGGAGTTCGAGTTTAATATTCTGCCCGATAGTCAGTATAAAGAAATGGTTCTGTGGCTGGATGGTATCCCCTGCCGCGTTGAGCTGTATGATGCGAGCGATAACTTTACACAGACATCTCCTGTCGGCATTACGATTGGTTCTGCTGATTGTGACGTGCAGGTTTACCGTATGAAGTCCTACATGATGAACCTGACAGACGATGAGATCCTTGATAACTTTATTGCAGATGCAAAGAACGCAGAGGAAATGATTGAGCGCTACACCCGCAACGATATTACGGATGTGAGCGGTGAACTGAATCCCGACCTGTTGGCTGAAAAGTGTCCTGACCTGCGCATTATCAAGATTTCTGCGCCGACCTTTACGACCGGCAAGAAGAACGAAGTGCCAAATACAACGATTCAGCACATTTATAAGAACGGTCGTGCAGTAGAAGACAACTGGATCGCTACTGGTTCTCACAAGGGACAAGGTACTAGCTCTAATGCTTATGGCGAATCCGGCCGCAATATTGATATCGACTGCTCTGGTGGTTTTACATTTGGTGATGAGACCACCGGCAGCAAGTATGCATTTACAGAAAATAGCGTTGGCGAGAAGTATTTTAACATCAAAGTCAATGTTGCCTCCTCTGAGAATGCAAACAACGCACTGCTGGCCGATGAGTTCAACGAGTTTAATCCGTACATTCGTCAGGCTCGCATGGATAATCCGAAGGTGCGCGACACCATGGCATTCTATCCCTGTGTTGTGTTTATTCAGGAGACCGATACCGCTAATGCAACTGTCTTTAAGGATGGTCAGTGGCACTTTTATGCTTGTGGCGATTTTGGTAACTCTAAAAAGAATAGTGACACGATGGGCATGGACCCGAACAACCACAAGGAAGTCATCATTGAAATCGACAACAATACCGATGCACAGACTCGCTTCTTGAGTGGAGACTTTTCTGAGGAAACTTGGGACGGCGACCACAGTTTTGAATTCCGCTATATCAACAAGAATTGTAGTGAGCAAGAAATTCAAGATGCGAAAAACGCATGGATTCGTGTTCAGAATTGGGTCGTGAATGCTGATGACGAGGAGTTCAAGAAGAACTTTGAAAATTACTTTGTCAAGGATTCAACCCTGTTCCATTATTTATTTACAGAGCGCCACACCATGGTCGATAACCGTGCTAAGAACGTATTCCCGCACACGACTGACCTGATTCACTGGGATTTCTGCTTTGATTATGATAACGATACCGCTATGGGCAACGATAACGAGGGTGGTCTGACTCTGAGCTACGGCTACGAGGACACTGACACCATCGGCACAAAGAGCGTGTTTAACGCACATGACTCTAAGCTGTGGTGTAAGGTTCGCGACCTGTTTGCGGATGACCTTGCAAAGATGTTCCTGAATCGTGAGAGTGCTCTGGCATGGAGTTCTACCCGTATCCTGAAGAAATTTGAGGATTATCAGGACGTAAAGCCTGAGAAACTGTGGATCATGGACATGCGGCGCAAGTATTTCCGTACTTATGAGGACAATGGAACGACCAACTATCTGCCTATGATGCACGGTAACAAGCGTCATCAGCGGCGTCAATTCCAGCGCTATCAGGAAAAATACATGGCATCTAAATATACAGGTGCTACTTGTACTTCGGATGATATGACCATTCGCGGTTACACTCCGACCAACTGGACGGGCGTAAAACCTGACGGTACATTCCATATTACTCCGTATGCTGATACTTATGTTTCTGTGCGTTACGGTTCTAACCCTGTGAAGGTGCGTGGTAAGCGTGGCCAGACTTATGCAATCCAGTGCCCGATCGAGGCCATGAATGATACTGAGGTTTATGTCTATAACGCATCTATCATCCAGAGTATTGGTGACATTTCTGGCTTCTACCCTGGTTATGTTGATTTCAGCCATGGCGTAAAGCTGACCGACCTGAAGATTGGTTCTGCTGTCGAGGGTTACAAGAATACGAACATGACGGATTTCGCAGTTGGTAACAACACTCTGCTGGAGCATTTGAACCTGCAGAACGTGCCGAACCTGAAGAAATCTATTAGTCTGACTGGTTGTACGAATCTGGAAGAGTTCTACGCTGGTGGCTCTGGTATTACTGGTGTCGCATTTGCTAAAGGTGGTAAGATTCGAAAAGCTGAACTTCCTGCGATTGCAAGTCTGAGCGCTAAGAACCTAAGTTATCTGACGGAGCTTACCATTGAAGACTATAAGAACATTACCACTCTGACTGCCGAGAACTGCCCGACTATTGACCTAGTTGGAATGCTGGCAAAGTGCACGAGTTTGAACCGTGTGCGTCTGACTGGCGTAAAGTGGGAACTGGACGATACTTCCCTGCTGGATCGTCTGCTGAAGATGACCGGCTTGGATGAGAATGGGTACAATACCGACCACTCCGTTGTGGAAGGTCATGTCCATGTGCCAATTATGCGTGAACATCAGCTGATTGAATTTGCTGCACAGTGGCCTGATTTGGAAATCACTTACAACACTCTGATTCAGCAGTTCAAGTGGACGTTCGTGAATAAAGACAGCACTGTTCTGGATATCCAGTACATTGATAAGGGCGGCAAGGCAGTTGATCCTGTGACGCGCACAAACAATCCTATTCCGGTTCCTACTATGGAAAGCACCATCTCTACGGACTTTACCTTCAGCGGCTGGGATACCGAGTTTACGACTGTCTTCAGCAATCAGACCGTTACCGCCGTTTATACGGAATCTGTTCGCAAATACACTGTCCGTTACATGAATCGTGGCGCTGTGCTGCAGGAAACTGTTGCTCCGTATGGTTCTATGGTCCTATACACTGGCGACACTCCGGTCTATACCGCAGAAGAAACTGCATTCAAGTATTACCTGTTCAGTGGATGGGATAAGGGTGGTTATGTTATTGGCGATAAGGACATCAACGCCGTGTATGACGTGTGTGAGTATGTTTCCAACTATTTCGAAGGCAAAGAAATCGGCCAACTTCGTCCGGTCGAGATCTATGCGATGAACAAAGTTGGCGTCGAGCAGACTGTTGTTGAAGCAAAGGACGAGGTTACGATTCAGCTTGGCAATGACTTCTCTTATGATGATATCACTGAGAAAGTTTTGTTCAATGAGCCAAAGGTATTTGACGGAAAGACCTACGTTGATACAGACGTCACCCTGTTTGATGAGGATAGGGATTTTGTGCTGGCTATTGATTACAAGATAGACACGGCTAATGCAAATAACACTGTTCTGATGCAGTGCTTTGAGCAGAATGGCATGAACGGTATCAAGCTCTGGAATTCAAATGGTGTGAAGATGACATGGGGTATTGACTCCGCAAACGGCGCTTCTGCTGGTTCCCGTGATATGATCGTTATCCGACACATCAAGGGAGACAACGGGCTGTATGTCTATTCTTCTAATATTTATGGTTCCAGCATTTCCTACACAAAGATTTCCCGCACTCGTACTACTAAGACGAACGCCACATTGGTGTTTGGTTGTGCAAAGGCGGATGATGGCGCTTATGAGAGCTACGCTAAAGGTACGGTTTATTGGTCTAAGCTTTGGTATGCAGACCTTGGTGATGCCGCTTGCCGTGAGTTGGCCGCATGGACGCACGACACCCTGATTGTTGAGGTGGCAAGTTTTAAGAACTTCTATCTGAGCGACAATTCTAATAAGCGCTGCTCTATCACCTTCTTACAGAAAGATACGTTAGGTCAGGATATGCCATTGAATAGTTCTTCTACAAATGCTGGTGGCTGGGGCAACACTTCTCTGCGTGAATATCTGGATTCTCGCTTGGTTGATGCACTCCCGATTGGTTGGAAGCAACTGGTCAAGAAGGTAAAGGTGCCGAGTTCTGCTGGTGGCAAGAGTAAGGAAATTGTGACATCTGATTGTTACTTCTTTATTCCGTCTGCGATTGAAGTGAGTTCTTCCATGATTGAAGAGCCGTATATCTACGAAGGCCAGACCATCAGCTATCTGACCGGCAATGAGTCCCGTATCAAGCATAATGCAAATGGCGAGCCCACAAAGTATTGGCTGCGTTCTCCGTTTGTCAATTACGACGGCTACTTCTACGCAATTGAGGAAACTGGTGAGCTGTATGGCTTCCATTATCCGTCTGAGTCGCTGGGTGTAACTGTTGAGTTCAGCATTTAAGGAGGTGTTGAGAGTGTATTACAAGGTACTTAAAAACGGTCGAGCGATCGATGCTCTTGACCGCCTTCAGTTTGTGAAATACCAGCCGAAACATGGCATTATGGTGAACTGCACGGAAGACGATGCACAGGGTATCATCAGTAGCAATGGCAAGTATATCTGGCATGTAGATGGCTACTATTACATCCCTGTTGATGGTTACGATACTGTTGTGTTGCAGGAAATTGACAAATACGAATATAACCAGATCAAAGCCTTGGGTGGAATCTCGCCTGAGGCTATTATTGATGCTTATACTCTGACACTGATTGAAGGAGGGCTGTTATGAGCGAGGAGAAGAAATATAACGAGTTCGTTGAAAGTTTGCATCGACTCTATCATGACCACAAGGTGCAGAATTCATTTTTGAAGAAGAAGCTTGATGAAGGGCGTATCTCTCTGGATGAGTATGAGTATATCGTGAACGGAAAGGAGGTGTAAGCCATGTACACTTTTTTGATCAATGCAGATAACAGTATTACCGCAAGTCTGACTGAGCGTATTATGCAACGCAGTAAGCTGGTGGATAGCCTCCATTTTCTGGCTGATGCGATTTATAGTGGCGTAGACATGACTGAGTATACAGTTTTGCTGGAGTACAAGCTCCCTGTTAGCAAAAGCTATAAAACTGAGATTCTAAAAAAATCTACAGAGCTATACAAAAACAAGTTGGAGTATAAACTGCCCTTTGATACGAACCTGACAAGTGAAGCTGGTGATATTGAGTTCTGGCTAACCTTCTCTGATGTTGAGATGACAGCCGAGGGTGAAACGATCCAACATGTGCGCAAGGTTGGCCCAGGCGTGGTACATATCATCCCGATTAGCAACTGGGCAGACGTGGTTCCCGATGAAGCTTTGAGTTCGCTTGACCAGCGCCTTATCGAGTTGATTGCTCTGAACAAGAGTATGTATGACCAGCTGAATATCAATCTGGATGGTAAGGCAGACAACATCAAATATCAGAACAACATCCTACAGCTTACCTCAAATGGCAAGGAGATCGGCAATGCTGTCGAAATTGCAGGCGGCGGTTCAGGTACAGACTCTCATACGATGCGGGTGGTTCCGTTCTAAGCCATCCGCTCTCTTAACAAGGAGGCAACGATGGCAAAAGAATATTCAAAACTCGGCTACGGCAATGACGAAGATATTGATGCTGCCATTGCTCTTGGCCTGATTGACGAACGAGATATAATCATTACAAAAGACACTTCTGAGCTAAAGTATGTGCGTGATGATTTGTCCGTTCAAACGATTCGTCCGCGAAATTTAATGTTTAATACAGTCTCAGAAGCAAACAAGACTCTGAACAATTCAGAAGACTCGTATGCTGGACAGACTGTAATGATAAAAGACAATAAAGGAAAATACGCTCCGTGGGTCGTACAGCAAAGTGCGTCCACGGGGCGCTTTTTAGTTGAACCGTTTGTTGTGAGCCAAACAAATTTCCAGTGGACGGAATTCTAAAAAGAAGGAGGAACAAATGGCACAAGTAAAATTTTCATACGGCACGAAAGTACGGTATGACGCCCTATCCCCCAAGGATATGGACACACTGTACTTTACAACCGATACGTTGCAGCTGTTTAAGGGAACGGCTGAATATACAAAAACCTGTAAAATGGTTTCCGCTCTGCCAACGACTGGTCAGATTCAGGGTATCATCTATTTCCGCATGACGGATTATAGTATGCACATCTGGAACGGCGTGGAATTTGTACAGTTGAATAAATCGACAGTAACAGAGATCCCAGCGAATGCGACTGATAATGATGTACCTACAACCAAGGCTGTTGCTGATTATGTCAATGCCAAGGTCGCAGCAGTGGAAGGTATCAAGGGCAAGTTCGTTACGGACGTTTCCTATAATGCTGGTGTGTTGAGTGTGGCAAAGGGTGATGAACCTGTTACCACTACTCTGACTGGTGTTGTTCATGAGCCCACCTATGATGCAGAGACTCGCACAATCAAACTGCCCGTCTTTGGTGGTGACACACTGACGATTGCGCTGGGTAAGGATTTAGTCGTAAAGAGCGGTACTTACAATACTAAAGATAAAACTATCGAGCTGACTCTTACCAGTGGCGATGTCATCAAGATTCCGGTTGGCTCACTGATTGATATCTATACTGGTGTGGCAACCCCGTCCGCTGAGGTGAGTGTTTCTGCAGACAATAAGATCAGTGTCTCTGTGAAGGTTTCTGCAAAAGCAAATAATACGCTAACGCTTGAGGAAGATGGTCTGTATGTTTCTGTGCCTGATGCGTACACAAAGACCGAAGTTGATACCAAGGTCAAAACTGTTCAGGATGCACTGAATACTCATGCGAAGGACACAACTGTGCATATCACTGCGGCAGAACGTGAAGCATGGAATACAAAGGTGTCACAGACCGAACTAAAGAATTCTCATGACGATGCTGTTTCTGTGGCTGCTGCGGATGCTACCAAGAAGGCCGACGCTGCTCTTTCTGGGGCTAAGACCTATACAGATGGTTTGAATACCGCCATGGACGGCCGCGTGAAGGTGGTTGAGAAGGCTCTGACTTGGAAACCGATTGGCGATGCAGGCACAGGCGCTGAGACATAATAATCTAACATGAATCCCTGTATTTCTGTAATGGAGTGCAGGGTTATTTTTTATCGAAAAGGAGTTTCTACGATGTCAAAATTATCTCTGCGCGAAATTGCGCAATCTCAGCTCGATTCGACTCCTGTAATTGATGGACAGCTTATTGTATGCCTTGACACGGGAAACGCCTATCGAGATACCACTACAGCTCACGTAAAAATCGGAAGCGATTTAGAGGTTGTGAGCGACTTACCATTGGCTCCTCTGGCCGAAAAACTTTATTACTTGAAGCCTGATAAACTGTATGTGTTCTTGGGTGGTAACTGGACGCTGCTGAATGATAAAACTATCGATTTAGATGAAGCTATCGCAAAGCTGCCTGCCGGAAGTTTGACCTCCTTGAATGACGATGTGGAGATCATTACACAGGATACGGACATTACGCAGCCGCATTATTACCGGCGCAAGCTAGTAGTGCTTTGGGAATACATCAAAACAAAGGCACAGGATTTCTTTGCGGCAAAAAATCACAAACATGGAAAAGCAGATATCACTGACTTCCCTACCTCGATGCCTGCAAGTGATGTATACCCGTGGGCAAAGGCAACAACAAAGCCGAGTTATACTAAGGCTGAGGTTGGGCTGGGCAAGGTTGATAACACTGCGGATGCTGATAAGAGCGTTAAACGAGCAACTACTGCCGGGACAGCAGACAGTGCAAATAGTGTGGCATGGGAAAACGTGAAAGATAAACCAACGACGTTCCCTCCCAAAGCACATGAACACGATGACAGGTATTACACAGAAGCTGAAGTAGATGGAAAATTAGAAAAAAAAAGCCCTACAGACCATACGCATGATTTAAGCGAACTTATAAGTAATTTAAGTATAGGAACCTCTACCAAGTTAAATGACGCTGTCCAAATCATTACACAAGATACGGATACTGCCAATCAAAAATATTATCGGCGTCCTTTGGCTGTTTTGTGGGATTATATTAAATCCAAAGCAGACAATTTATACTCTGCAATTGGTCATAATCATAAAATTCAAAATTTAGAGGATTATACAACGCGAGTTTGGGATGCGACGATCGTTCGGCAAGCTGATACAGTATTGGCAAGCCCTCAAGATAAAGATGGTATAGCGACATTTCGCAAATTAGACAAGAATGATGTCGGCTTAGAGAACGTAGACAACACCGCAGACAAAAACAAGAATGTTGCGACTGCTCGTGGTATTTCAGTTAGTGATCCCGTTCTTGCAACCGGAGTTGAATATAGCGAAATCACTGGCAAAATAAACGATAATAAAAGTCTTGGAACAACTGCTACCAATGCTGGTGTATTGGGGCTTAGAAATGCACTTGATTTCAGATGGTACGACACACATTGGCAGATTGGTAACTTACGAAGTGGTTCAACTCCGTCTGCTGGTTTCGGGTTTGCTTTTAAAGGCGAAGGCGAAAATTCTTTTTCTCTTAAGGCGCGTATTCTAACCGATGGCACTTATACAGGTAACATATCTGGTAACGCCGCCACAGCAGACACAGCAAATACATTATCTGGTTTTTCCCCTAGGTCATCTCAAACATGGGGCGTTCAGACTGGCACTTTTGTTCATGGTGAAGGTGATAGCACCGGTGGTGACTTTGCCTTCCGCAGAGACTGCCCGAATGCTGGACAAGTTAGTATGGTTCTTGATGGACGGTTCTATCAGAATGAAGGTCAATATAGAGTGCTTGACGAAAGTGATATTCCAGGAATCCGCACACGAGCAGATACTGACGTTGGCGTACCACTTGCAAAATCTAGTATTGACGGTTCTGTTCCTTGGTCTGGGGCTGGAATCAATACTGACTATGCAAACTCAAAAAGCATGATTGGTTCAAGCTACGATGGTGATCAATGGTATAATGTGCTTAGCATTCGACATCGTAATGGTGCAAGTGATGGAAATAATTACGGAATGTTGATATTTTCTCATCTAACGTATCTTCCCGACACTCTTTGGTATAGAAAACAAAATAACGCTGGTTGGACGGAAAATCGGAATATTCTTGATAGTACAAACTACTCAAGTTATGCACTTCCACTTTCTGGCGGAACTATTTCAGGTGCTCTCAACTTTGCGAACGGTACTTGGAACCTTGTTGGTGATGACGCATATATGGGAGACCATAATATCGGTGGTTCATTCTGTATTATGGGCGCAAACGATATGACAAGACTTGCTCTTGTAAACAAAGACAATCAAGGCGATTATGCTCTCCTTGAATACGGTGGCGGTAATCTCAACTTTAATAAAAAACTAGGCGCTAACATAACTGGTCATGCCGACGGAGATTTGCCTCTGGGCGGTGGAACCTTGACTGGTGATATTGCTTTTTCCAATTGTGGAACAGGTGTTCGTCAGATTCAATTTACATGTGCTGATAATGATTTTGGCCGCGTTGCGGTGGGTGGTACAGCATCAAATGCTGGTTATATGGAAATTGCCACAGCAGATGATGGAAATGAGCCGATCTATGTGCGTCAGTATAGTGGCGTTTACGCAAGCATTGTACGCTCTGCTTCATTATTAGATGGAAACGGTAACACTTCTTTCCCTGGCGCTGTTACAGCAAACACCTATTATGCTCCAAACTGGTTCCGTGCAACTGGCAATTCTGGTTTCTACTTTGAAAGTCATGGCGGCGGCTGGTACATGATAGATAATACTTGGATTCGTGCTTATAACAACAAGAATATCTATACGCCGGGTGTGATTCAATGTGATAGTGGATTTAATGGAAATCTGAACGGTAATGTGAATGGTACGGTGAATGGCATTCAGATAAGAAGTGGATATGGCGTTTCGACGAGTTTTCCAAACCAAGTTTGTACGGAGCTTGGTGTAGATTCTGGAAATCATAATTTCCTTGCTACTGTTCGTTGTAGTCAAAGTAATAATTCAGGTATGCCAGTATATGGCAGTGGTGCAGCGTGGGGATGTGGCGATACACAAGGATACATTTATACTTCATATAGTGGCCCAGAAGCATGGATTGGTGGTGGTAATAATAATAAATTTGTGTGGCAAAAGCAATTAGCGTTCCTCGACTCAAAAGTAAGTTCGTCTGGACATGCTGACACTGCATCTAACGCCGAATACCTCGGCAACGACGCCGCTTATATGCGAATGCACTGGAACGGCCAGGGTGGTCAGCCTACTTGGCTTTGGGGCGGAAACGACGCCAGTAATATGTATGTCTGGAATCCAAGTAACTTTAGTGTCAATTATGCTAATAGCGCAGGAAGTGCTGGAAGTGCGGGAAATGGTGTCGCCGCATCAGGTTCTAATTACGTCCGTTTCGGCGACGGCACCCAGATATGTTGGGGACAACAAGGTATAGCTAATGCTGGTACGACTATTACATATGCCGTTGCATTTTCTTCCATTCCCGCTGTTGTCAATTCTGGCACAGAAGATATTGATGACGTCTTTTTTGTTCGTAATATTACTACAACAAATTTTGTGGCAGATAAAAGAGGATGGTACAGCGGAAATAATACATGGATAGCCATTGGTAGATGGAAGTAAGAGGTTGTAAATTTATGAATAAAATTAAAATTGGATATCAAATTGCAAAACCCGTTACCACTCAAGAAGAATGTGATACTTATGCGACGATGTCGCGAATCATTAATGAGCATAATAATTCTGTGCGGGCTGGTAACGAATTATGGAGTATTGCTGAAAAAGAAAATTGTTATGAAGTTGTCTCTGCCGGATTTGTTCCATCAGAAGAAGACACTATCTCAAAAGTAAAAGAATATAAAATTTCAAAATCCAAAACGGGTTTATCTGAGTATCTAGCCTCTCACCCGATCCAATGGTCAGACGGCAAGTATTACAGTGTTACGACCGACAAACAGGCATTGCTTACCTCAAATTTGGCGCTGTATCAAATCTCTGCCACCGCCGGGCAGCCGTTCAAGCTGACGTGGAATTCGACTGGTGACGAGTGTGTGGAGTGGACTTACGAAGAATTGGCCGCACTCGCTTTGGCAATCGGAACTTATGTAAAGCCATTTGTATCTCGTCAGCAGGAGTTGGAGCTTGCCATTAAGAAATGTACAACTCAGGCAGAACTGGACGCCATTGAGATCACATACGATCCTGTGCTGACCGCATACTTGGCCGAAGCCGGTAAGGAGGTCGTCTCATGAATGGTATCAGAATAAAATATAAAGAATTCGCAAAGTGTATCGCGCTCTTCCTGATTGGAGGGGCGCTTTATTATTGCATCGAAATTCTTTGGCGTGGACATTCGCACTGGACGATGGCTGTTGTGGGCGGTATCTGCTTTGTAATCATTGGTGGGCTAAACAATTATATTCCATGGGAAATTCCGATGTGGAAACAGGGTCTCGTCGGAGCGCTATTTGTAACCGGCATGGAACTGGTAGTAGGCATTCCGTTGAATCTGATGATGGGTTTGCATATCTGGGATTACTCTTCCCTGCCCTTCAATCTACTGGGCCAAATCTGCCTTCCATTCACTGTGCTGTGGTTCTTTCTTTCGTTGTTGTGCATTTATGCGGATGATTGGCTGCGACACTTGTTGTTCCACGAGGACAAACCTCACTATCATTGGCGTACAGTATGTAAGCCAAAGTAAATACACATAAAAACGGAAAGAGCCCCTATGGCAATGGACAAACCATAGAGACTCTCTCCACACAACAATATAGTAAAAGGAAATATGCACGCTCGACGAGATTGTGCAGTTTTATTTTATCACGTTGTTAGAAAATTGTCAATAAAAAGGAGGAATTATGGCACAGGAAATACTAAAGCCTTTTATCCTCGATGAGACCGGGAAGGAGCTTACCGCAGCAATCCAGACATTTGATACGAACTGTACGAATAATACAGAATCCATCGTGACTGCATTGCAGAAAATTGCCGAGCAACTGGCCGCATTGAATAAAACGCTGACGCCTAAAAATGACACCACTGGCGGTTCTACTGCTGGAGGAGGTGACGTTACAGAATGATTGGATTGTTAAATGCTGATCCGCACATTTATACCTTTACCATCGAGCAGTTATGGACATCAATTCTTGGTGTTTGTGGAGGAATCACAGCAATTGCAGCTGCCGTCGCCGTTATTCTCAACGCGATCAAAAAGGCAAAAGAACCGGACACGAAACAGAATGCAAAGCTGAACGACCATGATAAGCACCTCGAAGATGTAGATCGCAAACTCAAGAATGACAAAGAAGTTCTGGACTTATATCGTTCTAAAATTTTGTCACTGGAAGAACACCAAAAAGAACAGGACATCATTGTCGAGGAACATAGTCGTAAAATCGCTGGCGTGGAACAGCGTGTAAATCGAAGCGAGCATGGAATCAATGTAATGATGAAAGCTCTGCTGGCTCTGCTCAGTCATGGTATTGACGGAAACGCAATCGACCCGATGAAAGAAGCGAAAGCTGCTCTGGAAAGTTATCTGATCGATGGACAAAGTTCAAAGAATACTTGATACATAACCCGGTTGGCTGTATGCCGCCGGGCTTTTATTTTGGAGGTACTTATTATGATGGAACTTGTAAATGAATTGCTTACTACCCTCGTGAAGCTGGTTGTTACTGCTGGCGGTTCTTATCTGATTGCATACGGTCTTCCCTGGCTGAAGAAGATTGGTCTGTACAAGATGGTTCAGATCGGTGTCATGGCCGCAGAGAAGCTGGCAGAGTCTGGGGCAATCCCCAAGGTGGATAAGAACGCCAAGGCAAAAGAGATTCTCGGTATGCTTGGTATCAAGGTCACTCCTGTGATCGAAGCAATGATTGAAGCCGCCGTCAAGGAGCTGGATACTCAGGAGAATAAAGTCAAGGATGAACTGAAGAAAGACTGAGGTGACTCCTTATGGCAGTAAATACATATTCAATGAAGAAAGATTGGAACAAAAAGGTGTCGGCTCATTTTTCCGTCTATGAGTTCGCCTGTTCCGATAAGAGTGATACAGTGCTGGTTGATACGTCGTTGATTGAAGTGCTGGAGCAGATTCGATCTCATTTTGGAAAGCCTGTGAAAATCAACTCGGCTTATCGCACTCCTGCATACAATATTTCCATTGGTGGTAGCCCGCGCAGTCAACATTGCCTTGGAACCGCCGCAGACATCCGCATCGTTGGAGTTGACCCGATTCAAATTGCACTCTATGCGTCCTCTCTCCCCTTCTACGCTAAGCGTGGCGGTATCGGCTATTACAGTCGTGTCGGCCTAAAAGATGGCTTTGTGCATGTCGATGTCCGATCCTGGTCGTCTCGCTGGATCAGTAAAGTTGGTACTGCTTATGTGAGTGTGAGCAAAATTATGCCTACCATCAAGCAGGGAGCGAAGGACTGTGTGGGTGGAATCAGCTACGCGGTAACTGTACTACAGCGACATCTTGGCATTATAGCGGATGGAAATTTCGGGGCTGGGACAAAAGCAAAACTGATCGAATATCAGAAAGCACATGGTCTGACTGCAGATGGAATCTGTGGGCCTGGTACTTGGGGTTCATTTACTTGATGGATATGCAGCAGTTACACGCAGGAGATAAAATCAAATTAGACGGAACGCTATTTGCAAACAGCCAGACACACTGCGGAATGCGCCGCTCTGGTGAATGGTTCATCTACGATGGGAAACTTGTCAACGGACGCTATCGGGTGACGAATCTTGAAAGTCGCATTGGCAAGTATCCTATCTCAGTGAACGTATCGGGATATGTTGAACCTAGCGATATTAAATTAGTTGACAACGCGAATGGATATTGATATTATTATTCCAAGGAGAAGATACCATATCTGTTATTATTCGCGGATGCTATATCGGTGAATGTCAGTCCAAGGTTATAATTCCAATCGTTGAAACAAGCGAATCAAAACTATAAATAGAGTGTAGGAGATTGCAATATGAATAACGAAAACAAGATTGTTGTGACTAGCTGGACGGGAAAGTCTTGGGAGATGACGCCAGAACAAATTGAAGCAGCTTACCGTTATAGAGAACTTCAGTATCGTATTGATAATGCTAAGAATCAGCTCGAACTTAATGCGGACTGGATTAAAGAAAAATACGGCCATTCTATTGATGAGGTTATCGGATACGTTAAAGAGTTCCTTCAGGATAACATTGATTGCAATGTGTCAGAAGACGACTCGTGGATCAACTACTTCATGGAAATGTTTAATGGAAAGAAAGATAATAACGACTGATTGATTGGTTTACTAGACTACGAATAATAAAAACAGATGGGGTATTGATCCTTAATTGGACCAGTACCCCATTTTTAGCATTTACTTCTTTTCTGCGTAACTACAGAAATTGTCAGGTTTAGTATATACAGGCGCTGCATCATCTTGTGTAAAGTGGGCACAACTACACAGATTCCCATGTTTATCCCATGCGTTCCAAAGATCGCAGTCCTTACAACGAATAATTGCAACGGCATCTACAGCAGGAGCTTGTTTCAGGCGGCTTCTCAACGTTCGGTATGATGTTTCTCTACCGCCTTTAATGTTCTCTACTCCAACCATAGGCTCATACATTCCACAACGAACCCACTCCTGTTGATAAAAAGCATCTGCATCAATAATTTTCCCCATAGTGCCCCCAAAAGTCTGGCTTTATAAGCTCCGTAAAAATTCATATAATTCAATCTTGCCCTATAACCAGATGGCATCGTCGCCGGATTTCAGATATACCGAATAGATTTCACCAGAATGCTCGAAGATAGATTCCACTTTCTTAGCTGTATTCCGATCAATAAACATACTGCCCATAATTACATTATCCTCCTTCCTTAAAACACATGCCAGATCACTTTATTGTGCAGAGATAGTTCAATTTCAAACGCTTTACTATAACTCAGCGTTATGCTTGAACCTCTTACACCTCGTAATTCAAATAGCGTTTGACATCATCCTCAAGGAGCATCAACACGATTTTATCAAATGACTCATGTGCCTTTTTATAGATAGCAATTTCAAGCGCAGCAGGCTCACTCCATAAATTCAAGCATTCAAGAGCCTTATTGTAAGCTCCATTCTCTTTGTTTTTCCCGTTATGACTATAATTATAAAAGTCATAACAAAGATTGAGAAATTCAGCGCTGCCCATCTCATCAATATATTTTCGCACTCGCTTAGTTTTCTCTTCATCAACAACAACCAGCATAATCGTTCCCTTAAATCTTAGCTTCTATCAAAAATCAGAATGCAACACTACCGGGGAATGACTGTCTACATCGCAGAACACACACTCCCATTTTGGAGATTCCTCGTAATATTTATAGTTTCCTTCCGGTTTCCATGTTAAAACCAAAACATTTTTTTGACTGCTATAATAAGCAGTATTCACCTCTGTTGCATCACATTCCCAGCCGCTATCCGTTTCGATAAAAACATCACTTGGCAGCTTTTCCAAAATCTTAATTAACTCTGTAGCAATCATATAAAACTCTCCTAGAACTTAATTTTATCAGATTTGGAAATATCGTTCTGCAATTTCATCATATAGTTCTTCTTTAGCGAGATTATAAGCGGAAACACGATCAAATGTTTTCCCAGGAATACTAAAACGCTCTCTGATTCGTTCAATCTGAACTTTCATGGCCTCCATTCCAAAGGTAAGCATTCCGTTATTTCGATCTTCTTTAATTGCTTCTGCAATCTCTTCAAGTTCTTTTTTAGTACAATCATAGAACAGGTTCTTCTCAAATATCAGCATACAAATTCTCCTAAAACTTAATCTTACTTTATCTCCTCTGTCAGCCACTCTTTCCAGCCGCTTACTGTGCGTGGGCAATTATCTTGTTGAGCCACAATTTCATTCAATGCTGCCGCGAGTTCTTCGTCGCTCATTTCGCGGATGGCCTGTGCTTTGTTATTTTTGCGATTGAATTCGTCTTCACTGTGCTTGTGAAAAATAAATCCGAGTGCGATATCAAGTATCGTTGGGTTGTTCATGGTTTCACCTCGTGGAATGTGATAGGCATATCTTCCGGATTTGCTGCAATCGCCATCGGGGATAGCCATTTTAAGATAAGTTTTCGTTCTTCTGGTTGCGCTTTGGGTCCTGTCCAAAAATGATGCCAGTGGCCACGACGCATATGAGGACGCGGCGACTGATGTTCAGATTCTTTGTATTCTTTATACACTTCTCGTTTCCTATTGTCAACAGAGGAAGTGGATTTCCTTTCATCATATTAGGAAGTATACAAGAAAAGGCGCAGGTTGCCCTAGCCTAATGGTTTCAAATGCGATTTTCAATTTTAATACTTCGCTGAGAGCGCTTAGATTGTCACATCATAGCCCTTTAGTTTAAGACTCAAAATCGGATTCGACTACTGCGCTGAGTGCACCGCTGTGGTGTAAATTGTGTGCCCTTGCGGAAATTGGTGTAGTAGTGGTGTAGCAAGTGGTGTTTCGTTCTACTTTATATCGTTTCTACGTCAATTTTTCAAAGAAATGCTTATTATATCATAATCCATGCCCCGATTGCAATACATCGGGCAAGAATGCTCAAAAGTCTTCAAGTAACGTACTATCGTCAATAATCGAACTTGACATTTTTACATAAATCTTCATAATTGGACATATGATTTGAAAAGTTGGTGTAGTAAATGGTGTAGTCAAACGGCCCCTTCGGAGATTTTCATAAAGTCATTTATGGCCAGTTGAGGATTTACATGCGCATATACTTCCAGCGTCATTTTTATCGTTGAATGGCCCATTAAATATTGGACAGACTTTATATCCATTCCTGAAGAAATCAGTCTTGTACAGAACGTATGGCGAAACATATGTGGTGTAATATTAGGAAGTTGATTATCGTGAACCTCATTGTAGCTCTTGACGACACGCCGTAACATTGACTCGATGCCAGAACCCAATTTGGGATGCCCTTGTCCTGTTAAAAAGATGAAATCCGAATATCCGTCAATCGGTTCAGGATTAAGAAAGATCGGTCTTGTCCTTAAAACTTTCAAAAAACTCTGTTTTGCTTTTGGAGACATCGGGACTTTTCGAACACCCGCTTTGGTTTTTGGAGATCTGATATGATACTTTTCTACTTTGTTGTGTAAAAGCTGATGATCAATATTTATCTGATTGTTTTCAAAATCGAGATCGTTTACAGTCAATCCACAAAGTTCGCTTACACGAAGTCCTGTTTCATAAAGGATGATAACGATATCTACCTGGTGGCGGAAATAGCTATCATACTTCATAAAATTAATTAGATTTTCATATTGCTGTTGTGTAAGGGGTTCTCTTTTCTTTCCATTGTTTTTCATTATTTTTGATAAAGAAAAAGAAAATGGATTTTTTGTTACCAGACCATCTTCACAAGCAGATTCAAATGCTGGTCTAAGAATCGATAAAAAGGTATTTATCGTTTGATATGACCAGTCGATACTTTTCACCCATAATTTTGCATCGGTAACAGAAATGTTATTTGCTGGTTGATTCCAAAAATCGTCATCCTTAAATTTGTTAATAAGAAATTCGTGGTATAGACGTGTATCAGATCGTAACGAGGATTTATGAATTTCAAAATACCGAGCGACAACTTCTGAAAGAGTTATGTCTGTTCTGATAAAGTCACCATACAGCATAAGAGATTTTTTCAAAGTGTCTTCTTGTTTTCTCAATTCTTTTAAATCTTTTGAATATAAATATTTTCGTTTACCAAACTTATCTGTATAACGATACTGATACATGCCGTCCTTGCGTTGACTCTCACCTTCTTTAAGAACTCTACCCTTATTATCTTTACGTCTTTCCATATTAGACTCCTTACATTATATATAAAGAGCCACGATGTGACGCTTTGATTATACCACACCATGGCTTGAATTTCCAGTTTTATTTAGATTGAATACGTTTGATCAATGTATTTTTCAAGTGCTTTTCTTTTTATTAGTCGCTTTTTCCCGACCCAAAGCACAAGAAAACTGTCATCTTTGTCTGTTATCTCTCTCAGTTTATGGATTCCGATATTCGAATAGGCCGCAGCTTCTTCTATCGTCAATGCGGCTTTTTCCCAGATTGGAACTTCCTTCATTCAATCACCTTCTCCATCTTCTCTTCTCCATACTTTGCCACGCATACGTTATAAAGGAGCATCGCCCTGGTCATTAGTCCAACACCGCCGATACGAGGTGTAACTTTGATATTCTCCATCTCATAAACAGCGTCAGCGCAATCACCGTGCTGCTTTCCGTTTTCGTCATAGTTGATGCCAACATCGATGCAGACCTCAACTCGATCAAGACCAAGCGGTGTGATGAAATTACGTTTTCCGACTGCAGAGATGATCACATCGACCATATCCATTGCAAGAGCCGTGCACTTCATAAAACTTCCGCTGCTATTTACAGAAATCACATTACAATGGCGCTTAATCAGCATATCGACCAGTGGACGACCAACAATATCAGACTGACCACATACAAGTACATTCTTGCCATCCAGATCGTAACCAATCGCGTCGAAAATCTTCATAACGCCAAGTGGAGTGCAAGGCTGAAATGGTGATGTAAAATTAAAGCCATCAACGTCAAGTTCGTCTGGAATAATGATATTCTTAGGATTGATATGTTTGGGCAGTGGCAACTGAACAATGATGCCATCTGCTTCTTCATAAATACGATTCTGCAATATCATTTTATTTAATTCATCTTCAGTCGTTTTCTCTGGTAACTTGATATATTTTGCTTTAATTTTAACCTCTTCACAATCTCGCATCTTGCCGCGAATATAAGCATTAGATGCAGGGTTATCCCCTATTTGATAAATAAGTAAAACAGGAGCGTAGTCGGCTTCTGCGATAATATTCTTGATTTTATTTTTGATATCTTGTGCGATAGATTTGCAATCAATAATCATTGTGAACCTCCTTTTAATCGTCAAAAATTTCTTTTCGCAGAACCGGTTCCTCATTGCACTCTATGCGATTACCGCATTCTGGACATTTTGTTAGATAAAACAAAGTCACATTCAGTGCCTTTGCAACTGAAACACCTTCCGAATCAGACCAAAATTCACAACCACATTTAAAATGATATGCAAGTTCTTTTGGAGTCTGTTTGTGTTGAATAATTTTAATCGCCATCTGGCACCTCCACGGAAAAAATAGTTTTAGTTGCTTCTTTCCAAGAAATAAACTCAGATCCAGCAACTTCCGCTCTACATCTATAGCACGCAATCACATTATTCTCAGGAATATCCAAATCAGGACTTTCAAAAGAAGCCACTCGAATCTTAGTTGTGAAACCGCAGTTCTTACAATGGAATACGATTACTGGATTCTTCAAACTATCAGTCTTGTGCATAATGATTTCTATTCCTCCCACCCACCCATAAAACATATTTACTCTAATTGCTCAAGTGCATATATCAAATACAAAATTAAAGTCTTTGTCTTTTCTTTTGTAAGTGTTGCAGAGCTCAATTCCATATCTGGAGCATCACTATAATATGCAAGTTCAACAGAGCCATTCGAGACCCTTACGCCAATATCTACGTTGTAAATTCCGTCTGTCGCTTGCAGGAAACCGATTTCATTCCCCTCCATAAATCCTCCGTAAAATTTACCTTTTAATCGAGAGTCACTGCGCCATTTGGCCAGTTACCGGTCATTTCATACCACTCCGTCTGAAGTGCATTCTCCTTTTTCTTTATGCACATTTTAACAAAGTCATGGACTTCTTCGTCCTGTGGCCTTTTAAAAGTCCATCGCTCATCTACGAATCCTATATCTTCAAGACACTTGCAGTAGCCAGCAATCTCGTTATAGAAGATATGGTCGTATTCCTCCAGAAGGGTATGTCCATCAAACAGCTTTACTTTCCATGCAATTCCAAATGGAGCTTCTTTCTCAGCATGAGATTCAACCGTATAATACTTCATTATGTACTCTCCTTACAGGCCAAGGTTCTCCTTAATTCGCTTCAGTGCGTTGTTTGCTTCGTTGTAAGCGTCCTTTGCTACATGATAGGCATTCATCTTCTCAACTAGCTCCGCCTTTGCGATAACCTCCTTCATGTCGGCATTTGCAAGTTCATCGCTGCGGCTAAAGTCGTTAAGAATCAATCCTTCACAGAAGCCCTCAGCCTTATCCTTCGGTAATACCTTCTCTACTACAGCGCCGTTGTCGCCATTGAACATCTTCACGATGCACTCGGTAGTCTCTTCACCATTGTCATACACATAAAAATACTTAGCCATAATTTAGTCCTCCTCAACTTTTTCAAATTTATAAACAGTGTTTTCTGTTTGAATAATCAAATTCTTTTTGTCTTTCGAAACGTAGTAGTCTATCACATAAGAAGTGTGCATTGCACCTGGGTACAAATGACCCTCGTTGTCTTTTATATATCGAAAACTAGCAGGACGACCAATTTCGAGTAGACGAATTTTCATAATCATACCAATCCACTCAGGATAATAACTATCTTCGCGGGTTTGCCCAGTTTTTAAAGAAATTGCATCAGCAAGCTTATATTCTGCATTCTTGATTTCATTATCGATTGGGTTTACATTCGCCAAAGACACATTCGGCATTTTCTCAATAGTTCGAGTCAAAAGTAACATAAAATGCTTAAATGCTTCGTTCTGTTCTTTTCCAGAATCGATCTCTCCATACTTTCCCATTCTGTATAAGAGTTCAGACGTATCGATTGTCTTTCCCATATATTATTTCTCCTACTTATCGAGTTCCCGTACTTCCGAAACCGCCAGCGCCGCGCTCAGTTTCCTCCAGTTCATCGACTACATCAAACTGCGCCTGATAATACGGAACGAACATGAACTGGGCAATGCGATCACCATGAACAATTTCCTGGGGTATATCAGAGTGGTTGTACAGAGGAACCATAGCCTGACCACGATAATCCTCATCAATCACACCAACACAATTTGCCGGTGCCAATCCCCTCTTAGTAGCCAAACCGCTGCGAGCATAGCCCAAAATCGCCCAACCTTCAGCCGGAGCAAAACGAAGCCCAGTACCAATCATACGAGTCTCGTGCGGCCGCATATAGATGATAGGATTCCCATACTCGTCAAACAAATCTGCCTGCTCACGAGGAATGTAAGCATATACGTCAGCACATGCTGCCTTTTCAGAGCCATAAGTAGGAATGTGTGCGTCAGGATAAATCTTGTTTACTTTTACGATAGGATTCATAGTTAATTCTCCTTCCATAATACGATCTCTTTTTCTTCTAAACTCTTTTTTACGTCAATCACACGCTGATTTTTGCTGCCAGCCCATGGCAATGAAATATCGCGCTCGGATTCAATATAGGGGCCATCAACTAGAACATCGATATAATTCAGATGATTCCAGTCTTTAATGTCGTCCCATTCATATCCTGTCCACATCCAGATATCCTTGGTATCACCAAACTCTTTGCGAACTCGTTCACAGATGTAGCCAACAATCAGTCGGTTTTGAATAAAGAGGGGGTCTCCCCCGCTAAATGTAAGACCTCGAATGTAATTAGGACGAAGAAGGTTAAGCAAGCTCAACATCGTGTCTTCAACGAACGGAACACCGGCAGCAGCATCCCATGTCTGAGGATTATGACAGCCTTGGCAATGATGAGAACATCCACTTGTCCAAAGTGTGACTCTACAGCCGATTCCGTTTGCAATATCTGATATTGTTACTTTGATATAATTCATTGTGGTATCTCCTCTCTTGGCAGTTTATGATACTGAACAACCTTTAGGTGTCTATCATCAACTGACTTCCAAAATGTATCCATTGGTATTCTCCTTATTTGTCGTTGCTACTCTTAAAATAGTTCTGCAACAAAGTAAGAATTAGCCAGATGCCGGTCGCTAGTTTCAGAGTATACGGAATATGAAATATCTTAAAAATCACCCACAAAAGGCCAGCTGTAATTGCCCACTGCGCTAAATAAAAAGCAACTACAACGAGAATGAGTGCTATCGTCGAATTGATTGTGTTAAGCGAATCTTTCTTCGTCTTATGATTGCCTCCTTGTCTCTTGTAAATTTAATAACATCACTATTACTACCAGTCAAATGTATTTCTGGCACTGGGTATTCTGATAAATCTATAAAGTGCACATCAGACCACGTTTTACCATTATCGAAGCTGATTTTATCAATTATGAATTTAGTTACTTGCAACTTTGACTTCCTCATGCGAGATGGATTTATTGGCCCACATCACACATTCTTCAAGTGCGTTCAGCGCCAATGCTTTCTCACGGCTTGGTTTGCAGTTTGTATCAATACATTTCTCAAGCCAAGCGGCATCGTGAACAATACCATTGATACGTTCTTGCTACTCTTGTGTAATCAGTCCTAATTCAAAACAATTCATAGACGATACCCCCTCAATCTTCCTGTGCGTGAACATGAGCGATTTCTACTCTTTGATCGCTTAAAAATATTGATGCTTTGCCATTTGAAACATCAACTCCTGTATTTACACGCTCACCACCTTCGGTTTCCCATGGTTCAGCCTTGATATAAAGTCTGTCACAAAACCAGAAAGGATCGCCATAGTTCAATGAGCCGAACATTACGATATCTCTTAAACTTTTACGAATTTCCATAATATAAAATCCTCCCACCCGCCCTTCGCTTTACGCGAACTATTTATTTATGTACTACCCGGTTGTGCTTGACACGTAACTCGACTTCTTGCTGTTTGCCAAGGTTGAAAGCTGTTGTATAGTTCCCGGTGATATAACCTGTCACACGACGCAGTCGCTCAATATTATGACTACCACACTGTGGACAAGTATCATTTATCTCATCGCAGTACCCACAATCAACACAGGTATCGTTCGGAACATTCACTGCAAAATATGGAACATCGTGATCCATTGCATAATTTACAACAGTCTCAAGTGCATCAATATTGTGTTTTACAGTCGCGTCAAATTCTGTATACAAGATACAGCCTGCACTAGAATACGAATCCAGCTGAGACTCAACATCGATTTTTTCAAACGGTGTTACCTCTTCCCACACTGGTACGTGAACGCTATTTGTAAAAAATTTCTTGTCAGACACGTTTGGAATCTCACCATACTTTTCTTTGAACTTCGTCATAGCTGTGAAACACAGATTTTCTGCGGGGGTAAAGTATACGCCGAAGTTTAACGATGTATCGTTCTTAAATTCCGTACAACGATCCTTGTACAGCTGGCAAATCTCTTTTGCAACTTCCATACCATACGGATCAAGCTGGTTTTTACCAATCAAAATCTGAAGTGTTTCAGCCATACCAAGCATACCGATTGCCAGAGTTCCATGTTTCATAGCAGACCGGATATCAACACCGTCATACCCGGCAAGAATTCCGTTATCCCACATGAATTTTGCAGATGCAGGAGACTGAGAACAAATCCAATCAAACCGCTCAATCAAAATCTGCTTTGCTTCATGCAGCTTCCGGTCGAGTATTTTCATAAATTCTGTGACTGTATCTCGGCAATCGTGATAATCCCACACAGAAACCGCCTGTTCGGCTTCCATTGCCAGTGTCGGAAGAATAATGGTCACAGGACAAATGTTACCACGACCGTCCTTCTGAGCAGCCGACAGCAGATCGTCAAATCGTAACTGACCAGTTTTAATAACTGATTGAATATTAGCCGCATATACCTCTTTGAAATTTACATCATACGAGTTCCACGTCCGGCACCCCATGGTACTACTGATTTCAAACGGAGCCTCATACTCTCGATTGAGAAGCAATTCATCTTTATAAGGGACAATGTATAACTTATTAGCAAGTTCTTTGTTCTTTGATAAAATCTCATACAGACGTTTCTTTTCTGTCACACTTAAATTATCCAGAACTTCTTGCTTTACTTTACGGTCATACTGAACAGCCGCCTTCTGATTGCTCCAATCGCAGTTGCAGTAATTCGGATACAGCCGCTGTGCAGTCGATTTTAAAGCCAGACGATATAGGTCATAGTTTGGGTCGCCAGGTTTCTGGTTTACTCCAATTTTTTTCTGGAAGATAGCACATGGGAAAATACTCGTCCGATGATGCTTTCCAGTGCCGCGAATCAGACCTTCTAGGAATTCCCTCGTGACCATCCGTCCCTCCTCTTCGGTACAAAGGCCAAAGTTGATTGAGCTGAACGGAAGCTGATTGCCACTACGAGATTGCAGACTGTTCAAATTATGGAGCAGACCCTCGGTTGCCTGTTTGCATTCCCGTTGGGTCATTTCCATTGCATATTCCCAAGCATCAGGATGCATGTCTTTAAACGGATCGTCAAAATGAATGGTTCCGTCAGGATGATTTTCATCGTGCTTAAGCCACTCTCTAAACCGATTGGCTTTGTACTGTGACTTCTTTTCAATGTAAACCAGACCATCCTGAAGATGCTTTGTGAAGCTCTTCCGAACATAAGGCATCATACTGAAATCGAAGTGTGTTGCTGAGATTCCACCGAATTGGGAAAGTGACTGGATCTGGAACAAAACTGCTACAAGCTGATATGCCGTATTGATAGACTGAGCAGGACGAATATCAACCTGACGAGTCTTAAATCCATTAGCCAAATGCTTATCTATATTGCAGCTCGTACAGTTGTGATCGCCGACGGCATAATTATCGAGGTCATGAGTGTAGATCTCGTTGTTCTCATGGTCCTTCTTTGCGAGATCTGACATACAATAATCCAGAGCATAACGCTTAGAAACAACACGGCTCATCTCACCAGTACGACCACCGAAAGATGCTTCATCAACATTGGCATTTTGATTGTCGATCTTTTTACCCATCAGCTTTTCATCGACCGTATCCATCAGCTCTTTGTACTTATTACGGGCAATTCCGTGCAGATAGCGATAATTCATGTAGCAGCGAGCGGTTTCATAATGGCAGCTCTGCATTAATCTGTTTTCAACGGCATTCTGAATCGCTTCAACATCCATTGGCTGGCTGATAGCTGCGATTTCATTTGCAATCTGCTCGCTCAATTCGTGATTGATAGAATCAGAGGAATCGTTCATCGCCTTTTCAATCGCATTTACGATCTTAGACTTGTCGAACGGAGCTTTTACGCCATTGCGTTTAATTACATACTTCATACTCCATCACCTCCAAATCAATAGTAGCGCTGTTCGTTCATCATTTTCACGGCATAATCTTCATACCAACGTGCCTTTTTCTCGTCCTGCTCTGCGGTTACACCGGGCTTAGAGCCATCACGGAAGCGATACTTGTAGGCATTGCAAATACAGAACCAGCGAACGGCTTCGTCGCCAAACAGCTTACGCATATTCTCAATGCACTCGGTGCCATGATAGTGAGCAGGACCATCCACATACTCATACTGCTGCACTTCAGGCTGTGCATTGGTATCATCTTTAATCGGGCGCGGCCAGTCAGGATGTTCGTTTTCCTCACAGGCACAGCTGTCATCATCCTTTTCGTCTCGGTAATCCAACTCTGCGAACTCGCAGTTATCACAGTCGGTATCATCCTCATCGTCATCATAATGGCAGATGCAATCGCCATCGTCCGTCATCTCTGCGCAATCACAACCTTCGCAATTATAGTCGCAATCAACATCGTCCACGTCGATGTCAACTAGGCTTACACTATAGGCAAGCTCATTCGGGCCAAGAGTGTCGTACTCAGAAACCTCAAGATCCTTTGCCAAAAGTTTCAGACAGTCATAATCCATCTTCTTCAAATCTTCAAAGTTGAGACGCCCCATACGATGGCCACGCTCGTCTCGCTCTCCAGTCTCAAGCACTTCGACACAGTTTTTAAGAGCTTCGTCCTCTTCGTCCTGGCAGTCAACATTGTCACCATTTACCTTGTTTAACAAGATGTCCGACGTAACGTTTGTATAAATTTCGTGATGGTTTTTATACATGTCAGCCACCAATGGATGAAAAGCAGAAGTGCTTACGTCAGCGCTCTCATCAATCAGAAAACGCATCCACTTCTTAGCATCAAAGATCCGAAGAGCTTTTTCATTCAATTCATGATAAGAATTTGCCTGTGCCAAAATCAGTGGAGTCGGAAAACCATCCAAAGCATAAATCAGTCGCAGCTTCCCATTTTCATTCAAGACATCGCAATTATCGACATTCATGGCGGCCTTCATAGTTTCAGTAATATTCATTATGTACTCTCCTTACTTTTCTACAGGTTTATATACATCTGCCAGTTTCGGGTGACGCCCACAACAGCGATTACCTTCAGGACAGAACGGATACTTGGGATTTGACTCACAGGACGGAACCATCCATGCAGCGAGTTCAGGACAAACAACAGCGACTTGTTCTTTAATCAACTGAAACATCGACCGGATTTCACGTTGGGCACGAGTGCAGAGACGCAAATGACTCATTTCAATCAGCGACCGAGCATTGATGGTGACATAGAACTCAGTGCAGCAGGCATTTGGTAGAACAGCACGAGCGTCTTCATTGGCAGCACCGAGATTTTTAAGCAGCTTGTAATCATTAGCGATATTACTCATCATATCGTCAAATACATCGCCGCCATGTTGTTCGTCAAACGGATTGACATAATTAAAATTGTCCTCCGAGCAGTAACGCTGGCTGCGCACGCTCAGACTGATATGCCGATGACGACTCAACTGAGCTAGAAGTGCTCGGCTTGCACCAGTCACACAGAATGTAAATGATATATGTTCAAGCACACTCTGATGCCCGGTTGCTTTACATCCCTTAGCAATCCGGAAAGTCTCTGTTGGCTGCGAATCATAACAGATACTCGCTGCTTCCTCTACGATACTCAGCGGGTTCTGGTCCTCTTGAAATCCCGGCCGCCGGGAATATGCGATTAAATCAACGGTCATATTTGTTCTCCTTAATCTTCATCATGCCAATTTTCGGGAATATCTTTCTCGTCAATTACGATACAGTTCTTTGGCGCAACATTCGATATATACTTTCCATTTTGAATCTTAATCATTACGTTCATAATTGCGATAACTTTATGAATACTCCAAAGAACCCCGCGACTATTTTCAGTCCTGGCTCTAAGGACTGTATCACCAACATGAATTTCTTTTTCAAGTCTGTCAGTCATTTGATTCATTCTCCTTAATAAAATCTTCCACAGTTTTCTTACCTGCCAGCACTTGTTTCATTTGATCCGGCGACAATTTATATGTAACAACATCACCACACTCATATCCGTAGCGCCGAATCTGACGCTCGCATTCTGCTGTGGCGCGTTCTTTGCGGCCAAGTTCTCTTTGATTGATCCCTCGCATGGGACCTCACCTCCCTCCTTATTCAGTATTTACTATTTCAATTTCAATGTCGTAATCATATTTCCAATATTTTGGGAACGCGACCATTGTACCGTGTGCCCATAAGAAATAGATTTCGTCTAACTCTGCCACGATTTCAAAACGATTGCCGTAGCGAAGCTGCCAGCATAGATTTTCATCTTGATAATTAAGTTTTAGATATCGACGTGTCCAAGTTTTCACGGCGCATCTCCTTTAAGATCTCGTTGACTCGATTTTCCGCATAACAGAGATTAAGAATAGCGTGAACGATAAACCTAGATTCACAGACGTTGAAATAATTCTCAGCGTATTTAAGGTCTCTACAAGCCTGTCGATACTCTTCGAGTTTTCCATAATCCATAATTCCTCCTCAACCGTAGCTTACTTCTGACTTATCATCGCGGAAACGAACGAACGTTGGAAATTGAAGAGATTCAAGGCCGGTCTTTTTATCCATCGTGACCTCTTTGTACTTTAATTCGATGATACGTCCGATATAATCACCCGGATTCGCCCACACGGTAGCTCTCGTAGTATCATCAAAACCGGAACCAACACGAAGTTCGTTACCCTTGTAGTCAACAACCAGAGCGCCCATCGTACCAGCCAGACGGTTCTGACCCTCTTCAATTGCAGTGACACGAAGATCAACAGTATAAAAACGCTTGATTTTGAGACATCCTGTGTGACGCGCCCGCTTATAAGGAACCGATGTATTAAGCATGAGCCCTTCCCAATCATGTTTGACTGCATAATCGAGCCACTGAGGAATCACACTTTGATCAGTACCTTCGTAGACCATCGGTACGACCTGGATATTTTTGAGCCCTTTCTGCTCGATCGTAACGGCTAAATCTTCAAGCCATTTACGACGGAGTTTATATGGAGTAACAAAAGAACCATCTTCATAAGGAAGGCTGCCTTTGCCGTTCTCAAACTCATCAGTAGGAATCAAATCAAACACAACGAACTTGATCTGACTCTTATCTCCGTCCGAGTTCAACATACCAGTGCCAATCCGAAATGCCTCGCCGTCTGATAGTCCTCTGCTATTACGGTATACCAGCTCGCCATCGTAGACGTATTCATCAATCAGCGATTCATCGCCAAGCTCTTTGATGATGTCGTCCTTAATATGGTCGAGGCCGGTAAACTCTTGTCCCTGACGAGAAATGAACTTACCACGGTAGAAGGTGCCCCGATTTCCATTCATCTTGCGGCTGAGACTGAACCAGGTGCCCGGCTTGAGTTTGACTTTATCAATAGGATATCCCTGCTGGACTTCCCAGACCGGAATGACCACTTTGCCAAAAATCTTATTGACCGTAACAGCTTCAACACCCAGAGGTAAATTCTTAGTGAACACTCGAATCAGAAAATCTTTATGTGAAGCATTCCAGTAGATATAACTGGCTGCCATTGACAAAGCCATGTCAGAGCCGGTGTTGCACTCCGCCAGGAATAAGCAGATATCTTGGAAAGTGTGTGGAAATTTATCCACGATTCGCACCTTCTTGTTGATCTTCGTCTTAGAGATTCCTGTTGTGATCTGCGGATCGAGAATGAAATCAAGGAAGAAAAATAACGGATTCTCACCAATCTCGTTCTTAGCATCCAACAAGATTGTTGCCTTATCGGTCTTTTTTGTGGCCTTCTGAAGTTTTTTTGTCAGTGTTTCCAGCTTGTCCAACAGCACACCGTCCAAAATCAGCTCGCCTTCAAAATCAAGTGATGATGTCATCTTCAGTCCCCTTTCTTGTTCTCTTGGTTTTTTGCGGTAATTCATAATGAGTCAGCGCTTCACGCATTTCGTGGAGAAGAAATGCATGAATCAGCCATGATGTAGTATCTGGATCGCAGAAAATAATCTGACAGTTATATCGAGCAAGCCATGTGGTGAGACTGCCCAGCAGTGAAGCGGGTGTCATTTTACTGCGATATGCACCGCGATTGATCTTTTCCCATGAACCGTTTTCAATAAGTATGTAAGTTTTTGCTCCGGCTGCTGCCGCCCTGTCGAACTCTTTGGCGAACCGAATTCGATTCGTTGTGAAGTTGCCGCAGATTTCATCTATGGAATTTTTTCTCTCAATGGTCACCTTATCTGCCAACGAGAATTTTTCGCCATTGGGCAGTGTCACCTCAGCACTATAGTCACCAAAATCCAACCGCTTACGCATATAAGCACACGGGAACGATGAGAGTCGCTGATGCAGAAGTGGAGTATCCTTTTCGCGGTCATCCACAATAATCACCATTG
>ERZ1034687.90-NODE-90-length-54564-cov-15.677429_pt1 | contig 54564 bp, 39 predicted proteins | sample MGYA00520704_ERZ1034687 | MGnify/ENA primary metagenome ERZ1034687 (study PRJEB33766, sample SAMN09781762) | gut metagenome | biome: gut microbiome | host: Homo sapiens | place: Madagascar | study: EMG produced TPA metagenomics assembly of the PRJNA485056 data set... | reverse complement strand
CTGCTCCATTATTAATAACGAAATAACCAGTAAGGAATGCTTGAGGAACTTCTACAGTATAATAACCTTTTCTGCCATTATACTCAGTTTCGTTATCAAGTGACATTTTTATACCTGGCCATTCCTGCGCAGCAGTAGTGCCATTGTAAATGTAGCAGTAAACATCCTTGAGATTGGCAGTACTGTTATCGAAGAAAACCATCACCTTGCCGGCAGCACCTTCAATCGTCTTGGTATATTTACCCTCTACGTAATAACCATGATTCTTGAATTCCTGATTACCGCCATTCAGTTTCTGCTCACCATCATGAGTAAAAATCACACCTGTAGGGATTTCAGTTCCACCTGTATAGGTCCATTTAAAAACATTCTTGCCATCTTTAGTTCCCATCAAGGTCATGGCATCTCCAGGCCAACCAGCAGTAGTAAACTTTTCCACCTTGTCATTCCAAGCCCAAATCTTGGCATTATCACAACTTGTCTCCAAGAACACAGAGACCTCATCCTCAGTAACTGTTGGCGTATAGTCATTTGCCATTACAGCGGCCGAAGAAGGCTGAACAACTAAGCCATTAAATGTCATACTAAAAAGCAAGACAAGCAAGTTAAATAATAAGTAATTCTTTTGCATAATTAAGTTTAAAGATATTAAGTTAAAATCTATTCTGTTTGCAAATATATCCATAAATTCCCTAACTATTAGCAAGATATTATGAGCTTTTCATGTTTTTCGTGAGCAAACGTTTGCAGAGGTTTTCAAGGAAATGCTTCTTATATAAAAAGCCTTGTATATAAAACAAGAGAAGGCGACCAACAAATTCTACAATTCGTTAGCCGCCTCCCTATTTTTCTATCTTCCCAGCCAAGCCTCAGGATTGAGCTTTGCCGTCTCCTTACGGAGCTGGAACTGGAGGATGTTGTCGGCACCGACGGCACCTAGTGCCTGGCGAGTGGAGACTTTCTGTCCCTTGTGGACACTCACTGACTTTAGGTTGCAATAGACGGAGATATAGGCACCGTGGCGAACCAAGACATTCCACATGCCACCATATCCGAAGACGGCACTCACCTCACCATCATAGATGCTGCGAGCCACACATCCCGGTTTACCCAAGATATTGATACCCTTATTGTCGAGGGTGACACCCTTCAAACCTTCCACATTGTACTGTCCGAAGTGACTGACGATACGATAGCCACCACTGATAGGCATTGGCAAGCGACCACGGTTTGCCTCGAAACCACCATTCAACATACGATCCACCGAACTCAAGTTGGCAGCCTCCTGAGCATCCTGCTTAGCCTCGGCGATTTCCTTCTTACTTCTCTCGGCATCCACCTTCGCCTTCAACTCAGCAGCCTTACGAGAAGCCTCCGCCTCACGAGCGGCTTGTTCGGCAGCAGCCTGTCTTGCAGCCTGTTCGGCAGCAGCACGAGCCGCCTTCTCAGCAGCCGCCTTGGCAGCCGCTTGCGCCTTAGCCTTGGCTTTCGCCTCAGCCTGTCGAGCCGCTTCTTCCTGTGCCTTGCGAGCCGCCTCCTGTGCCAGTCTCGCTTCCTCGGCAGCCTTGCGACGAGCCTCCTCGGCAGCAGCCTCACGAGCCTTCGCCTCGGCGATACGACGAGCATTCTCACGAGCGGCAGCCTCAGCAGCAGCTTTCTTGCGAGCCAACTCCTCGGCACGCTTCTTGGCAGCGGCAGCGGCGGCAGCCTTACGCTTTGCCTCGGCAGCGGCACGGGCACGAGCCTTTGCCACCTCCTGTGCTATCAAGCGGTCGATCTGCGCATTGATGGCAGCATCTTTCTGTCGCTGGTCGGCGATGACCGCCTGGATGGTCTTCTGCTGCTTCTGCAAGCCCTGCACCACTTCCTGCTGCTCAGCTTGCTTACCCTCCAGGGCAGACTTTTCCTGCTGTCCTTTCGACAAGAGGTTGTTCTTGTGTCCTTTTACGTTTTGGAGTTGCTTATGCTTGTCGTTCACCTGATTCTGCTTCGCCTTCACCGCCTCTCCCTGAGCCTTTTGGAAGGCTGAGTACTGGCGCACGAACGACAAGCGGCGATACATCTGTGAGAGACTCTTGGCACTGAAGATGAACATCAGCTTCTCTTGCACAGAGTGATGGCGACTCATATAGCGCATCGAACGGATGTACTTGTTCTTGCGATCCTGGAGCTGCTGCTCCAAGGTCTTCAACTGAGCATTCAATATGCCGATGTTGCCCTCGATGTGATGGATGTCCTTCTGGATGCCCTCGATGTTCTTCTGTCGCTGGTCGATCTCACCATTGATGACCATCAAGTCTTGCAGGCGCTTCTTCACATCTTCCTTGTTTTTCTGGAGAGCCTTCTCTTGCTCCCTGATTTTCTTCTGGATGCTGGCACGTTGTCCCTGCAAGCCACGGATGGAGGCATTGCTATAGGTAGCGGCTTTGCGCTCCGCCTTGGTTGGCGCAGCATTCTTTTTGCTCTTCTGAGCCCCCGACTTCTGACGAGATGTCGTCTTCTGTCTCGTGGCAGCAGAGGTTCTCTTCTGCGCTGTCGTATTCGTCTTTCTCTGCGTCTTCTTCTGTGCGTAAGGAGAGAGCGAGAACGACAGTGCCAATAGGATTAGGACAAATCTGATGGATAATAATCTTCTCATTTCTAATGATTGTTTTCTTACATGTTCAGTATCTTGCTGAGCACATCGGTAGGAGATATTTGCTTGTACTTGCTAGACACCTGTGTCTCTGCCTCCCAGTTGCTATCCGTCTTCACCTCGTTCATGTCGATGTTGACGTGCAACTCTCGCTTCTGCTTGGTGACATCGGTCATAAAGGTGAGCTGCTGGGTGGCAGGGAAAAGCTTGACACCTACGTTCTTGAAGTTGCTATAGTCGATATGGAGGGTAGAACTGGTGCTACCCGTCTTGTAGTTGACATCGGCTTGGTTGATACGACCTGTTGCATGGTCGGCTTGCCAAGTATAGGTCATATTGCCCTGCTTGAAGGATACAGGGATGTTGTTGCTGGAAGACAGCAAGTTGGCATCAAACTTCTTCAAGTCTGACTCCGAAACCTTCTGCACTCCCGGCAAGAGGAGCTGGTTCCAGAACAAGGCTTGGAGCGAATAGAAATTGACTCCTTGCTTCTGCAAAAAATCGACCTGGTTGTAATCCGCCTTGATATATTCCTTGTGGAGTCGATCCACGATGAGCACATACTTAGGGGTGAACTCCAAGCGCCCCACCTCGGTACCGATGATAGGGATGAAGAGTTGGATGCGAATCACCTCGTCCTTTCTCATTCGCAAGGCGCCAGGCACGGTGATGTCCTTGTCGCCCATCTGGAGGTTGAACGACATACTGCCCGTGATATTCTTGGAATACACTTGGTTGTCAGACACTTTCTGTACGAAAGTCAACTTCTGCACCGCCTCGCTCTGTTCGCCACGGGTAGCGGTATTGTTCTTAGAGGAAGTAGATGTGGTCGAACCATTGCCCACTACGGCTTGCTTGGTTCCACATGCTCCCAACAGCAATGGCAAGCAGAGTGCCGCCATCTTCCAAACATATTGCTTATTGTGTTTCATTATCTTCTCGTCTTTCTTTTTATCGTTTTCTTCTTTACACCATATCTCTCGGTCGAGTACATATCCGTCATCTTCTCGGCTTCCTCCTCAGGGATATACTTCTTGTACTTCAACTTCAGCTCCATGGCATCAGTCTTGTTGCCGCCATTATACGACTTTTTCCAGTACTTCATAGCCTCATCGGTCAAGCCGTTCATCGCATAGATGTCACCAGCATGTTCCAATACGACATTGCTAGTTTCCGTCGAGTCCATGTTGGCTATCGCCTGGTCCATGTAGATCTTAGCCTCATGGTAGCGTTCCTCCATGAAGAGGATCCAGGCGTAGGTATCGAGATACGTACCATTCTTAGGCTCAGCCTTGATGGTCTTGTAGCTCATCTGCTCTGCCTTGTGTAGGTTCTCGCCCTTCAAGCTGATGTAGTAGGCATAGTTGTTGAGGGCAGGGATATTGTCGTCTTTCCATTGCAGGCAAGAGTCGTATGCGGCATAGGATTCCTTCTCCAAGCCCTTCTTGTTGAGGATGTCGCCCATAATCATGTAGAGGTCTGACACCAGTTCGGGCGAGCTTTTCTCGTTGACTTGCGCCACTCCCTTGCGGAAGGTGTCGAGCGTCTTGTCGTCATCGCCTTTCAGGTAGTGCGCCATTCCCCCGAAATAGTAAAACACCATCTCGTCGGGATTGTATGCCTGTGCCTGGTCGGTCATCTCTATCACCTTGTCGTACTTCTTGTCATCCCAGAGGTTCTGCACGAGTTGCAGGCGAGCCTCCACATTGTCGGGAGCGATCTCCAACACCTTCTCGAAAGCCTGGTTGATGGTATCCTTCGGCATCTCCTTCAAGCTCATATACGCCGCTCTCATGGCAGCGATGTCGCTGGAAGGCTTCGGCATCTGGAGCATCTTATCAAACAATGCCAACACCTGGGTGCTGTCGGCACAATTGCGCTCATTGTCCTGGATGAAGGAACGTATCATCACCAACTTGGTATCGACGGGTGTCGTATTGCCCAAGAGGATGCGGTCCAGCATCTTGCGTGCCTCAGCCTCTTGATGGGTGGCATTGTAGTAGTCGTAGAGCGACGACTCGGCGTAGGCATTGTCGGGTTCTTCCTTCAATACATCGGTGAAGAGCTTGTAAGCCTCCTTCTGCTGGTCGTGCTGCATGAGCCAGTTGCCGAGCATAGTCTTGTAAGCCATGTCGAGTGGATGGGTATCCGAGAGGGTCTTCAGGGCAGTGTATGCCGACTTGGCATCGCCCATCATCTCATAGATTCTCATCTTCGACAGCGCCAACTGTTCGCTCTCTCCCTCTTCCTTCTCGATACGGCCGAGGGTGTAGAGCATCTTCTCGTAATTGTTGCCTTGCTGATAGAGTTGGAGCAAGATGCGGAGGGCATCCGTATTCTCATGATTATGCGCATATATCGACTCGTATGCGTCGATAGCCTTGTCAAACTGCTGGGTGCCGATGTAATATTGCGCCAATCGCTCCGAGAAGGTTTGGTTCTCTGGGTTGAGTGCCACCGACTTCTCCATACAAGCCAAGGCGATGGAGTCTTGCTTCATCTTGGAGTAATACATCGACTCATAGAAATACACCTCAGCCGCTTGGGGATTGATGCGGCGGGCATGCTCCAAGAGTTCGAAGGCAGCCGATAGGTTGCCCGCATTCTGTTGGCGTATCGCCTCCAAGAAGAAGTAATCAAATCGCTTGCGGTCGTTGGCAGGAAGTTGTGGAGTTTCCACTGCCGTCTTCACCTCCTTAGCCTTTTTCTTTCGGGCAAAGGAAGGCAGGGCTGCCGTTCCCAAGAGGAGGGCAACCATTCCACAAGCGACATATTTAGCATTCCAATTCATCTTATTTTCTCGCCTGAATATCTACTGATTCATATTCTGTGTATCTACTGCATTACATCTGTGCATCGACCACTTTACTTCACACCGGTGTGACCATAGCCACCTGTGCCACGCTCTGTCTCGTCCAAGGTCTCCACCTCGACGAACTCAGCTTGCTCATGCTTGGCGATGACCATCTGGGCGATGCGCTCACCCTCCTGGATGACGAAGTCCTCCTGGGAGAAGTTGATCAAGAGCACCATCAGCTCGCCACGATAGTCGGCGTCGATGGTACCAGGGGTGTTCAACACGGTGATGCCGTGCTTCAGTGCAAGACCGCTGCGAGGGCGAATCTGAGCCTCATAGCCCACTGGCAATGCCATATAAAGACCCGTAGGAACGAGTCGACGCTCCATCGGATGAAGCACGATAGGCTCGTCGATGTTGGCACGCAAATCCATGCCAGCACTCTGAGGTGTGGCGTATGTAGGGAGAGGCTGACGCCCCTTGTTGATAATCTGTACTTTCATTTTCTTGTCGTTTTTAGAATGCAAAAATAATGCTTTTTGACCACAATAAGGAATTTTTAGGGCGAAAATACTCGTTTTTAATGAAAATAAGGGCTTTTTATTTTGTATTATATCAAGAATAGTGTATTTTTGCATAAGTAATTGTTGCCTTTGATGGCATATCTAAACAACTTTTCGACATGAAATGGACTCAACTTATATCCAATAAGCGTTTCGGACAGGAGCACAAGCACGCCGAACGCCACGACGACCGCTCGGAGTTTAAGCGCGACTACGATCGCCTCATCTTCTCATCAGCCTTCCGCCGATTGCAGAACAAGACACAGGTGTTTCCTCTTCCGGGAAGCATCTTCGTACACAACCGCCTCACGCATAGCCTAGAGGTGGCAAGTGTCGGCATGTCGCTGGGCAACGACATCTCCAGGCGCATCATCGAGAAGCGACCAGAACTGAAGGACACCTTGTTTGAGGAAATCGGCACCATCGTCAGTGCCGCCTGCCTGGCGCACGACTTGGGCAATCCCCCTTTCGGTCATTCCGGTGAGAAAGCCATCCAAACCTTCTTCTCCGAGGGTGCTGGGCAAGCCGTGAAAGACCAAGTATCACCGGCTTTCTGGGACGACATCACCCACTTCGAGGGTAATGCCAATGCCTTCCGCATCCTCACCCATTGCTTCAAGGGTCGCCGTCCGGGTGGCTTCGTGATGACCTACTCCATGCTTGCCTCCATCGTGAAATACCCTTTTGCCAGCAGTTTGGCAGGCAGCCACGGCAAGTTTGGATTCTTTACCTCCGAGGCAGAATCTTATCAGAAAATCGCAGAAGAACTAGGATTGATTCGTCTGTCAAAAGATGGCGAACCGCTCCGATATGTACGCCATCCACTGGTGTATATGGTGGAAGCAGCCGATGACATCTGCTATGAAATCATGGACATCGAGGACTCTCACAAGTTGAAGATACTCTCCTTCCAAGAGACAGAAGACCTGCTCCTCGCCTTCTTCGACGAGGACACACAAAGGAAGATTCGACAGCGCATCATCGACGAGGGAGTGACCGACGAGAACGAGAAGGTGGTATATATGAGAGCCAGCGTGATAGGCAAACTGGAGCATGAATGTGTGCTCGCCTTCCTGGAGCACGAGGAGGAAATCCTCGCCGGCACTTTCAAGGGCAGCCTCATCGACCATATCGCCGAACGCCAACGCAATGCCTACAAGCAATGCGAGAAGGTATCATACGCCAAGATTTACCATAGCAAACCGGTGCTCGACATCGAACTGTCAGGTTACAAGATTATGGCAACCCTCATGGAAGTCTTCATCGATGCCGCCGTCAACCCTACTCGCTTCTACTCCCAGCAACTCATTCGCCGAGTGAGCAGCCAGTATGACATCAACAACCCCGACCTGGAAGAGCGCATCATGGCGGTGATAGACTATATCAGTGGCATGACCGACATCTATGCCCTCGACATCTATCAAAAGATCAATGGCATCAGCCTTCCAATTGCATAAGGAGGCTTTAAGAAAAACGTCCAGAAGTGCTTGACACAACTTCGGGACGTTTTCATTTATTTCTCTTGATAGATGACCTTGTTGGCTCCACTTGTAATCTTCAGCGCCTCTGGATGCTCGGCGATGAAGGTGTTGATGTGACGCACACGCTTCTCCTCCAAGATCTCATCTACGGCAATCAAGATACCTGTCTCCTCGACATCACCAAAGCCATAGTTGATGGCGGTACCGAAGAGTTTCATCGTAGGACTGAGGTTCATGTAGGCATTCACCAATGGAGGAATATTGAAGCCCAACTTACGAATCTCACCATTCAAGATGCGATAATCCGCCTTGAAGTCATCCTCGGTGAAGATGGCTGCCATCTCCGACTCAGGAGTCTCCAGTTTGAGCGGTTTCATCGGGATGACAAGGTTCTCCTTGTCATCGAAATGCTTCTTCAAGAAGTAGAGTATCATATCACGACCTCTGCGGATATAAGAAGGATACATCGTCATTTTGCCGAAGAAATACTTCAGTTCTGGATAAAGCACGGTCAGAGCGCCCAAGCCATCCCACAAGTTGTCCAAGGCGAAGATACTCTTGGTGTTCTTGCGCACGTTCTGGTATTCCAACGACACGAAGGAACGACCCAGCTCCACGGTATAAGGCATGTATTCCTTCAAGAACTTGTCGGAGAAATGGAACATGTGGCTTGTCGCCAAGATAGGTTGTCCCTTCTCGTCCAGTTTCCAGTCCTTGCCCAAGAGATAGCGATAGCCACCGATGATTTCATCAGCCTCTGGGTTCCAGACGATCAACTGCTTATAGCAATTATCACCATAGTCGAACTCGTCCAAGTCCATCGACTTGCCGGAGCCACCACCTGCCGTACGGAAAGCGATTTCACGCAAGCGTCCGATTTCCTTCAATACATTAGGAGAATCTTTGGCTGTCACTATGTAGATTTCGTTATGGCTCTTGTTGGTCATACGAAGTTGCTTGTCGGGAGTCAACTCACTCTTCAGCAAGGCTTTGTCTATTGGTTGTATAATCTCTTCTTCCATTTGTTTTTTATCTAGATACTCTACAGTTCATAAACTTTATCTTCGACGTACTGCGCCCATTCCGTTGCGCTTTTACTCTTGTCGAACGTCTGCCAAGGGATTGGCTTACCTATGGCAATACGGAAATGCTTGCCCACATTCTTGTACATCTCGTCAACGAGGAACAGCATCGCCAAATTGAATGGCAAGTGCTTGTCGCTGAATCGGGCGATGCGATAGAAACGCTCTGAGTTCTGACCGCCGAAGTGGATAGGCACGACATCACGCTGATACTCAATGCTCTTGGAGATGAATGTCTTCTTCCATGAGATGTCATGAATACTGCCATCCTCACGCTTTCGACTGTTCAGTCCTGCCGGGAACATCAACATGTGGTTGTCGCTTTGGAATCCAGCCTCCACCATACGTGGGAAGTCGCGACTGTTACGCCCCGTCTTGTTGATGCCAATGCTCACAGGCTTCAAACCCGGAAGATTGAGCAACAGGTCGTTGACCAAATATCTGAACTTGCCCTCATAATGGGTACCGATGATGGAGCCAAGTGCCACACCGTCTTGTCCGCCCAAAGGATGGTTGGACACAAACGTGTATAACTTTCCATCGTTCTTGTCAGGCAGGTTTTCCATGCCTACGATCTCGATATCCATCTTGAGATACTTCACGCACTCAGTCAACCATTCGGTGCCCGACAGATGACGGCTCTCCCACAAGAACTTGTTGACCTCGTCCTCGTGTACCAGTCGCTTGAGCCAAGACACCAAAAATCCAGGCACGAACTTGGCTTTCTTGCCCATCTTGCCCTTCAATATCTTATCGATGTCGATTGTCTTCTCTATTACTTCACTCATTGTTGTAATTTAGATTACCATCTGCAAAAATAATTCAACTTTTTCAAATACGTGCTATTTTAGAAGAAAAAAAAACTAAAAAGGGCGTTTTTATCGTATTTTTGTAACATTTCAGCCCTTTTTTCGCCTAAAAAGGAAGAAAAAGACGCTTAATCATAGCACGACATACAAGAAGCCGAAATGGGGTACTTAGCAAGTTTTTTATTAAGTTTCGTAAATTTTGTGGGGAAAAGTGGGGGAATATGGGGAATTTTATGTACCTTTGGAGCCGAATTCTTATATATAAGATGTACATATGCGTTTTCTAGGCAACATAGAAGCAAAAACTGACGCAAAGGGACGAGCCTTTCTGCCAGCCAATTTCCGCAAGATACTCCAGGTATCTGGCGAGGAGAAGCTCGTGCTCAGAAAAGACGTGTTCCAGCCGTGCCTCGTCATCTATCCAGAGTCGGTATGGAACGAGCAGCTCGACCAATTGCGCAGCAAACTGAGCCGATGGAATGCCAAGGAACAGCAAATCTACCGTTCGTTCATCGCCGACGCCATCCTCCTCACACTCGACGGCAACGGTCGCTTCCTCATCCCCAAGCGCCAGATGAAACTGGCAGACATCGAGCAGAACATCCGCTTCGTCGGGATGGGAGACACCATCGAAATCTGGAGAAGCAACGGCGAGGAAGAAGCGTTTATGGATTCAGAAGAATTCAGCAAGGCATTGCAAGAAATCATGTCATCCAACAACACAGTAAAAGAATAAACAGAGATGGTAAAGACAGCAGAGACATATCATGTACCCGTGCTCCTGAATGAGAGCATCGACGGGCTCAACATACAGCCAGGTGGCATCTACGTGGACGTGACCTTCGGAGGCGGCGGCCACTCCAAGGAAATCCTCGCCAGAATCAATGGCAACGGACACCTCTACAGCTTCGACCAAGATGCCGACGCCGAGAGAAACGTGGTAGCCAACAAGGATTTCACCTTTGTATGCTCCAACTTCAGATACCTGAAGAACTGGATGCGCTACTATGGCGTGGAAGGTCTCGATGGTCTGCTGGCCGACCTCGGCGTATCATCCCACCACTTCGACGATGAGACCAGAGGCTTCTCCTTCAGATACGAGGATGCGCCTCTCGACATGAGAATGAACAAGAGAGCCGGCAAGACAGCGGCTGACATCGTCAACGACTATGAGGAGAGCCAACTGGCAGACATCTTCTACCTCTATGGCGAGCTGAAGAACTCCCGCCGCATCGCCTCCGCCCTCGTCAAGGCGAGAGCCACCCAGAAGATAGTGACCACCACCGACTTCATCAAAGCCGTGGAGCCTCTCTTCAAGAAGGAGCGAGAGAAGAAGGAGATGGCAAAGCTCTTCCAAGCCCTCCGCATCGAGGTGAACCACGAGATGGACGCCCTGAAGGAAATGCTCAAGGCGGCGACCGAGCTCTTGAAGCCAGGCGGCAGACTCTCCGTCATCACCTACCACTCACTGGAAGACAGAATCGTGAAGAACGTGATGAAGGCTGGCAACCCGGAGGGAAAGGTCTCGCAAGATTTCTTCGGAAGAATCGAGACTCCTTTCAAACTCATCAACAACAAGGTGATCATCCCTTCGGCAGAGGAACAGGAAAGAAACCCAAGAAGTAGAAGCGCCAAACTAAGAATCGCAGAGAAAAAATGAACGAAGAAGTTAAAGATAAAGAAAAGCTAGAGCTGAAAGAAGCCATCGCCCAGCAGGCGATAGAAGAAGAGGCTCCCCTATCATCCAATTTCACGCTGAGAAAGATATTGGGTGGTGACATCCTGACGGCGCACATCATACGCCGACAGATATGGCTGCTCATCTTGGTCGTGTTCTTCATCATCATATACATCTCCAACAGATACAGCATCCAAAAGGACCTGATAGAAATCGACCAACTGCAGAAAGAGTTGCAGGACGCCAAGTACAAGGCTCTCTCCAGCAGTAGCCAAATAACAGAGAAAAGTCGTGAAAGCAACGTGCTCGACATGCTCAAGAACAACAAGGACAGTATCCTGCACATCGCCACACAACCACCCTATATTATAAATGTACCAGAAGAATGAATAAGTTTGATGCTAAAAAGATAATGCCTCGTTATCGTGCCATCTCATTGGTCATGATCATCCTGGCGGTATGTGTGGTTGGCAAGTCACTCTATATCATGACTGCCAAGCGCGACTACTGGATGAAGGTGGCTGAAAGGCAGAAGAGAGACTCGGTGACGGTAAAACCTAACCGAGGCAACATCCTGAGTTGTACGGGGCAGCTCCTCGCCAGTTCCTTGCCAGAGTTCAAGATCTACATGGACTTTGTAGCCCTGAAGGAGGCCAAGAGCGACAGCCTATGGGATGTCAAGGTGGATTCCATCTGCAATGGACTCCATAAGATTTTCCCCGACAAGAGCGCCGCTGAATTCAAGCAGCACCTCAGCGAGGGAAAGGCTAAGATGAAGAGACACTGGGCGATCTACAACGAGCGCATCAACTATAATACGTTCTGTGAAGTCAAGGACTTACCGATGTTCAAGCTCAATAGCAACAAGAGCGGATTCCACTGGGAAGAGTTCAATGCCCGCCAGCGTTCCTATGGCTCACTCGCCGGCAGAACCATCGGAGCCATGTATGGAGCCAAGGATACCGCACGCTTCGGACTGGAGCTGTCATACGACTCTATCCTGCGAGGCACCAATGGTATCGTACACCGCAGAAAGGTGCGCAATAAGTTCCTGGACATCACCGACACCCCTCCTATCGACGGTGCCGACATCGTCACGACCCTCGACGTGAGCATGCAAGACTTGGCAGAGCGTTCTGTCATCAAAGAGTTGAAGGAAATCAATGGCAACGTGGGTGTCGCCATCGTCATGGAAGTCAAGACGGGCGACATCAAGGCGATCGTCAACATGGAGAAATGCTTCGACGGACAATATCGAGAGATACACAACCACGCCGTGAGCGACTTGCTGGAGCCAGGTTCCGTGTTCAAGCCAGCCTCCCTGTTGGTGGCTCTGGACGATGGAGTCGTAGATACCACCCTGCATGTGGAAACGGGCGGCGGTGTATGGCAGATGTACGGCAGGGACATGAAAGACCACAACTGGCGCAAAGGCGGATATGGACTCTTGACCTTCGCACAGACCCTCTGGTATAGTTCCAACATCGGTGTCAGCCGTATCATCGACGACCATTACAAGAACAACCCGGAGAAGTTTGTACAGGGCATCCATCGCCTGGGACTCGCCGACGACCTGAAGATACCTTTGGTGGGAGCGACACCAGCAAGAATACGTATGCCTCACAAGAACAGTCATGGTCAATACGACAACTGGAGCAAGACGGCACTGCCATGGATGAGTATCGGATATGAGACGCAGGTTCCTCCGATTTCCACCCTGACCTTCTACAATGCCCTTGCCAACAATGGAACGATGATGCGTCCTCGCTTCGTCACCAAGGTGGTGAAGAATGGAGAGACCATCATGGAGTTTCCACCGGAAGTGATGCACGAGCATATCGCCAAGGACGCTAGCATCAAGAAGATGCAAACGATCTTGGAGCAAGTGGTAAGCATCGGTCTGGGTAAGAAAGCAGGCTCGCCCAACTTCAAGGTGGCAGGAAAGACGGGTACCGCCCAGATGTCAAAGGGTGCTGGAGGATACAAATCGGGTGTAGTCAACTACCTCTTGAGTTTCGCGGGCTATTTCCCTGCCGACAACCCACGGTACAGTTGCATCGTGTGCATCCAGAAGTCGGGTCTTCCTGCATCAGGAGGTGGCATGAGCGGTAAGGTTTTCCATGAAATCTCAGAAGGAATCATGGCACAGAGCCTCAAGCTCGACGTGAAAGATGCTCGTGACTCAGCCTCCATCTTCGTGCCACAAGTGAAAGATGGCAATATCCTGGCTGCCGACTACGTACTCACCCACCTGGGCATCAACGCCAAGACCACCTGGAGCGGCAATAGCTTCGCTGGCAAACCGATCTGGGGTAAGGCTGAGACCATCGGCAACAAGTACATCAAGCTGGAAAAGCAAAAGCAATACGGCAAGGGTACTGTGCCAGATGTTATCGGATTGGGAGCTAGAGACGCCGTCTATCAAATGGAGAGCAGAGGCATCAGGACTCAAATCTATGGAAGAGGAAAAGTAGTGAAGCAGACGCTGATACCAGGCACGCTGATCAAGAAAGGTGCCACCTGCAGCATCACTTTGGAATAATATATATATAATAAGGTGTAACAATAAACAAAGAAGATATGAAGTTACAAGAATTGCTCAAAAACATCAAGCCGACACAAACCATCGGAGATGTAGAAGTCGAGATTACGGGGGTCAACATCGACTCACGTAAGATCAAGGATGGTCATCTGTTTGTTGCCATGAAAGGCACACAAGTAGATGGACACAAGTTTATCCCTAAGGCTATCGAATTGGGAGCCAAGGCTATCTTGTGCGAGGATGTACCTGAGGAAAAGGTAGAGGGTATCACCTACGTTCAAGTGGAATCTACAGAAGACGCAGTCGGCAAAGTAGCCACCTTGTTTTATGGTGACCCATCCAAGAAACTGAAGCTCGTAGGCGTGACGGGTACCAATGGCAAGACCACCATCGCCACCTTATTATATAATATGTTCCGCAAGTTCGGTCATAAGTGTGGACTCCTGTCCACCGTATGCAACTATATAGAAGACGAGGCTATCCCTGCCGACCACACCACTCCAGACCCTATCGAGTTGAACGAGTTGTTGGGCAGAATGGTAGAGGCTGGTTGCGAGTATGCTTTCATGGAGTGCTCTTCGCACGCCATCGCACAGAAGCGCATCGGTGGTCTCAACTTCGCAGGAGGCTTGTTTACCAACCTCACCCGTGACCACTTGGATTATCACAAGACCTTCGAGAACTATCGCAATGCCAAGAAGGCGTTCTTCGACGGACTTCCTAAGACAGCCTTCGCCATCACCAACGCCGACGACAAGAACGGCATGGTCATGGTACAGAACACCAAGGCTACCGTGAAGACCTACTCTACTCGCACGATGGCAGACTTCAAGGCGAAGATTTTGGAGTGCCACTTCGGCGGCATGTACCTGGAGATCGACGGTCATGAGGTAGGCGTACAGTTCATCGGCAAGTTTAACGTCAGCAACCTCTTGGCAGTATATGGCGCAGCCATCATGCTCGGCAAGAAGCCAGAGGACATCCTCGTAGTGCTGAGCACCCTACATAGCGTGAACGGTCGATTGGAACCTATCCAGTCGCCAGACGGTTATACTGCCATCGTGGACTACGCCCACACACCGGATGCCTTGGAGAATGTGCTCAACGCCATCCACGAGGTGCTCGACGGCAAGGGTGGTCACGTCATCACCGTATGTGGCGCAGGTGGCAACCGAGACAAGGGCAAGCGCCCACTGATGGCACAAGAGGCTGTCAAGCAGAGCGACAAGGTGATCATCACCAGCGACAACCCTCGTTTCGAGGAGCCTCAGGACATCATCAATGACATGCTCGCAGGTCTCAACGCCCAGCAGATGAAGAAGGTAGTCAGCATCGTGGACCGCAAGGAAGCTATCCGCACAGCTTGTATGATGGCACAAAAGGGCGATGTCATCCTCGTAGCAGGCAAGGGACATGAGGACTATCAGGAAATCAAGGGTGTAAAGCATCACTTCGATGACAAGGAGGTGCTACGCGACATCTTTGGCATTCCACAGAAGTAATCGCCTGCCGACCGAAAGATAGAACATACACAACACAGAATATTAGAACAGAAGAAAATGTTATATTATCTCTTTAGATTCTTAGAGCAATGGGGTATCTCTGGTTCCCACATGTGGGGGTATATCTCATTCCGTGCCTTGCTTGCACTGATCGTATCTCTTATCATCTCAGCCTGGTTTGGCGAGAAGTTCATCAAGTATCTGAAAAGCAAGCAGATCACCGAGACGCAGCGTGATGCCAGCATCGACCCATTCGGTGTCAAGAAGATTGGCGTCCCTTCGATGGGCGGTGTCATCATCATCATGGCAATCCTCATCCCTGTGCTATTGCTGGGCCGTCTGCGCAACATCTACCTCATCTTGATGATCATCACCACCGTATGGTTGGGATTCTTGGGAGGCATGGACGACTTCATCAAGATATTCAAGCGTGACAAGGAAGGACTGAAAGGCAAATACAAGATCGTGGGTCAGATAGGAATCGGACTCATCGTAGGTTTGGTGCTCTGGGCTTCACCTGATGTCAAGATGAACGAGAACCTCGCCATCGAGAGACAGGGACAGGAAACGGTAGTGAAGCATCGCACCGAGGCTACCAAGTCGCTGAAGACGACCATCCCATTCATCAAGGGACACAACTTGGATTACTCCAACATCACCAGCTTCTGCGGAAAGTACAAGACCGCAGCCGGTTGGATACTCTTCGTCATCATGACCATCTTCGTGGTCACCGCAGTATCCAATGGTGCCAACCTCAATGACGGTATGGATGGTATGTGCGCCGGCAACTCTGCCATCATAGGTGTGGCGCTAGGCATCTTGGCATACGTGTCATCACATATCCAATTTGCCGCCTACCTCAACATCATGTACATCCCAGGTTCTGAGGAGCTAGTGGTCTTCTTCTGCGCATTCATCGGAGCCTTGATAGGTTTCTTGTGGTACAATGCCTACCCTGCCCAAGTATTCATGGGCGACACGGGCTCGTTGACCATCGGAGGTATCATCGCCGTAGGTGCCATCATCATCCACAAGGAATTGCTGTTGCCTATTCTCTGTGGCATCTTCTTCGTGGAGAGCCTCAGCGTCATCGTGCAGGTATATTACTACAAGCTAGGCAAGCGCAAGGGCATCAAGCAGCGCATCTTCAAGCGCACACCTATCCACGACAACTTCCGCACACAAGACAGTCAGTTGGACCCAGAGTGCAAGTACCTCATCACGAAGCCACACAACGCTTATCATGAGTCGAAGATTACGATTCGTTTCTGGATTGTAACCATCATCTTGGCGGCACTGACCATCATCACATTGAAGATAAGATAAATACACGTACTAACTATCGTTAGACAAAACAATATAAAAGCAATGAGCAAAATTGTAATTTTAGGAGCTGGCGAAAGCGGCGCAGGAGCTGCCGTTCTTGCCAAGAAGGAAGGTTTCGAAGTCTTTGTGTCTGATGTGTCTAAGATCAAAGACAACTACAAGAAACTGATGGATGAACATAACATCGAATGGGAAGAGGGACATCATACGGAGGAAAAGATACTGGATGCCGATGAAGTCATCAAAAGCCCTGGCATCCCTAAGGAAGCTCCCATGATACAAAAGTTGATGGCTAAGGGTACGCCTATCATCAGCGAGATAGAGTTTGCTGGCAGATATACGGATGCCAAGATGATTTGCATCACCGGAAGCAACGGAAAGACCACCACCACCTCCTTGATCTACCACATCATCAAGTCGGCTGGCTATGACGTGGGTTTGGCAGGCAACATCGGCAAGAGCTTGGCTTTGCAAGTAGCTGAGACACCTCACAAATACTATGTCATCGAGTTGAGTAGTTTCCAACTCGACAACATGTATGAGTTCCGTGCCAACGTAGCCATCTTGCTCAACATCACCCCCGACCACTTGGACCGCTATGAGTTCAAGATGCAGAACTATGTGGATGCTAAGATGCGCATCACACAGAACCAAACGGAAGAAGACAGTTTCATCTTCTGGAACGATGACCCTATCGTGAAGAAGGAACTGGAGAAATACCATCTCAAGTCACACCTCTGCCCATTCTCTGAGCAGAAAGAGGAGGGATGCGTAGGTTATATCGAAGACGGAACATTCAAGCTCGACTTCCCTACCGCCTTCGAGATGCCACAGGCAGATATGAGCCTCCGTGGCAAGCACAACATCTACAACAGTCTCGCCGCAGCCTTGGCTTGCAATATCGCAGGCATTGACAAGGAGACCTTGCACAAGGGACTCAGCGACTTCCCTGGCGTAGAGCACCGCTTGGAAAAGGTAGGCAAGTTTAGTGGCGTATATTACGTCAACGACTCAAAGGCAACCAACGTGGATGCGTGCTGGTATGCTCTCGAAAGCATGACTACCCCTACCATCCTCATCATCGGTGGCAAGGACAAGGGCAATGACTACAACCAAATCAAGAACTTGGTAAAACAGAAATGTGCAGGCATCGTCTATCTGGGCGCTGACAACAAGAAGTTGCACGACAACTTTGACGAGTTGGGCATCCCTGTACGTGATACCCATAGCATGAAGGACTGCGTGGCAGCCTGCAAGGAACTCGCCAAGCCAGGCGACACCGTACTGTTGAGTCCTTGCTGTGCTAGCTTCGACCTCTTCAAGAACATGGAAGACCGCGGCGAGCAGTTCAAAACATTGGTTAGAGAATAAGACAAGTAAAAAACGATAATGAACAATAAGGCTATTGGCAATATATTCAAGGGAGACAAGGTTATCTGGATGGTATTCTTCTTTCTCTGTATGATCAGTATCGTTGAGGTTTATTCAGCCTCAAGCTCATTGACATACAAGAGCGGCAACTACATGGCACCAGTCATCAAGCACATCTTCATCTTGTGCTTTGGTGTCTTCACCATGATATGTATGCTGAAAGTCAAGTGCAAATACTTCAAGATAGCCACCCCATTCATGCTGATTCTCTCGTTCTTGCTACTCATCTGGGTCGTAATAGCGGGACAAGCCACGAATGGTGCGTCTAGATGGATCAATCTGGTGGGCATACAATTCCAGCCATCAGAGCTTGCCAAGGGAGCTGTTGTCCTAGCCGTCGCCCAGATTCTCAGTGCCATGCAGACAGACCATGGAGCAGACAAGCGAGCCTTTAAGTTCATCTTGTCGGTATGCAGCATCTTCGTCTTCTTCATCGGAATCGAGAACCTGTCAACCGCCATGCTGCTCTGTATCACCATCCTGTGCATGATGATTATCGGACGAGTGCCCATGAGCCAGATAGGCAAGTTGCTAGGCTTTTGCTTCATTGGCATCGCCATCATCTTCACCCTGGTCATGGTCGTCGGAAAAGACAAGAACGAGATGCCGCAAGCCGACAACACGTTGACAGAGCAGGTAGGCAAGGAAAAGGAAGAACCTTCAGCCTTCGATAAGACCTTCCATAGAGCCGACACTTGGAAATCCCGTATTGACAAGTTTCTCAACAGCAAGCCTGTGGCTCCGGAAGATGTCGATTTGGACAAAGATGCCCAAGTAGCACATGCCAACATCGCCATCGCCTCCTCCAATGTCATCGGCAAGGGACCGGGCAACTCCGTGGAGCGAGATTTTCTCTCGCAGGCATTCTCCGACTTCATCTATGCCATCATCATCGAAGAGATGGGTATATTCGGAGCATTCTTCGTAGCCTTCCTATACATTATATTATTATATAGGGCTGGAAGCATCGCCAACAGATGCGAGAATAATTTCCCGGCATTCCTGGCGATGGGCTTGGCGATACTGCTCGTGACGCAAGCACTCTTCAACATGCTGGTGGCTGTAGGACTGGCACCGGTGACAGGACAACCACTGCCGCTCATCAGTAGAGGTGGAACGTCAACCGTCATCAACTGTCTCTATGTAGGCATCATACTTAGCATCAGCAGAACAGCCAAGAAAAAAGATGGGCAAAACGATGCCTTAGCAACAGCAAATGCTGCTTCCGCATAAAAAATCGCTATAAAAATAGTGAAAAATGACTTGTTATAGATTTTTTTAGTTATCTTTGCGTTAAATTTTGAAGAATATGAATAATGAACTTAGAATTATCATAAGTGGCGGCGGAACGGGAGGTCACATCTTCCCTGCAGTATCTATCGCCAACGCCATCAAGGCCAAACACCCTGAGGCTAAGATTTTGTTTGTTGGTGCACTGGGCAGAATGGAAATGCAGCGTGTGCCAGACGCAGGCTATGAAATCAAGGGCCTGCCTATCTGTGGGTTTGACCGTAAGCATCTTCTAAAGAACATCTCTGTTCTCTTCAAGATATGGAAAAGCCAAAGAATGGCAAAGAAAATCATCAAGGACTTCCAGCCTATGGCAGCTGTAGGCGTGGGCGGCTACGCCAGTGGTCCTACGCTCAATGTATGTGCCAGCAAGGGTATCCCATGCTTGATACAAGAGCAAAACTCTTATGCGGGCGTCACCAACAAGTTGTTGGCTAAGAAAGCTGACAAGATTTGCGTGGCATACGAGGGAATGGAGCGTTTCTTCCCTGCTGACAAAATCATCATGACGGGCAACCCTGTAAGACAGAACGTGCTCGACAACAAGATGACAAAGGAAGAGGCTCGCCAGCAATTCGGACTCCAACCCAACAAGAAGACAATCCTGTTGGTAGGTGGCAGTTTGGGAGCAAGAACCATCAACGAAAGCGTATTGAGCCACTTGGAAGTCATCGAGAAGAGCGACATCCAGTTTATCTGGCAAACAGGCAAATACTATAGCGCCTCTATCCAAGAGCAACTGAAAGGCAAGGAGATACCAAACCTCAAGGTCTTGGACTTCATCAGCGACATGGGTGCTGCCTATCGTGCAGCCGACTTGGTCATCAGCAGAGCAGGTGCCAGCAGCATCAGCGAGTTCTGTCTCATCGGCAAGCCAGTGATCCTGGTGCCTAGTCCAAACGTGGCAGAAGACCACCAGACCAAGAATGCCATGGCATTGGTCAACAAAGACGCTGCCGTATATGTAAAAGACTGCGAGGCACCAAGCCTACTGATAGACAAGGCTATCAGCATCGCGGGTGACGAGAACAAGCTCAACTCACTGAGTGAGAACATCAAGAAGTTAGGATTCAAGAACTCTGCCGACGTCATTGCCGACGAAGTCATTAAATTAGCAAGAAGATAATGGAACTGAAAGATATTAAATCCGTATATTTTGTAGGTGCTGGTGGCATCGGCATGAGCGCCATCGCTAGATATTTCCTCCATATCGGAGTGGTCGTTGCAGGTTATGACAAGACACCTTCCGCCTTGACCAAAGAGTTGGAGAAGGAAGGAATGGACATCCACTACGAGGAGAACGTAGCATTGATTCCTGCGGCATGCAAAGATGCTAGTTCTACACTTGTCATCTATACACCAGCCATTCCTCAGGAACACCAAGAGTTGGTCTATTTCCATGAGAATGGATTCACCATCGAGAAGAGAGCGCAGGTACTTGGCACATTGACACGCAGCCACAAGGGACTCTGTGTCGCTGGTACCCATGGCAAGACCACCACATCGACCATGTGCGCACATATCATGCACCAAAGCCATGTGGATTGCAACGCCTTCCTAGGTGGTATCTCCAAGAATTATGGCACCAACTATATTCTCTCCGACAAGAGCGATTATGTTGTCATCGAAGCCGACGAGTTCGACCGCAGTTTCCATTGGTTGCGTCCTTGGATGAGTGTCATCACTGCCACCGACCCAGACCATCTCGACATCTATGGCACCAAGGAGGCTTACCTAGAGAGCTTCCGTCATTACACAGAGTTGATTCAGCCAGGCGGCGCCCTCATCATCCACAAGAACTTGGAGATGAAGCAGCACGTACAGGACGGAGTCAAGATCTATGAGTATAGCCTCAACGAAGGCGACTTCCATGCAGAGAACATCAAGATAGACAACGGAGAAATCACCTTCGACTTCATCTCGCCAGTGGAAAGCATCTCAAATGTAGAGTTGGGACAACCAGTGCCTATCAACATCGAGAATGCGGTAGCAGCTATGGCAATGGCGCAACTGAATGGTTGCGCAGCTGAAGAAATCAAGGAAGGCATCAAGACATACGAAGGAGTGGAAAGACGCTTCGACTTCAAGATCAAGGACGACAAGCACGTGTTCCTATCAGACTATGCCCACCATCCTAAGGAGATATATCAAAGCGCCAAGAGCATCAGAGAACTCTACAAGAATCGTAAGATCACAGCCATCTTCCAGCCTCATCTCTATACCAGAACGAGAGACTTCTACAAGGATTTTGCTGATAGTCTGAGTATTCTCGACGAAGTGATTCTCTGTGACATCTATCCAGCACGAGAGGCGCCTATCCCAGGCGTGACATCAGAACTCATCTACAAGAACCTCAAGCCAGGCGTAGAGAAGAGCATGATTCACAAGGAAGACGTACTCGACCTCGTCAAGAAGAGAGACTTCGACGTGCTCATCGTACTGGGAGCGGGCGACTTAGACAACCTCGTACCACAAATGGCTGAAATCCTCAAGCAAAAAGAATGCGCATCAACTGGAAGAAAATAACAATCATCACGCTAGATCTCATCATTGGCACATATCTAGTCTTCGCTTTCACCAAGTTTAACCAACCTGATGAATCGGACAAGATATGCACCAAGGTGAACATCAACATACAAGACGAGATGACCAATGGATTCCTGGACGCCAAGGAAATCAAGAAAAGGCTTGAAGCCAAGAAAATATATCCCTTGGAGAAGCCACTCCAGAAAGTCAGCGCAAGAACCATAGAGGAGACTCTCAAGCAAAGTCCGTTCGTCAAGTCTGTAGAATGTTACAAGACCCAAGATGGTATGGTTGACATCAGCCTCACCCAAAGGATGCCCATCGTAAGAATCAAGAGCGTGAACAAGGATGATTACTATGTGGATGACCACTGCCAGATCATGCCCAACACGAAATACACCAGCGACCTCATCATTGCCACAGGCTTCATCAGCAAATGGTATGCACAGAAATACATCTCCATACTCAGCAAGGCGCTGATGGCAAACGAACTTTGGAGAAACCAAATCGAGCAGATCAACGTCTTGCCCAACAGAGGTATCGAACTAGTGCCACGTGTAGGCGACCACATCATCTATCTAGGAAACCTGCCAGAGACATCGGAGGTGGAGAAGAGAGAGCAGAAGATTCAAGAATTCGTCAACAAGAAGATGACGCGACTGGAGAATTTCTATAAATATGGGCTTTCGCAGGCAGGCTGGAACAAATACTCTTACATTAATCTAGAGTTTGACAACCAGATTATTTGCAAAAAGCATCACAACAGCTAAGAATATAAAAATATAAGATAATAATAACGACTATGCCAAAGGAATTTATCGTAGCAATAGAGCTCGGCTCATCAAAGATGACAGGCATTGCAGGACAGAAGAACTTGGACGGCAGCATCACTGTACTGGCTCTCGTCGAAGAAGACTCGTCTTCCTGCATCAGAAAAGGTGTAATCTACAACATAGACAAGACATGCCAATGCTTGACCAGCATCATCAACAAATTGCAGACTACGCTCAAGCAAGACATCACCAAGGTCTATGTGGGTGTAGGAGGTCGTTCTATCAGAAGTGTCAAGAATGTTATCGTCAAGGATTATCCTGAGAACACGCTCATCACCAAGGACATGATCGACGTGCTGATGGACATCAATAGCAGCATGACATATCCTGACCAGGAGATATTGGATGTCATCACACAAGAATACAAGGTGGACAACCAGTATCAGACTGACCCTGTTGGCATACAATGCAGCCACATGGAAGGCATTTTCCTCAATATCTTGTGGAGAAAGAGTTTCTATAATAACATCAACATTTGCTTCAATAAAGCAAATATCCATATCGCAGAAATGTACCTTGCCCCATTGGCAATGGCAGACAGCGTATTGACCGATACCGAGAAGCGTGCCGGTTGCGTACTGATCGACCTCGGTGCCGACACCACGACCGTCTCTGTTTATTACAAAGACAGACTACGCCATTTGTCAGTCATTCCACTGGGTGGCAACAACATCACCAAAGACTTGACCTGCCTACAGATAGAGGAGAAAGATGCAGAGAAGATGAAACTGAAGTATGGCAAAGCCTATACAGATATCAAGGAAATCGACCCTAAGCTCAACTATTCCATAGACAAGGAACGTGTCGTAGAAAGCAAGAAGTTTATCGAGATCATCGAGGCAAGAACAGAAGAAATCGTAGAGAACGCTTGGTTCCAGGTTCCTTTGGAATATGCCGACAAGCTATTGGGAGGCATCGTCCTCACAGGCGGTGGAAGCAACATGCCTGAGATAGACAAGGTATTCAAGAAGCATACCAACATCTCGAAGATTCGCTTCGCCAAGTTCGTCACACAGACGGTGAAGACGAAGGATTCAAAGATCAACAACCACGATGGAACGATGAACACCATCCTCGGCATACTCGCAAAGGGTGACATGAACTGCGCTGGCGAAGAAATCAACAACGACCTCTTCAACAACGCTGAGAGAACCACTACCACAGACAGTTCTTATAGAGCACAGAGAAACCCTAACGAGACAGCTGGTACTGGCGTCGTTCCTACACCTGAGGACAAGAAGCTCAGAGAAGAAGAACTCAGAAAGAAGAGGAAGAAAGACTCGCCAGAATCGCAGAGGAAGAGGAGCGAGAAAGAGAAGAAAAGAAGAAGAGAGAGAACAGCTTCTTCCACAAAGGCTTCCGCAAGATCAAGGACTTCTTCATCGACACTATCTCTGAGGAAGAATAAATGGTAAATCAATTTTAAATCATAGTAATCATGCAAGATAACAAACCACATATACTCGATTTCGGCGAGCCTGAGAAAGAGAACAGCATCATCAAGGTCATCGGTGTGGGAGGTGGCGGTGGAAATGCAGTCAACCACATGTATCGCGAAGGCATCCACGATGTCAGCTTCGTCTTGTGCAATACCGACAACCAAGCCCTCAACGATTCTCCCGTGCCAGTGCATCTGCAACTGGGTAAAGAAGGACTCGGAGCTGGCAACAAACCAGAAAAGGCTAAGCAAGCTGCCGAAGAAACCCTTGACGACATCAAGCACATGCTGGACGACGGCACTAAGATGGCATTCATCACAGCAGGTATGGGTGGTGGTACCGGTACAGGTGCCGCTCCTGTCATCGCTAGAGTGAGCAAGGAGTTGGGCATCCTCACCGTAGGAATCGTAACCATCCCGTTCAAGTTTGAGGGTGCCAGGAAAATCGACCAAGCCCTCGATGGTGTTGAGGAAATGTCAAAGCATGTGGATGCCCTCTTGGTCATCAACAACGAGAGACTTCGCCAGATCTACCCAGACTTGGCAGTACTCGATGCTTTCGGAAAAGCCGACGACACACTGAGCGTTGCTGCCAAGAGTATCGCAGAAATCATCACGGTACATGGCCTTATCAACCTCGACTTCAACGACGTGAAGACCGTCTTGAAAGATGGTGGCGTAGCTATCATGAGTACTGGATATGGCGAGGGAGAAGGCAGAGTGAAGAAAGCCATCGACGACGCTCTCAATTCACCTCTTCTCAACGACAATGATATTTTCAACTCCAAGAAGATCCTCTTGAGCATCGCTTTCGCTAGCGAGAAGAAGGACAATCCAGGTCTCACCATGGACGAGATGAACGATGTCAACGACTTCATGGAGAAGTTCGGCGACGACTTCGAGTTGAAATGGGGACTTGCCATCGACCCGGAGTTGGGCAGCAAGGTAAAAGTCACCGTCTTGGCAACAGGATTCGGACTGGAGGACGTAGAAGGCATGAACAGACACCTCAAGAAGCATACCGAGGAGGAGTCGAGAAGAATTGCCGAAGAGGAAGAGAAGAGAGCCGAGAACGAAGAAAGAAGAAAGCGTTATTATGGCAGTGATGGCAACACCACCCAATATAAGCGCCATCCTCATATCTTCTTATTTAAGCCAGAGGATTTGGACAATGAAGACATCATCCTTCAAGTAGAGGGTACTCCTACGTACAAGAGAACCCGCCAGATGCTGGAAGAGATACGCAACATCGCCTCTGGAAACAGAGAAGAAGAAAGCCCTAAAGACAGCGAACCTATCCAAGGCGTCATCAGCTTCGCTTAAGCAAATAGAGTCTTGAGAACAGGCAACGACTTCAATTCAGGAAAATTGGGAATATGAAGTCGATAATAATCCACAATCACCTCTACACAATGATTCCGTTGCAAACGGGACATTGAGTAGAGGTGCATTGTTTTATAGCTCAGCCTAAACAACTGAACCAAGGAATGAGTATCTTCTATGGACAAGAAATGAGCATGATTGGGAACATGAGGCACAAAGCATCCCTCCTCTAAGTCAAAGAAGCAATTCTCCTCCCAATCCGACAAGTTGGGCTGAAGACCGAGGAACAAGGTCAACTTCATCAGAAATACCAAATGGAAATTGGCAATCTCGCCTTGCGAGACATCCAACCACATTAAACTTTGAGCAACAAAATCGAACAAAGGTTGATTGGTCTGCTCATACCGGGTGGAATACAACAAGAACTCAGCCAAGAAAAGCGAGATAGACAGTTTGATGGGAGAAAAAGGAATCCCACCATAAGGATAGGAAACCGACACGTTCTTCAAACGTTGAAAATCTTGGTTAGCCCTAAAATCAAACTGTACTTCAAGCAAAGTCAAAGGCTGGAAGTATTGACGCTTCATCTTACCCTTTGCGGATTTAGACAAAGGCACGAGAAAGGTCAAACGTCCATGAGTCTCCGTCAGAACATCGACGATGAATCGAGTGTCACCATACTTCAACGAATGCAGCACAATAGCCCTTGTTTTTTCCAGCATAACCAAGCATTTATGAGTTTACAAGGGCAAAATTACAAAAAAACAAGCAATTATCGAAAATTTTCACCAAAAAATTTGCGGGATTGAAATAAATGTCGTAACTTTGCACCCGCAAAAAGGCAAATGGTCCCTTCGTCTATCGGTTAGGACGAGAGATTTTCATTCTCTAAAGAGCAGTTCGACTCTGCTAGGGACTACAAATATTACAAGAAATAAAAAAAATAACATAAAAGATGGCAAATCACAAATCATCAATCAAGAGAATCCGTCAGGACAAGAAGAAGGCTTTGCACAATAAGTATTATGCAAAGACTATGCGTAACGCTGTTCGCAAGTTGCGCAACATGACTGATAAGGAAGAGGCTACAAAGCTCTACCCTACAGTTCAGAAGCTTTTAGACAAATTGGCTAAGATCAATGTTATCCACTGCAACAAGGCAGCTAACTTGAAGTCAGGTTTGGCTCAGCACATTGCTAAGTTGGGTTAATTTCGTCTTAGATAACAAAAAGATACGTAAGGTTGCAATCCTTTTTGGATTGCAACCTTATTGCGTTATAGGCATTTATGCCTTTTTTAGAATAATCTCTCGTTTTTGTAGTTTTTTAGCAACAAAAATTGTATAATCTCACCTTTTTTGCGTATCTTTGCACGAAAATATACTAACGCAAAGAAATGGCAGAAAATCAAAACACCGCAAATAATTATTCAGCGAGCAACATCCAAGTTCTAGAAGGTTTGGAGGCTGTTCGTAAACGTCCGGCAATGTACATCGGTGACATTTCGGAAAAAGGTCTCCACCACTTGGTGAACGAGACCGTCGATAACTCTATCGACGAGGCTATGGCTGGTTATTGCACAGACATTGAAGTCACCATCAACCCAGACAACTCCATCACTGTAGAAGATAATGGTCGTGGTATTCCTGTCGATATGCACGAAAAGCTTCACAAGTCAGCCTTGGAGGTCGTTATGACCGTGCTCCATGCCGGTGGTAAGTTCGACAAAGGCTCATACAAGGTTTCTGGAGGTCTTCACGGTGTGGGTGTAAGTTGTGTGAATGCACTCTCTACCCACATGATGTCACAAGTATTCCGTGGTGGTAAAATCTATCAGCAGGAATATGAGAAGGGAAAACCTCTCTACCCTGTAAAGGTTGTCGGCGAGACCGACAAGCGTGGTACACGCCAGCAGTTCTGGCCAGACCCAACCATCTTCACCCATACGGTCTATAAGTGGGACATCATCGCTAGCCGTATGCGAGAGTTGGCGTTCTTGAATGCAGGCATCAAGATTACACTCACCGATCTTCGCCCAGACGAGGAAGGAAAGACCAAGCAAGAGGTTTTCCATGCGAAGGATGGACTGAAGGAGTTCGTGCGCTATGTAGATCGCCATCGCACACATCTCTTCGACGACGTCATCTATCTCAAGACAGAGAAACAAGGCATTCCTATCGAGATTGCCATCATGTATAACACCGACTATTCTGAGAATATCCACTCATACGTCAACAACATCAATACCATTGAGGGTGGTACTCACCTCACAGGTTTCCGTATGGCGTTGACCCGTACACTCAAGGCATACGCCGAGGCTGACCCTACTATCTCCAAGCAGATAGAGAAAGCCAAGGTAGAGATTGCCCCAGAGGACTTCAGAGAGGGTTTGACCGCAGTCATCTCCATCAAGGTAGCAGAGCCACAGTTTGAGGGACAGACCAAGACCAAGTTGGGTAACAGTGAGGTACAAGGTGCCGTACAGCAAGCAGTAAACGAGGCTTTGGCAGACTACTTGGAGGAGCATCCAGACGAGGCAAAGCGCATCTGCGAAAAGGTCGTCTTGGCAGCTACAGCTCGTATCGCAGCCCGCAAGGCTCGCGAGAGTGTTCAGCGCAAGAACTTCATGACCGGCGGTGGTCTCCCTGGCAAGCTTGCCGACTGCTCTATCAAGGACCCTAAGGAATGTGAGATCTTCCTTGTCGAGGGTGATTCCGCAGGTGGTTCTGCTAAGCAAGGCCGTGACCGCTTCCATCAGGCAATTCTCCCATTGAGAGGTAAGATTCTGAACGTGGAGAAGGTACAATGGCACAAGGTATTCGAGGCTGAGTCTGTCATGAACATCATCCAGAGTATCGGCGTACGATTCGGCGTAGATGGTGAGGACAGCAAGGAAGCCAACACCGACAAGTTGCGTTATGACAAGATTATCATCATGACCGATGCCGATGTCGATGGTTCTCACATCGACACACTGATTATGACATTGTTCTATCGCTTCATGCCAAAGGTCATCGAAGAAGGCCATTTGTATATCGCGACACCACCGCTCTACAAATGTACTTATCGTAGCAAGGTGAGCGAGTATTGCTACACCGAGCAACAGCGACAGGCATTCCTCGACAAATACGGCGAGGGACAGGAAGACAAGAATATCCACACCCAGCGATACAAAGGTTTGGGTGAGATGAACCCAGAGCAGCTTTGGGAAACCACCATGGACCCATCCACACGCTTGCTCAAGCAGGTGACCATCGAGAATGCAGCGCAAGCTGACGAAATCTTCTCCATGTTGATGGGAGACGATGTGGAACCACGCCGCGAGTTCATTGAACAGAATGCTACTTATGCAAACATTGATGCATAAAGACCATATTAAAAGGCAGACTTTTTCTAAGGTCTGCCTTTTTTAAAATTATCCAACTATATTATCAACCTAAACAACTATCCATATATGACACAAAAAAGAATGCTTGCAATAGCAACATGGATGGCAACACTTACCGTAACACAAGCGCAGACTTTACCGATGAAGTTATGGTATAATCGCCCCGCTATTGCTTTTGAAGAGTCTCTGCCTATAGGCAACGGCAAGTTGGGTGCCCTCGTTTATGGCGGTGCCGACAACGACTCCATCTACCTGAACGACCTTACCCTATGGACAGGAAAGCCTGTCAATCCTAATGAAGGCAAAGGTTCCAGCAAATGGATTGCAACCATCAGAAAGGCACTCTTCAACGAGGATTACAAAACAGCTGATTCCTTGCAGCACTACGTGCAAGGACACAATTCAGAATACTACCAGCCTTTAGGCAGACTGAACATCAAGGATGCCAATACTGGGGTTGCTACTCAGTATAAGCGACAGTTGAGCCTTGATAGCGCTTTGGTAACATTATCGTACCAAAGAAACGGCATTCAGTTTACAAGAGAGTATTTCGCATCTCATCCCGACAAGATGATTGGTGTGAAGCTCAGTGCGTCCCAGAAAGGAGCTATCAACTGCGACATCTCCCTCACCTCACTCATACCTCACTTGGTAAAGGCATCCGCCAATCAACTCACCATGACGGGACATGTGACAGGTGATGAGAAAGAGAGCATCCATTACTGCACCATCCTGAAAGTCAACAACACAGATGGACAAATCTCCGCTAGCGACTCCACCTTACACCTACAAGATGTATCCGAAGCAACTATCTACTTGGTCAACGAGACCAGCTACAACGGCTTCGATAAACACCCTGTAAAAAAAGGAGCACCTTATCTGGAGAATGCGATGAATGATGCATGGCATCTCGTCAACTTCACCTACGATGAACTGCTCCAACGCCATCTTGCAGACTACAACAAACTTTTCGACAGAGTGAACTTCCAACTTGCCAACGCTAAGTTTGACAAGGTTCGCCCTACCGACAAGCAACTTCTCGACTACAGCGACAACCAAGAGGCCAATCCATATCTGGAGATGCTCTACTTCCAATACGGCAGATACCTCCTCATCAGTAGTTCAAGAACACCAGGTGTGCCTGCCAACCTACAAGGTCTATGGGCACCCGCCCTCTACTCACCATGGCGTGGAAACTACACCATCAACATCAACTTAGAGGAGAACTATTGGCCTGCCGAGGTAGCCAACCTCTCAGAGCTAGTTGCACCAGTGGATGGACTTATCAAAGGACTCTCCATCACAGGAAGGCATAACGCACAAAACTTCTATGGCATCAACGAAGGTTGGTGTACCGGTCACAACACAGATGCCTGGGCAATGTCCAACCCTGTGGGCACAGGCAACGAAAGTCCTCAGTGGAGCAACTGGGCGATGGGCGGTGCTTGGCTCGTAGAAACCCTATGGGACCACTACGACTACACAAGAGATACCGACTATCTGCGCAACACAGCATACCCATTGATGAAGGGAGCATGCGACTTCTTGCTCAACTGGTTGATAGAAGACCCACACAACCCAAAGGAGTTGATTACTGCACCTTGTACCTCTCCAGAGGCTGACTATATCACAGACAAGGGGTACCGAGGAAGTTCATTCTATGGTGGCACAGCCGACCTAGCCATTATCCGTGAGCTTTTCAAGAACACCATCAAGGGTGCGCAAGTCTTGGGTATCGACCAAGCATACGCTGAGAGATTGCAAGCATCCCTCGACCGTCTGCGTCCTTACCACATAGGCAAGCGAGGCAACTTGATGGAATGGTACCACGACTGGGATGACCAAGACTGGCATCATCGCCATCAATCCCATTTGCTGGGTCTCTATCCTTTCCATCAGATTTCCGTCAGCGGCACACCAGAACTGGCACAAGCAGCCACCAAGACCTTGGAAATCAAGGGTGACAACTCTACCGGATGGAGTACAGGATGGCGCATCAACCTATGGGCTCGCCTCCATCGACAAGACAAGGCTTACCAGATACTCCGCAAGTTGCTCACCTACGTAAGTCCAGAGATTTACAAGGACCGCAAGCATCATTCAGGTGGAACCTATCCTAATTTCTTCGATGCCCACCCACCTTTCCAGATTGACGGAAACTTCGGTGGAACAGCCGGCATTTGCGAGATGCTCATGCAGTGCGATGGCGACACCATGGAATTGCTTCCAGCCCTGCCAGAGCCTTGGAAAGACGGAGAAATCAAAGGTCTGAAGGCTCGTGGCAACTATTCCGTTGACCTTGTTTGGAAAGACGGGAAGGTAAAGCAAGCCAAAGTCACCAGTCTTTTGGGAGGCAAGTTAACGGTGCAATACAATGGCAAGAAGCAAGTACTGACACTCAAAAAAGGTAAATCCAAGATCCTCAAATAAAGGATACACATTCTTCTAATGACAAGAATTATCATCAGTATATTTCTAAGTTTGTTCTGGGTACCCAATTCTTTCTCACAGGAATTGGGTACCCATTGGATTTGCTATCCCCTACCCAATGATTCGTCTGAAGTCTTATTTAGTCACACTTACGTGAATCAAGGCAGACCTCAACAAGCCATCCTTTCCTTTGCCAGTCCCGGCAAATTGAGGGTATATGTCAATGAAAGGAACATCACCCAAGACCTCTGCTTCAGCAATCCCGATACCTCCACTGTCACCATCCAAACGTATGATGTCACCAGATTCATGCGTCCCGACTCCAATATCGTAGCCGTATGGTATGCCCCTACCCCAGGGCAGCCCATCTCCAAGCAACTCTCCCTAGAGTACTACGGAAAGGACCATACAGGAAGAGACTTCTACCATAAGGCAGATGGAGAATGGAAGTGCCATCTCCTCGAAGGCTGTTACATCAAGAGAGAGGAAGAGTATTTCGATGCCCGCTCCTATGACAACAACTGGAAAGCGACGGATTACGATCGCCGCCAATGGTTATCCCCCCTTGGAGCCTTTCAAGATGAGCCACAACTCTCGACATCGGCAGACATGTATCTTTGTCGCAACAGTCATCTCCAGCAGATATTGTTCCCTATCAGCTCACAAATGACCGAGGAAGGCCTTTTGTGCGACTTCGAGAGAACATACCAGGGCACCATCCGATTAACGCTGAGAGAAGCCAAGAAAGGAGAAGTGCTACAGATAGGCGGCTTGACCTATACATGCAGTGGAGAAATGGATGAGCAAGCCTTCCGCCGATTCACCTATAGTACAGGCAGAAGTTTCACCATTACAGACAATCACAAGTTGAAGAAAATTCAAATCATGAACATCGAAGGCTTGGATTATTGATTTCAAAGCAACACACTATGACAGAAAGTGCCAACTTCAGAAATGTAATTTCAATCCCCCAAGCCAAACATTACTTTGGTAGGGGCAATTACATCAACGACGCCCTATACCTAGTAGATAAAATCAAAGGGAGCAACTTGCCACAAAATTTCAAGCAGGCGAAATGCATCGTCATCTTGTTTTGCGAGAAAGGAGGATTCAAGTATGATTCAAAGGGAAGCACGATTTATGCAAGTCAAAACGACCTCGTGTTTTTCACAGATGGACAAGGCATTTCTCACTTGCAAGCCCTATCCGACTCTTATCTTGGGCAAGCCATCTTCATCAGTACCAATACACTCTCCTGTATAGAGAACAGAGAATATAACGAGAACTGCCTACTCCACAGAATCCGGAAGACGAACAAGATCAAGCTTTCGCAACAAGAGATGGATACCTTCAACGATATTTTCACACTCATCAGCGAAGGAATCTCATCCCACACTAATGGTCACCAAATCATAGCCTACATCAAATTGATAATAGCCATTATCAATCTAGTGTTCAGCAAGGATTTATCATCCGACTGCCACACCTTAGATTACGAAGAACTGAAATACCAACAATTCATCAACCTCGTAGAAGAAAAACTGATTCTAAAGATTCCTATTTCTGAATATTGCCAAGAACTAGAAATATCTAAAACGCACCTTTCGCATATAGTCCATCTCTTCGCAGGAATAACTCCTCAGAAATACATCCATAAAAAACTAATCAATCGCATCTGCATCGTTGCAGAAACCACCTCAGCCGAAGCCATGCCCATATACAAAATAGCAGAACGATTTCACTTTCGTTCTGCCTCCGAGCTATCTCGCTTCGTCAAGCGGGAAATCAAAATAAGTCTTTCTACTTATCGCTGTTTAGAATCTGTTGAGCAACAGTACATAATTCATCATACCACTCTTGACCAAATCGTTTGACCAACGGACCTTCCAAGAACCGATAGACAGGAAGGTTCAATTCCTCCCCTTTCTTGATGGCAGCCTTACAGATACGCCACTTGTTGTAGTTGATGCCATAGATGCCATTGCCGAAATGCTTGGCACGGATAGGATACAAGGCGCAAGAAATCGGCTTCATAAACTTCGACTTTCCCTCACGATAAGCTCGTTCCAAGGCGCAAAGACAACAATTCTGGATGGTATGTCCATCGTTCATGTCCTTCAAGTCCTGATAGCAAGTAAAGACACAATCCTTACCGTTCACGATACTCGTCACCAAGTCGCCCTCGATGTCTGTGTAAGCCACACCCTGTTTGTCGATGACCGCTTGGGCAGAAGCCGAAAGGTCGTCCCATACGGCATCCAAAGAGTCCTCTATCTCCATGATTTCATCCATGGTGACAGGAGCCCCCGCATCTCCCTCTATGCAACACTCGCCCTTGCAAGCATCCAGGTCACAGCAAAATTTCTCGGTGATAATGTCAGGTGAGACCAATACATCGCCCACCTGAAGAATACGTAGTTCGTCTTTGTTCATAAATGTCTTTGTGGGAATAAGGCGGAATGCCTTTCCTTATTATATATAGAATATTACCATTGTATCGGCGCAATGCCATTCTGCTGCAAATACTCATTGCAACGAGAGAAGTGATGATTGCCAAACCATCCACCTCTGTTGGCAGACAATGGAGAAGGATGCACACTCTGCAATACCAAATGACGGCTTGCGTCAATCAACGAAGCCTTGCTGCGAGCATAACCACCCCAGAGGATAAACACCAAATGGTCTTTGTCTTTGTTGAGAGCCTTGATGGCAGCGTCTGTAAACTCCTCCCATCCCTTGCGCTGATGACTTGCCGCCTGATGAGCACGAACGGTGAGAGTAGCGTTGAGCAACAACACTCCCTGCTTAGCCCAACGAGTCAAGTCGCCCGTCTGTGGCATAGGAGTACCGAGATCCATCTGAATCTCCTTGAATATATTCATCAATGATGGAGGGAATGGGATGCCATCAGGCACAGAGAAACTCAATCCCATCGCTTGTCCCGGCTCATGGTAAGGGTCTTGTCCGATGATTACCACCTTCACATCATCAAAAGGGCAAAGATTGAAGGCGTTGAATATCAGCTTGCCCGGAGGATAACAAGGCGTATGCAAGTATTCCTCCTTCACAAAGTTGGTGAGATTCACAAAGTATTGCTTGTCAAACTCATCCCCAATATGCTGTCTCCAACTGTCTTCAATCTTTACGTTCATATAGATAATCTTTAATCAATAATCAAGTTCTCACCAGTCATGTCTGCAGGCTGCTCCAATCCCATGATGTGGAGGATAGAAGGAGCTACGTCAGCCAAACGACCATCCTTAACGGTAGCTGAGTTGTTGTCAGTTACGTAGATGAATGGAACTGGGTTCAAAGAGTGAGCGGTGTTTGGTGTACCGTCCTCGTTGATAGCGTGGTCTGCATTACCGTGGTCAGCGATGATGATAGCCTCATAATCGTTAGCCTTGGCAGCCTCGATAACGTCCTTTACGCAGTTGTCAACAGCGTGAACAGCCTTAGCGATAGCGTTGTAGATACCTGTGTGACCTACCATATCACCATTAGCGAAGTTTACAACGATGAAGTCGTACTCCTGTGTGTTGATGGCACCTACCAACTTATCCTTTACCTCGTAAGCACTCATCTCTGGCTTCAAGTCGTATGTAGCCACCTTTGGAGAAGGGACCAGGATACGGTCCTCACCCTCGTATGGAGTCTCACGACCACCATTGAAGAAGAATGTTACGTGAGCATACTTCTCTGTCTCTGCAGTGTGGAGCTGCTTCTTGCCCTGTGCGCTCAAGTACTCGCCGAGAGTGTTCATTACGTTCTCCTTAGGGAAGAGGATGTGAACGCCCTGGAAGCTTGCATCGTATGGAGTCATGCAGTAGTACTGCAAGTCCTTGATGGTGTGCATGCCTTCCTCTGGCATATCCTGCTGAGTCAACACCTGGGTCAACTCCTTGGCACGGTCGTTACGATAGTTGATGAAGATGATGACATCACCCTCCTGGATAGTACCATCTACAGAAGAGTTGTTGATTGGCTTGATAAACTCATCAGTTACGTCCTCATCATAGCTTTCCTGCATAGCCTGTACCATATCGTTAGCCTGCTTACCCTTACCCTCAACGAGCAAGTCGTATGCTTCCTTCACACGGTTCCAACGCTTGTCACGGTCCATAGCATAGAAACGACCTACGATGCTTGCGATGTGTGCACCGTTCTTCTCGCAGCAAGCCTGAACCTCCTCGATGAAGCCCTTACCGCTCTTAGGGTCTGTATCACGACCATCCATGAAGCAGTGAACGTATGTCTCCTTCAAACCATATTCCTTACCAATCTCAATCAACTTGAAGAGGTGATCCAAAGAAGAGTGAACACCACCGGTAGAAGTCAAGCCCATCAAGTGGAGCTTCTTACCTGTCTTCTGAGCATAGCTGTAAGCGTTGATGATCTCCTGATTCTTCAAGATGTCACCGCTCTCGCAAGCCTTGTTGATCTTAACGAGGTCCTGATATACCACACGACCAGCACCGATGTTGAGGTGACCTACCTCAGAGTTACCCATCTGTCCGTCAGGCAAACCTACGTTTTCGCCGCAAGCCTGGAGCTGAGAGTGTGCTGAAACTGCTGTCAAATAATCCAAGTAAGGAGTTGGAGTGTTATAGATAACATCCCCCTTACCATGCTGTCCGATTCCCCATCCATCGAGAATCATCAAAAGAGCTTTTTTTGCCATAATTACATAAAATAAATAAAATTCGAATTTCCGTGTGCAAAGTTACTGCAATTCGGGGAAAGTACAAAATAAATCGGGATTTATTTTTATTTTCGAGTGCGGCGCAACTTATCTGATAGTAGATTCTTCATTGAGATTTCCACTTATTTTTACCTTCTCTCTTGTATGGCAAACCCATTTCCCTTCTTTCAGTTCCAACCAAGCATCAAATGGTTTGCAGTTCTCAGAAACGACATTTATTCCTCTCATTTTAAAAGAATAACCATTCCCGATATAGACAGAAACCAATCGTCCCTTTTCCATCGTAGCCACACAATAAGTGCCCTTGAATCGAACACCCATATAGTTTGCTTCTGAGTTCGCATCCACAGAATGTATGATATGATCCACCTTTGCATCCTCTAAATGTTCAACCGACAATTTGGCAACACCTTTCTGCATCTTCGTTTTACCGACATAGACCGAACGAATTTGCGCATTCGCTCCATTTCCATAGGGCTCATATACCGCTATGAAGGGGATGTTCCAAGCCTCACCATTTTGTCTCACCAACAATGCTGGTACAGGAAGTGTTCGCAAAGAAGGTGCATAGTAACGGTGATTGAATGGTGAATTCAGTTGATAGACAGTCCTTCCTTTTGCCTTTGGCACAAACATCCTTGTATGCATATCATCTATACCCAAATGATAATCTACATAAAAATCCCCAGGATTCTCACAACTACCCAATGTCGTGAAATACGAATACCCTTTGCCTGACAATGAATCTAAGGGGACATGAGACATCTCGAGCAATTGACCAGACGTACTATAGAGTTCAAAGCCGGTTCCCATATTATGATAGATATAATCATGGTAATGGTCTGCACCATCTATCACATCAGAGCGGAAGATATCTACAAAATAGCCCGTGTGAGGCGATGTACGGACAATCGAGAGCAATCTTCTTTGTTCTGCTTTGATTTCTGACGTATAGAAGTGATTGATTACATCCACATATTGGTGATAGGGTGACACTTCATAGACAGGAGATTGCCCCTCCACTATTGCAGGCTCCGCATGCACGATTTCCAAATTCTGCGGCATATTATTTTCTGCTCCTTTTCCATTCGGACTCACTGTATTGTGACCTGCCACGTTGATTTTATAATCATGTGTATCTGCACTCCAGTAATCTTGTCCCACTCCTTGGTCAGGCGCAAAGACATGTCCACGACCATATAGTTCCATATTCATTCCATTAGGTTGTCGATGCCCAGTATCTTTACCAAAGCCATCCAGAACAAAAGCCAACGCATCTTTAGGATCTGCCGCATTGTTTCTTCCAAACACCAATGAGTAAGTCTTCGAATAAGAAGTACGTTGTAGCTCTGGTGCCGACTTTGCCTTAGGAACATCAGGCAGGTAGAAAAAGAGCGCATCATAAAACTCATTCTTCAGATTTCTCTTCGGGGAGAACTGCATAAGATCAACATATTGTTGTTCCTTCTTTCTATCTCCTTTATCATGCCAATATGCCATCATCAACTCTAGTTGTCCCGTATTCATTGTCGAATACGATGCGTCTCCAAAATTGGTGACATATCCATTCGGAAAAAGCATTTGCACCATAGAACCAGCAGCCTTACTCAACAATGGGTCTTTGGCAAGGAAGTCTAGTCCGTTCTTATAATAAATAAAGCCGAAACGCACTAATTGGGCAATAGTACCTTGTCCATAACCAGCAGGTGCTTCTGGCCATAAACCCGTAGTGGGACTGATGTTAGCACGCAAAACATCAAGATAGGCACCGTGGGATGGTGTTGTGGGACCATAGACCAACTTATTGACATAAAAAGCACGCCCCTTACCATCCTTATAGGTAGAATCCTCATCCAAAGCGAGCGCATAAAGCATAGCAGACTGCTGCTCGTTCATATTCCAGTTGCCAATCAGTCCACCACCTCGGGTTAGTTTATTTTCTATCAGTCGCTTAAACATTGTCTCGAAGCAACCCAAAGCCCACTTCTTTCCCTCTGGATGAGGTGGCGCCCACATCTCCCCCTCGATACCTTTCACAAACTGCTCTGAGTCAAAATACTCTTGCTGCAAATAATCGTATATCATATCATACGCCAATGGAATAGTCGAAAAATGGCGTGTGTCTCCTAAGGTTTCAAAAGAGAGATAGCCATTCATGCATACTTTTTTATGAAGCTCCTCCCAATCAGGATTGAGTTGCAATTGTTGTGATGCACCACGCACAAAGTTCCAAAGTATATCGGCAGTAAGCTTGGCATACTCCTTCTTTCCTGTGAGATAATAAAGAATGGAAGATTTCCAAGCCAAATGAATAAATCCACGGTTGAGCGTTTCCGTTCCCAAGCCTGTCTTAGTAAATGGAACGGTATCATAAGCCACTATACTTCCCAATTTTGACAACATATTGTCGGCTTTTTCCGTCAGTTTCACGATGCCTAGTTGCAGTCCTGCTGGCTTGGTCAGGGATCCATCCCCATAAGGGATAACCTTGTCCATGGGTGCCAAAGGAACAGAATGACTGGCAGCACGGCCATAAGTAACCCTGACGGTAGGATATTTAGCATTACCTTCTCTGCGAGTTACATAATTTCCTTCCGTATAAAAATGGGTATAACGCTTCCCTGGTTCCCAATGCATCTGCATACGTGAGATTACATAGCTTGGATTCACCCTATGTATAGCAATGATAGGATCCACATCTGCTTTCAGCGAGTCATAGATATTCTTAGCCCACCCCACCGTTTCTATTTTTTCCAGGATAGCTTGTTTGTTGTCCTTTGTGACAAAAACACGAGGATGCGCATTTGTGCGAAAATCGGTTTCTTTTATTTGAGCACTAACGATGAGCGAGACCATTAACATGGAACTGGCAATTCCTCGCCGTATGAAGATAGAATATTGATTTCTCATATTGATTATATTTATAGTGATTAGTGTAATACCATTTATACTATAAAAAGTTCATAGCAATCTTAATACTTAAAAAGAAAAGTTATTAGAATTTCAGTGATTCTGCCGCATGCGTAACAGGCACAATCTCCGCTTTACGTATCTCTGCTCCATCTACAGTAGGCCTTAAGCAGACAGCCAGATGATTCTCGCCGCCAAAATTCAGCCAACATTCTGGCAGATAGAATACTGTCTGAGGACCTTTTTGCCAGCAACGTCCTATACAATGACCATTTAGGTAGATAAATCCGTTACCAGTATGATTCAAGCGAAGATGATAGGGAAACCATATGTTTTTCGAATAGTATCGGTCATCGTTAGTCGCCTGACGAAGTGCCAGTTTCACATCAGCATCTGTCGTAGTATATTCCACTGGTGTCAGTACAGAACGAGCAATCTTGGTGCCATGCTCCTTCAACAACCCTGCCAATCCGCAGAAACGACGAAAGCGTTCGTTCACCGACTTAGGGATGCAGCGATTGTCAAAACGGATGCGATCGGGATGCGGAAATACCGAGTTGTCCACTGTAGAAATGCAGTCTTGATAGGCAGAGGCATCTGCCGACTTGTCGTTCATGACGGCAAGATCCGTAATGTTTTGGGCAGAAAGGAACGCAGGTACGATTCCTAATAAAACCATTATGTATTTTTTCTTCATGATCGATTTATGAGAGATAAAGAGAGCGTCTCCCTTTCATCTAACGACAATAGAGATACGCTCTCCTATCCATTTTTACTAAACACTATGACTTCCTCACACGGATTAGTTGCCTGGCTTTACGATGTCAAAAGCACCAGCAGGATTACCTTCAAGAGCTTTCAAATCGTCAAAACGGATCGTAATATCTGTCTTATTTGTCACATACAGTCCAAACTTGCAGCCCAACTGGTCATAAGTACCATTATAACCTGCACACTCAGAATTATTCCCCGTGTTGTCCAAAGTCTCGTCATTTACCCAATGTCCCATGCCAAAGTTACAAGCTCCAGAATCATACGTTGGTGAACTTTCTTTCATATCATCACCTATCCAGGCTTTGAGATGGCCTTTCTTATTACGTCCAGCCTTGAAATATACCACCACAGAGTACCATTTATTAGTTTGGAGTTTACCCAAACTTCCTACAGTAGGATCAACCAAGGCATTGCGATGTGAGAGTTTCAACTCGCCTTTATCTATCGAAAGATGTCCTGCCCAACAGTTTTTACAACCCTGATTAAAAATCTGAGCAATGATAATGCCACTCTCGGTCATTGGGAATTTACCTTCTGGCAGATAGAACTTAAATCCATACCAGCCTTCGGTCGTAGTTTTATAATCACAAGTAACCTCAGCTCCACGACGCATACGACGGTCGTCCTCCAAAAGAGCCTTGTAGTTGTAATAAAATTCCAAATACTTATCTACCACCTTAATATAATTAGGCTCCCAAGCCCATGCATCTTTAAAAGGAAGATATAAATTGCCTGAGTTGAAATCATTTTGATACAGTACATAGTCTCCACTAGGTTTTGCCGCTCCATTTACTGGTGTTTGGTTTTGATTGGCAGATATTGACAAGCCTACATCTGCGATGTTTCCAACCCAACTTGAGCCTTTTTGTAAGAATGTTATCTTTAGATAATAGGTCTTGCCCTCTTCCAAATAGAAAGCTCCCCATTGATCCTTCCAATTGGTTGCCCATGAACCTGTCTTCTTCATTTCGTGAGTCAATTTTTCATTTAAGGCACCTGTCTTCAATGCATTCAAATTATCACCAATATTCACGTTGAGAGAACTTCCATCCTTGGTCGTACCTGTCATCAAGCTCACATCAAACAAGCCTGTCGCTGGTGCATCAAACTGATAAATGACATAAGCACCATTCTTTGTGCTTCCAATGCCACTTTCCTCAATGGTTATAGTACCACTCTTTTCCAAATAGTCCATGAGTGACAATTTCAAGTCTCCAACCAACTGTATTTCAGGACCATTTACCTTTTGGAAATCACCAAAGCTAACAGATATTCCACCACCTTTGGCATCCATTGGAACTGTAACTGTAACAGAATTAGCAGTCAAAGCATCAGCAACGACTTTTTTCGTACCCTCTTCGGAACAAAACTCCACGGTCACATCTTTAGCTGTCAATCCCTTGTCAATGAAGTATTGGAAGTTTTTACCATTTATCACGATCTGAGAGCCAGGAAAAGTTGGACTTGGATTGACCGAAGTTATCTCTGCACCAGGAACACAAGTAAACTCATCGCTTGTCTCGGTACTGTTTTTCCAAACCCATAATCCGATAGGTCCCGTTTTTCCGCCTTCCGGCACACGAACCTTTATCTCATTATCAGACCAGCTGACATAGTCTGTGGCTTCTACGCCACCGAAATAGACTCGTCCTATTCGTTCTGTTCTCTCACTGCCAAATTCAGAACCAGTGATGGTAACAACCTGAGTTGGAAGTCCCTCTGCTGGGCTGAATCCTGAGATTGTTGGAGCAGGATACTTTGCCTCTATGGTATCGCTGTCTGAGCACGAAACTCCGATAAAGCTTATAAGCAAGAGGAGCATACATGCTAATATTTCTTTTATCGTCTTCATATTATTCTAATTTTAAATTACATGAAATATTTTATAACCATCAGAATATTACCAGCCTGGATTCTGAAGCAATTGTGCATTCAGCTGAATCTCCTTAGTTGGAATAGACTGAAGATAATTCTTTTTCGTAAACTTTCGATTCACTTTCTTCTCTGCGATAACACACCCTGGTCTTGTTGGAGTATAGGCAGGATCTTCATAAGTGATGGTTTCTGTCTCAATGTTTCCTTCCCAAACTTTAGGGTTGAACACGGCTTCCTTGGTTACAGGATTCTTCATGTTTACAAGATAAGTATCCTGATTGTCATAGTAGGCATAAATACCACACTTCTCTGTACCAAACACATGTTCGGCAATGCCCCATCGGCATACATCAGCTATGCGCAATCCTTCACCATAAAGTTCCAAAGCACGCTCACGGCGAATCTCTCCCAAATAGCTCATATCACATCCCAAGGATTTGGCCTTGGCAATCAGTGCTGCATTAAGAGGGGCAATACCACCACGTGCACGAACCTTATTGATTGACTTATCAAGATCATCATCAGAAATCTGTCCATTTCCCAATTCGCAAACAGCCTCCGCATAAATCAGATAAATCTCTGCCAAACGAATATGCATGCAGTCGGGTGCTTCTTGTCCCGCACTTGTAACGGTCTGCAATTCGGTGCAGAATTTACGACCACGAGTACCCGTAGATGTATTGGTAAGAAGATTAGGACAATATTGATACTTATTAGCAGAAAGCGTTGTTATATCAACGGAGTAATCCGCTCCAACACCATCCATACCATATCCCCAAACAAAAGCATTGGTCTTAGGATGGCATGCCAGCAAACGATAGTCACGGTTTTCGAACTCACTGTTCATATCCTTAAATCCCTTGAACAGAGGAGATACATGAATAGGCAAACCATCTGTACAGAGGTACATATCAATCAACTTACGTGTCATACGAGCCGGTTCTGTGTGAGTGAGATTGGTTCCGCTCGTACGATTTACATGGTCGTAAACAGAACGGAAGATTGCCTCCTTATTGTCCGCCTTGGTCATGCCTGTAGGATTGGAATCACTCCCTTCGAGATTAAATAGGTAGAAATAACTTGTATGAGCATACAAATCTGGATTGGCCGACTTTGGAGCTTGCTCCACACCAAGGAAAAGTTCAAAGGTGCCACTCTCAATAATCTCATTGGAAAGGTCTTTTGCCATAGTAAGGAACTCTGTGACTGATGGATATCCCTCAGGCATAGCTGTTCCTGCACCCGACTTCACGCCATCACCATTAGTAGTATCAGCAGCACCTATGCCGTTGTATTTTTCCCATGTACCTTCATAGAGGCAGACACGAGCCTTGAAAGCCTTTGCCGCTTCCAACGTCACATGTCCATCATTATTGGTACTTGCAACGGTGGTATTCTGCAACAACTCGATAGCCTTGTCCAAATCATCTAGCACAGCCTTGATTACCTCATAACGAGAATTACGTGGTCCCCATACGATGTCTGTACTTACATCCGGAGTCTTCAAGGCAAGTGTGATGCCACCAAAACGCTGAAGTAGGAAGAAGTGATGCCATGCACGGAAGAAAAGAGCCTGTCCCCAAGGACCTGCGATTTCATTCTTATTCCCATACGCCTCAGCTTTCTCTATCAACTGGTTACAAGCACGAAGTCTGCTATAAGTGGTAGAGTAATATGTATCGGTTGTAGACGTCGCATTGGTGCCATCAACAGCATCATTTGATATAGCAATCAAGTCCGTTCCAAAGTCATGACGAATAGCATATGTGGTATTTCCACCCCATGCATATATATCCGTATGCAATTTATCGGCAGCAGCTTGGAATTGCTCAAGATTCTTAAAATAGGTAGCTTCCGTCTCCTCAGCCAAAGGTTCTAGGTCGAGAAAATCGTTGATGCAACTGGTCAGTGATACAGAACCAAGCATCAATGCTAATATATATTTCTTAGTAAGAGTCATATCAATTATTGTTTAAAGTCATTATATTAAAATGTCACATCGATTCCAAAAGAGAATGTACGAGCATAACAATCCACCTTGCCCAGACCTGTACTTGCTTGTGCCTCTGGGTCAAACTTGTCGGCTGTCTTTGTGATTTCAGCCAAGTTGTCGGCAGAGATATAAAAACGAATTCTTTCTAAGCCCACTTTATTAAGAAGAGTTTTTGGAAGCGTATAACCCAGAACCACATTCTTCAAGCGAGCATACCATGCATTCATTACGTTAACATCATTATATTGGCTATAGTTCCAATTATTAACACTACCATTGAACGAAAGGATGGGGAAACGAGCATCGGTATTGTCCTCTCTCCACGTGTCCGTCAGATAAACACGATTCTGGTTCATCCACCAACTGACGAAAGGACCCCTTAAATTACCCTCTCGAACGAGCTTCTGCTGTCCTACTCCCTGGATGAATGCCGAGAAATCAAATCCTTTATATTTAGCACCCAAATTCACACCAAACTGGAAATGAGGATTAGAATCACCTATATATTCAAGATCATCCACCGTAATAGCACCATCCTTGTTGAGATCCACTTTCTTCACACATCCTGGACGAAGTTGATCGTTACTGTTCTGCGTAGGCGCAAGTGTACCCTTGCCATTGATCGTTGGATAGTAGTCTGCAACATCCTGTTCTGTCTGTAGATAGCCATCGGTACGGAACACATAAATGGAGTTGATGGGTTTGCCCTCCACGATTTTGTTCTTTCCCCATGTGATAGAAACAGCCCCCTCATAGTTCGTTACTTTGGTGCGTGCATCCGCTAGGCTGAAACCTACATTATATTCAAAATCCTTTCCTATTTTGTCATTCCAATTCAACTGAAGCTCCCAACCATTAGAACGATAACCTCCTGAGTTGGTTTTAGGAGCTTTTGCTCCGAGTATAGAAGGATAGGTCAAGGATATAAGCATGTCATTGTTCTTACGGATATAATATTCAAATGTTCCGCTAAGTCGATTGTTCAATACAGCAAAATCAAGCCCCATATTAGTAGTTGCCACGCGCTCCCAGGTACGGTCGTTGGAAGTCATGCTGGAAATCCAAGCTGTATTGACTTTCTTACCATCAAAACCAAACACTGTATTGCCACGGCTGATAGTTGAATAGTAATCATAAGCACCAATACCACCTTGTGAACCTGTTTCACCATAAGAGGCACGCAACTTCAGATTGTCAAAGACATGGAGGTTCTTCATCCATTCAAACTCAGAGAATCGAACACCTCCTGACAAACCATAAAAGTTCGCCCAACGATTATTCTTTGCAAAACGAGAACTTCCATCACGACGGAACAGACCTTCCACCAAATAGATGCCCTTATAATCATAATTCAGGCGGCCAATCCATGAAACCATTCCCACTTCATTGCGACCACCATCTGCTTGTGTTGTAGTTACATCACCCAACTTGATGTCATCCAGTTCGTCATTGATCATGCCTTTACGATATTGATAGTACTTTTCCCAACGAAGTTTTTCACCAGTAAGACCAGACATCACGGCAATGTTATGATTGCCAAAGCTACGATTATAGTTCATAAGGGCATTATAAGTCTGATAGAAAGTCTCCTCATTGGTATTTGCCACAGAGCAATCATTGTCGCCAGACTTGTAATGAACAGCACCCGTACCCTTAGAATAATCAGGATAACCATCAATAGAGGATGACTCATATGCCCAATCATACATCGTAACATGAGTCTTGCGATCGATGAGCTTATGATGACGAATGCGGTAATTGGCAGATGTTACAAACGTTAAGCCGCTGACGTATTTGTTGAGGTCCAATGTAAGCTTGCCACCGAGACGAATGATTTCCTCCGTGTTGTTATTACGTCCACCGTCAACCATCTTAGCCACCACGTTGTTGTTACCGAAAGTGTCGTAGAACTGACCATACTCATTGTATATAGGGAAAAGATACATATCCTGTACACCCTGACCAACACCCTGTGAAGGTGAACTTGTATTGCGCTTATCGTACGAAATATTGAACTCCGTCTTAAGCATATCGCTGATTTTATAGTCCAGATTGGTACGGAAGTTATACTTTTTCTGTCCATCGTATGCCACGTCTATCAAAGAACGGTCTGCTGCATAGCCCAGCGAGGTCATAACTTTGATTTTGTCATTACCTCCATTCACTGTAATATTATGGCTCTGTCCCCAAGTGGTTCCATAGACAGCATCAAACTGGTCGGCATACGGATCAAGGACTCTATAGTCCCCATTTACCATCCCCTCAATACGTTCTCCATTGGCAAGGGATTCCCAAACTTTCTGTGGCCAAGACAACTTCCAACCATAGGTATGGTCTGCGCCATACTTATAATCGTTTTGAACTGCCTGATTATGCATCTGACACCATTCTAGTCCGTTTGCAAGCGGATAACGTTTACCTACGACATTGGCATGCACACTTCCTGAATAAGAAACCTTTACACGCCCCTCCTTACCTCGCTTTGTGGTTACAAGGATAACACCACCTGCAGCTTTTGTACCATAAATGGCAGCCGCAGCATCTTTCAATACAGAGATACTTTCCACATCGTTAGGATTAATCTGAGAAAGTTCCCATTCGTAAGCCTCCACACCATCAATGATTATCATTGGGGAATTGGCGTCATCATTCACTGAGATACCTCCACGCAACGTGATATTGGTACCTTCATTACCAGGGCGTGAAGAGGTACGGGTAATTGTCAATCCAGGAATCGTACCCTGCAAAGCTGAAGCCATACTCTGGGTAGCTTTGCCAGCTAGCACCTCATCTCCTCTCACTTGAGTAACAGAACCAGAGAGTGTGGCTTTCTTCTGTACACCATAACCCACGACGACAACTTCATCTATCAGTTTGCTATCGCTTTCAAGAACAACATCAAGATAATTCTTCTTTCCAACGACAACTTCTTTTGTCACATGACCTATATAGGAGATTTCCAACTCTGAAGACTTAGACTTCACATCAAGCGTAAATCTACCATCAAGATCTGTCACAGTACCACCAGAAGAACCCTTCTCCCTTACAGTAGCACCAATCAGAGTCTCACCACTGGCATCTTTCACGACACCTGTAATCTTCACCTGTGCCATTGCACTTGAACTAATACCTGTCAGCATTAGTCCTGCTAAGGTTAATCGTAATAAATTCATAAGCTATATTTTATTAAGTAATTTTGTTTTATCTTTGATTCTATATTTCCGTAATCAACACACACGACCAAGGTGACAGTGTCATATCCAGTGACAATTCTCCATGAGCATCCGCCTTGACATACTCTTTAAGGGTATTCCAACCGCTCTTACGCAGTATATCGAGCTGGAGGCAATTAGGCGAATGTGGTCGCCCCATCTTCTCCCATTCTTGATAGGCATAGCCATGATCTTTGTCCAACGTTTCTACTACAAATGCCGCATGAGGCTTCAACCCTGTCAGTTTTGCAGCAAGCTGTTTAGAGGATGCCTGCATAAACGACTTCGCTTTGGCTGCCGATGGCACTGCATTTTCATATTCCACAGGATAATTATAAGCAATAGCCGAGAGCTTGCCAGTCTTCGAACTACGGCTCACCACAAGCGGATCAGCATTGTAAAGCTCTTCATCGCCCAGTTGGTTGAGCATTCTGTAGGCATGGAACGAAGGTTTTACTATTCCTTGGAAATTGATCATTCCAAAACCACCATGAAATATATTGCTACCACCACCCTTTTCCTCGAAAATATCCGTAAACGTCCAATACATCACAGAATTGGCTAGATGTTGACTTTCCAAAGATGCCTTGATAATATAGGCAGCAGGAGGCAGAAGATCGTGCATGGTGTCACGACTGTTGGGACTCGTGCTCCATTCCGTGATATGAATCTCTGCCTTAGGATATTTACTGGTAGCTACCGTCTTGCGCAACCAAGTGAGGTCGTCTCGAAGAGAGTGAACATAGCGCACGGCATCCTTACTCTTCTTGCTCACAGGATCCAGGGCATAATCTGTAGGATACGCATGGCAAGTGATAAAATCGCATGGCAGCTTTTCCTTTGCACAATAGGCAAGAAATTCTTCTATCCAAACACCTTTCCACTGCTGCTTATTAATTTTATCTTGGGAATAGAACACAGACTTCTTGTTGTCTGTGCGTTCTCCCTCATGACGTTTGTCAGCGATAAAATTACTTGTTGCAGGACCACCTACTCTCAGGCGAGAACTGACACTCTTTACAGCCTCAGCCGTTGTCTTGTAAAGTTCGAAATAGTCGCTCTTCGTACCATCAAAGAAACCGAAGTCGAGATTAGGCTCATTCCAGACCTCGAAATACCACTGGCTCACCTCATCTATTCCATAGCGATCGATCACATGCTGACAGAAGGCCTTGATGAGATTGTGCCATTTAGGATATCTTGAGCGATCGGCAGTAACCCGGTTTTGATACCACATCTGCAACTTAGAAGGCTCTGCCGCAATTCCTTTGGGAAAGAAAGACAATTCCACAAAAGGTCGTACTTGGGCTTCCAGCATGCGATCATAGACCTCATCGATATACTGCCAATTATATGTGGCATTACCATTCTTGTCTTCCAGATAGACAAACATGTCATCATCAAACAGTCCGTGCATTCTGAGATAGCGGAAGCCGCCATGCTTTTGAGATAGCTTAAGTTGCTCCACCCATGATGTACGCAAGCCCTCATTGGCTCGCCCAGCACAAGTTCCGACACTCCAAAAATGGTCGAGAGGTTGTGACTTTGCTTGAGTCACATCTATGGTCTGTGCCTTACCAAACATACATGCCGTCAACAAGGCTATGCCCATCATTATTCTTTTATTCATGTTATTTGTGTTTATATACATTAATATATTATTATCTTTTGTCAAACTGCAATCACCACGGTTGCATCATAAAGCCGCACGAAGTTTTGCCTTCATATAGCTCATAGCCTGATAAACATGACTTTCAGCAGTACGTGTCTTAATATTCAAGTCTTCTGCAATTTCCTTGATTGTCTTGCCTTCACGCCACAAAGAATAAGCCGCTCTTCTTTTAGGAGGAATCCTTTGTGAGAAATGTGCCTCTATCGTCAGCAAATGGTCATGCTCTATTTTTTCATCAAAAGACCTGTCCATATCCATCATTTGGACAGAGGCATTTTTTTCTTTCAATCGCACAATAGCCTTATGCCGCGCATCATCAACTATCATGCGACGTGCGGCAACAAAAAGAAGACTACGCATTGTTTTCTCGCTGAGGACATCAACTTTCAGTAATTTATAAAATAGCTCTTGCACCATATCTTCTGCATCTTCCCATACGTGGGTATAATGCATAAAATAGGCTTTCAATTCTGGCATGTACTTGCAGTACATACACATGATTAAGTTTCTATTTGTCTTGTTCAAGTCTGTCTTCTCCATTATCTTTAGTTATTAGTTATACTTCCGATGGCAAAATTAATACTTTTCTGAAATAAAACGAAAAAACGCATTTGGAACATCGCCCAAATGCGTTTTTTTAAAGTCCAAATGCGTTAATACTCTGACAATCAATGGAAAGACGATCAGTACAAATAAGTTTTTCGCACCCGCTAGAACTTTACCTTTATCTTTTCTCGCTTAAGATACTCCGCTGGTGTCATCCCTTCTTCCTTACGGAAAGTACTAAAGAAGGAAGATTTCTTAAAACCACACTTCTCACTAAGTGCCGTTATCGTATATTTAGAGCAAGCACCTTCTGCCACAAGGTGCTTAAACTCCTTCAGACGATAACTATTGATAAACTCATAATAGTTTTTCTTGAGATACATAGAGAAAACATAGCTCAACTTCGCCGTTGTCACATGCAGAATGATCGCAAGATCTTCACGTTTCAGATTTGGATTACAGTATGCACGCTCCGTTTCCAGATAATGACACATACGATTCACGATATCCAGACACTCTTCATCCGAAAGATTTAGCAGCTGATATTTTGTCGATTTCACTTCCTCGTTCTTTTCATCAGCGAGTTTTTGCGCCAGCAACAAGTCGTCCGTTTGGGTTTGAACCTCTATAAGAGCATCTGCCATAGCATTACGTTCCGCTTTGACCAAACGGGAATTTCTATAAAAGCTCCACCATTTTACAAACAAAAGGATGGAAACAACAAGCACAAGAAGTTCCATATAGGCTAGCAGGGAAGGGCCGACCTTTAGTAAATAAACCGCCTGAGAGCCCTGCTTACCAGCCTGTCTCACATAAAGGCGATGATTTCCTAGGAAAAGTCCTTCTATAGCAACTTCTTCATTATATCGGAAAAGCTTCCATTGCCTCTCATCATCCATACGATATTCGAAGAAACGTCCTTGCGGCTTTGCAAAATCATTGGTCAATGCCTTAAATCTTAGACTCTGCGACACAATATTCCATGTGAGCCTGATTTGTAACTGCTGATTGATAGCATTACCCGTACTTTCATCCACACTTTCGTTTGCTGTATAAATATCATAAAGAGCAATCCTAAAATTCTTATTATCAGACCATTTTTGCATATTTGCCATATTCATCCACATGAGTCCCTTCGAAGTGGCCACATAAACCGTGTCGTTATCAATAGAAATGCCATCCTTGCTGATTAATAACGATGGCAATCCCTCACCATAACCAAAATGCACCATTTCTGAACCATCAGGATTGCATCTAAACAACCCAAAATCGGTAGCTATCCACAATTTTCCTTGTGAATCAATACATAGCGCATGACAGGACTCTTGCATGATATGATCAAGAACTTCGACATGGCCATATTCCGTCATCAAGGAATTAATATAATACACCCCTAATCTAGAACCCCAATAATGCATGCCGCTCGACATGGAAGCCGAACACATATAGCGTTCTTTTAAGAAATTAGCCGAGATTTGATGAAGCGGCACAAACTTTCCCTGCGCATTCATAACCAACAATCCGGCAGAACCATTTATCCATGTCATGCCATCTTTGGAAAACTCGATACCACTTACCCGACAATCTGGCAAGCCTGAATTATTGTTGTTTATCAAGCGAATACTACCTCTGGCATTGATAATCGCTATACCCACATCGGTACCAATCCATAATTCATTTGTACCTTTTCTTTTCAACGTCAAAACCGAAGCTTTTGAGGTGATATGATTGTACTCTCGGCTAGGCATCACTTCCAGCGTATTTGAATCCAAGACATTAAGTCCGCCATCATACGTTCCGATATAATATTTACCAGCAAAATGCTCTATGCTCGTCACGATATTTCCACCATTGAGCTGACTAGGTGTGTAATAACGCACAATGCCTTTCTCCTCATCTATAAAATACAGTCCTTCTTGAGTACCTATCAACTTTTTGCTGCCATCTATATAAAAAGACCTGATATCCAAAGACTCCGTAGAGAATGAACCATAGCGATATACATTGAAAAGGGATTTGCTATAGTAATTATAAACGAGTCCATTGTACGGAAAAGCAAACCAATGACTACCGTTTTTGTCATAAAGGTAATCATATACCGCATTGGTGGGAAGTCCCCATTCATTATTCTTTGACTTGGCGAAAGAGCGATTCACTTTCCCCGTTGAAAAATCCAACAAGTAAGCCCCACTTCCATTCGTCGCAACACAAAGCTGACCTCTTCCCGTATTGTATAATTTGGCTATGTCCGCACCCATTCCATCAATATGTTCCAACTTGCCATTTGCCATATCGTACTTATAGAGTCCAAAGTTCTTTGTCCCGATATAAAACAATTTGCCTGTCACAGCCATACAGCTGAAATTGACTCCTCCCCCAAAAAGACTTTTCAATTCTTTACGTTCCAAGCTTTTGTCCGAGGGAATGTAATGGCATAATGCATCCTTAGTTAGCATCCATACAGAATGATCCCTTGGATTGAGTGCCATACAATGCACATTTGGGTCACCCTTCACATCCTCATGAATCGTCTTACCATTCTCGTGTACATAAAATCCTTTTCGATTAGTGATGTACAGACGTTTGTTGTCACAAAGTATGTGACTCTGTTTCATATCCTTTATAAAAGGAACGAAAGAAAATCGCTCATTAGAAAACACATAGATATGATCAGTTGTCGCTGCATAAACGGTCTTTTCCGATGGACACTCACAAATATCAAAGACGAATGGTTGCTTTCCATCCTCTCCCTCGAAAGAAACCATACTAGTCAATATGCCATTAAAGATGCTGACCCCAGCATTTGTTGCAATCCACATCCTTCCATAAGAGTCACTAACAATCTTATTGGCAGTGCTACCAGCCAATCCCGTCTCCTTTGTGATATGATTGAACTCATTTTTGTATAATTCTTCACCAAAGCTCTTCTGTCCTGTCATAAACGCAAACAAAAGCACTGCCAAGGTTTTTAATTGTATCAAAAGATAACTCCCATCTTTGAATAGATGCATTCTCATCACGTTCATAGTTACTAGTTATTATAAGACTCAGCAAAGATAATACTTTTCATTTGAAAACAAGAAACATTTTAGTTTTTTTTAAAAAGCACAACCCTTTTATCTCACCTCACATCTAGAAACACTTCGACGTGTATGGCTGAATCAACCATACACGTCGAACAACTTCACATACACCGTGATTTATCTTACGACCTTCTTTCCATCAACAATATAAACTCCGTGCTTTGATGTTGAAGAAGGCAAGGCTTTTCCGTCAATCGTGTAAATGCGCTGCGTCTTTTTTTCCGCAACAACATTCTTTATAGATGTATTTAGACTTGCCTTAACTGAAAGGTTTTTGACATTAGCAGTATAACCTCCTGGCGTTCTCAGAAACATCAGTTCCATTGTTAAGTCTTCCGAAATAGGCAATTCACCAAGTTCACACTCAATCGTATTAAACGTTGACCAATTTCCCGAATTCTTGATAGCAACTTCTTTTTGGATTTCTTTTCCAGAATTTTTCACAGTTATCACCGCCTTGCAATCATCGTTGCGAGTTGCAGCATCAAATGACAACGTATAAAACTGTTTTGTGACATTTGACAGATGGAACAAGACTTTTGAACCATGTCTGCAATTCTCTATCATTCCTTCTTCATTCACTTTACCTTCATTAGAAGCAAATGTTACTTTTGCTTTTGCCAAATCAAGATTGCCAGGAATAGACTGAAAGGTTTGTGCAAATGAAGTAATTGCACCTACCACAAAAGATAAGATCAATAATGCTTTTCTCATAATTTTAACTATTTATATGAATTATTATAAAGTCACCTTATGATGATTTATTATAAAGTCACCACAACACATTCAAGCCTTTAGCTTTCGGTTTCGGTTGCAAAAATAGTAATTTCCAAAATATAAATCAAGAAATACTCTTGACAGAATCTCCAAATGCGTTTTTAGATGTTCCAAACAAGTTAAGTTTCTGATTTCCAACACACCCACAAACTTCCGAATAAGTTATTCACACTCACAGGGAACACAGTCATATCCTCTTTCGCTTCAATTTGAGTACAATATCTTTCCTTTCATAGCGTTAAAGTACAAAAAGGTACATCAACTATTTTAAAAAGAATAAGGTAATACATAATTTAATATTATAAAACAATCGGCAATGAACTATAGAATCTTACAACTCGACTTTCTCAAAGGCATCCTGATTATCAATGTCATCATGATTCACCTGATATACTTAGGTGAATGCCATCCCGATTTCAAGCGATTTCTATTGCTATTCACCACGCCATCTTTTTTCGTCATCTCCGGCTATCTCGCCCATGTCAACAAGCCTACTCGCCTTTTCTCGAAGAAGGTGTTTTGGTGGCTCGTACCTTACATCATCATGGAGGGTGCCTACATCGTGATGGCATCCCTCTTGCCCATCAAGGAGCATATCGACCAACTTTCCCTTGCGGTTTTCCTCGACCACCTGTTTCTGTCACCACTAGGTCCCTACTGGTACATTCACGACCTCATCGTATGCTATGTGGGCTACTTTTCACTCCACAAGGCTTTAACGGCAAAGCGCTTATGGCTCATCATACCATATATCATCATCATGATCATCCTCGCCTTGTCTGTCCCTAAATATACCAGTCTTCAGAGCATTCTGTTCTTTAGTGCGGGTATCATCATCAAGCACTCCACAGATAACTTCGTCAAGTTTTTCCATCCTTCATGGATAGCCCTCCCTATCCTAGCCATCTTGTACATCTTCCATGACGACGTGAAGATGATCGACTTGATTCGCAATGTCATCATCTCCTACATAGCAATGGGCTCATTGCTTTTCGTCTATTCCTATCTCCCGAAAAAGTTCATCCATATCATCAATATGGTTGGGCGCAACACACTTGCCATCCTTCTTTTTTCACCGATGTTCACCATCATCACCAAGCGTTTTGTGCCTCTTTTCTCATTCGACCCTACCACCATCCTCTTCACGGTGGTATCAGTCACCTTCTGCATCGTGGGCTGTCTCGCCGTCACCTACCTACTGGACAAGTGCAGATGCTCGTCCTATCTCTTCGGAGAAAAGCAGTATCTCAAGCTGTAAGACTGCATTCAAGAGATTGCTTGACATATGTCACGCAATCGTTTGGCGGCCGCTTGACAATCATTTGGCGGTCGCCCGAAGATTGTTTGGCAGTCGCCAACAGATCTTTCGACAAATGCCGAAAGACTTGCGAGCCTAGATGCGCAGGCGAACGAACTGGGAGGCTCATGGCAAAAGGACGAGGAGTCTTTGGCTAATAGAAATACTATATTTGCACCATGGAAAGTGCACTTTTCATGTAAATATGCACCGTGGAAGGTGCATATCTTGCACAAAATACAAGTATTCTCCCAACAAAAGCGGATTCCCTTACGATGTCGCTATCGGCATATCGGCAGAATTTGTGCTGAGGCATCCTTGAAGGATAGCCCACTCTTCCACTTCTTAGGAAGCAGACATGAAACAAAAAGTCCCGACATTTTTGGAAAAACATCGGGACTTTTTTCTCCTTGCCTGCCGTTGCATTGAAAAAGGCATGAAAAAGAAGTCGATTACATCTACTAATTCTTTCTCAAATAATTCATCTGAACATTTACAGGGCAAGCATTGCTTACCTTCTCTGTGTATTCAACGACCTTGAGCGAAGCGGTTCCCTTGATGGTCTCCACATCAGTACCTACTTGGAAGAGATAAGTACCTGCATCTACCTTCCACTGGCTGTTAGCCTCATCGAAGCTGGCAAGATCGCG
>ERZ1034687.89-NODE-89-length-54662-cov-19.376197_pt1 | contig 54662 bp, 87 predicted proteins | sample MGYA00520704_ERZ1034687 | MGnify/ENA primary metagenome ERZ1034687 (study PRJEB33766, sample SAMN09781762) | gut metagenome | biome: gut microbiome | host: Homo sapiens | place: Madagascar | study: EMG produced TPA metagenomics assembly of the PRJNA485056 data set... | reverse complement strand
ACATAGGGGAGGGGGTCGTGAAAATTACACCCCCTCCCTACATCGCGGCGGTCTTTGATATTTCTCCGGGGGAGATTTTTGGAAAAACAGTTTAAGGCCCTCCCACCTTGAATTGTGATTCTGTGATATTTCCTCCGGCTTTTTGCAGGGGTCTGTAGGTGACTTTGACGATGTACAGCGTCATTACCTCCTTTTCATTCTCCTTTCAGGGTCCGGCTTCGGCCTACAGACCCCTGCAAAAAGCCGGAGAATTCATAGCGAAAGGAGCCGAAAAGGATTGAAAAGAGCTAAAGACCCAATGAAATCTGATAAGAAGGGGACTGTACGCCCGGCCCTTACACCGGAGGCCCGTGAAAACCAGATGATTTCGTTGGCTATGGACCTTGTGGAGAAGCGAATACTCGAGGGCACTGCATCTTCACAGGAGACGACCCACTTCTTGAAGCTGGGTACAACAAAAGCACGTATGGAGAAAGAAGCTTTGAGTAAACAAATCGAATTGTTGCAGGCCAAGACTGAAAGTTTGAAGTCTCAGGCCCATGTCGAGGAACTTTACAAAGAAGCTTTGGACGCTATGCGAAGATACAGCGGGCAGGACGGCGACGATGCTTAGGACATACACTGAACTTTGCAGATATTCTACATACCTTGAGCGGTTTGAGTATTTGAAACTTGAGGGTGAGGTGGGAGCTGATACGTTTGGGTTTGACAGGTATCTGAATCAGATATTTTACAATTCATACGAGTGGCGCCGATTCCGGGACAGAATTATTGTTCGCGATAAGGGATGCGACCTTGGCGTTGAGGGTTATGAGATAAATGGGTATTGGAAAGACGGTAGATACATAGCACCGAAAGTCGTTATTCATCATCTCAATCCAATTGCCAAGGACGACATACTGAATCAAACGGACATCCTTATGAACCCTGAATACGTGATTACCACCGTTCATTCCACCCATATGGCTATTCACTACGGGGATGCCGACCAATTAGAGCAAGGTCCTACAGTCCGAAAGCCTAACGATACTTGCCCCTGGCGATAAGGAGGACTTATGGACAGTATACTGACATCTATCAAGAAACTGCTCGGCATGGATGCCGACTATACCGCTTTTGATACCGATGTAATCATTCATATCAACACAGCTCTGGCGATTCTGTGCCAGCTCGGGGTTGGTCCGGACAAGGGCTTCCGCATCCGCGATGATTCTGCTACCTGGCAAGACTTTGTGGGCGAGGATAGCAGACTGGATGACGTCAAGGATTACGTCTATCTGAAAGTCAAACTACTATTTGACCCGCCGTCCAGTAGTGCGGCCATTCAGTCCACAGAAAGCCTTATTTCGGAAATCGAGTGGCGCTTGAACGTTACTGCTGAAATGGAGGTGTAATTTATGTGGGATTACGTCACTGTAAATTCCGGACAGGATTACTTATCCCATCACGGAATTTTGGGTATGAAATGGGGCATCCGTCGATACCAGAATGACGATGGAACCCTTACGGCTGTCGGAAAGAAAAGATACGGAAATTCTGAAACTGAATTTTCTGAATTGAATGCCGCCAGAAAAGAATATGAGCAGTCGAAAGACTACTATATGAAAAAGACAGCAGCAGGACTTCTGTATAATCGGAAAGCCACAGATCGGTTGAATAAATCAGTTAAGCGTTTAGCTAATGCTAAAACTGATTTAAACGATGCGAAAGATAGAGTGTCTTTACAAAATCAGAAAAAGAAGGGCAAACGTCAAATCAAGTTAGAGGAATCTTACCGCGATAAGGGGTTGACCAAAGAAGAAGCTGAACTTGCTGCATATAAGCGAATCAGAACTGAGAAAACCATAGCCATAGTTGCAGGTATGACCGCGGTTGCTGCGGCCGCGTATGTTGGTTATAAGCACTACGATAATACCGTTGACCGTTTGATAAAATCAGGAACTGTTCTTCAAAATATGTCCAATAACGCTAACCGAGGCGTATCGGATGCTTTCTATGCTTCTTTCGGGAAACATGACAATAATCGCTATCTTGGTTTCTATGGTAGTCAATTGCAAAAGAGTGTCAACTACGGGCTTTCATCGGGTGTCTACAAAACCAACATCAAACTTGGCGATGACTTAAGGCTTGCTTCTCCTAAGAATGCTGTAAACGTTCTCAGACGAACTATGCAAAAAGATTCCCAATTTGCAGACGGGGTTCGGCAGTCACTGAAGGGGTTAAGTCAGGCATCGCTATCTCCCAATCAAAAGAAAGTATTTGACAAAGCCCTTAAAAGTCTCAATGCTGGCAAAATTGACAATCACGTTTACGAAGCGGTGAATATTGCTTTGGTAGATCATACCCCAAGAGGGCAAAGCATAAGCAGCAAATTCTATGATGCTCTAAAGAAAGCCGGATACGATGCAATTAAAGATATTAACGACTCCAAATATTCCGGCTACAACACAAGAAACCCGATAATTGTCTTTAATGGTTCTGCCAAAACCGCTGTTGATTCGATTTCTTCTATTGGCAAGCAGCAAATAGAGAAGCAACTAAAAGCTGAAATCTATAAAAAGTATGCTGAAGATTTGGTTAAAGCTTATGCCCCCGTCGGTGCAGCTGCTATTGGTGTTGGTTCCGCCAGTAAATTGGTGACTGATGCTTTGATTGAAAAAGCCAATCTGGAGTATGTGAAGAAATATCGTAAGGAACATCCGAAATCGGAATTGTCAGCCAAAGAAATTATTCGGACTAGACGCAAATAAAAATCTCTAAGGTCTGAACTAACCCTAGAGATTCGGGTGAGGTGATGAATATGTGGATTTATGAATCTGTAAATTCCGGACAGGATTACTTATCCCATCACGGAATTTTGGGTATGAAATGGGGCATCCGTCGATACCAGAATAAGGATGGTACTTTGACCACGGAAGGAAAAAAGCGGAAATCTATCAAAGAAATGAGCGATTCTGAGCTTTTAGAAGATAACAAACGACATGCCCTTGAAGCTCAATATAAGAAAAACCATAAAACGAAAACATCCTTGGAAAAATCTAAAGAGGCGATTGATTCTGCGAAGAATGCAACTTCTGATTTGAAAAGGCTGACGCAAAAAAGTACACACAAGAAACACATGGATTTATCCGCCATGTCCGATGACGAGCTTCGCAAAGTAATCAACCGAAAAAACTTAGAGCGACAGTATGAAGATTTGTTTGGAGAAAGCGAAATATCCGCAGGTCGGCAAAAAGTTGGCGAAATTCTTGACTATGCAGGAACGGCTCTCGCTGTCGCCAGTTCCGCTGCGAGCATTGCCGTAGCAATTCAAAAGATGCGAAAAGATTGATTATTCTTCGTAATCATATTTTTGTTCGTCTTCGTTGGAAATGTCGTGTCCTTTTATCTGAGACGCAGCACCGAGTATTGTCACAACCCCCAAAGCCACTGCTCCGAGAACAGACAAACCTTTGCCAATAATGTCTGAAATAAATTCTTTGTTTTCTGTATCTTTTAACCGCATCATTTCGTTGACATCAAGAACCATCTCCATAAGCTTATTACGTTCTTCTTCGGTTATGTCATTTGACTCCAGTCGCTTAAAGCAATAATCTAACGTTCGATTACATGAATCATAAACCGCCATCATGCTTTCTTGATTTGCTGAAAATGCGAGATCGACATTTTCTTTCATGCTCGATACTAACATTTTACTATATTGTACAAAATCAGGAAACTCGGATATCACTTGTCTGGCGAGTTCTCTATCCATATTGGGCATACGATTAGCAAGAGTTATGACATCATCTACCGTCATATAATTGAAATTTTTTATGTTCATTTCTTTTAGCAGATTTTTACGATTGACATGACCGGGTGTAAGCATTGTTAGATTCCTCCTTTTTATTTCAGTATAGCATAATAAATCAAAACTTCAATAGCGTGTGAAAAGAGGTAATAAAAATGCGTATTTATGAATCTGTACATTGTTGAAAAAAATAGAAATAAGGAGATACTATGGCACTCTCTAATACTGCCGTTCCGAAGTATTACGGCCAGTTCAGAGAGGCCGTGCTTCGAGGCGAAATCCCCGTTTGCCGTGAAGTGGCAATGGAGATGAACCGCATCGATGAATTGATTGCCGACCCGACCAAATACTACGACCCGAATCCGGTTGAAGGCTGGATTGCTTCTTGTGAAGGTGAACTGACCCTCACCGATGGTTCTGATTTTCACATGCTTGATACATTTAAGCTGTGGGGCGAGGAGATTTTTGGTTGGTACTACTTTATTGACAGAAGTGTGTACGAGCCTAACCCCGATGGGCATGGCGGACATTATGTTAATAAAAAAATCAAGAAACGGCTAATCAATAAACAGTATCTTATTGTCGGACGAGGTGCTGCTAAATCTTTGTATGATACCTGTATCCAAAACTATTTCCTGAATGTCAAGACTCTTACCACATTACAGATCACTACTGCTCCGACTATGCGTCAGGCGGATGAGGTGCTTTCTCCGCTTCGAACGGCTATCACCCGAGCGCGCGGCCCTGTGTTCAAGTTCCTGACCGATGGTTCCCTGCAAAATACGACGGGTTCCAAAGCGAATCGAGTTAAGCTCGCTGCCACCAAAAAAGGTATCGAGAATTTCACGACCGGGTCTCTTCTTGAGATTCGTCCTATGACCATTGATAAGCTTCAGGGTCTTCGTGTTGCATGCGCCTCGGTGGACGAATGGCTTTCCGGCGATATTCGGGAAGACCCCATCGGTGCTATTGAACAGGGCGCAACCAAAGAGCAAGGGTCTAAGGGCGACAACGATTATGTAATCATAGCCACGAGTTCGGAGGGTACCGTCCGTAATGGCAGCGGCGATACAATCAAAATGGAATTGATGAAAATCCTGAAGGGGGAGTATTTCAATCCGCATGTGTCGATTTGGTGGTATAAGCTTGATTCCGTAGATGAAGTTGGAAACCCTGATATGTGGCTAAAGGCTAATCCTAATCTAGGAAAGACCGTTAGTTACGAAACGTATCAGCTGGATGTCGAGCGCGCCGAACAGAACCCGTCTGCACGCAATGATATTCTTGCAAAACGTTTTGGTCTGCCTATGGAAGGCTACACCTACTTCTTCACTTATGAGGAAACGTTGTGCCATCCACACCGTGAATATTGGAAGATGCAGTGTGCTCTTGGCGCAGACCTTAGCCAGGGTGACGACTTCTGTGCATTTACTTTCATCTTCCCACTTTCAAACGGATGTTTCGGTATCAAGACGCGGAACTACATAACATCGTTGACACTCATGAAATTACCTGCGGCCACACGAGTGCTGTACGAGAAATTTATGAATGAAGGCAGCCTGATCGTTATGGAAGGCGCGGTTCTTGATATGATGCAGGTATATGAGGACCTTGACAATCATATTGCCCGATGCCAATACGACGTTACGGCTTTTGGCTACGACCCGTACAATGCAAAAGAATTCGTCGAACGCTGGGCCAGCGAAAATGGCCCGTTTGGAATCGAAAAAGTTATACAGGGTGCGAGAACGGAATCCGTTCCTCTTGGCGAGCTCAAGAAGCTGGCAGGGGAGCGGATGCTTTTGTTTGATGAGGAACTCATGACGTTTGCCATGGGGAACTGTATCACTTTGGAAGATACCAACGGCAACCGTAAGCTATGGAAAAAGCGTTACAGTGAGAAAATCGACGCTGTTGCGGCTATGATGGACGCTTTTGTGGCTTACAAAAACAACAGAGAAGCTTTTGAATGAGGTGTGCTCATGGATGAAAATCAAACTTTCGGTTCCAGGCTGAAACATGCATGGAACGCTTTTCTAAATCGGGACCCTCCGATGTCCTATCGGGACTATGGTGGCGGTTACTCTTATCGACCCGATCGAGTACGGTTTAGTCGAGGTAATGAGCGGACTATCGTTACTTCCGTCATAACCCGTATTGCAATGGATTGTGCGGACATTCGTATCGTTCATGCCGATTTGGATTCCGATGGTCGATTCAAACAGGAACATCCCGGCGGTTTAAACAGCTGTCTAACTCTGGAAGCAAACCTTGACCAGAGCGGACGAGCCCTTATTCAGGACATTGTGATGACAATGCTGGATGAAGGCCACGTTGCTATTGTTCCCGTGGAGACTTCCACTGACCCTGAGACGGGTGCATTTGAAATAGATTCACTACGCGTTGGCAAGGTAGTCGAGTGGTATCCGTCAGACGTAAAGATTGAACTTTACAATGAACGAAATGGCCGACATGAGCAAATCATGATGCCGAAACGTACCGTTGCGCTGGTCGAAAACCCGTTCTATCCCATCATGAACGAACCGAACTCAACGATGCAGCGGCTTATCCGGAAGTTGGCATTGCTTGATGTTGTCGATGAGCAGACAAGTTCCGGAAAGCTGGACTTGATTATTCAGCTTCCGTATACCATCAAGACACCGGCACGTCAGGAGCAGGCCGAACGACGCCGCAAAGACATCGAACAGCAGCTTACAGGCTCTAAGTATGGCATTGCCTACACGGACGGTACCGAGCACATTACCCAACTGAACCGCAGTCTCGACAACAATCTCATGAAACAGGTTGAGTATTTGCAAGAGGTTTTCTGGGGCCAGTTAGGTATGACACAAGAAATTCTGAACGGTACAGCCGATGACAAAGCCATGCTGAATTACAACAACCGTGTTGTTGGCGCCATTATTTCTGCCATTGTGGATGAAATGAAACGAAAGTTCATCTCTTCAAATGCGCGTGGGCGCGGACAGTCAATTGTCTACTTCAGCGAACCGTTCAAACTTGTGCCGGTTTCCCAGATTGCAGACATTGCGGATAAGCTGCGCCGGAACGAAATCCTTACATCTAACGAATTGCGTCAGATTGTCGGCTTCAAGCCGAATAACGACCCGAATTCCGATATACTGAGCAATCCGAATATCAGCGCAAGTAAGGACGAAGTTGCCGCTCGATTCGGTACACAAAAATCTAATAAGGAGGAAGATAAAAATGGCGAAACATAGTTATGACTGCGCCGGTATGGCTACCAAATACGGCGTGCTGTGCAGCGATGGTCGAACGATTATGCCCGGGGCCTTTAAGGACCAAGATGGGACCGAAGTTCCCGTGGTATGGATGCACCAGCACAATTCTATCGACAATGTGCTGGGCCATGCTCTGCTGAAATCCTGCCCAGAGGGTCTGCGAGCGTATGTTACGTTCAACGATACGGAGAAAGGCCAGATGGCCAAAACCGTTGTGAAGAATCATGATATCAACTCGTTCAGCATTTTGGCGGACAACCTGCGCTATTCCGGTGATCGTTCCCGCGGGCACGTGTCCTATGGAATTATCCGGGAGTTGAGCCTTGTTTTGGCTGGGGCCAATCCGGGTGCCCATATCGAGGAAATTATGGCTCACGGCGCAGAGGAAACGGATACCGGGGTTATTTACAGCGACCTCGATTCCATCGATTATGACAGCGGTGAGTTCGAAGACGTCATTGAACATTCCGCTGAAGAAAAGGAGGAGACCACGATGGCTGAGGAAAAAAAGCCTACCGAAATCAAAAAAACTGCGTCTGAAAGCGAAAAAACCGTAAAAGACGTTGTCGAGAGCATGACCGAGGAACAGAGAAACGTTATGTATGCCCTGATTGGGGCTGCAATGGACTCTGAGTCCGAAGACGTTGAACCCAACAAAAACAATGAGGAGGAACCCAAAATGATTAAGCACAATGTTTTCGACCAGAATGCCCCCACCCAGACCGAGGACGTTCTGAGCCACGACGCTATGGCCACCATCATCGATGATGCCAAAAAGGGTCGTCTGACCCTGAAGGAGGCCACCGAGGATTATCTGGAGCATTCCGTCGGTGATTACGGTATCAAGGACATCGGCAAGCTGTTCCCTGAGTACCACGAGCTGAACCAGCCCCCGAAGTTCATTGACCGTGACCAGACTGCCGTCGGTATCATCATGGCCGGTGTCAAGCATGTTCCGTTCAGCCGCGTCAAGACCAGCTTTGCCGACATTACTGCTGATGAGGCCCGTGCACGAGGTTACACGAAGGGCAAGAAGAAGATCGAGGAGGTCTTCACCCTGCTGAAGCGTACCACCGACCCCCAGACCGTGTACAAGAAGCAGAAGTTTGACCGTGATGACATCACCGACATCACCGATTTCGATGTGGTTGCCTGGGTAAAAGGCGAGATGCGCGGTAAGCTGAATGAGGAAATCGCTCGTGCCATTATGGTTGGCGATGGCCGTTCTCCTGCCGATGATTCCAAGATCAGCGCCGAGCACATCCGTCCTATCTGGACCGATGACAAGCTGTTCACCATCAATCGCCAGATTGAGAAGGGCAGCAGCGACGCCGATCTGGTCAACAACATCATGGACGATGCCATTCGTGCCCGCAAGGAGTATCGTGGCTCCGGCAACCCTGCGTTCTTCACCACCGAGGATGTTCTGGCCGAGATGCTTCTGCTGAAGGACAAGAACGGCCGCCGAATTTACAAGAGTGTTGACGAACTGGCCACCGCGATGCGTGTTTCCCGCATCGTTACCAGCCCTCTGTTCGAAAACCAGAAGCGCGAGGTCGAGCATTCCGAGACGCAGAAGAAGGACGTCTATACCCTTCAGGGCATCATCGTCAACCTGGCCGATTACACTGTCGGCGCTGATAAGGGCGGCGCTGTGGCGCTCTTTGACGACTTCGACATTGACTACAACCAGTACAAGTACCTGATCGAGACCCGCTGCTCCGGCGCTCTGACCGTGCCCAAGTCTGCCATCGTCTTTGAGACCATGGAGACTGTGAGCACCACTGTCGCCGCTTGATTACGGGTTAGTCAAAACTAATCAAAATGGAGATTTGTCATGGCTAAATACTATGGAAAAATCGGTTTCTGTGTGACAGCCGAATCTGCTCCCGGTGTTTGGGCAGAGGACAAGATTGAGGAGCGCAACTACTACGGCGAGTTGACTCGGAATACTCGTCGTCTTCAGGGGAGGGAGTATCTGAATGATGGAGTGAATATCTCCAATCAAATCAGCATCCTTGCCGACCCTTATGCAACGGCAAATTTCCATACAATGCGGTATGCAGAATACATGGGCGTGAAATGGAAAGTCACGGATGTTGAAGTTCAATACCCGAGACTTGTGCTGACACTTGGAGGTGAATACAACGGTGGGAACCAGACTTGACCTGCACCATGCACTGTGCGAAGTTATCGGATGCCCGGATAAAGGGCCAGAGTGCCGTTGCTATTATCAGCCGCCTACCAAGTTGCAGTATCCGTGCGTCGTCTATACGCTTACGACAGCGGATACCAAATTTGCTGACAATCGCCCATACATGCAGCGAAAGCGTTATCAGGTCACTGTGATTGATAAGAACCCGGATAGCATTTACCCGGATATTATCGCACAGTGGCCTCTTTGTTTGTTCGATAGAACTTACAAAGCCGATAACTTAAATCATTTCGTATTCAACATTTATTACTAAGGAGGAAACAACCATGTCTAGGTTGGTTTGGAACGAGACCGGTACTCGCAAGTACGAGACCGGCGTAAATCACGGTGTTCTGTATCCTCAGGACGAGGCTGGCAAGTACCCCAAGGGTGTTGCATGGTGCGGTCTGATCAGTGTCACGGAGTCCCCGTCCGGCGCTGAGGAGACTGCCCTGTATGCGGACAATATCAAGTATGCTTCTTTGCGCAGTGCAGAGCAGCTGGGCCTTACAATTGAGGCCTACCAGTATCCTGATGAGTTCGAAGCCTGCGATGGCTCCGCTGCTGCTTTGGATGGTGTGTATGTCGGCCAGCAGAGCCGCCAGCCTTTCGGTTTTGTATACCGTACCGAGATCGGCAACGACACTGCCAGCACGAAGGATGACGGCTATAAGCTGCATCTGGTCTACGGCTGCACCGCTTCTCCCTCTGAGGAGCAGCATCAGACTGTCAATGATAGCCCCGATGCTGTGAGCTTCTCTTGGGAGGTCACCACCAACCCCGTTGCGGTTGAGAACATGAAGCCTACCTCTTGCATTACTATCGATTCCACCAAGATCACCGACAAGTCTAAGCTTGCCGCTCTGGAGGATATTCTGTTTGGTAAGGATGCTGTTGAGGCCCGCCTGCCCATGCCCGACGAGGTGTTCGCAACCTTAAAAAACTCTTAAACGCAGGACAGATTTCGGACAGCAGATGGTCTGCTGTCCTGTCTTCTGATGGCGAGCCCATCGAAGAAAATCTGCCTCCTGCGTGAGTTTCGACATTTGAAAGGAGAAAACTCTTATGCTTAAGAAAAACATCAAGTATGTCGATTATGACGGCAACGAGCGCACTGAGGACTTTTACTTCAACCTGAACAAGGCTGAAGTTATCGAGCTTCAGCTTGGGACGGTTGGTGGCCTTACCAAGACTCTGGAAAAGATCGTTCAGGAAAAGGATGCATCTCGCATCATCGAGTATTTCAAGACTCTCATCCTGAAAGCTTACGGCGAGAAGTCCGCGGACGGTCGCCGTTTCATCAAGAGTCAGGAGCTGCGCGACGCCTTTGAACAGACTGAAGCCTACTCTGAGCTGTTCATGGAGCTTGCGAGCGATGCAAAAATGGCAGCTGAGTTCATCAACGGTGTTCTGCCTAAAGAAGCGGCCGATGCGATTGGCGTCGAGACGACTGATGTAAACAGCTAAGAAACTGGAGGCAAGAAAATGCTTGAGATCACTATCCCTAAACAGGAATATTTCGATGAAAGCTGCGGTGAATTTGTCTATGTTCCCGAACAGCATCTGACACTCGAGCATTCACTTGTCTCCCTCTCTAAGTGGGAATCAAAATGGCATAAACCTTTTATTCAAGAGGAATCGAAAACCATCGAAGAATCGCTCGATTACATACGGTGCATGACTATAAACAAGAATGTGAACCCTCTGGCATACAGAGGCATTACACCAGCCTTGTTTAAGCAAATCAACGATTACATTGATGCACCTATGACCGCGACCTGGTTTTCAAAAGAACAATCCAAAGGTAGTAAAAGCGAGGTCATCACTTCCGAGCTGATTTACTACTGGATGATTGCTTTGCAGATTCCGGTTGAGTTTGAGAAATGGCACCTGAATCGCCTGATCACTCTTATCAAGGTTTGCAACATTAAGAATGCTCCACCTAAAAAGATGAGCAGGCGTGAAATTATGGAACGAAACCGCAGACTCAACTCTGCGCGTAAAAAGAAACCATAAGATTCCAATTTAGAAGGGGAGATAAGACATGAGACTTGGAATTGCTAACGGTAGAGTCCGTGTTCGTTACGGGTATGCCTGCTATGGCTACACACGAGGTAACGGAACAGTTTGGCATGGTGGTATCGATCTGGAGCTTCTGGGCGGTACCACTTTTTACATGCCCACTTATAAAGGCAAAAAGATTCGCGGCAAGGTGATTACCGCCCGCATTGTAACTGACCATTCCAACAGGACATGGGAGTGGGGATATTACATTTGCGTGCGCCTTGATGCCAACCAGACACCCGATGCCGTAAATTACCTGTATTTCTGCCATTGCAGTAAGTTGCTGGCAAAAGTCGGCGATGTTGTTGAATCCGGAGATGCGTTGGGCATCATGGGCAATACCGGAAATGCAGCACTTGCAGACCCTCCGTATGCGCATGTTCACTTTGAGGTTCGCGCCACTTCTACAGGGAAGGGGCTTGACCCTACAGCTTATTCCGGCACGGAGAACAAGGTTGGCACTTACGGTGAAGCACCAACTCCGGTTGCAGAAAGCACGAAGCTTATCGATGTTTCCAAATACCAAGGTCAAATCAATTGGGCTCTTGTGCCGTATAAGGCCCTCATCCGAATTGGCTACCGTGGCTATCTGGATGCGGGTAATTTGGCGGTAGACCCGTATTTCGAGGCCAATATTATCGGCGCACTGGACAACGACAAGCTTGCCGGATTCTACTTCTTTACACAGGCGAAAAACACCACCGAGGCGAGGGAAGAAGCTGAGTTTGCCTGCAATCTGTTGGCTGGTCGAGGAAAAGGGCTTCCGCTGTTCTATGATTCTGAGTGGGGAACGAAGGAGCATACTGGACGTGCCGACGGTGTTTCCAAGAATGTAAAAACTGAATGCGCGAAAGTGTTTTGCGAGAAGGTGCGAGCCTGCGGATATTTGCCGGGTATTTATACCTTCACGAACTTTGCGCTCAATTACATCGATTACACCGGGCTTGTGAATTCCGGCTATATAGGTTGGCTTTCGGATACGAGGGCAGCGTTCAACACGACCCTTCCTCGCCATATTCACCAGTATGGACAAGCTCCGGTTACAGGCATTACTACCGGTGGTGACGTGGACATGAACAATCTTATCAAGGATTGGAACGGTTCTGCCGCAGACCAGATGCCAACGAAGATTATGCAAAAAATTGAGATCGGCCCTGTAAGTAACGGAGATGCTATGGCTATCTATAATCTTGCCAAGTCGCTCGGACTCGTAGAGCAGGGGCTCTACGGAGCCAGCTATGTGTGAGGTAATTCAAAATGGCCGGAATTGTATTTAAACATAAGGGTAATCTGAAGAAAACTACAAAGTTCCTTGAGCGAACCCTTAAAGGCGATTATCTGAAGAATCTTGATAAGTTCGGCAGGGAAGGTGTTGCGGCCCTTGCCCTGGCCACGCCTGTTGATACCGGTAAGACTGCCGAAAGTTGGGATTATCGTATCGAAAAAACTACAGACGGTACCAAGATTGTTTGGACAAACTCGAATGTCAACAAAGGGGTAAATATTGCCATCATACTGCAATACGGTCATGGTACAGGAAACGGCGGATATGTGCAGGGGAGAGATTACATCAATCCTGCCATCCGTCCTATTTTTGACCGAATTGCAGACGATGCGTGGAAGGAGGTAACGAAAGAATGAGTTCATCTATTGACCAGCGCATCGTAGAGATGCAATTCGACAATAAGGAGTTCGAAAGTGGAATCCAGACGAGCCTTAAGAGTATTCGAAACTTGGAAAACGGCCTTAAGCTGAAAGATGGTGCGAAGGGATTTGAGAACATTGGTCGTGCCGCAAACAATGTCAGTTTTGATACTCTCGGAAGTGGCATAGTTGCCATTCAGCAGAAATTCACGGCAATGGAAGTTGTAGCAATCACTGCTCTTCAGAATATTGTGAATAAAGCTATGGCCATAGGAGAACATCTCGTTAAATCTCTTTCCATCGACCAAATTTCTGCCGGCTTTGAAAAGTTTGGCTCTAAGACATCTTCTGTTGCGACTCTTGAGGCTCAAGAGTATGCCCTCGAGGATGTTAATAGAGAACTTGATCGTCTTAACACCTTTACCGATGAGACTAGCTATAATTTCACCGATATGGTCGCAAATATTGCTAAATTTACAGCCACCGGTAAAAATCTGACCGAGTCCGTTACGGCAATGGAGGGCATTGCCAACTGGGCGGCTCTTTCTGGACAGAATGCTCAGACTGCCAGTCGTGCAATGTATCAACTGTCCCAGGCAATGGGCGCTGGTGTTATGCGTTTGGAAGATTACAAGTCCATCCAGAATGCTTCCATGGACACCGACGAATTTCGTCGCAAGTGTATTGCTGCGGCTGTATCCCTCGGAACTCTTAAAGATAATGGCGACGAAACTTACTCTGCCGTTTCGCAAGGGGCAAAAGCCACGGCGTTCAATGTATCCCAGTTCACAACACAGTTGACCGAGGGCGCATGGCTTACATCCGACGTCATGATGAAGGTTTTCAATGATTACTCTAAGGCCGTAACCGAAATCGTGGACGCTTCTAATAAGCGGAGCATGACAGTCTCCGAAATCATTGAAGAAATTCATTCAAAATCGGAGAAGGAAAGCATTTCCATAGACGAGGCAATTAATTCTCTCGGCTACACATTTGACGAATTTTCGTTAAAAGCCTTTGAAGCCGCTCAGAAGGCCCGTACTTTCGGGGATGCAATCGAATCAGTGAAAGACGCTGTCAGCACCGGCTGGATGAAGACATTCGAACTGATATTTGGTAATGCCGATGAGGCAACCGATTTGTGGACTGAACTCGCCAACCGAATGTATGATGTCTTTGCTGGGGGAGCCGAAATCCGAAATGAAATTCTTGAAAGCTGGAAAGACGCAGGCGGACGCACGGACTTAATCAATTCGATTTGGAATATCTGGGATGCGGTTGAATCAGTTGTTATTCCGATTAAAGAGGCGTTCGACAATATTTTTCCACCTATGACCGCCGAGCGACTTGTCAATATTACCTCCGCACTTGAGAGTTTCACATCTAAGCTGAAAATCGGCGACGAAACCGCAGATAAGTTGAAGCGTACGTTTTCCGGCATCTTTTCTGTGTTTAGCATTTTCAAGAAAATTTTAGGAACAGTTGGCGATGCTGTTGCTAAACTTCTCGGGGCAAGTGGGCTGAAAGATTTGGGGAATATGCTGCTCAATATTACTGCTAAAATCGGAGATTTCTTGACGTCGTTAAATGAGAATCTTGATTTAAGCAGCTTTGAGTCTTTCCTCTCTTCGATTACAACTGTCATTTCAAATTTCGTTTCGAGTTTGACTGGTAGTTTTGGTTTGAGTGGAGTTCTCGGCGGTATCGGCTCTATCATAGGGTCCTTTGCATCCAAAATCGGCGAAGTTGTAAGTCAAATTGTTTCTTGGACAAAAGAAAATGTTAGCTTGATGGGGATTGGGCAAACGCTTGGTACAATTTTCGGCATTCTTGTTGGCAAGAATATTGTAGACGCAACTAATAATTTATCGGGGGCAACCAAGTCAATCAAGGAATTCTTCTCGAATCTGTTCGATAAGAAAAAAGAGAGCGGCTTGAAGTCGAGCATTTCGGGAATTTTTGATTCGTTACACGATTCGCTAGAGAATTTCACGGCTGGCATAAAAGCAAGTGCATTACTTGAGATTGCCGCAGCTATCGGCATTCTTACGGCATCTCTTAAGACCATTTCTGAACTTGATCTCGGCGGTATTGTAAAGTCGGTGACGACCATTGGCGTACTCTTCAAAATGTTGAGCATGACCTTAGAATCGGTAACAAAGACTCTTCAATCTAACGGTTCTAAAGGTTTGGTTAAAGCCGGGGCCAGCATGGTCCTGATGGCCGAATCCATGAAAATTCTTGCCGATGCCATGAGTAAATTTGGCAGTCTTTCGCTTCCAGAACTCGGAAAAGGGCTTACCGGAGTAGCTGGCGGGCTAACAGCATTATGCTTAGGTCTTAAAGCGATTAACGGGGTCAAGGTCAGTCTTACTACAAGCGTTGCTATGATGGCACTGGCCGAAAGTTGTAACATTCTTGGCGATGCCATGACCAAATTTTCCGGATTGTCTTGGGATGAAATTGCCCATGGTCTTGTCGGTATGGGCGGAGCATTGGCTGAACTTGTTGTTGCGATTTCGGTATTGGGGAAATTCGGCGGCTTTTCTTCTTTGCTTGGAAGTGCTGGAATTTTTGTTGTTGTGCAATCTCTTGAACCTTTGGTTGATGCTTTAGCTAAATTTGGCTCAATGTCGTGGGAAGAAATTCAACGCGGCTTGGTTGCCATGGGCGTAGCCATAGGAGAACTTAGCGTTGCTCTTATTGCGGTTGGCACAATTGCCGGATTTTCTAGCATCTTCGCGGCTGGGGCATTGGACCTTGTCATCCTTGGTTTGTCTCCTTTGGCCGATGCACTTATGAAATTTGGAAGTATACCGTGGGAGCAGTCAAGTCAGGGCATTGACGCAATGGGTGGGGCACTGGCCGAACTTAGTATCGCTCTTATTGCTGTTGGGAAACTTGCTGGTTTTTCTGGAATTTTTGCCGCTGGAAGTATAGACCTCGTTATTCTCGGAATGGAACCTTTGGTTGATGCTTTAGCTAAATTTGGCTCAATGTCGTGGGAAGAAATTCAACGCGGCTTGGTTGCCATGGGTGGGGCACTGGCTGAAGTCTCTTTATTCTCGGGCGCTCTCGGTGTCATTGCTGGCTTTTCCGGATTACTCGGAGCTGGCAGTATATTGCTTACAATTCAAGGACTGAGTGATCTTGCGGATGCACTTGCAAAGTTTGGGTCAATTTCCTGGGAGCAAGGTATGCAAGGCCTTGGTTTTATGGGCAGTGCACTATCCGAGATTGCTATAATCACTGCGGCTGATGGTCTTCTTGCCGGAATTGCTGGTGCCATCGGTAGCGGTTCGCTGCTTATAGCTATTCAAGGACTTGGCGATCTTGCGGACGCTTTTATAAAGTTTAGTGAGATTCCGTGGGAAAATGCACAAACAGGTCTTGCCACAATGGGTACAGCATTAAGCGAAATTGCCGGTGGGGGATTGCTTGCTACATTTTCAGGCTTTGGAGCATCTGCGATATCGGAAATGGCTAAACCCCTCGGCGATCTCGCCGATTCTGTAAAGAAATGGTCAGATGTTACCGTACCGACTGGAATCGCTACACAGTTAGGAAGTTTAACTTCAGGTGTAAACGGATTTATGTTCGCTGGTTCCGGAGCTGATGCTATTGCGACTGTTGCTAAACCAATCGGCGATTTGGCTAACTCTGTAAAGAAATGGTCCGACGTTGTTGTTCCGCAAGATATCGGAACGCAACTTGGTTCGCTTGCTTCGGGCGTGAATGGATTCATGTTTGGAGGGATGGGGGCTAATACAATCGCAACTTTGGCCGAACCTATTGGAAAATTAGCTATTTCTGTAAAGAAATGGTCTGGTGTTACAGTCCCAGACACATTGGGAACTCAACTGTCGGGGCTTGCAACTGGCGTCACCTCGTTTACCTTTAGTGGACTTGGAGCCTCTGTTCTCAATCCAGTCTCTGAGGGATTGACCTCTCTTGTAGAAGCCGTAAAAAAATGGGCAGATGTTTTCATCCCGGAAAACATGAGCACGGACCTTCAAAATCTTGCTCTTGGGATTTCATCCTTCGGGCCAGATTTTTTAGCTGGATGGTCACTTTCCGCAGTTGTCGGTCCCCTGAAAGAACTAGCCGATTCCGTAAAGGCATGGAACGATGTTTCACTTCCAACTAATATGCAATCCAACCTAGAATCACTTGCTAAAGGTGTAGAAGCGTTTAGTTTTTCAGCATTCGGTGGGTGGTCAATTTCGGCAATAGTAACACCTCTTAAAGACCTTGCTGCTTCGCTTTCTGCCTGGAATAACGTTTCGTTTTCCGGCAATCTTGGCGAAAACCTTGAAAAATTAGCCACTGGACTTGAATCAATGACCGGGATTAGCTTCGGCTATGGGTATGCTTCAACTTTGGATTCTGTCAGAAGTTCTATTTCGGAATTTTCAAGCATCGACTTTGCATCGATTGCATCTGGATTCAATCTTCTTAACGAGGCCGGGACTAATCTCCAGATTTCGTTGAGTTCGTTGCTTGAAATTATTTCTGGCTATGCAAATAGTTTCAATTCGGAAGGTGCATCGCTAGCAACTGCACTATCAGATGGTATGCTTCTCCAATCGGAAGTTTTGACTACTACTGTAACGATTTTGTTGACCAATGCAGTTTCATCAGCGAACCAGAAGTATAACGATTTTCTGAACGCCGGCTCTTACTTAGCTACTGCTTTAGGTGCTGGCATCTCTCAGAACACTTCCATGGTCGACGCTGTGAACGCCACGATGAATACGTCCCTACAAAGCATTCAAAATAGGCAGGGAGCCTTCTATTCTTCTGGCGATGGTTCGGCAACAAACGTGAGCAATGGCTTTGCGAGTAAGCAAGATGCTTTCGTAGGCACCGTTGGAAATCTGATTACTGCTTGCATCAGCAAAATCAACACTATGCGGACGGATTTCTTGACAGCAGGTACTTATGCCATCAGCGGTTTTATAGAGGGTATTACGTCCAAAATCCAGTCTGCCGCTGAGGCTGCTGCTGATTTGGCCCGAAGTGCTCTTAATGCCGCAAAGTCTGCACTAGACATCAATTCTCCGTCCAAGGAATTTGCCTGGCTCGGTGAAATGTCTGGCGAGGGTTACATCCAGGCTATGCACAAGATGGTGAGCAAGGTGTCGCAGAGCGGAGCGGAACTCGGAAACACTGCTGTGAACTCCGCAACGCTTGCCCTTGAAAGTTTGATGGACTTGGTCAGCAACGGTATCGACACCAAGCCCACCATTCGTCCGGTCATTGATTTGTCGGACGTTGAGGCCGGGCTTTACACGCTCAATGGTCTTATGGGCAACCAGCGCACTTTGTCGCTTGCGGGTTCTGTCCGTAATGTCAACAGTGCTGCTCGTCAGATGAGTGCTCCTGTTTCTACGAATAACAACAGCTCGGCAAATCAAAATGAGCCTACACCTGTTGTTCAGGAGTTCAACCAGTACAACTATTCGCCTAAGGCACTGTCCCGCCGCGAAATCTACCGCGATACCAAGAATCTGTTCGCTATCATGAAGAGAGGAGGCAAAGCCTGATGATTCAGTCACTGACCGTAACAAATTATCTTGGCGAAAGCCTCACCATCCCTATGATGAATTCCGAATCAACGGGGTTCATTCTTCATGACATGACCGGTCTTGGTCCACCCACGGCGAGCGTCAACACTTCAAAAGTGGCGACTAAGGATGGCTCGAAATACAACTCTGCCAGAGCGGAAGAGCGCAACATCGTACTTCCTATGTATTTCACACCCGTTCCCACAATTGAGGATGCACGCCATCGTTCCTACAAATATTTCCCGCTTAAGAAGCCCGTTATTCTTGCGTTCAAGACCGACAATCGCGAATGCCAAATTGTCGGTTATGTCGAGACTAACGAGCCTGATATTTGTTCTGACCGAGAGGGATGTCAGGTGTCTATCATCTGCCCCAATCCGTATTTCAGTTCCATTTACGATACCGTCACTTCCTTCAGCGGCGTTGAGGCGGCCTTTGAGTTTCCGTTCTCCAACGAGGATACTCTGGACACTACCAACCTGCTTATCGATAGTGACGGTAATCCTATTCTTGACAGTTATGGTCGGATGATTGCATTTGGGGCTTTGGCTGCCGGGAACCCGCACATTGAATTTGGCAAAATCGTTGTCAAAGCTGAAAACATTGTGCGGTATGAGGGTGATGCAGAAAGTGGTGTGCAGATACGAATCGCAGCATCCGCCACGGTCAAGAACATCACCATTTACAATGTGGATACCAGAGGAACCATGCACATCTACCACGATAAGCTTGTGGCGTTGACAGGTTCCGGCATTGTAAAGGGTGACGAGATCATCATTACAACCGACAAGGGGTCGCGGTCTGTGACCCTGCTCCGAAATGGTAAATCCACAAACATCCTGAACGCTATCGACCCCCGAAACGACGAATGGTTCAGCCTTACCAAAGGTGATAACATTTTCGCCTACACGGCGGACGAGGGTTCTGATTATCTGATGTTTGTGGTTGACCACACCACGCTCTACGAGGGTATCTAAGATGAACGCTTTGATTATGGACACCAATTTCGAGGTCGTCTGTGTTCTGGACGATTACGAATCCTTTATCTGGTCTGACCGTTACAATGCTTACGGAGACATGGAAATCTACGCTCCGGTCGAGGCGGTGTTCTATCAATTCATCAAAGACGGCTACTATGTCTGGTGCAGCGAATCGGAACACCTTATGATCGTTGACGAAATCGAAATCGACACCGATGTTGAGTCCGGCAACCACCTCACGGTGAAAGGCCGCTCGCTTGAGTCGATTCTCGAACGGCGCATCATTTGGGAACAGACTGTCCTTGACGGAAACTTTCAAAATGGTATCAAAAAGTTACTCGCAGATAGCATTATCTCTCCTGCGATTGCTGCTCGTAAAATCCCGAACTTTATCTTCAAAGAAAGTACCGACGAACGCATTACTGCTTTGAATGTTCAGGCTCAGTTTACAGGCGACAATCTGTATGACTCGATAAAGGCTCTGTGTGAAGCTAACAATGTCGGATTTAAGATTACACTGAATGACAACTTCCAATTCGTATTCGAGCTTTACATCGGCACCGACCGGTCTTACGAACAGACCACGGTGCCGTATGTTATATTCTCGTCTGGGTTCGACAACATCATCAACTCCAACTACTACGAATCGAAGAAGGACATGAAAAATGTCGCTTTGGTCGGTGGGGAAGGCGAGGGCTCGGAACGCCGCTACACTACGGTAAACGGCAATGGCGGAGATGACACAACCTCCGGCCTTGACCGGCGAGAGCTCTTTGTGGACGCCCGTGATATTTCGTCCAAGGTCGATGACAAGACCCTGACCGACGAGGAATACACGGCGCAACTCAAGGAGAGAGGCGCAGATAAGTTGTCGGAGGTTACCCCTGTTGCAAACTTCGAGGGCGAGGTTGACGCTACACAGCTTTATGTGTATGGCCGAGACTTCTTTATCGGGGATATTGTCGAGGTTGCCAACGAATACGGCAAAGAGGGCCGCTCCCGTGTATCTGAGGTCATGTACACCGATGATACAAGCGGCATCAGCATTGTTCCGACATTTACAACAGTTTAACAGAAAGGAGTGATTGAGCATGGCACTTACTTACGGGTTTTACAACTCGAAGAACGGCGATAGGAAATACGATGCGGTTGCAATGTCGCGTATTTTCGATGGTATCATCCGTGATGGCGTTATCAGCGCTTACGGCAAGACCTTTGCGGTGACCGTAAACTCCGGAAACAAAATCAATGTCGATACCGGACGTGCGTGGTTCGACCATACATGGACCCTGAACGATTCCATCATGGTTCTGGACTGCGGCACGGCTGAAGTTCTTCAGGACCGCTATGACGCTGTCATTCTTGAGGTCAATGAAGATACAACCGCACGCTGTAACAGCATCCAAATCATCCATGGCTCGCCTTCGACTTCCCCTGTGAAGCCAACTCTTACGAAGACCGAGCATGTGCATCAGTATCCTCTCGCTTATATTCTGCGTAAAGCCGGAAGCACTGCCATCTCCCAGCAGTACATTGAGAATGCTGTCGGTACTTCTGCCTGCCCGCTGGCAACAGGGGTCCTGACCCAGATGTCGACCGACCAAATCGTTGCCCAGTGGGGAGCAGAATTCAGCGAGTGGTTCAACGACCAGCGAGAGACTCTTACCACGGATGTCGCCGGTAAGCTGAATGCCCGCATTGACAAGCTCAAGACTTACAGCTTTACCCTGAAGGCCAACGCTTGGTCGAGTACCGCACCCTACAGCCAGACTGTCATGGTCAGCAATGTCACCGCCGATACGAATATGGGTCCGATGTACTTCGAGCCTACCGGAACGCAGAGCAAAGACGAAGCACTTCAAAATGCACTGGAGCTGCTGTCTTACGGTGAGACCGGCAACGGGTTTGTAAAAATCTACTGCTATGACGATAAGCCCACCATCGACATCAAAGTCCTTGCAGATGGGAGGATTTGAGTATGGGTAAGATTTCAAAGGCCATCAGCTCCGGTCTGTCCATGTTCAAGCTCCGGAAGGCTACGGCGGATGCTTCTCAGGTTCTTGAGGGCAGTACCTTTTACTCCGGTAATAAAGAACTAAAAAAAGGAATCATGCCGAATCAAAAGTCTTACAGTAAGGTTTTAAATCCGGGTGATATGATCAACTTACCGGAGGGTTACTACAACGGTAACAGAATAATGGCCAATTCTCGAAATATCGGCACCGTCACATTTCACCTTCCTGAAAAAAACTCTCAGTACGAAAATGTGACGCTTACAACAGATGTCGGTCATACGATTCTCGGTATGGCAACCGGAAGAGTGATAAACTATAGATCGTGTATTTGGAAAGAGGAAACCGGCAGCACTGAATGGTACAACAATATGCTGGTGGACCTTTCTTATAGTGGGAGCACCGTTAAAATTGTCGTTACTATACGAAACTGGTCCACTACAGTGGTAACCGATCTCACATTCAGTTACATGTATTAAAAGGAGGAACTTCAAAATGCCTAAAATTGTAGATTATCCTGAAACCGACCGTGTTGCGAAAAATGATGTTTTTCTGTTGGACGGCGCGCAGGGCACCAGAAAAGCGCTTGCCTCTTGGGCGGCTGTTGAACTGGCCGGCCTCATCTCTCCCATCAACCACTGCAACGTGTTTCGGGGTAAGAACCTCGGCGGTGGCGTAAGCTCTGCCCAGAAGGCTGCTATCAAGGATGGCTCCTTCGACAACCTGTACATCGGTGACTATTGGGTCATCAATGGTGTGACTTGGCGTATCGCAGACATGGACTACTTCCTGCACTGCGGTGATACCGATTTTACCAGTCATCATCTGGTCATCGTGCCCGACACCCAGCTCTATACCGGCAAGATGAACGAGACTCATACGACTGAGGGCGGCTATGTCGGCTCTCTGATGTATAAAAGCGGTCTCGATCAGGCCAAGACTGCCATCGCTGCGGCGTTTGGTAATCTCGTTACTACGCATCGTGACTACTTCTGCAATGCTGTATCCAATGGTCGTCCGAGTGGTGGCGCATGGTTCGATTCCACTGTCGAATTAATGAGCGAGCGTATGGTCTACGGCAATGCTGTGTTCGCCCCTGTTAGTGACGGCTCGACTGTTCCGTCTAACTACACAACCGGCAAGTCTCAGTTCGCCCTGTTCCGTATGGCACCGCGCTACATCACGAATCGTCAGTGGTATTGGCTCCGTGATGTCGTTTCTGCGACGGGTTTCGCCGGTGTGTTTGGCGTCGGCCATGCGCTCTACGACTTTGCTGGCTATGTCCTTGGCGTGCGCCCGTACTTCGTAATCAGCGTAGCGTAATCGCGCCGCAATGGTGCGGCGCCGCTTGTGGAATCTTGAGATAAAAGGAGGATTTTCCCATGGAAGATCATAAGTATACCCTTACCTTTGCCAGCGGCCTCGTTATCGAGGAGGCACGGCTGAACGGCAATAACTTTATCACCCGGATGGAGGTCAGCAAGGACACCTTTGCCGACATCTGCTCTCCCGTCATCATTGACAATGGCGAGGTCAAAGAGACCCACCCGTACATGGAGTGCGTGCAGGTCACGAAGAACGCCGACGAGTATTGGATTGTTCTGCGTGATATTACGGATTCCGAGCGCGCGGCGGTCAAACTGCGTTCGGATGTCGAGTATCTGGCCATGATGACCGGCGTTGAGTTGTAAGGAGGAAATCAAAATGAAACATTCCCCGAAATATGAAATGGTCAAAAAGTTCTATAAGGTCTACAAGGTTTGGTCCCTCGACCGCGTGCGTGACGCCGTGGAGAAGGGCTGGATTACCGAGGATGAGTTCAAAGAGCTCACCGGTGAGGACTACTAAGTTATGAGCGTTTTGGCAAGCGATAGACCCGTATCCAAATTTGAGGCTGTCTACCATGCACATGTTATGCGTGATATGTTCAACCAATTGGTTCTGCGGAATTTTGGAATCCGGGACGTTGGGCCTATCGCAAGAAGGAAATATATTCTTGGAAAGGATAACATAGAAAACCGTGACAAGTATGAGTGCCTGCTCGACGAGTACCGCGGCGCCATTGTGCGTTTTGCGGCCTCGGTAGTGCAGGACGTTAGTGCTGCTAACGCTATTTATCCAAAAAACTTGAGCGAATACAACCAACGGCGCGCTTACCAAACCCATGCCTTAGCTGCCTGTCGGCAACTCACTGTAGAAATACAGAGTGTCGTCGATACTTTTGACGTGGACGTAAATGACTACGCCCAATATTCCAATGCTATCAATCGAGAAATCGACTTGATAAAACGTTGGCGCAAAAGTGATAACCGATTTTGCAAGCGATTCCTGGGCAGCCCCTAACTGTGTCGTTTCTGCGACGAATTTCGCCAATGTGAATAACAACGGCAATGCGAACTACAACAATGCTGGCAATGTCAATGGCGTGCGCCCGGATTCCTTTCAGCTACTACTGATAAGGAAGGAGGGACTGTCCATTCCCTTGCAAGTGGGATAAATACTAAAGCCTGAAACAATTTACTACGGTAAGTATTGTTATAACGGTGAATAATTTGACGCATTGCGAATCTGTTATCACGGACGCCAACAACCTGTATTCGGGCTATCTGAAAGCGGTCAACACTTCAAAATGGAAGCCTTCGACTCAGCATTTCATGTTCGATTATCTCACCGAGTTGTTCTCCATACAGGATGACTTGAGGAATCGAACGCTGGTCAACGGCCCCACCCAGGAGTTTGAATTGCATGAGCGCGGAAAGATACGCCCGATTACTTCTTTGACTGTACGAGACCGTGTGATACGTCACACCTTATGCGATTGTGTCTTGATGCCGGAAATTCGTAAAAGAATCATTTACGATAACTGCGCATCATTAAAGGACCGTGGAATCGGTCTACAGCGGAAACGCTTTGAAATTCACCTGCACAAATACTATGAGTCCTACGGCAATGACGGTTATATTCTGTTCGGAGATTTCAGTAAATTCTACGACAATATTATCCACGAAATTGCAAAAGAGGACCTGGCGGGGTTAGCGAATCACGACCCTTTTGTCGAATGGCTCCTTGGCATTATATTCGCAGGCTTTGAAATCGATGTCTCCTATATGGACGACGCTGAGTTCGAATGCTGCATGGGAGTTGTCTTCAATAAACTGGCCTATCGGGAAGTTCCGAAAGAACTGCTGACCGGCGAGAGATTCATGCCTAAGTCCGTCAACATGGGTGACCAGATTTCGCAGGCGGTAGGTGTCTACTACCCGAACCGAATCGATAGCTATGCAAAGACGGTCTGCGGTGTAAAGTTCTACGGACGCTACTGCGACGACTTCTATGTTATGTCTCCGTCCAAAGAGTATCTTGAGTTCCTATTGAAGGCTATAACGGCCATTGCGGAGGAACGAGGGATACATATAAATAGGAAGAAAACAAGAATCGTGAAAATCAGCAGCACATACAAGTATTTGCAGATGAAGTATTCTCTGACGAGAGACGGCAGGGTAATCAAACGCATCAACCCGAAGCGCGTAGCAACTATGCGTAGAAAGCTCAAGAAACTTGCGGTTAAAGTTGAGCGGGGCGAAATGCCCTACGAGAACATAGAGAATATGTTCAAGGGTTGGATGGGTAATTACTACAAATGTCTGTCTCGTCAGCAGCGAGAGGGTATCGTTGAATTATATGAGACATTATTCCATAAGAAGGTCTATGTGAAAAACAAAAAGCTCATTATCGTGAGTGTATGATTCGGAGGTGAATCAAAATGGAACCATGGACTCAAACGCTTGTGACGGTAATACTCACTGTGCTGGCCTCCGGTGGGTTCTGGAGCTTCCTGCAATACAGGAGCGAACGTACCAATAACTGGAATAAGCTTACGCTCGGCCTGGCACATGACCGCATCGTATGTCTTTCGGACAAGTACGTAGCTCGAGGGTATATCACCCGTGACGAGTATGAGAACCTACATGATTATCTGTACCTGCCATATCATGCCTGTCACGGCAACGGGACGGGAGATAAGGCAATGAAACAGGTAGATGCACTTCCGATGCATGATTATCCTATTGATAAATAGGAAGGAGTAGTGTACAATGAGTAACAAGACATATGATATTCTGAAGTGGGTGGCACAGTATCTGCTGCCCGCTCTGGCCACGCTGTATTTCGCAGTTGCCAAGATTTGGGGCCTGCCCTACGGCGAGGAAATCGTCGGCACCATTACGGCTGTCGATACTTTCCTTGGGGTTCTGCTGGGCATCAGTACGGCGAACTACAACAAGCAGAACAGTGCGGGTAATAGTCAGTAAATGTAGGCGGTTCGTACTTTATTCCTACATTTTTGAAATTATTTGACGATAGTACGTTGTCTCTTTGTTACAGTATATAGGAAAACGCGATTCGTATAAACTGTAAATCGACGTACATACGATAGAATGAAAGCTGTTGGATTTGGTTAGAGTGTGGAAAATGCGAATTATTCGTACACATTCCATACACTAATTTCCAGCAGTTCTTTCATTCTATTTTATTTTTTCAATTTCAGTTCGTAACCATTCATTGGTTCTTTTTGTGTAGACACGTTCTGTCAAATCTTTGATGGAATGGCCTACAAGATATTTGATCGCATATTCGTTTACGTCGTATTGTTTAGCCATTGTGACGAACTGAACGCGACAATCGTGAGGGGAATGCTTCCCAAAATCGAGCGTTTTGCAGACAAGCTGGAACCAGTCTAAATATTTGGCATAATATATGAAATAGTCATGCTTAGACTTATCTCGGGGTGCGGAAAATAGATATTTGCTGCCTAGAGCTCTCGATTCAGCATAGTGCTGCTTTACAATTTCTTGGATGTTTGGATGTATCGGAACTACTCGATTTGTGCCGCTTTTTGTTTTCTTCCCACCTGTGAATGTCATCTTATCCAAGTCGACATTCTCGAGTAAGAGTTCGCATAGCTCGGTTGGACGCCATCCGGAATAGCAATCAACGTATAGCAAATCCGCATGTTCAACTTTACCAATGGCAGCCTTGAGTTTTTCCATTTCCTCATTCGTGAAGTTGATGTGGCTTTTTATTTCATCATCGGTCTTGGTCTCAAGCGTTACAATCGCGGCTGGATTTTTATCTGTAATCTCATTTAGGATAGCATATTTGAACATAAGTGACAACAACATTTTTATATATCGTTGCATGTCAAGTGTTGGAGTGCGCTCCGAGCCTTTTACAGTGACGGTTCCATGCTCCATGCAGTATCGAACATGATGTGTTCTAATTTCGGAGACTTTAAGATATGCGATAGAAGAACAATATTTCCACGCTGACTTGTACGTCGCAATGCTCTTTCTTTTTGGATAAAACTCCGCGGACCATCTATCATATAGCTCGCTTACAGTTATATCTTTTGAAAAGTCAAATGGGTTCTTATTATACTCCATGAGGGCCTGATAGGCATCATTGTATGTTTCAAAATAGGATTCTGGTTTTAGAAGTTTACAGATAGGCCGACCTTCTTGGGTCTTACCTACAGTTACCATAGCTCGAAAAGGTTTCCTAAGCGCTCGTCCTTTGATTTCGGATATTTGTCCGAATCCATTGGGCAGGCGCTTTCTTTTATTGCTACGAGGTTTGCGGATGCGAGTAGCTTCAGGCTTTAAGGGATAGCCGCAGTGAGGGCATAAAACGGCCTTGTCACTAACTTGAAGCTCACATTCTGGACATTTGATTAGCATTGTCAGCACCTCCTTTACGGCCATTATATTCTAAAGTGTAGGAATAGTCAACTCCTACGCTGTCGAATACTTGCATTTTTTGTTAGTTCAGGACACAGGTGACGAAATCCTATGCTAGATTAAAGTCATCCAAATTATGGCAGACTTATTTGGATATACTCAACCTGCATAGAATAAGAAAGGAGCACCTATGAGCATTCCTGAATTCGGGACCGGTTCGGTTCCAGTCTCTGTGGTGGCTAAGGTCTATGGGAAGGACGCGGCATGGGTTCGCGCCGGTATTATTGCCGGATGGCTGCCTATCGGTGTCGCTACAAGAGCCGGAGAGACAGTTACCAAAGTCGAAGACATCGATTCAAAGCTCGGACGTATCAACTTCTACATTTCGCCGAGAAAACTGTGGGAAGAAACAGGATACGTATGGAAAGGAGAACATTATGTCGACTGTCATTAGAGCTGAACTTTCGCATAAAAGCAAGTATCATATTGATAAGCATCGGTATTACGAGCTCAAACATTTCTGTCTCCAGTATCCGAATTGGAAGAAATCTTACGCAGAGGTCGACGCTATGGCTCAAAATGGGGAACATGAACGTATCTCTCCTACGAATCGAGTATCGGACATAACTGCGGCCTGCGCTGAGAAGAAACTCTATTATCTCAAGCGAATGGAGTTGGTGCATGAATGTGCGAAGTTAGCAGACCCCGACTTGTCCGAGTATATAGTGAAAGCCGTTACTTCAAATCTAGGTTATGCGTATCTCAAAACTAAGTTAGACATGCCTGCATCGAAAGACATGTACTATGACCGCTATCGTAAATTCTTTTGGCATTTAAGTCAGGCGCGGAATTAACAGGTGGTTATATGGAGGTGATGTGTATGATGATTGATATTTTGAAATGTCATCAACCTAATAAGGACGGCATCGTCAAGATGATGTATCGCGCTGACTTTTGTGGTCTGCAAAGATTGAGTAAAGAAGCTCATGAGAATGGAGATTACAATAACGAACGGCGGTATAGTCAGAGGGCTGCTGTCGCATTGTATAAGAGTGTTGATGATAACTCATTTTCTCGACGTTGGCATATCGCTAGAGGTTAAGAACCGGACCGCTGTAACAGGCGGTCTTTTCTTTCTACGCGAATTAAACATCGAATTATATGGAGAAATCCGAATTATATTTTCAGGAGGACTATTTATGAAAACTGATAAAGCTATTATGGCTGCAAGTCTGGTTGGTACCATTATTGTTGGAGTTGTTCTGAGCTATGTCAAGCAAGCGCAAGAGCGTAAGCGGGCGGAGGATTGGAAGAACTTCTGCAAAGAGATGAACGACATGGCCCGAGAGGCAGCCGATAATAACTATGGTTTCCCTGTAGAATCTGAGAATACCTGATTTCTAAAAACGACCTTATGGAAACATAGGGTCTTTTCTTTTTGCGCGAAAATGGCAGCTTGTAATATGGAATACTATTTAATGGAGGTATACACTATGAAACTTATCCCTGTTAATGGACTGCCTGAAAAGGTTACGCACAGAGAGTATCTGAAAGCAGGACAGAAGGCTCTTGAGGAATTCAAGAAGATTCCGGACAAAGTCGTTGAGGTGACTTTTACGAAGGAAGAATACTCGAATCCTTACTCAGCCGTCTGTATGATGAACCAGATCATCGTGCGTGATTGCCTGAACATGGCCGCCCTTATGAGAGATGGTAAGTCGTATCTCGTAAAACTGTATTAAAGAGTTAAGGCTCCGTGGAAACACGGGGTCTTTTCTTTTGCGCGAAATTCTCAGGTCCTTATATGGAAAAAGAACCAGACATCTAAATAGAAAATATTTAGGGATGCGGCCTTGCAAAACTGGTGGTTTGCAAGTAAGAGGGTTCACCGGTTGCACTGCTGATAAGCAGATACAGTCTTGGATAAAGCCAAGGGGCAATCTAACCGTCCGACTTTGGTTCTTTTTCTTTTATATTTTTAAGGACTCAGGTTACGGAAAGAGGTGGTAAATTCATATCATAAAAATCCCGGGGAGGAAAATTCGGAAAAACCGTTTAAAAGGAGAACGTTATGGGATTCAGTATTGGTTATTTCATTTGCGGGTTCATTGCCTGCACGATTGGACTCATCATTGGATGTAGCTGGACAACTCATCTGTTTGCAGGCAAGTATCTGGTAGGCGAGCTTCGAGTAGACCGTTCGGATGAGGATGGTCCTTTTTGTTTTATGGCTTTGAAGCCCGACTGCGGCGATTTCATCAGTATGGACTACATTATGCTGAAAGTAAAAAGAGAAGATTTTCTTCCGCGAAATTAGCACTTCGTATTGTGAGGAAACTCAATAATATTAAGGAGGCATTGCTATGATTTCGACAATGTATGATGAATCTACGATCAGAGCCGCTATCATCAAAGTTATGTATTACAATGACTGCCGCTTCCGGTTTGTGCCGTTCGGCGCGGTAATTTATGAAGACAACAATCGTGGGATTGAATTTGTAATGCAGGAGGTCGCTGTATATATAAACGATCAATGCGTTGCAGATAAAACCATCACGATACGCGTATGCAAGCATGCGCCAAACGGTTTATACGAGGATGTCGGCAGGGTACGCTTTGAGAGAAATGCGGTCGCTGATTACTTGGAAACGATAACATCGGTTGTCAAAAGTATTTGCGATCTTAATTACTAATTGGCTAAGGGCTCCGTGGAAACACGGGGTCTTTTCTTTTTACGCTGATATTTCACTTGCTTATATGGAACCAATAAATTTTTGAAAGGAGAAATTCAAATGGATACCAATTCGGAACTGTTGAACAAACGTATCGAGGAGAGTTTGAAAGCTCTGCCCGACTTGGAGGCAACAGACCGCGAGAAACGAGTCAAAGAACTCGAATCGCTGTACAAGCTCAGGATTGAGGAAACGAAGACTGAAACGGAAGCCCGTCAGAAAGGCGCAGAGCACATGGATGCTATGTGTCAGGCACAGGCCGAAGCTAAGGAACGCAAAATCAATTTCGGGGCGCGTTTAGCATTTGACGCTTTGTCACTCGGATTGCAGCTCGCGGCCTACAGCTGCTTCATCAAGGCCGGCTTCAAATTCGAGGAAACCGGTACGTTCTGCTCGAAGACATTCCGGGATGTCACCGGAGGATTTATGAAATTCATTAGAAAGTGAGGTTACAGACCCTATGGAAACATAGGGTCTTTATTTTTAGCACATATTATGATACAATTAAGAAGTAGCACAGGAAGGAGTGCAACTATGAATAATCTTATTAAAATTATTTTTGCAGGTGCAGCGGCTATTGTAGCTGGCAAAACTGTATCCAATGCCGCAAAAGAACACGCTGAAGAAACCATGCGCAATAAAGAGGCTCTCCTGAAATTTGCAACCAGAGAGCAAAAGCCCGAAAAATAACAAATAACATAAGGAGTTAGACTCCCTGCTGAATAAGCGGGGAGTCTTTTCTTTTATATGCGATATTTTACCGAAAAGCCAAAATATTACACAACTATGTTCGGCGAAACCTATCATTGCAATCATCCTATCTACAATACTTGTACTTTATATAAAATTGGATATAAAGGAGTAGGTGTAATTCAACAACGATACGACGCTCAAACAAAGCATACGTATTGGACCGAGATAGACCCGTGGCTATGCGATATTTTGTATTTAGCACCCGGCTTTAAAGACTTCTTCAACGAGTATGCGGCTGAACCCACAGACAATCTTTATCCTACTGTGAATGTGCGCCAAGTGATGTGGCGGCTGCGAATGAAACCTTTAAAACGGGAACGTTGGGAGACTGTGTTCGATCGAAAGACTTTGTAACGGCGCGAAAATCTCAGAGTGTATTATGGAAACAGTGTAGCTCAGTTGGGAGAGCAGCCGGATTATTCGGCAGGTCACGAGTTCAAATCTCGCCCTGTTTCTTTTTGTTTTATATTTTCAGCAAAGGAGACTTTTGAATGAAACTCAATCGTAAGTTCGTAGAACAGGCATTTCGTGAAACTGTCAGATTTGTCGAACGTCAGTCGCCGACGATTCTTACGGGACTCGCCGCCGCAGGAGTAGTGACAACCGCAATTATGGCTGTTCGCGCGACGCCTAAGGCCATGGCAATTCTTGAAGAAGAAAAGCTGAGCCGTGCCTATGCAGGTAAAAGCGAAAAGCTCAAAGCGACAGAAGTTGTCGGCAAGTGTTGGAAGTGCTATGTGCCGACAGCGTGCATGGCCGGTCTCACGATTGCCTGCGCCATTGGCGCCAACTCGATTAACCTTCAGCGCAACGCGGCTCTGAGTTCGTTGTACTCCGTCAGCTCAGCGGCGCTCAAGGAATACGAAGATAAAGTGGTTGAGACCGTTGGTGAGGATAAGAACACTGAAATCAAGCAGGCCATTGCTAAGGACCGTATCGCAGAGGCTCCTGCGCAGAATGATATTTCACTGGTTGAGCCGGATGACGTTATCGTCTACGATTGCTTCTCCGGACGCAAATTCAAGTCAACCATTAACAAGATTCAGGCCGCCGTCAACGAAATCAACTATGACATCACCATGTCCAGCGATTGGAAAAGCCTGAATGAGTTCTATGGGGAAATTGGCCTGGATGAGATCAAGCCCGGTGATGCAATGGGCTTTGGCACTGATAATCTGCTTGAGCTGGATTTCAGTGGTCAGCTCGATGACAACGGCAGACCGATTGTGGCTATGGACTACAAGGTTATGCCCAAACCAAAGTATTGGGGAGAGTGCTGACAAAAACACTGAGTTCGCAAAAAAATCACCTGCTTATGTGGAAAGGAGGTAAATTATGAGACCGAAGATGAAAATTTCGATGGTCATGGGTATTCTTGCCTATGGATTGACTATGGTTGGCGCGGCGTTAAGCCAGTACGTAGCTATGAAGGAGTGGAAGGATGAAATGACAGAGAAAGCCGAAGACGAGGTTAAACCATTACCTAAGTCCAACAAGTAAGAGCTTAGACCCTGTAGAAATACGGGGTCTTCTCTTTTATATCTGCGCGATTTTTTCACGGCCTGATATGGAGGTGATAAAAATGAGTGTCAAGAAACTCAAGAAAATTTATTGTCGAGTCATCGGAGTCGAGACCTTTGCCAAGGCGATGTTTACGACTCTGGTTGGAGTTGGCGAGTTTATTTTCTTTGCGTGGATGATTAACGACATGATTAACACTCTTGTGGCCAGAGGGTACTAAGGTACCCTTTTGGTTTTATTTTTGAAGAAAGGAGAAAACAGATGAATCAGGTCGTTGCCATGGTTGAATGTACCAGCCAAAAAGAGACTGATGATTTCTTCAAGAAGCTGTGTGAGACATTCAATCTTTTATATTTCAATGAGTTCAAGAGTGACGCTATTAAGGTGGACATTCCGGACGATTTAAAGAACACCGTGAAAATTACGCTCAAGGGCAGGGAAGCCATCAATAGCTATCCTGTGATTGAGAAATTCATGAAGTGGTACGGAGCATGAACCGCACACTTGAATTGCAGATACTCGATCAATTCACGAACGAAAACTATTTCGAACCCGCTAAAAATTGGCCACGATACGAAGCAATGTATCGAAGCTGCTGCCGCTGGGCCCTTGATGAAATCCGCAAAGAATTCGCGGCGCGTCCTCAATCAACCGCGCTTGATATTTTAAGCGACCTTTACGCCGAGATGGAGGCTGCTATGGCCGGAGCCGATGAATGCGCTCGCTGCAATGGCATAACACCTACCCCGGCGCTTGTCTTTTCAGTCGGACGTGAAATGACTGAAATCGTAGCTGGATTATATTTGTAAAGGAGAACAATCACTATGCTTATTATGCGTAAAATTCCTCTCGATGTTCCTGTGAAAGAACTGACCGTTGGAGACGAAATTCTCATTCACACCAAGTCCTTTGGCTCGCAAATCCTGGATGTTGTCCGCGACGACGAACGTGGGCTGCTTCTGATGTTTGAGGATTGCATTATGGAGAGCGCCATGAACGAAGGGGATACGAACAAAGGAGGCTTTGTGGAATCGTTTCTGAATCGTAGGCTCTATTACGAACTCAGACCCGAATTGCCCGAGTTCATCACACGCCGCCTTATCGAGTTGTCGGTTCCGACCTATGGCATGATCTTCGGCCACGATAAGTTCTACGACAAGTTCGAGCCGGACTCTGACGACCAGTTGCCGTGTATGAAAGTATGCAAGAACCGAATTGCAACTTTGGAGGACGACACTCGCTGGTACTGGCTGCGGAACGCCACCAATAAAGATGTTTCTGCGGCGAGTTTTGCCGGTGTGAATAACGGCGGCTATGCGAGCTACGACCATGCTGGCTATGTCGGTGGCGTGCGCCCGATTATCCTTATCGAGAAGTAATCCCGCGGCGTCATGCCGCGATATAAAAAGGAGCATCTTATGAAAATACCAACAGTATCCTATAAGCAAGCCGCACGCGTCTTGCGAAAAACGGCTGTAAAACAGGCGCCTGTACTTCTGACAGTAATTGGCATCAGCAGTATGGTGTCATCTACGGTTTTGGCTGTACGAGCGACACCGAAAGCCATTCTGTTGAAGGAGAAAGCCGAGATGGAGAAAAATCGTGATATTTCGGCTTATCAGGAAGCGCAAACTCTTACACCTGTGGAACTGGTTCAGAGTTGCTGGCGCTGTTATACTCCGGCCTTCATCATGGGCGTGTTTGGAACGGCCTGTCTCATCGGCGCCAACAGCGTCCATTTGCGCCGCAATGCTGCTCTCGCCGCTGCCTACGCTTTGTCTGAAACGTCTTTTAAAGACTACAAAGAGAAAACTGCTGAGGTTGTCGGTGAGAAAAAAGAGACCGAAATCCGCAACGCAGTAGCTAAGGATGCCATCGAGAAGAACCCACCGATGGAAGCAGCCATTATTGAAACGGGCTTTGGTAACAACCTGTGCTACGACCCAATCTGTGGAAGATATTTTCGCTGCGACATCGAGAAGCTGAAATCATCGCTGGTTGAGCTCAATATGAGCCTGATTTCCGAAGGCTGGGTGTCTCTCAACGATTACTATGAGCGTCTGCGGCTGCCGGAAAGCAGAATTGGCGACGACCTTGGTTGGAACCTGAATGAGTGCCACGATACAGTCCAGCTGAAGCTGAGCGCACAACTTGCCGATAATCTTGCACAAACGCCGTGTATGGTCATCGGATTCCAGCACGGCCCTATCTACAACTACGACAGCCTGTAACTCCGCGAAATATGCAGAGAGTTATACGGAAGAAATTCCTAAATTTAATATTTACAAAGGAGTAACTAAAATGGAAAACGAAGAAATTATGATGAACGAAGAAACTTCTACTGAGGAACTGGTTCCTGTGGAGGACAACGCCATCGACGATACTGCGTTGACTGTCGAAGAAGAAAGCTCTGAGGGTGGCTCTGCCGCCGGTGCGGTTGCACTTGTAGGTATGGGCCTCATGGCCGTAGTTGGTACGGTGCATGTGGTTAAGACCTATGTTGCACCCGCAGCGGCGAAAGGAGTCAATGCCCTCAAGGCGAAATTCGGCAAGAACAAAGTCGTCGAGGGCGAGGCCACGGAAGCTACCGAAGGGGAAGCGGAGGACACCGTAACGGAGTAATCCACGAATCCGGTAAATAAGAATTTACTGAAAGCCAAAGGCTTATGGAAACATAGGCTTTTGGCTTTTTCTTTTTTGTGTTTAGAAAGGAGAACAAAGCTATGAGTTTTTGGAAAAACGCATTCGTGTTTGCTTCCGGTGCAATCGTTGGTGCGGCTGCTTTGACCGCGTTTACCGGTTATCAGGCATTCAAACAGCTCAAGAAAAACGACGTACTGTACAACGCCGTTGAAAAGAGTGTCCGGGCTGGAATCGATGCAGGTGGACATGAACTGCGTAACGCCATTACCGACAAGATTAGCGATTTTCTGTATGGAAAGCCTAGCGCCGCAGCGAAGAAACCCATTTCGTATCCGAGCCATCTGAAAGCAGACCGTGAGTTCGATTTGCCAGTATACCAAACCAAATTCGAAGCCGAAAACATTCTGTCGGCATTGACTGACATCGTCAAACAGTATGGCTTCGTATCTGTTGCCGACCTTTACGATGCGTCGGGCTTGACTGCTAGAGATCACTCGGCCAATAAATACGGGTGGCACAATCTTGATGACGCCTGTGTAATTCTGACGACTCATGGATACGAGTTGGTTATGCCTCGTATCAGCCAGGAATAACGAGGGGGTTTTATGGCACGTTATATTTTCAGAGGTCAGGTGCTTGACCAATTTGGCAGCATCCTTGACCGTCATTGGAGAGGGGAGACGGTAGCCGGTTCGCTGGCTAAAGCAAAGTCTAACCTCAATTACCAATGGAAAAAGACCCATAATTTCCCGTCTGGAGCCAAAGTGATTCTGGATGGACATTATATTTCGGAAGAATTGAAGAAAGGAGCCTGAAATGGCTGAAATCGAATTTCCCAACAATTCCCATGCTGCACGAGAAAGCAAACGTCAGGAAAAACCGCGCGTAGAAAAGGTCGTCAATGGCACAACCAAACTCAAGCGCAAAAGCGAGGCCCGCAAATTCGCTGATATTTTTATCAGTGACGACATTGACAGCGTCAAGAACTATGTCCTGATGGACGTGCTGGTTCCAGCTATCAAGAAGGCGGTTGTGGATATTGTCTCTGATGGCATTAACATGATTATCTACGGCGACACTGCCAAGCGAAGCAATTCGGGCACCTCGAGGGTCGCCTATGGGTCGTTCTACAGCGGAAACCGTCCGGAACCCAGGAGCACTATCGGCAATCGCACGGGCCTCGATTACGACATGCCAATTTTTGCAAGTCGTATGGACGCCGAGGAAGTCCTGACCACATTGGAGGATATGATCGACCAGTACGGTAGCGCTTGCGTGAGTGACCTTTACGATGCGTGCGGTCAGACTACCTCGAATTATCAGCTCAATAAATTCGGTTGGACAAGTCTGGCCACCGCGTCTGTTGTCCGAGTTAGGGACGGATATATGCTGAAACTGCCAAAAGCCACGGCACTGTGAAAGGAGTGATATTTTGTACACTGATAAAGCATTTTTTTCTACGTGTGTAGAGAAATATAATTGCTTCAATGCCGCTATCCGTAAAGGGTTCGCGGTGCTTGAACCGATGAACGACATCGAGCGTTATGTCAGCATCGTCGAAAAGATGCAGAAAACGTTCATTTCAAAAAACCACGATTACGGCAATTCGTTTGCCACCACCTGGCAGGAGTTTGGGGATAAAGGCCCTATTACTGGTGTTGCCCAGATTTCCCACAAATACCACCGCCTGCTGAATCTCGCCTTAGGAACCAAACCTCAGGTAGATGAGAGTATCGACGATACGCTGATGGACATGGCCAACTATTGCATCCTCACGCTTATGGAGCTGCAAAAAGACCGTGCCAATAAAAACGAGAAGGAGTAATTACCATGAAATTCAATGTAACTGATATTTTGAAAACCGCAAACCGCAGCCTGTCTATGACCAAATTGAAGATCGCGAAGCACAGCCCGGAAATCCTGCTGATTGCCGGTGTTGTCGGCACTGTGGCTTCCGCCGTGCTGGCCTGCCATGAGACAACCAAGATTTCTAAAATTCTGGATGACGCCGGCGCCACTGTTGACGCCATTCACGACTGCGTCGAACATCCGGAACGTGCAGAGAACTATACAGCCGAGGATGGCCAGAAGGACCTGCTCATCACTTACACCCAGACGGGCGTGAAGTTGGTCAAGCTGTATGCGCCTTCCGTGATTCTTGGAGGTTTGTCCATTGCGGCCATTCTGGCGAGCAACAACATCCTGCGGAAGCGCAATGTTGCTCTGGCCGCAGCGTTTGCCTCTGTCTCCGAGAGCTTCGACGCCTACCGTGGTCGTGTCATCGAGAAGTATGGCAAAGACGTCGACACCCAGCTTCGTATGGGTGTGAGCGAGCAGGTCGTTCAGCGTACCGTTACTGACGATATGGGTAACGAGAAACAGGTCGACGAGATTGTCAAGGTATGCAACCCTGTGGGCTCTCCGTATGCAGTCTTGTTCGACGAATGCAACCCCAATTGGCAGCATCAGCCCGAATACAATCTCATGTTCCTGAAGGCGCAACAGCAGATGGCCAATGACCGTCTGCGCGCGAATGGGTTCCTGACTTTGAATGAAGTTCTGGACAGCATTGGCTGCAAGCCCACCAATGCCGGTTTGGTCGTCGGTTGGGTCTACAAGAAGGACAACGATGCCGGTGACGACTTCGTCGACTTTGGCCTGGATGACAGCCGTGAGAACGTTCGTGACTTCATCAATGGTGATGAGCCCTCTGTTTGGCTGGACTTCAACGTTCAGGGCTCCATCATGAACCTTATCGACTGATTTATATTTTCTGAACCAAAGGAGGAATCTGCGATGTTGAATCTCGTCATGTATACTTTCGCCACGATGGCCGGAATTTGCTTTGCCGGAGGAATTGCGGTGCTCTCCGGCGGAAAGGGGAAATAAATGGAGGGCATCGACAACATTGTTGCCATGATCGATTACATGCTTAACACACAGCGAAAGCGCCACATCGTAGGTGGCATTCTTATCAGTATGTCAGCCCTCTTCGGGGGACTGGCCGTTACCGCTTTAACCATCAAACAGGAGGATGAAAGTGAATAAACTTTTATATTTTGGTTTGGTCATTGGAGCAGCCGTAGCAGGAGCCGCGGTTGCTCTTTACTATACCAAAGATACCGAGCGTAAGCGCGCAGACGAAGAAATTGCCCAAATGCGTGAGTATTACGCTCAGAAAGAAGAAAAAACCAGTAAGACCTCGACAGAGACTGAAAACAAAGATACGAAGTCTCAGGAGATGCGCAATTATCAGAAAATTGCGAAAGAGAACTATGATTACGAGTGCACTCCCGATGGTCCCACAGCCATCACACCTGACGAATTCGGTGAGAATCCAGGATATGACAAACTCAGCATGACCTTCTACGCGGACAACATCGTGGCTGATGAGAATGATGAAATTGTCGAGGATGTGAACGACTGCATCGGCTTCGAAAACCTGGCCCACATGGGCGAGTATGAGCCTGATATTTTGTACGTCAAAAACGACCGTTTGCGCGTGTACTATGAGATTACTCGAGACCTGCGCAAATATGAAGATGTGGCAGGAAGTCTGCCTTACAGTCCGGGGGTGACCTGATTTGACAAAAAATGAGACGTCCGCGGCATACTTCGAATGGCTGTGCGGTTTCGTGTGTGTCGGGTATCGTTGGGATGGCCTCAGCTATAAGAAGTTGCTGAACCGTCTCAGCGAAATTGATTTTCAATTTAGCATCGCCATGGACGCGAATCGCGAAGCAGATGGTCTTGACCTGCGGTATCGCTTCGGTAATGAAAAGCACATTCGAAACTACATTATAAATCGTTACCTTGACGATCATCCATGTAGTGTTCTCGAGATGATGGTGGCTCTGGCGAATCGCTGTGAGGAAACCATCATGGATGACCCCGAATACGGAGATCGTCGCGGCCAATGGTTCTGGGGTATGATTACCAATCTCGGTCTTGCCTGCATGGATGACCGTAAATTTGACGAGGTGTACGTGGACGAAAAGATAAACGCCTTTATGAACCACGAGTATTCCCGGAATGGGGAAGGCGGACTGTTTTATGTCCGTAGACCGTATACAGACATGCGCCAGGTTGAAATCTGGATGCAATTAAACTGGTATCTTGACGAATATGAGGTGAAATAAATGAAACATCTGGCTGTTTGGAAAATTTATGGGGCTTTTAGTCCCTGTGATTTGGCTACGGCCAATAACCTGAACGCTGAAAGTCTCTACAAGGTTGCGAATGCTGCCTACAAGTTCATGAAGGGTCAGAATCGACTGAACACTGTTATCTGGTTGTCACTGGTTGGGTCCCTTATGCTCATCGACATGAACCACAAAGCTATCGAGAACCTGCGTGCTCAGAACCTGATTCTTGCCAAGAAGATTGACGAGTTGAAGCCGAACGAAAACGCGGAGGAGACGGAAATGTAATGCTTGACTTTTTGCAAATTGCCACTCGCTCAAAGGCAAAGGGGGTGACAGAAATTTACCCAAAATTCGTATTAAAGTCTCAGTCTACGGATTTGATGATTCGAGGCGGGGACTTTTATGCGATTTGGGTTGAAGACCGCGGTCTCTGGTCAACAAATGAGTTGGACGCCTTGCGACTGATTGACCAAGCCCTGGATGCCTATTCCATAGAACATTCCAACGAATTCAGCAACTCGACTTTCACACTCCACATGTGGGATGCTGAAAACGGCATGATTGACACCTGGCATAAATTCTGCCAGAAACAATGCCGAGACAATTTTCACATGTTGGACGAGAAATTGATATTTTCTAATGTCGAGCTCAAGAAAAACGACTATGCGTCCAAACGGCTGAGTTATCCCTTGGAGGACTGTCCAATTCCAGGATGGGACAAGCTGATGTCGGTTTTATATTCTCCCGAAGAGCGCCATAAAATCGAGTGGGCTATCGGCTCTATCGTAACCGGCGATTCCAAAGAGCTTCAGAAGTTCATGGTTCTGTATGGCCCTCCCGGAAGTGGCAAATCGACAGTCCTTAACATCATTCAGCTGCTGTTCGAAGGCTATTACTCGGTATTCGATGCAAAGGCCCTCGGCAGTGCCAACAATTCCTTCGCCTTGGAAGCATTCAAAACCAATCCGCTGGTTGCCATTCAGCACGACGGTGACTTGTCTCGTATCGAAGATAATACCCGTCTGAACAGCCTTGTTTCGCACGAGCTTATGACCGTGAACGAAAAGTTCAAATCGGCATACGCAAATCGATTCAAGGCTTTTCTCTTTATGGGCACCAATAAGCCTGTGAAGATTTCTGATGCGAGGTCGGGCATTCTTCGCCGCTTGATTGACGTAGAGCCAACGGGGGAGAAGCTGAGTGGCAAGGAATACCACAAGGCTATGAAGAAAATCCCATTCGAGCTTGGCGGTATTGCCTGTCACTGCCGTGATATTTACCTCGAAGACCCCGAGTTCTATGACGACTACATCCCTGTCAATATGATGGGCGCATCCAACGATTTCTATAACTTCGTAAGTGACTCCTATTCCGTATTCAGCAAAGCAAACTCGACATCTCTGAAAGTTGCTTACGAGATGTATAAGAACTATTGCGAGGATGCCAAGGTAACCTATTCCTACAACAAGCGCCTGTTCAAAGAGGAACTTAAGGCTTACTTTGATATTTTCCAGGAAAAGCACATCGATGAGGACGGAACCACCATTAGAGGTTGGTACGAAGGCTTCCGAATCGACAAATTTGATGGAAGCACCGGAAAAAAGCCTGAATCTGCGACTGTAGTCATTCCCGCGATTGAGTTCAAAGAGCAGCCTTCAATCTTCGATGATATCTGTGCCGATTGTCCGGCCCAATATGCGAATGACGGAGGCACCCCAATCAATCGCTGGGACAAATGCCGAACTAAACTCAAGGACTTGGACACCTCCAAGCTCCACTACGTCAAGGTTCCCGAGAACCATATCATAATCGATTTTGATCTGAAAGGAGGAGACGGAGAAAAATCCTTTGAACGCAATTTGGAAGCTGCTGCACATTGGCCCAAGACCTACGCAGAGCTGTCCAAATCCGGGCGTGGTATTCATCTTCATTATGTTTACAGCGGAGACCCTGTACAACTCAGCCGTATTTATGATGATGACATCGAAGTGAAAGTCTTTACAGGAAAGAGCAGCCTTCGCAGACAGCTCACAAAATGCAACAACCTTCCAATTGCGACCATCAATTCTGGTTTGCCATTGAAAGGAGATATAAAAATGGTGAATTTCGATTCCGTGAAAAACGAGAAGGCTATCCGAACGCTTATTAAGCGGAACCTTAATAAGGAATACCATGCAAACACTCGTTCAAGCGTAGATTTCATCAAGAAGATACTAGACGATGCCTATAACTCCGACATCACCTACGACGTAGGAGACCTGTACAATGCTGTGCTGAACTTCGCAGCTAACTCGACGCATCAGAGCGACTACTGCATCAAACAGGTGGCGGCCATGCACTTCTCAAGCAATGACATTTCACCGGCTGTCAAGAACGACGAGGCACCTATTGTGTTCTTTGACTGTGAGGTGTTTCCGAACCTGTTCCTTGTCAACTGGAAGTACCGGGGCAAAGACAAGAAAGTCGTTCGTATGATTAACCCGACTGCGAAGGACATCGAGAAGCTTATTCGGTATCGGCTCATCGGTTTCAACTGCCGCAAATACGATAACCACATGCTCTATGCCCGTATGCTCGGTGCACCTAACGAGGAATTGTACAAGCTGTCGCAGCGAATCATCGGCGGAGATAAAAACGCGTTCTATGGCGAGGCCTATAACATCTCTTACACTGATATTTATGATTTCAGTTCCAAGAAGCAGTCTTTGAAGAAATTCGAGATTGAGTTGGGCATTCACCATCAGGAGCTTGGCTTACCTTGGGACCAGCCTGTGCCGGAAGAAATGTGGCCTAAAGTCGCCGAGTATTGCGACAACGACGTCATTGCAACTGAGGCCGTATTCGAATCGCGCTCCGCAGACTGGGTGGCACGGCAGATTCTGGCGAGTTTGTCTGGTTTAACTGTTAATGATACCACTAACCAGCACACTACCCGAATTATATTTGGTTCGGACAAAAATCCGCAGTGGCAGTTTAACTATCGCGAGCTATGGAAACCTGTTCCGTATACCAAATATGAGGAGCTGCGAGAGGCTTACGGGCACGACTACGACTTCCGCGTGTGGAACGAGAAGGGCGAACCACAGTATCGCGGTTATATTCCCGGAGAGGAGCTGCCTGTTGGTTGGAGCATCATGCCGTTCTTCCCGAATTATGTATGGACCGGGTATAAGTCTTACTGGGTCTATGATATTTTGGATGCCACGCAAGCCAGAAACGATGAGGCCTATCTGAACGAGCTTCTGAACGCCCAAAAAGATGTAGAGACTTGGTGCAAAAAGACAGGAGAAAAACCCTTGAATTTCATCGAGGAAATTCCCGAGGCTGACATTTCTGAAAAACATTATAACGTCATCGAGGAAGTTGGTGAAGGAGGCTATGTCTACGCAGAGCCCGGCATGTACGGCAACGTTGGTCTGGATGACATTGCGTCTATGCACCCGTCCAGTCTGATTGCCGAAAAGCACTTCGGAAAGTACACGAAAAACTTCGAGGATTTGAAGAATGGTCGTGTTGACATCAAGCATAAGGATATCGAAGCTCTGAAAAAACTGCTGGATGGCAAACTGGTTCCGTTCGCAGAGGCTATCGTGGCCGGTACTGCCGATTATACTTGGGATGACTTGGCTTACGCGCTGAAAATTGTCATCAACTCGGTGTACGGACTGACATCCGCGAAGTTCAGCAATCTATTCCGCGACCCGCGTAACAATGACAACATTGTAGCCAAGCGTGGCGCTCTGTTCATGGAGACGCTTAAGAAGGAAGTCCAGAGACGGGGATTCATCGTAGCGCACATCAAGACGGATTCCATCAAGATTCCAGATGTGACTGATGATATTCTTGGTTTCGTCGATAAATATGGCCGTGAGTACGGTTATATTTTCGAGCATGAGGCTACTTACGACCGTATCTGTCTGGTAAACAACGCTGTGTACATTGCCAAGTATAATACCCAAGGTATCATCAATAAGGGCGGTAAACATGCAAACGAATGGACTGCCACAGGCACCCAGTTCCAGATTCCGTATGTTTTCAAAAAACTGTTCAGTCATGAAGAAATTCAGTTTGAGGATATGTGCGAGACTAAGCAGGTGTCCTCGGCCATCTATCTGGATATGAACGAGAAACTGCCTGAAGGTGAGCACGATCGTCACTTTGTCGGTAAGGTTGGGCTGTTCTGTCCAATGAAACCTGGTGCTGGTGGAGGACTGCTGGTTCGGGAATCTGTCGACAAAAAGACCGGCGAAACCAAATACGACTCTGTAACCGGGGCAAAGGACTGGCGCTGGATGGAATCGGAAATGGTCAAGGTCCTCGGAAAGCAGGACGACATCGACAAGGGCTACTACAACAAGCTCTGCGACAATGCCATTCGTGATATTTCGGAATTTGGCGATTACGAGTGGTTTGTTTCTGACCAGCCTTATGTTGGGCCATGGTACGAAGATGGTAAACCGCAGTATGAGCCTGATATTCCATTCTGACCGCATATTTTTCAGTCTCTAATATGGGATACAACCCATTAAAACAATTTGGAGGTATGAAAAATGAACAAATGCGCAAAAGCGGTTATGATTGCCGGCGGGATTTATGCTGTAGCGGAGCTGTCTTTTATCTTTGGGAAAGCGTGGGGATTATCGACACTTAACATGAAATGGCCGAATGCCTACAACGAACTCACAAAGATGATGACTAAAGTCATAGAGGACCCGTCCAGGTCGGCCGCCGATCGAGCACATATGATACTATTACTTACTGCCACAAAAATATGTGCAATGGTAGAATAAGAAGTGACCCACTAAGACCTTATGGCAACATAGGGTCTTTTCTTTTTAAGGAGGAGTATGTTGAAAGCAAAAGATTTTTTTAAAAAACTCGTCTACACGTACAAAAACAAAGACGAGTTTCAGGTGACGGACGCGGACGTGGCTAAGGTCATCCGCAATATGTTCGTCAAGGAGACCGAAGACCTGATCGTCGAGCGCGACATCAAGTACACCTGGCAGTTTGTGAATCTGCTGACTGAGCAGAACGATAAGTGGAATGCGCTGACCCGCATGTTCAAGAACAACTTCGGTTCCAGCCCCATCGGAAAAAACGACTTCCGTCGTCGCATTGTCAAAGAGGAATGGCCTATGTTTACGGCTGAAATCCCGGCTATGAAACGCGACACCATGCCCGAACTCGAAACTATCCTCAAGAAAGTGTAAAAGGAGAAACATCTATGGAACGCAACAATAAACTCGCAATCGACAACGCTCGTATCATCTTCAAGAACTTCACCGGCAAAGACAATAAGTTTGGCCACGAAGGTGACCGGAACTTCAGTATTGTCATTGAGGACGATGCCCTGGCCGAGCAGCTCGCCAATGACGGCTGGAACGTCAAACCGTTGACACCGCGCGACCCGGATGAAAAGGTCAACCATTTCATCAAGGTGAAGATCAGCTTCAAAGTCCGGCCGCCTAAGATTTGGCTGCTGACAAATCACAAGCGTACTTTGCTGGATGAAGACTCCATCGCCACGCTTCAGTACGCCCGCATCGAGAACGCCGATGTGGTGATCAGCCCTTGGCGCTGGGAGGTCAACGGCAAGACCGGTATCGCGGCCTATCTCGAAACGCTGTACGTGAAAATCGAGGACGACCCGTTTGCTGACAAGTACGCCGACTACGAAAACAGCGACGACGTGCCGTTCTGATTGATATTTAGGGGTGCCGAGTGGAGGCAGAGTTAAATGTCCGTTATCACTCAACTGGGCGAGTGATGTGTCAGCAAGGAAACAGCCCCTAATGATATTCTCGAAAGGAGATGGCCAGATGAAAAAATTCACACTCAAGGATATTCTGAGCGCTGCCAAATGGGAACCGCCCGAAAAACGTGAGTCCACACCGAAAAAAGTTATGCAAACCGAAAAGAAGCCGGCAAAACCTGCGAAAATTCCAGAGAAAACTGACTACAGCAGGGAATTCATTAAGAAATTTAACCGTCTGGCCACTTCCAGAAGCCGCTGGACAATTTGGGAGGACTTTGTTGTTCTGTTTGCCTGCTCCATTTCCAATGCTGTAGACCAGAGTAAAGAACACTATGATATTCGGGAACAACGGTACCTGCGAACCATCAAGAAGTATAGCAAGGCTGAAGCAGAGGTCTTTCCCGAACTAGCTGCTTTGGTGGTTTGCGCTCTTGATGAAAATCCGGAGCAGGATTATCTCGGAAAGCTCTTCATGGATTTAGACCTTGGAAATGAACACAACGGACAATTTTTCACGCCGTACCACGTCTGCCAGCTTATGTCCGATATAAGCTGTAGCTTGGGCGATGATATTTTCAGCGTAAAAACGGTCAATGACCCTGCGTGCGGTGCCGGAGCTACACTTATAGCGGGATACCATACCTATCGGAAACTATACGCGGAAAAGAACCTCAATGCTCAGCATTATATTTTGATGTATGCTCAGGACATCGACGAAACGGTTGCCCTCATGTGTTATATTCAGCTGTCGATGCTGGGAATTGCTGCTGCGGTGAAAGTAGGGAATACGCTGACCGACCCCATGTGCAGCGGAGATTCAACCGAAAACTACTGGTATACGCCGGTATATTTCCTGCCGCCATGGAGCGATAGACGGTTAATTCAGGAGCTTTGCGAATTGATGAAAGGAGAAACAAGTGAATAATACTGTACACGTAAATCATCTGAGTAAAGATTTCTGTACATGTGGGCTACCCGACTTCTATAAAAAGATTGCCGAGAAAACTGGTTACGCTGTGACAGAAAATACGCGATACGATTGTCGCAAAATTTGTTGTTCTGATTCGGTCAGAAAAGCTATCTTCCAGTATTATATAACCGAAGATTGCTTGGCACTGGAAATTGCATTTCTTTGGTGCAGTTTCGGGCCAAAATCCAATCTTAAATCCACACAAGGATTTGGCGAATATAGGGTGACACTCGAGCCCGGCGCTATCTACGAAGAAGGAGAAAAGAAACATGACTAAAATTCTTGGCGGTATTCTGTTGATTGCCGCGGCTGTGATATTTGCAAGCATCCTTGCGGGACTTGCTTCCGTTGGCTGGGTTGTAATCGTCCGCGTTATGATTGAAACATTCAAGTTCATCGGTGCGTTCCTGCTTGCTGTGCTGGGAATTGCGTTGTTAGAGGTGTAAGGATAAAAGATGATTAACTTATACGACTTCCAAATCAAAGCTCTTGAAAAGATGAAAAAAGGCTGTATCCTGTGCGGGGACGTTGGAAGTGGTAAGTCCATTACGGCGCTATCCTACTATTACTTGCAGAATGATGGAGACCCGGCAAGTTTGCAAGGTGAAGATTATATTCCAATGGGAGACCCGCCGAAAGACCTGTACATCATCACCACAGCTCGCAAGAGAGATACTCTGGAATGGGAGCAGGAAATGAGTCGGTTCTTGCTCTCGCCTCATTCCGAAGTTAATCTCTACCGCAACAAAGTCGTCGTGGATTCGTGGAACAACATCAAAAAGTATGCGAACGTCATCGATGCGTTTTTTATATTTGATGAACAGCGAGTCGTAGGCAGCGGAACGTGGGTCAAGGCATTTCTCAAAATTGCCCGGCGGAACCATTGGATTCTTCTGTCGGCCACGCCCGGCGATACCTGGCAGGATTACATCCCGGTGTTCGTAGCGAACGGATTCTATAAAAACAAAACCCAGTTTTTGCAGGAGCACGCCGTCTATTCACGGTACACGAAGTATCCGAAGATTGACAGATTCGTACATACGGGTAAACTCTGCGCGCTGCGGAATGATATTCTGGTGCCCATGGACTTTCATCGTGGCGTCAAACTCCATCATGAAGAGATTTATGCCGAGTTTAACAACCGTGCTGTCAAGGAACTTTGGAAAACACGAAGAAATCCTTGGACACAGGAGCCAATCATCAATGCCGCAGAACTCTATTACGATATTCGGAAAATCGTGAACTCTGATATTTCCCGGCAGGTCAAGCTCTTGGAAATTTTTGAGGACCATCCGAAATTGATCGTGTTCTACAATTTCGACTATGAGCTTGATATTCTGCGTGGGATGACCTTTGGAGACGCTGAGGTGGCAGAGTGGAATGGTCATAGACACGACCCGATACCGGACGGAGACAGCTGGGTCTATCTTGTCCAATACACAGCCGGCGCTGAAGGTTGGAACTGCATTACCACCGACACGACGGTGTTTTACTCTCAGACATACTCTTACAAAGTTGCCAAGCAAGCCGAGGGACGAATCAATCGTATGAACACTCCCTTCAAAGACCTGTACTACTACCATCTTACCAGTAAATCCTTCATTGATATTCGTATTGCACGTGCCTACGATGAGAAACGCAATTTCAATGTCAATAAAGATTATAAGCGATATTATGGCGAGTTTCAGACGACCGCATAATTTTCATGGCCTTGTATGAAAGGAGTGTGTTTTTATGAATGAAAACAACGTTTATGTCAAACTTACTCACTGGACTTATAAAGTGATGAATGGGTCGGTGTTCGTGATTTTATGGAGCGACCATACTTGGACTGAATTTCGGTTCAAACGGAATAACCGTGAAATTCACGACTATAAGAAACATTTTGAACTAAATAAGTTGGTGAGCAAAAAAGTACCAAAAGAAGAAGCAATTAAATTCATAGAACGCAAAATCAAAGAGATTGAGTCCTAAGAGGGCTCTTTCTCTTTTTTCTTTTAGCCGGAGGAAAAATGGCGAAAAAGCTCGACGAACAACAGAAACGTTGTACGGACTGCATTTACCTTAAGAAAGTGAAGGACTATAATGCCGAATGGCATGTCACGAAATTCTGGATTTGCAGTGTGTGCAACATTGAAATTCACCATGTAACGGACAACGAATGCCATGTTCTCAGCGAGGACTATGGTTGATATTTGGAAAGGACTTGATTATAATGTTCGGTTTTATTGCAGGTATTTTCACAGGTGCTATTGGAACGATTTTTGTCATGGGCCTGGTGAATGCCGGAAAGCCCACTGAGAGCGATGTTCAGGTTGAACGCAAACACGCAGACATCTGGAAGCGCGAGGCTAAACAGTGGGAGACCGCCAACATTTGCCTGCACGACGAACTGCGCAGTGCCACCCGTATGGCTCAGTATTGGCGCGCTCGCTGCATGAATGCTCACTGTGAATTTACGGCGGCCTGCGATGGCGAGGGTCATTATCCTACGGACAACGATGCACCCACCCGTGAAGAAAAACTCGTCAGTGACATTATGGATGCTGTTGCCGTAGCGGATAAGAAAGATGAGGCGATTCCGGCATGAATAAAGGCATGGCTATGGTTGCTATCGATGAGCTGAAAAAAGCTCGTGAAGAAGCCATCAAGTTTGCACAGGAAACCGATAACGCTATTGTGATGCTTATCGGAAACACTTTGGGAGACAGAGACGATGCCGATGTTATGGAGGCGATGAAATATCTCAAAACCCATAAAGTAAAGTATCATAACGCGTGTGCCAGAATTGACAAAGTGATGAACATTGTTCGTCAAGGAACGTGCTACAACAAAGATGATGAAAAGGTGGTGTCTGTATGAAAAAAGTGGTAGCAATTATCCTGTCAGGTTTTCTGGCGGTAAGCCTTAGTGCCTGCAATATGCAGCTTGTAGATACGACATACAACTACACTTATGGTTATGTGGAACTCCCCAACGGTGAGTGTATCGAGGGAACCGTAGATTCCTGGACAGACTACGATAACAGTGACCAGATTCAGGTGAAAATCGATGGTGTTACTTATTTCACCGATACGACCCGCGTGGTTCTCACGACAAAGAGGTAAAGGAGCCGGCTATGAATGTGACTGCGAATAATCGTAAAAAAGAAGTATTCTTCGATATTTACTGCAAGACCTGCAAATTTTATGAGCAGGCGTCGTATCTCCACCCATGCAACGACTGTCTGGCCACGCCTTACAATGAGGACAGCCACAAGCCCGTGAACTGGAAGGAGGCCGAGTCCAATGGTAAAAAGCAGTAAGTGTCAGAAATTCTTTCCGATGTGTCTTTGCAACACATGCCGGCGACTGGAGATGGACCGTGGATGTTGCATTGCCCATCATCGCGAGTGTCAGTTGGTTAGTAACGACCAAAATGCCAATCGATGCCCTGGTTATATCATGAAAGCTGAGGTCAAAAAGAAATGAAATTTGATGATCGCAAATACGGCGATATGATGATGCCACGCTATCTTGGCTATCAAACCTATAAAGAGATGGTCTGTAATATGTATGGCATCCAACGATACAAGGAGGACGGTTCAATGTATGACCAACCAAGATTCGAAATTGGCGATATGGTCGTCAAGACTTGTGGGATGGGGGAAGGCCTCGAATGGAAGGTGAACGCTATTCGCTGCCATAACCACACTTCAGTCTGCTACGATCTCACTCGTCCGGGGTCTGGTGTCACTATCACCAACATTTCCGAAAGCTACCTCGTTCCTGCGAAAAAAGAAGAAAAGGAGAAACCGACTATGGACAGCCGATACAAAGTCAAGAAAATACTCTATAATGGTCCGGCCACCATCGTTTATTGGGCGGATGGTGAGAAATATGAGGAATCCAAAGCACTTCCTTTCCAGAGCGAGAACGTAAAGGATATTGCTACTTGATCTATGGGTATGCTGCTTGCCGATGTTATGAAAGGAGAATGACGATGAACCGCGAAGAATTTCGAAAAAAGATGGACAATTATACTGTAATGACCGACGATATGATGTCTAACATTCAGGCACTCCATCTCAAAAGCACAAAGAAAAGCGAAATTTATATCGTCGCTATGGAGGAATTGTCTGAGCTCCAGAAAGAGATTTCCAAGGAGCTGCGCGGGCAAGGCGACAGGGATGGCATTCTTGAAGAACTGGCCGATGTCATGATTGTGTGTGGAAACATCATGAACCTGCAAAACATCACCGACGCCGAGATTCGTGCTGCTACGTCAATCAAGCTTGAGAGAATTGTCAGTAAACTCGTTGAAAAGGAGGCCTCTGATGAAGCTAACTGCAAAATGTGTGCCGATTGTCCTCACCGTGGCATCGGCTGTGGGAGTTGTGGCAACAGCAGTTCTTACGGCGAAGTGTACCACGAAAGCGGAGAAAATGCTGGCTGGACGCCGGGAAAATGATGATGACACAAAAGAAACCGTAATTGATATTTGCCGTTGCTATGCCCCTGCCATAGCCTGTGGGACGGCCACTGTAGTGTGTATCGTGTCGAACGGGGTTCTTACTTACAAACAGCAGAAAGCCCTCACAGGGGCCTGTATGCTTGCCAGAGAGAGCCTTGGACGGTACCAGTCAAAGGTTAAGGAACTATACGGTCCCGAAACTCACCAACACATCATCGACGAGCTATGCAAAGAAGATTTGGATGATGTTCATGTGACCTCTTCCGGATTTTTTGGCAGCGAGACGTTAGATTTCGAGGGCATATCTGAGGACGAACCCATTCACACGTTCTATGATGAGTTCTCCAATAGATATTTCGACTCGACCATTGAACATGTCTTGCAGGCGGAGTATCACCTGAATCGCAACTGGGCTCTTGGCGATGCTGTTACGGTCAATGACTTTTATGAATTTCTTGGTCTGTGCGGTCTCGCGGATGGCGACAATATGGGGTGGGACTGGGAGATGGGTATTTCCTGGCTCGACTTCAATCATCGAGTTATTCATAAAAACGGAGAAAAAGTTTTGGTCATCGAGATGGTGTTTACGCCGGACAAAGTGGAGGTGTGATATTTTATGAATGACGAATTGATTATCATTCGTGCTACAATCGCATTGAATCCTGAAAAGCTTGAAGAATTTCGGAAGGCGTTATTGTGTTGCCTCCCTATGTTCATGTCCTTCGTGCGCCGAGTGACGTTGACGTAAGAGTTGTTGATAGTAATTTTACGGTATAAAGAGGAATAGAATGAATGCCTTAATGAAATTTTTAGGTGAAGACGATTCTGATAATGGGTTTGTTGTTTGCCATAATGAATCCGAAGTAAAAGAAAATATGTCTTGTTTTGGAAATGAGTTTGTCACTATTACAGAGAAAGATATGGAACTGTTAAAAGCAGGAATGGTGCTATCTTATGCGGTAAACGATGAGTATGGCTTCTTTATCAACTTTAGCAAAGGCGATGACGTAAAACAGAAGCTCAAAGAAGAGTTTCGTTATGCATTTTGAAAGGAGAATAAGCAATGATTGACAATAAAAGACTTAGCGGCTTTGTGCTTCAGTGTATTGCAGAATTTGGTTCTGAGACTCAAACTGATATTTTGCAAGAGGAATGTGCTGAACTTATTCAGGCGTGCTCTAAAGCAAAACGAGGTTACCCAGACTCTAAAGAACGACTCATCGAAGAAATCGCACATGTACTCGTATCGTCTTCGGTGGTTGCTCGAATTTACGATATTAATGAAGACGATATTGTGAATGAAATCAATAAGAAAGCCGATAAGTATGGATTTTGCCGAGTGAAAGGAGTAAACAAAAAATGATTAAAATTGAAAACGCTGAGGTCGTTGGTTGGATGTAAAAATAAAAGAGTAGTCCATTTATCGCTACATGGTAAAAAGAAAACCCGCAAAAAGAATTGGAACCGAGCTATGAAGATTATGAATAAAGGATGGAATTCGAAATGACTCATGTAATTAACCCCATGTTGTTTTATTGGTGCAGTGTCTCGGACACTGCGAAAGCTCTCGCTATCATTGCTGCCATTATGCTTATCATAGTATGTTTGGTGTTTTTATTCGTTGGTGCTTTCCATATTGGAGAAGCATTCAATTATGGAGGTGGTGAAGACAGCGATAATTATAAAGTGGGCGTTAAATTTTTAAATTGGGCCCAAAAGTGCATTGTTCCATTGGCAATTACACTCGTACTTTTTGCGTTTATCCCGAGCGAAAAAACACTGTACAAAATGATGGTTGCGAATATCGCCACATACGAGAATATCGATCTGACTGCCGAAACCATTGAAGATGCATTCGACCACGTAATCGACAAACTCATAGAACTTGGAGGTGATGATAATGCTGAAAATTGAAAATGCCGAGGTTATTGGTTGGGGACACGCGATTCGTGGGATGCGGAACCCAAAGAACTCATGGGAGAAGATCGATAGTCACATTGTTGATTGCGATGGCGAGTGTTCTTCATGCGATGCATACGAGTTATTCTCGGATGATTATTGCACGTTGCCATTAGGTGAAAATATAGTTATCGGTTCCAATGACCGAAAGCTTATGACCCAGCTGGCCAAGGCCGGCACAGACCATCGGAAGTTCATGCGGATGATTACCGTCTACCTTGATATTACGGCGCCGCTGTACTGGTGGAAGGAGTTCGATACATACAAGGTGGGTACAGTGGCCAATTCCTGCTCTACGATGCATAAGATTGCAGACAAGGAGTTTACACTGGACGATTTCAGCTGTGAGCATCTGTACCATGAAGATTACAATAGAGACTTGATTACAAGTGCAATAGTCGATGAAGATGAAAAGTCCATACATGCCGTATGGGCAACTCCTCTTGATATTCTCAAATTTACTATCGAAATGCTGAACTCATATAGAGCGCACTATCTTACGACCCTTGATAAAGACGATTGGTGGCAAATGATTCAGCTCCTGCCGTCAAGCTACAACCAGAAGCGTACCATTATGCTGAATTACGAGGTGCTGGCGAACATTTACAACTCGCGTCGTAATCACAAGCTTGACGAGTGGCATACCCTCTGCGACTGGATTGAAACGCTGCCGTTGAGTGAGATCATTACTGGGAAGGAGGGAAGTGCCAAGTAATGGAAGCTGTGGATGATCATACACCAAAATCTGTAACTTTCTCGGAAATCGGGCCAAACGAACTGTTTGAGTATGATTTCCGAGGGAATATCGCAATGAAGCTGGTAGAACCTACAAAAGTCAAGAATCCATACACTTACCAAGAAGCGAACTGTTCCGTATTCGAGGCTGAATCAATCGTTATTGCAGGCCCGGATGTTGGAAAATTTATTCGGTTTAGTAATCATGATGCGGCAATCTATCGGCCTGTGCATTGCAAACTCGTTCTTTCTGATTACTCCGGGAAATGTTTTGCGTGGTTGGAAATGAGGTGATAAAAATGTTTGCTGTTGCTGCGGCGATTCTCTATCTGGCTGATGCTCCGTTTCCTGTATTTGTAGTAATTTGGATGATATACATCATTGGACTGGCTTTGGAAAGTATGTTTCGCTAACAAAATCTGGACGTCTGGAACATGGCGTCCTCTTTTTCTATGAAAGGGGAAATTTATGACCATCGATAACTGTACTCGTTGTGACATGTGCAGTCACAAAAATGTATGTCGAAAACTATCGGCATACAGCGATATGATTACTCGTACGGTAGATAGTCTTACCGAGAAATATGACGCTCCGATTGAGGACGTGCTCGAAGAAATGAATACCTGCATTACGTTTACTTGTTTGGACTACGTTCGGGAAGTGAAGGTGCGCTAATCATGATTGTTAAAATTAAAAGCAAATGTGAAACGTGTGCTCATGAGAAGGTTTGCGTTAAAAAAGATGGAATGCAGACAATTGAGCATGAGTTCGACAATTTTCTCAGCTCTGATTCGTATGTTGGCATACAAAATTATATGGACCAGCTTGGGATTGGGATTGATATTATTTGTGAGGATTACCTTGCGAAAGTGCAGGTGATTCCGGTATGAACGTTCTTGGTGAAATGTATTATTGCGAACGTTGCGGTGAACATAAGTTTGTCAAGTACATCGGCAGCGGACCTTACCGTGATGGAATGATGGTTCATATTACTTCTGATGGATTCGAGGGCGCTGTCGGCTGGACTAAACATGATGATATGGATTTCTGTCCTAAATGCTCTGAGAAATATGATTTGATGATGAAGGACTTCCTATCCTGTAAGGAGAACTGAGATGTCGATTGACCATAAGCTTGACCTCGAGACATTGAACAGCATTTGCCCCAGCGGATATTTCAAATCAACTCCATGTGTATGGAAGCCAGATGATGACCATGAGTCGATCAATGGAATTGGATATATCATGTGTGAACGCCTAAATGATTTTCAAAAAGCTACACTCAGACAATATCCGAACGTTGTGCTCTCGGTAGTCAGGCATCGTTATGGACCAGAAATCATATACGATATGGTGTTCATCGGGGACAGTAACAGGCCGGATAGGAGGTGAAAATCAATGGCAAACAGCTCGGTAATCACGGTCAGATTGCCGAAAGAAGACCGTGCAAAACTGATTATTTCAAGCACAAAAACCGGAAAATCGAAGTCCGAAGTCGTCCGCGAAGCGCTTGAACTGTATTACAAAAACGAAAAAGCCGGATGAAAAAAGTGTATTACGTGTATTACAAAATGAGCAAAAAGTGTATTACGTGTATTACATGTATTACATTTTTTAAGACAGTTTTGAAGCGAAATCACAAAATTTGTAATACACTAACCCAAATGTAATACACTTTTGGGCTAAAAATGGCCAAAAAATCACAAAAAAGTGAAAATTATAGGTTTTTATCTAATATAGGTGTAAATA
>ERZ1034687.85-NODE-85-length-55714-cov-16.257263_pt1 | contig 55714 bp, 37 predicted proteins | sample MGYA00520704_ERZ1034687 | MGnify/ENA primary metagenome ERZ1034687 (study PRJEB33766, sample SAMN09781762) | gut metagenome | biome: gut microbiome | host: Homo sapiens | place: Madagascar | study: EMG produced TPA metagenomics assembly of the PRJNA485056 data set... | reverse complement strand
CTAAAATGTGGTCTTTTTTTGTGTTTATAGGCTTAAATAGAATTTCCTAATCAAATAAAAAGCCGCCTTTCTAGCCTAAAGGCTTAGATGAAAGGCGGCATGATTCTCAGTCGCTACTCACTCCTGAGAGATCAAAGCAAAGCGCGGGACGGACGTTAAAGTCGCGGCTGAAGTAGTCATTGTAGAGGAAGCCAAAATTATGGACGTACCAAGCGTGAAAGGAGTTGGACGAATGCGGAGAACGGGTCCAATACAGACATGTCCCCGTTACGCAATATTCGGTGCCGTAGCAGACTCTTGAATCGTCGTCAGTAAAATAATCTTCATTAAGCATCTCCTGCCTGCTGAGGAGGAAGATTTTGTCATTTGTGTTCTCACAAACGTACGGATTAGTTTCTTCGCCGGTCGAAGCTATGGAGTTGTCCACCTCCGTCGTCGCGATTAGCGAGTCATCCGAGAACGCCTTGCCCAGGAAATCCCCATTGAGCCATTTTCTTATCGAGGAGTCTTTGTAGTTATTTGAACTATCGTCATATTCGTGGAAATCCAAGCATTTCTCAGAGACGTACATCGGCTTGCCGTCATCCTTTGTGTCAAGCCATCTCCACTGAATCGGCTCGACTTGGTAATAAGCTCCTCCGCTCTTTTCAAGATATCTTGCTCCATTAAAGCCGATATAGCCTTGTAAGTCCGTCTGGGTGATTTGGGAAAGGATTGAGATCAGGGATTCATCCGTCACTTTCGCCTGAGGGTACTCGCCGTTCTGTTCTCTCGTTATTGTTTTGATAGTTGCCGTGACACTCATTTCTTTCGAGAGTTTTTTCAGGGATTCGCTCCACCCGGCTAAAAGATGGACGCACTCGGAATCGTAGCTCCATGGCTGGGCGAAAGGGTATATGGCGGTCTTGCCGGCCTCGTAATAATGGGAGTAGAGCGTGCCCCCAGCATTATTCTTAAACGTGACCTTGTAGCCGGTGAACGAGGTTGAACGATATTGCGCGGTGAAGATCGTCGGCCCTTGGATGTTCCCCAGGTCCTTGTCCCAATCCGAGAAAGAGTAATCGGTGACCGTCGTGCCTTGAGCGACTTGCTCTTTTTCGGGGGTTTCCCTTTGTAGTTTACAGTTCCGCCTTTGAACGTGTCCGTCTTGTAGAGCAGCGTGCCGTCGTGATTGACGAATTTGCACTCGTAATATGGCGTTGACGTGAATTGGGCGGTGAAGGTCATGTCCCCTTTTATATTCTTGAGGCTCTTGTCCCATCCGGAGAACTCATACTTCGTGATCGTCCCAGAGCCGTCGCTCTCGCTGGCTTTCGTCGGGATGGTGCCTCTAAATGCCGCGGTCCCTCCCACCGAGCAATAGGATTTCGAGAGCAATGTGCCGTCGTAGTTCAGGAACGTGCACTCGAAAGCGTTCGGCGCATCGTAAACCGCCGTGAAGGTGGTGTCCTTCCTGATGTTGCTCAAAGGCTTGTCCCAGCATTTGAAGACGTAATCGACGGAGCCGGAGCCGTTTGTTTCCGATGGCTTGGTTGGAGTCTCTCCAACGTATGTGGCGTCCTCTCCCCTGTTGACCTTGGCCTCATAGAGCAAGGACCCGTCGTAGTTCACGAATTTGCAGGTATACAGGCATTCGTACTGCGCCGTGAAGATGGTCGGGACCTGGATGTTCTCCAGGCTCTTGTCCCAGCCCTTGAACGTCCAGTTGACGTCCTTTTCCCCATCTTTTTCAGAAGGCTTTGTCGGCGTCGGGCCAGTATAAACAACGGTCGACCCCTTCTCGTAATAGAACTCGAAGAGCTTCGACCCGTCCCAGTTCTGGAAGATACACGGAACATAGGTAACGGCATCCTTGCCAGGATCGCCTTTGTCGCCTTTGTCGCCTTGGGCGCCGGTCGCGCCGGTATCCCCCTTGTCGCCTTTGTCGCCCTTTTCGCCTTGGGCTCCGGTCTCCCCTTTGTCGCCTTTCTGGCCTTTCAGGTTGCCGTTTTTCACCCATCCCGATTCGGTCTTGGAATAGAAATCGAAGGTATCGGTATCGATATAGGAATCGCCGGAAGAACCGAGATCGGCGGAAGGTTCTCCCTTTCCTAAGAGAACAGAAGAACCGTCTTTCCCGGCATTTCCTTTAGGGCCTTGCTCGCCTTTGTCACCTTTCTCACCTTGGGCGCCGGCCGCACCGGTGTCCCCCTTGTCACCCTTCTCTCCTTGGGCGCCTGTATCACCTTTGTCGCCCTTATCGCCTTTCTTTCCCTGTGAGGAATATCCAGTGTCCTGGCCATCAACGAACCAATCTCCGTTCTCCCCGATCGTAACCGTTGGGGTGTGGCCGTCTTTGCCAGGAACGCCTTGAGCGCCAGCAGCGCCATCTTTGCCGTCCTTCCCGTTCGTGACGGTGAATTGGCTGGTATGGCCGTCGGAATAGGTGATGGTGTAGGTGTCGGTCAGGCCATCGGAGCCGGTTTTCGCCACGCCCAGAATGGAAACGGCATCCTTGCCAGGATTGCCTTTTTCGCCTTGGGCGCCTGTATCACCTTTGTCGCCCTTATCGCCTTTCGCGCCCTGGGCCTTAACGCCGGTGTCGGTATTCCCGATCCACCAATTGCCGTTTTCACCAATATGAGGGGTTATCCCGTCCTTGCCGTTAGTTATAACGAAATCACTTGTCGAGCCATCAGTATACGTGATTCGATAAGTATCGAGATTGGCGTCGCTTGAGACCTTCTCTACAGACGATATGCCTTTCCCAGCCGCGCCCGTATCGCCTTTGGCTTTAATGCCAGTGCTAACGCCATCAACCTCCCAAAATCCCTCTTCGTTAATAGAAATTGATGGGGTGTGGCCGTCTTTGCCTTTCTCCCCATCAGAGCCGTTTTTTCCGTTTTGGCCGTCTTTAGCGATTTTTATTTTGAAAGTCCCGGCTACCGAGCCGTCGGTAAGGTAGATTGCATAAGTGTCATATTCACCGTCTGAACTTAGAAAAACAACCGAAGCTATTCCCACTCCCGCATCCCCTTTAGGGCCTTGCTCGCCGATGTCGCCTTTTTCTCCTTGAGGTCCAGTCGCACCGGTGTCACCCTTGTCGCCTTTCCCTCCCCGAGATGCATATCCGGTGTCTTTTCCATCTATAAACCAGTTACCGTTTTCCCCTATGGTTATTGTTGGGGTGTGTCCGTCTTTTCCCGGGACGCCCTGAACGCCTTGCTCCCCGTCTTTGCCATTGGTCACCGTGAATTGGCTGGTATGGCCGTCGGAATAGGTTATTGTGTACGTATCCACGCCATCGCTTGAGCTGGTCTTAGACACGCCCAGAATGGAAACTCCGTTTTCCCCATTGGTTCCGTCTGTTCCATTAGACCCGTTTTGGCCTTTGATGCTCCCGGTCTTGGTCCAGGAAACTGCGCCTTTGTAATACATGTCTCCGGTCTCGGTGTCGATGTAGAGATCGCCCTCTTTTCCTTTGTCGGAGGAAGGGACGCCAATCCCTGTGTAGATCTTGGATCCGTCCTTCCCGTCTATGCCGTCTTTCCCATCTTTGCCGTCGGATCCGTTCAATCCCGCGGCTCCTTGCTCACCCTTGTCTCCTTTCGGCCCTTGGGCGGAACATCCGGAGACCATCCCGAGCATGATCAGCGAAGACAACGCGACCATCAAATTCTTCTTACTTTTCTTCATTTTCTTTATCCTCTTTAGAAATTGTTATTTCTTTTGTGTTTTCATTGAAATCAATCTCAAAAACTTCCCCTTTCAAAACAAAGTTTTCTTGTATTTCTGCTCTTTCAACAAAAGGCATGTTTTCATAGTCTTTTAAAGAAAGATGACAATACCTTCCTCTATCATTAACCACATAGGAGCATCCTAATTTGTTTGTTAGAACTAGTTTCCAATGCCCATCTTCATCGCTTTCTCCGAAGGTGATCGTGTTCCTTACGCCATTTTCATCCATCACAAAAAGCTGAGGAGCCTCCTCAATTGCTTTCGCGCGGGTTGTCTTTATTCCATTTATATAGGCTCCAATTACAATGCCTATCAAAGAAAAACAGCATAATGCTGAGAAGGAATTTACAATATATGTTCCTCCAAGGCCAACATTGGGCAAAGACTGAACCAATGTGAGAGCCTTGATAGCAGCTTCAGAAAGGGAATGAGTAGTTCCTACGCAATAATTCACACCGAACGACAAAACTACAATTTCTAAAATAGATAAAAAAGCCAAAGTGACACGATTTTGCCAATTAAGTTTAGAACTATGTTCAGAAGAACAAATATCTTTTACGAAGGAAACAGATATTTCTATCGTTCTAGATATTATTCGAAAGCCTAAAAACACAAGCACTATACGTTGAAAACAATGGCATTGAAAAAAATCCAAATATGCAAACATTCCAAAAAGGATGATAAACATAAACGAAAGAACAAGATTTTCTATATTAAAACACCAAACAATCTTTGATCTTTGTTCGTTCTTTGTTTGCCAAATTATGTCTTTCATTAAACAAGAGAAAATAAAGTCTGGGGTGACAAAAAATAGTTGAAAATTAAGAAAAAATAAATTCATTAATTTCTCATTATTGAAAGTTGCTGGCCCAAATAGAGCTTTGGAAACAACAAATTTCCAGAAAAAGACGAGGAAAAAATATATAACGAAAACAATGAATGCAACAGCTATGTTTTCCTTCATTTCATCCCATAAGCAACAAACGACAAGAATACAGACTAAAGCGGAAGCCAAGCAGGACAAATATGTCATTTTTTGTGTTTTTTTTAGCAAAGCAGTAAAAGAATTCAAAAAGTAAAAGGCAAATACATAAAGAGATTGTCAGGAAAAAGAACGAATCATATATCCAATCCATAATCATTAGCTCCTAAAAGAGGCTTCTGAAGAAATGATTTTTCCATCTTTCTTAACAATATGAATGTGAATTTTATTTACTTTATAATCAAAAACGATGCTATCATTTTCATCTTTCAAAACAAAAGAATAATAATGTTCAAAAAGTTCTTTTAACAAATTAGCATTAGTGGCTTTTTGAATACGATAAACTGCGATAATTAAAAACAATAGAAATATTAAAACCAATATAAAACAGGCGATTAGCGCCACCAGAGAACAACCGTTAATATCGCACATAAAAATTATTCCGTTTTTCCATTTGATCAAACTCGTTTAACAAAGCGTTTAAACAACTAGTCATGTAAACCCCTTTTTTAATGAATTTTACCCCCCGTCCGAATTTGTCAACGCCATGCTTGTTGGGACAGTTTCCTAATTCGTTAAGCCTTAATTCTTTCTTTTTTTCTCTATTCAAAAAGGGTCTTCTATCAAATTGCTTCCAATTGAAACGTGTGCGTCTAAAGATGTTTTCGAAGCATTAAAATACTCTTAAAACAATGCCGTTTATGCTTGTTTCTTATTGCCTTTTATTCTATAACGCGCTTCGTTTTAAAAATCTTAATAACCTATTATCATTTTTTAATTGTTTATGTCTTTTGTTCATCTCTTTTATGCTATTCCATTATCATAAAACCATATTTGGTACAGATAACGACTATGGTTTGAGCCTTGTTTATGCCTTCGAAAGACGGAGTTTTCTCATCGAAGCTAAAACCTATGGACATCCAATTAAGCATTAAAAGAAAACGTTTTTAAGCAAAGCATAATCCAATTGGAAAAGTATGAACGAGTATGAAAGAATAGAAAAAAGTATGAACGAGTATGAATCAAAGAGACCATAGTTCATTAACATTGTCTTTGAAAAGAACCTGTCGAACGCTTCTAAATGGACAGACTAAAAGCCCTTTATGTTCTTGTTTTGCTTTATATCCACTTATAGCCTTGAATGAGACCGATTTGTAACACGACTAAGTTATAATCCTAAACAACCGATTAGTACGTTGAGAATGCTTATTGTGTCTTTTAGGTATTTTCAATCGCTATAAATTGTCTTTTTAGGCGTTTTCTGATGCCATAAATGGCACAAGATGGAACGTCAACAGGAGACATTCTTTTTTCCTAAAGCAAAAACAAGGTAATATGGCAATGTCAATATTTCATTTTCATACCCAATGTTATAATCACCGAATTTAATCAGACGGGTAATGCCATAATGTTCAGGATGTGCCATGACAGTTTTGCTTGATTTGGTATTTCCTGTTTTTGCTTTAGCTTCAATCAACGTAGACACGCCATGATAGGCAATCACGAAGTCGATTTGAAGGCCACCTTCTTTTGCAAAATAGAACGGTTGAATGTCCGCTTTATATAAAGAGTCTGCAACCGCTGCTTCAAAAACGTCGCCTTTATTCATCCCCAATTTTTCCTGCATTAATGAATTTAATGTATCAAAGCCACATAAAGTGATCATCATCCCAATATCCGAATAATAAAGTTTGAAATCAGAATTGATTTTTCTTATCGCTAGAGGCAAAGATGGGTTTTCCACATTGTTCACCTTAAAAACAACGTTTGCGTTCAAAAGATAATCAACTGCATCATTTCTCTGATAGCTGTTTCCGTTTATTTTTGAAAGAACAAACCTCTTATTGTCTGTCAAAGAAAAAGCTAGTGTCAGATCAAAAGCCTTCTGAATTCTAGATATTTCAGTGACTGTATATAGGGGATTTCCACCATAATCAACACGTTTAGCCGGGTCTCCTTTGATATCAAAAATAAGACTTTCGTTTTTCTTATAAACAACTCCGAAGTTATTCGAAGTCAAATATAGACTAACAGTTTCTGGATAGCCTCCAACACACATATATTCTTTGAAAAGAGTTTTCATTTTTTCATGAATCGCGGAAGGAATTGGTTTTTTTTCTTTGAGATAATTCAATAGTTCATTCACTTGTTCTTCTGAATAACCGGATGCCCAAAGGAATTCTTCAAAATCCATTGTTTTCATGCAAAAAACATCTTCAGCACCATTTGGCAAGGGTGTATTTGCGTTTCTTTGCTGTTTTAAATTCAAACCGATATAAGAGCCACTGGCAATAACTTCAAATCTGCCATCTTCTTTAAAACTTTTTAACGCTAGGCGAGCGCGCGGGCAGTCTTGAATTTCATCCAAAAGGAAAATTGTCTTTCCCGGCTCATAATGAAAGTCTTGAAATTGAAAGGAAAGCTTTTTAATAATTTCATTTACGTCTAAAGAACCATCAAAAGCATTCATAGCTTCTGGATTTGTCCAAAAATTAATCGAATTAACATATTGAAAATGAGTATTAGCGAACTCTTGAATACTCCTGGATTTTCCACATTGTCTTATCCCGTAAACCAGGGCAGGCGAATGTCCTTGTGTCTGATACCAATCAAGAAGAATTGTGTCAATTTTCCTTTTTAAATACTTACTCATATTTGTATTTTTATTTTATTTACGCTCTTATATTAAGTCAATCAAAATCTATCCGCACCAAAAAAGGGGGTGAGTTTTATATTGTTCCGCACCAAAAAAGGGGGTGAGTTTTGCTATAACTTGCACCAATTTTCATTACTCTAAAATTTAAAACAGGCTTTCTATCGATGTTTTATATTTCTTTGTTACGATGAATTTATTTTTTTATTGAAACAGTCAATTAAAAATAGAAAGGTCTACTTAACTGGTCAATACTCATTCTTCTGGATTTTAAAGAAGGTTTTAAGCAAAGAAAAACGCAAGGTTTGCCAAGAAGGTTAGCCTTGCGTTTTAAGATTAATCTTGTTGTTGGATGGCATTACCGGTATAGAGTTGGTAATACTTACCTTTTTGAGCAAGAAGGTCGTCATGTGAACCACGTTCAATGATATGGCCATGATCAAGAACCATAATCACATCCGAGTTTTTAATCGTGGATAGACGGTGAGCGATAACGAAGACCGTTCTTCCTTCCATAATGGCATCCATGCCTTTCGTAACCATTGCTTCGGTACGAGAGTCGATGGAAGAGGTTGCTTCATCAAGAATAAGCACAGGAGGGTTTGCAATCGCTGCACGAGCAATGGCAAGAAGTTGTCTTTGTCCTTGAGAAAGGGAGGTTCCGCCATTTTTCAAAACGGTGTTATATCCATCAGGCAATTGGTTAATAAAAGTATCAGCGTTGGCTAATTTAGCGGCTGCATACACTTCTTCATCCGTGGCATCGAGTTTGCCATAACGGATATTCTCCATAACCGTTCCAGTAAATAACTTTGTATCTTGGAAGACCATTCCTAAGGAGCGACGTAAATCCGCCTTCTTGATCTTATTGATGTTGATGTCATCGTAACGAATCTTGCCATCCGCAATATCGTAGAAGCGATTCAAAAGATTCGTGATGGTTGTTTTGCCTGCACCCGTAGGTCCAACAAAGGCAACCTTTTGCCCTGGCTCTGCATAGACGGTGATATCGTGAAGAACAATCTTGTCTGGAGTATAGCCAAAATCAACATGGTTCACGTTAATTTTGCCTTTTAACCAGGTATAAGTTGTTTCTGATCCATCCGTATGAGGATGTTTCCAAGCCCATTTTCCCGTTCTTTCTTTCACTTCAACGGGGTTGCCATTTTCATCTTCTTTGGCATTCACAAGTTCAACATAGCCTTCATCGATTTCCGCTGGTTCATCGATGATTGCAAAGATACGGGAAGCACCAGCTAAAGCCATAGTGACGGTGTTAAGCTGCTGAGCCATTTGTCCAATTGGTTGGACAAAGCTCTTTGAATAAAGAAGGAAGGAAATGATAATACCGATCGAATAGGTATGCACGAATGGAGGAAGCAAGGTATAGCCTTGAATACCATTCACGACGAATAAGCCACCAAGCAAAGCAAGAAGAGCGTATTGAACGTTTCCTAATTGGTTTACAGTAGGCATTAACGTATTTGCATAACGGTTGGCTTTCACGGATTCTTCGTAAAGAGCATCATTTACTTTCGTGAAACCTTCAATATTTCTTTCTTCGTAATTGAAGACTTTGACGACTTTTTGTCCGGCGACCATCTCTTCAACATAACCATTGGTTTTGCCTAATTGAATTTGTTGTTGAACGAAATGTCTTCCTGAATGCGAAGCAAAGAATTTCGTGAGCATGAACATCATCGTGGCAAAAAGAAGAACCACTGCCATTAAATAAAGGTCGGTCATAAGCATGATCATGAAACATGCGATCATTGCCATAAGGCTGGAAAGCATCATTGGAATAGAACGAGCTAACATTTCACGGAGAGAGTCAACGTCGTTTGTGTATACGGACATGATGTCGCCATGTGTATGCTTATCGAAATAAGAAACAGGGAGGTCTTCCATATGGGCAAACATCTCATCACGGATTCTCTTTTGCAAGCCTTGAGCGATATAAGCCATGAAGAAGTTATAAGAATAGGAGGCTAAAACACCTAAAGCAAAGATGCCAATCATCACGCCAATCATCTCAAAGAAATGAAGGTTAAAAACGGTAATCTCGGTGGTCATGATTTGATAAGCGCTACCAAAAGTTCCTAGAGGATTACTCATCGCGAATTTATCCAAAGCTGGCTGGATGAATTGGTCAACAAGAATGTTTCCAACAAAATAGGAATTTGCTACGGAAGCAAACGAAACAATAAGTGTGGAGATAATCACCAAGATGAAATATCCTGGGTAATATTTCCAAATCATTTTGAAAAGACGGGCAAATGCTCCAGAGGTCTCTTCCTTAGTCGGTCTTTTATTCATGGACATCGAAATCACCTCCTCCTAATTGAGATTCATATAACTCTTTATAAACGGAACAACGTTTCATTAATTCATCGTTGTTACCTTTATCCACAATCTTTCCCCCACTCTCTAAGACAAGAATGGTATCGCAGTCTTTGATAGAAAGGACACGTTGAGCGATGATAAATTTCGTAACGTTAGGTTTCGTTTTAGCAAGCCCTTCACGAATTAAGGAATCCGTATGGGTATCGCAAGCACTTGTGGAATCGTCCAAAATCAAAATCTTCGGATTCTTTAGAAGAGCTCTAGCAATACAAAGACGTTGTTTTTGTCCCCCAGAAACGTTTGTTCCTCCCTCGGTAATTGGAGTGCCTAATCCTTTAGGGAAGGTATGAAGGAATTCGCTTGCTTGCGCTAAATCACAAGCCGCCCATATTTCTTCATCACTCGCATTCTCATTGCCCCATTTGAGGTTATCGCGTATCGTTCCGGTGAAAAGAACGTTCTTTTGAAGGACAACGGATACCGCATCACGCAAGGTTTTAATGTCATAATCACGAACATCGATTCCTCCGATTTCTACATTTCCTTCATTCACGTCATATAAACGTGCCATAAGAGAAACCAAAGAAGTCTTACTAGAACCTGTTGGTCCAATAATACCGACGGTCTCGCCCTCTTTAAAATGAAGGTCAACGTCATTCAAAACGTATTTTCCGGCAGCGTAGCCAAAGGAAACGTGGTTGAAATCCACATTGCCATTAGGAACTTCCATAATAGGATGGTCGTTATTACGAATATCAGGAACTTCATCAAGAATTTCCACAATACGTTCAGCGCTGTTTCTCGCAATGGTAATCATGACATAAACCATTGAAACCATCATAAGAGCCATGAAAATCATCATGACATAGGTAAATAAGGAAGAGAGAGATTCTACGGTTAGATTTACTGGAGAAGCGACTAAGCCATTTAAAGAGTTCACCACTTCAACATTGGAAGTAATGATTTTTGATCCCAGAATGGAAATCAAAATCATTGCCGTGAAAATAGCAAAATTCATGAATGGGTTGTTGAAAGATAAAAGCCTTTCGTTCGCAACATAGTTCTTGTAAATGAAATCAGAAACCTTATTGAAATGAGAAACGTGATAACTCTTCCTATCAAAGGATTTGACAACACGAATACCATCCACGTCTTCTTCAACCGATTCGTTCAAATCATCGTATGTATTAAAGATAAGGACGAATCTCCGGTGGGCTTTGGAAGCGATAAAAAGCAAAACAAAAAGAACGAGTGGGATGATGATTAAGAAAATCCAAGCCAAACCTGGTGCCATAATGAAACACATAATTAAGGCAAAAAGCATCATCAATGGAGCTCTAAGAACCATACGAATGGTCATCATGAAAGAGAATTGAACGTTGGTCACATCCGTCGTTGTTCTTGTAACAATGGAGGAAGGAGAGAATTTATCAATGTTCTTGAAAGAGTAATCTTGCACTTTCTCAAACATGGATTGACGTAAGTTACGTCCAAATCCAGCGGAAGCGCTAGAAGCCCAATAACCGGCTAAAACGCCAAGGACTGCTGCTAAAACAGCCATGCCCGCAATAATACAAGCCCAAAGGATAATCCCATTGATATTGTTAATGCGTACTTGTTCCAATAAGAATTGGATAAAGAAAGCAATTAAAATCTCTAAGGCTGTTTCAAGAATAACGCAACCCCATGTTAAAATTGCGTCTTTCCAGAAGCCTTTAATATGTTTGCTTAATACTTTTAATGTATGGGAGGTGGAATACTTACGTGTTTCACCACTTAAAGTCTTTCGTAACTTCTTTTCTTTTGTTTTTTCCATGCACGTGTCTCTCCTTTCTTTATTTTTCTTCTATTTTTTGATTGTCTTGAACATAATCTCTAAGCTTCTTCATTAAACGATGAAGTTCTTCTAATTCTTCTGGTCTAAAGGCTCCCTTAAAGAAACGATCCGCATCGTTTAAAGCCTTATTGATATCCTCTTCAAGACTTTGACCTTTCTTTGTAAGAAGGACTCTTTTTACACGTCCATCTTCAGGCCATTCTTCAAATTCAATTAATCCTTTGCGAATTAAAGAAGCAAGAGTTTGAGACATTGTGGCTTTGGAAACACCAATAGCCTCCATCAAGTTTTTTGAAGAAACCACACGATCCTCATGGTTATAAACATAATGAAGAATGATTCCTTCCGTCATAGAAATCTTTACTTTGTGTTCGTCTAGATGCTCACAAATGAGCTTTCCTATATGTGCTTTGATTACTTTTGAAGTTTGTCTAAATTCAATGCCTAAACTCTCGTCCATGATAATCTCCCTCAATAGTTAGGATACGAACATTCTAACCATTTTTTAAAATTGTGTAAGTCTTCCGTTTTTGAAAGCGTTTCCCATTTTTACAATTTGTTTCTCATCTTGATTCCATTCAGAATTCTTTCGATGTCGGAATAGCTCTTTATATTCATCGAAATTTCCGCACGAATCTTTTTATATCCTGGGAAACCAGTAAAGAATTTAGGAAGAAGGCCTCGTAACATCATGGCTCCATCCCTTTCCCCAAGATAGTCACAAAGCTTTCTTGCAAACTGAAGAGCGTAATCCGCGTCCTGATAAATACTTGGCGGAGGTAAAAGTTCCTCGCCGTTTAGCAAACGGTTAATGTTTGTCACGAGTTCTGGATTACCCACTCCCCCACGAGCAACCATCACCAGTTTGGCACCCGTTATATCCATTGCTTTTAGCGCGTCCTCAGGCGTAAAGATATCCCCGGAAACGCATAATGGGATGTTTAATTCATTCCCTAATCCACGGATTTTTTCATAATCGGGCACACCCGTGTAGCCTTGAACGGAGGTTCTTGCATGGATGGTTATCATCTTTACCCCAATATCTTCCATGCGTTTGGCTAATTCCACGCAGTTAATATGCTCGGAATCCCAACCAAGTCTCATTTTGATAGTCACTGGTTTTGAAGATTTCTCGATGACTTTTTTAGTGTATTCCACCATTTCATCAGGGCGTTTCATCCAAGCGGATCCTGCACCTGTTTTACAAACCTTAGGCACAGGGCAGCCAAAATTTATATCCAAGATGTCATAATCCGCATATTTTTCTAATACTTCAATGGCTTTTTCCGTGTTTTTGAAATCAAAACCAAAAAGTTGAAGACCCACAGGTCTATCGTCTTTTGCCGTGCGGAAATAAGTAAGGGTCTTGTTATTTGAATAATAAAGCCCGCAGTCGGAAATCATTTCGGAATAGGAAAGAGCTACCCCAAAAGGTTTCATAAATTCACGGTATGCAAGAGTTGTTACTCCTGCCATAGGGCCAAGAACAACTCGGCCATTTAGTTCAATATCACCAATTTTTATCTTTTCCATAATATAGAGAAAGAGGGCCTCTTATTGGGAGGCCCTCCTAGAATGAAACTATTTGTCTTCTTTCTTATCTTCTGTTTTTGTTTCGGAAGGTTTTTCTTCAGAAGGCGTTTCAGAAGTTGGAGTAGAAGGCTGCTCGATGTCACGCTTTGTTGGAGAAGAGACAATCTTATTCAATTTCTCTTTTGCTTCCTCAGAGATGGCATCGGTTTCTTGCACTTCGGCGACAACCTTTGTTGGAAGTTTGCCAGTCTTGACCAAAGATTCAATTTCTTCAGCTGTAATGGTTTCCTTCTCAAGTAAGGTTTCAGCAATCAAGGTCACATCCGCTTTATGTTCTTCAATGATCTTGTGTGCTTCCTCGTGACAGGTATCAATGATTTCACGGACGGCTTTATCAATCTCATAGGCGATTTGCGTAGAGAAGTTCTTATTTGTGTTCGTGTAATCTCTTCCTAAGAAGACAGAGCCACCCGCTTGTTCGTATTGGATTGGGCCTAAATCGGACATACCGTATTCGGTAACCATGCTACGAGCTAAGCGTGTTGCTTGTTGAATATCGTTACTTGCACCGCTAGAAACATCGTCGAAGAAGATTTCTTCAGAGCTTCTTCCGCCAAGAAGGCCCGTAATCATAGCGAGCATTTCTTTCTTGGTCATTAAGAAGCGGTCATCTTCAGGAGTCATTAAGACGTGGCCACCAGTATTCCCACGAGGGATGATGGTAATCTTTTGGACTTTTTCAGCATGAGGAAGGACAAGGCCAATAATGGCGTGGCCCGCTTCATGGAAAGCGACTTGTTTTCTTTCCGCAGAAGACATGCCCTTATTAGATTTTGCAGGTCCGGCAATTCTTCTATCGATAGCTTCATCAATTTCAGGCATGCCAACGCTTTCTTTATGGAAACGGACGGCAAGGATAGCAGCTTCGTTTAAGATGTTATCAATGTCGGCGCCAGAGAATCCGACGGTACGTTTTGCTAAAGCGTGGAAGTCGACAGATGGGTCAATCTTCTTATTTCTTGCGTGAACTTTGAAGATGGCTTCTCTTCCTTCCGTATTTGGAAGGCCGACGGTGATAACACGGTCAAAACGTCCTGGACGTAAGAGCGCTGGGTCAAGAACATCGTCACGGTTTGTAGCAGCGATAACTAAGATACCAGAGTTATATTCAAATCCATCCATCTCAACGAGAAGTTGGTTTAATGTCTGTTCTCTTTCATCGTTTCCGCCACCTAATCCTGCGCCTCTTTGACGACCGACGGCATCAATTTCATCAATGAAAACGATACATGGTGCGGTTTGTTTTGCTTTTTTGAACAAATCTCTTACACGTCCTGCACCAACACCGACGAACATTTCAACGAAGTCAGAACCGGAGATGCTATAGAATGGGACTCCTGCTTCACCAGCAACGGCTTTTGCAAGCAAGGTCTTACCTGTACCTGGCGGGCCGATTAAGAGAGCACCTTTTGGTAAACGTGCACCATATTTGGAATATTTCTTTGGATCTTTGAGGTAGTCGACCATTTCGACCATTTCTGCTTTTTCCTCGTCGCATCCAGCAACATCAGAGAAACGAACCTTTGAGGATTCGACACGAGCCGGAGAACGGTTGAAATCCATAGCTTGGCGATTTGCGCCACCAACGGAGGCGTTTAATCTCCAAAGAAGGAATCCGACAAAAAGAAGAATCAAAACGGATTGGATAATGGTTGGCCCCCAAGTATCCCAAAAAGAAACAGCATAAGGGTCGACAGCGACAATATACGCCATATCGTTGTATGTCTTATCGTTTCCGGAAGCGGACCATAAGTCTGTCGCGGTTTTGAAAATGCTGTAATAAGACGCGTGTATTGGGAATTTTCCATCCAATGCCGCATTGGCATCGTAAGCGAATTCTTCATTCCAGTGGTCATATTGAATAACAACCGTAAAATCACGACGATCAGTCTTTGGTTTTTCTTTGTTGTAACGACGACCATTCACCACTACAACCGAATTGTTCTTATTGGTAAAAGAGACGTGAGAGACGTAATACTGAGAGTCTTCAACTGTGGTTTGCTTCGTATTGACGTTGTAACCAACATACGTATCAATATCACTTTCACTCCACGTTTCAACGGGATTGGAAAATTGTCCAACAATAAGCCAAACGATTAAAACGATTAAAACGGTAGTCAACAAATAAGGCAAAATATAGGAAATCTTGCTTTTCTTTGGTTTTTGTTCGTTCATGTTTTCCTCCTTTTCAATTTAAAAAATCAACGTTCATTAGAAACGCTACAAACAACATACACCCTCTAAGGGTGAAAAGAAAAGGATTTTGCATTTATTTGTTTTGAAGCGAACTATCATCTAGTCATTTCGTAACGTAATTTATAGTTCGCTAGCATATCTGAAATAAATTTCTCCAAATCCAACATCGGGCAAAATATCGTCCAATTTACGTGTAACGCCTAAAGAGAAAGAGACTTCTTCTTTATAATAGGGGAAAGTTTTTTGATACCAAGCATCATAATTATATTTATCTTGGAAAATATCTTTGATTTTTGCTTGAAAGGCTTCATCTTCATCGAATTCGTTTTTGGAATACGATTTGCTAATGAATTGGGGTTTGCCATCTTCGTATAGAGTCCAAGTTTCTTCTTCCAAAAACATATCTTCAATGAATGGCAAGAGGTCATTACAAGAAAAAATAATGGAAAAGCCAAATTTGTTGGTAACAAACTTGGAGAACTCCTCATAAGTAAGGCCTATTTCTAGTTGATCTGTCACGCTTTCTTCATAAGTGTATTTGTAAGAAGTTTTGTCATATGTTTTTGCTCGACTGACACAAGTTCCAAGTTGTTTGTTATAAATGCTTTCAAAGGCGGAACAAGAAAAAGAAATTGTCATTTCCTCGTTGGAAAGTAAAGCGAAATCATCGGAATTCGAATCATTTTTCCCTATTAGGTATGGAATATCTTTAACAAATTCCCTCTTTGTCAAAAGAATGTTTTTAAGCTCGTCCGAATAGATTTGTCGTGGGGGAGTCCCCATTCTATAACTGCACGAAAAAAGAAGAGGAATACAATTAAACAGTTCAATTTTCTTGGTAAGCTTCATTTTCTTGACACGATGTTCCATGAATTAACGCCATATTGCGCATCTACCACATATACAGAGTTCTCATAAATGCCAGAACGCTCATATGTGCCATCTATTTCATCGTAGTTTGGCCCCCAACTCAAAACAACACACCAATGTGTTTTAAACATCCACCAATAAACGCTTTCACCGCTCCCTATTTGAACAACCATGTGTCCCTCTCCGCCACGGCGAAAAGAAGAAAGAAAAGGAATACCGTCTTTTGAACCTAAAACGGCCAAATATTCATCGCCTTTCCCTATGTAATTTAAATATTCATTCATCGCTTTGCACACTTTTCCTGTGTCAGTTCCATTCTCCTCGGTATAGCCGGCAAGAGCCCCAAAGAATTCATCTATGTAATCTGGAGAATATCCATTAGTCAGATCGGCAACGCCTGAAAGCTTGTACGAATAAATCAGATTCGCAAAAGCCGCAGGAACGCATCCGTTTTCTCTTTGCTCCTTGCAGAACGGAAAGAACTTGCCGTAGTCTACGTTAGGATAATGTTCCATTAAAAAATCAATCTCAGAAACACATGCATTTAGTTTAAATTGATTATAAGTAATCACGTCTCTAATGGGGTGAAAAGACTCAACTAAAGTTTCTCCATCGTTTTCAAAGCCGTCATAAGACCAAGAAGTTTCCAATCGTAACGAATCTTCGCCGTATTTTTCCAAAAACAGTCCTTCATTCGCCTTAATGCAAAAATCGAATTTTTTGCTTAGAGTATCGGTTGTGTTTAGGGCATAAATAGACATGTCCTTCCCGTAAGAGAGATAACCTACATCAAAAACCACAAAATAACCAATTTTATTTTCTTCACCTTTCGGCAAAACATCTATCACATATTCAACGCTATGAGCATCCCATTTTACATTTTTCTCTTTCAGATATGTCTTTTTCATTTGAGACATATTCTTATCGAAAAACGCTGCTACCTGTGAATTTTCACCCAATACATCGCCATCGTTTTCAAAAAAAAGCCATTCGCAAAAGCCACTGTCGTCGTCAGTAAACAAAAACCAGCAAGTAAATTCATATATGATTCCCCTTACTTTTTCATTATCGTAATAACAATGTAAGTCTGTCAAGTTCTTTGAAACGAACAAGTGGGTTAGTAGTGAACGATCAAAAAGAACACAAAGAACAAATATATTAGCTTTATGGTTTTGAATGAAATACGTAGTTTCCCTTTGCTTAAGACAAACTCTCCCTAACCTCATCGGAAAGAATCTCGTACATCTCTTTGGCTTCATCTTTTTTCGCATAAGGTTTAGCCGCAAGGATTTTGGCTGTTATTTTATGTCTTCCCATCGTAAGGGTAAGAATGTCTCCAGCACAGACTTCTGAAGAGGCTTTAGCAACTTTGTTATTAAGTAATACGTCTCCATCATCACAGAGTTCTTTTGCCACTTCTCTTCTTTTCGTTAAGCGTGACACCTTTAACCATTTATCAATTCTCATAATCCGTTGTTCCCTTCGTTCTTTCTTTTTGTATATAGTTCATCGATTGTTTGAAGAATACGGTATAGCTCATCAATCCAATCATCTTTCTTGCTACGTTTTAAACGAACATGAACTTTCTTGTCGACAAAGTTAACTTTGATTTCATTCATATAAGGCAAGAGAGCGTTAAATAGATCCACGGCAATATGTGAGATTCTTGTGAAGGCATCGCTTAATAAGATATCCACGTAAGCGTCCATTTGCTCTATCTTGAAGAATTCTTCTTTTTCCATCAAAAAATTGATTCGTTTTTGTAAGATAAGAAGTTCCACCTGATGAGGCATTTTTCCATACACGTCTCGCATATGTGAGACCACTTTCTTCAGTTCTTCTTCGTTTTTCGCATTCTCTAAATCTTGATAAAGTTCAATCTTATCGGAAGCAATCGCATAGCTTTTTGGAATATAGGCATCGATATCGAAAAGAGTGCGGGATTTAGGAGGAGCTTTCTTAATACCTGTTTTCTTTTCTTCGATAGCCTCATTTAGAAGTTGCATATACAAATCCAAACCAACCGAATCAATAAAACCAGCCTGTTCAGGACCAAGGATATCCCCTGCCCCACGAATCATCAAATCACGTTGGGCAATCTTATATCCAGAGCCTAATTCAGTGAAGTCCTGTATGGCTTTGAGACGTTTTATGGCGTCTTGGTTCATTTTTTTATGAGGCTTATACATCAAATAAGCGTAGGCAACTCTATCCCCTCTGCCTACACGGCCCTTAATTTGATAAAGCTGAGATAAGCCGAAATGATCCGCATTCTCAACAATAATCATGTTGGCGTTTGGAACATCGATGCCATTTTCAATAATGGAAGTCGCGACCAAAACATTCAGTTCACCGTCATAGAACTTTTGCATGACGTCCTCGATTTCTTCTTTTTCCATTTGGCCATGGACAACACCCACTTTAGCCCCCGGAACATGACGAGAAATCTTGTTTCCAATTTCATAGATGGTAGAAATCGTATTATGAATAAAGAAAACCTGACCTAAACGAGCAAGCTCTCGCTTAATTAGCTCATATACGACCTTATCTTCGTAAGGCGTAACGTAGGTTTGGATAGGAGTTCTTGCTTCAGGAGGAGTGTTAATCGTTGAAACTGGTCTTATGCCAATCAAGGACATTTGCAAGGTACGAGGGATTGGGGTGGCAGAAAGAGTCAAGACATCCACGTCTTTTTTCATTTCTTTGATTTTCTCTTTTTGGGTAACGCCAAAACGTTGTTCTTCATCGACAATCAGAAGCCCTAAGTTCTTAAAATGGACTTCCTTGGATAACAATTTATGCGTGCCAATAACAAAATCGATTGTTCCTTTCTCTAATCCTTCCAGCACAAGTTTAATTTCATGCGTAGAAACCATGCGAGAAAGAAGAGCAATATGTATTCCAAAGGTCTGGAAACGCTCTATCGCCACTTCATAATGCTGTCTAGCAAGCAAGGTCGTTGGGGCTAACATTGCGACCTGTTTTCCATTATCGATGGCCTTAAAGGCTGCACGGAAAGCAATCTCTGTTTTTCCAAAGCCGACATCCCCACAAAGAAGACGATCCATCGGATATGGTTTTTCCATGTCCTTTTTGATTTCCTCTAAGGATTTTGCTTGGTCAGGGGTCAATGAATAAGGGAATTCGTCTTCAAAACGTTGCTGTAATTCATCATCTTCATTAAAAGGATATCCACCCACTTTCGCTCTTTCTCCATAAAGAGCAATCAAACGATCAGCTAAATCGTTAACACGGGATTTAATCTTGGCTTTCTTTTTCTCCCAATCTCCGGAATAAAGATGAGATAGTTTTGGCGCGTATCCTTCTCTTCCTGAATATTTACGAACCAAACGGAACTGATCGAGAGGGACGAATAATTCATCTCCTCCAGCATAGGCAATTTCTAAATAATCCCTATGAACTCCGTCTGTTTCCATGGTTTTTACTTGGATGAATTGGCCAATGCCGTTATATTCATGAACAACGTAATCCCCTGGTTTTAAATCTTGATAGCTTTTTAAAATCGTCGCGTTTTTAAACCTTCCAGAGAAACGTGTCGCGACCAATTTCTTACCAAATAATTCGCTTGTTGAAATATAGGTAACAGAATAAGAAGGAAGTTCGAAACCGACATTCAAAGAAAAATCAGAAACGCCAAGTTGCCCTTCTGGAAGAGAGAGACCTTTCACGTTTTCATATTCCACATGAAATTCAGAAAGTAGGTTACTTACCGTTTTTCTTTGATGTTCGTCGCTAAGAGTTAAAACAATCTTTTTAGAAGAGCGGTAGGAATCAATCAAAGGAATGAGGGAGGAAATCCCTGCCCCGGTAGAAACTAAGGATCTTGTTTGGAAGATTTCATCATCTGGCGTATGGGAAAACTTAGATCCATAAGAAACGTTCTTGTTTAAGAAGGTTTCTTCAAGGGTCATATATTCCTCTAAATGAGAAGGAGCTTGGCCATTCTTTTGTAGCTCTAGAAGGTAATCGCGCGCTTCTTGGAAAATGAGATTGCTAGATTCTTCAAAACCTTCTTTGTCAGGAATAAAAACAACCTTAGGGTCAAAATAAGAAAGAATAGAATTCGCCTGATTTAAGGCAAATCCATAATAACGATAAAGACGATTTTTATAGTTCCTAGCAAGGATATCTTCCATATCTCCCGTTATGGTTTGTTGATATAGGTCCCTCGTGTTTTCTGATTTTATAAGAGAAAGATCTTTCTCCATTACTTCTTTTAAGCGAAGGGAAAAATCATTCAATTCATCATCTTTTAAAAGAGTATCGCTTGCAGGCAATATTTCTATAGTATCTAACTTCTCTAAAGAGGATTGGCTAGCGATATCAAAATACTTAATGCTTTCGATTTCATCATCGAAAAATTCCACACGAATAGGCTTGAGATAATTGACGGAAAAAATATCCAGTATGTCACCACGTAAAGCAAACTGCAAAGACTGGTCTACCTTATTCACACGGGTGTAGCCTGCATTGATTAAAGTGGTTTTTAATTTCTCTAAAGAAAAACGTGAACCCACTTTTAATTTGATAGTCAACTCTTCAAATGTTTCTTTCTTTGGCAAGAAACGACATAAAGCAGAGGGGTGGGTGATAAGTATTTTATCTTTCCCGAATGCAAGTTGACCCATCGCATAGATTCTTTGAGCCATAAGTTCCTTAGAAGAAGAAAGAGCTTCCGCTCGTAAAAGCTCGTCAGATGGGAAAAGAACAAGATCGTTTTCAGGAACGAAATTCAATAAGAACTCATAGACTTTTTGCGCTGTATAAAAGTTATTTGATACAATCGCATACGAATCTTTTTTCTTATGATAGAGAGAAGCAAAAAGAAGGCCTACCCCTATCGTATCATCCAAAACAAAAGAGCCTCTTTTTTTCTTTAAAAGAGAGGTGTAATTCAAATTGTCGAATAAAGAATAAAGATCAGTCATTTCCCTTTCGCTTAATGGAGTTATATTTGCTCATAATTTTCGAAAAATTAGAATCATCCATCGCAATATCACGTAAAGCCTTGGCTGCATTGTCGGTCGCAAAATTCAAGGCATCATAAGAATCACCTTTTGGTTTTCCTAAAACATAATTCACGGAATCTTTGCTTGGAGGTTCCCCAATTCCAACACGGATGCGGCGGAACTGATTGCTTGAAAACATATCAATGATATTCTGCATCCCTTTATGTCCCCCAGAAGAGCCATCCAAACGAAGACGAATGGAACCTTCTTCAATAGCCATATCATCATAAACAACGACGATATCGGAAGGAGTCAATTTATAAAAATCTGCAAGAGGGCGAACACTCGTCCCGGAAAGATTCATAAACGTTTGAGGTTTCAAAATAAGAATTGGCTCAGAAAAGAGAGGGTTTTTAATGATTCCGTATTGTCCCTTAAAATCCGAATGGTCAAAAGAGCCGTTTGCCATTTCAGCAAACTTATCTAAAGTCACAAAACCCATATTATGACGGGTCCATTCATATTCTTTTCCAGGATTTCCTAAGCCAACAAACAGTTTCATTATTTACTTGCCTCACCAAGTTTGATTTTTTGAATCACATCAACGACACGGTCCACCTTCTCGCTATCATAGACCTCTATTGGATTGTCTTTTACCCAACTCATATCTTGAGCATTTCCTCCAGCAAGTTCAGGATGCGCTTCCATGATTTTCAAAGATTGGGTAAACATAAGACGATCGATAAAATTCAATTTAGAGAAATCAAAACTCCCACGGAACTGATAAAAACGAAGATGATAATCTCCTAAAACATTTGTTTGAATGAGATTGTCTCTGCTTTCTTTACTTGCCATGCCCATACCAGTAGCAAAAACCAAGACAGCTTTGTCTTTCAACTCGTCCCAGTGTTGAAGGAAATCATCAATCTTTTGAATTTTTCCCCCACGAATATAAGAGCCAAAAACAACGATGTCGTAATCTTGGATGTTCTTCCATTTCACTTTTTTGAAAGGGAAAACGTCTGCTTCTACACGTTTTGCAATGTCGGTCGCATATTTCTCTGTCGAGCCGTATTTTGATTCAAAAATTACTAGAGTTTTCATACTTGAGAAGTTTAACACGAGTGGTAAGAAGAAAAAATAACCCCTTTTCTTATAAAGAAAGAATGATGTAAAAAATTGGCATTTTTTTCATTCTTTACATTTGTTCAAAAAATACCGATATAATGGTTTATCAATAATGTTTTCTATACATATTTAAATGTTTTTCCTTATCCTATTAATATTATAATTGACTATGCATTAGTTTCTTGTATCATTGAAGAAGTCTTTTTTGTAAAGGAGGGGTTGTATATATATGCCAAGAACGGCAGCTCAAAATGAAGCAATTCGTGATAAAAGAAAAGACAAAATGATGAATAAAACATTGAAGCTCTTTGCTATCAAAGGTTTTGATTCAATTACCATTGATGACATTTCTAAAGCCTCCAATTGTGCTCACGGACTTTTCTACCATTATTTCGATGTAAAGGAAGATCTCTATAACGCTATCGTCACTCTATATGAAACAAAATATGCAAGCAAACTACTCAATTATGATGAGATTGAAAAAATGCCTGCTTACGATGCTTTAAAAGCAATCATCGAGTTCTATCACAACATTTTGTCTGAAAGTGAATTACTTGTCTGTTACTCCAGATTAAATTTAAATCGTTTCTATCAAACAAGAACCGCCACAAAAGCATTAAGTGGAACGGATTTGTTTACTCTTCTTCCAAAGCTTATTGCCAAAGGTCAGGAAGAAGGCAGTGTGCGTAAAGGAAATCCAAACGACATCGCTAAAATCATGATGAGCGTTTTCCTTACTGAAACAGAATTGAAATTGGTCATGAAAGATGATTTCCACCCAATGGATCCATCTGTTCTGATTTCTCAATTACACGCTTAATCATTAAGAAAAGAAAGGGCTGTTAAGAAATGAAAAATCTTAACAGCCTTTTTATTTTAAAAATTGAAAAATCCCCTACTTTTTACGGTTCTTTTCTTGAATACGATTAAATGCCTTAATGTTTTTATAAATTCCTTTGAGGTTAGGATACATCTCTTCATAAGCGTTCTCATAAAGATAGTCATAAAGCTTATGTGTCTTAGCGTCTGGTTCAAAGGTCTTTGTTACGTGAACCATATTTTCGATTGCTTCTTTAGGGGAAGAGAATTCCTTCAAAGCAAGGAAGCAAGAAATAGCTGCGCCCAAGGAAGAAGTTTCAAATGTTTGCACACGGGTCACGCTTTTTCCCATGATGTCAGCCGTGATTTGGCAAATCTCATCGGATTGGCTGCCACCACCACTGATACGGATGCCTTTTATAGAGTGATGAATTTTCTTCTCAAAATGTTCTAATCCCTCTCTTAATGCATACGCTATCCCCTCAATTATGGCGCGATAGAAATGTTCCTGGGTAATCGCATCGGAAAATCCGATGATAGCACCTTTCGCTAAAGGCCTCGCTAAACCTGGTCCCCAATATGGTTGAAGAACAAGACCATCACTTCCTGGGGGTACGTCCTTCAGCTTTTTATTGAAATCATCTGCGGAAACATCAGAAATAATAATGTCGTCTACTTGTTTGCCACCGAATTCTTTTAAGAACCAGTTGATCATCCAATACCCACGATAGATTTGCACATCCATGTTGTAATAATTAGGGATGCAAGATGGATAGCCGGGTAAAAAAGTTTCTGATTCGGTATAACGTTTTCTTGTCGTTTCGACGGTTGAGGCTGTGCCATAGGAAATAGCGGCCATTGTATCCTCTAGAACACCAAGTCCTAGCGTTTCGCAAGATTTATCAGAACCACAAGCATACAAAGTCAAGCCCACAGGAAGGCCTGTTTCTTCATGCGCCTTCTCCGTTATTTTTCCTATTGGAGAACCTTCTGGAACAATTTCAGCCAACATTCTTTTTTCAATGGAGAAAATTTGTCCTTTAAGATGCTTCATCGGGTTTTTATACCATTGTCTTTTCTTAAAATCGATTGGGTAATGACCTGCGAAGTCTGAAGCGGAATCCTTTAATTCACCCGTAAGGCGATAGATAAAATAGGTCGATATGTTGATATATTTGTCTACTTTAGCCCAATTCTCTGGTTCATTTTCAATAAGCCAGTTTGAAACGGATCTTTTGCGATTAAAGGTGACTGTGTCAGTCATCCCAACCAAACGAAATGTCGCACGAGAAAAGAATGGCAAAGGTTCTTTGCATTCTGCATTTCTCTGATCAAGCCAAAGAACCATTGGACGAATGACTTTTCTATTTTTATCTAATAACACCGCCGAATCACGGAAAGCGGTTAGGGTCGCACCCGCTACAGTTTTTAGTAATTCCGAATGATTTTGAGCCAAACGTTTGGAGCAATGACAAAGAGCCTCAAAATAGACGTTTGGTTCTTGTTCTGCATAGTTTGGTTTGCTTGAAAAATAAGGTGGATTGTATTTTTCTTTCTCCATCGCCAATTCTTTTCCAGTCTTGTCAAAAACGGCAACACGAACACTTTGCGTACCGAAGTCTATTGTCAGAACGTTTTTATCCATATTGATTCCTTAACGATTTCATAATTTTATCACATTAAAAAATCTAACACGTGTTAAAATACGAACGTAGTTATTCGAGGTTTCTTTATGATTATATCCCGTGCACCATTCCGAGTTAGCTTTTGTGGAGGGGGAAGCGATATTCCTTCCTTCTATAGCAAGTATGGAGGATGTGTTCTAAGCACTTCCATACGTAAATACGTTTATCTTTCGATGAACAAGGCTTTTAACAAAGACACGATTACTTTGAAATATTCCCAAACCGAAGAAGTGACGGATCCAAAAAACATCCAACATAAGATTTTTAAACAAGTCTTAACTGATTTTGGAACCAAAGGTATTGAGATTTCCTCTATCGCGGATGTCCCAGCGGGCACAGGACTAGGCTCTTCTAGCACCTTTACGGTCGCTCTTCTTCGTTTGTTATATACCTGGAATGGCCAACACGCCTCGGCATATAAAATCGCTAAAGAAGCTTGCGAAGTCGAAATTGAGAAATTAGGAAATCCTATTGGCAAACAAGATCAATTTGCCGCTTCATTTGGTGGACTTCGTTACTATGAATTTGAACCAGACGGCTTCGTTAAAGTAGAACCCGTTATCATGAAAAGCGATGCGAGAGAAAAACTAGAAAGAAACCTTTTGATGTTCTATACAGGCGATGTTCGCTCTGCGAATAACATCCTTGCTAAGGAAACCCATAATCTTGCAAACGACCAAGAGAAAATAAACACCACTTTAAAGCTTTGCGAGATGACAAGATTCCTTAGAGAGAAATTAGAGAATGGCGACGTTGATGCTTTAGGACCAGTCTTAAAAGAAAGCTGGGAAATGAAAAAATCCTTAGCCCAAGGAATTTCTAACCCTCTTATTGATGAGGCTTATGAACAAGCACTCAAAGCAGGAGCAACTGGTGGCAAACTTCTTGGCGCAGGAGGAGGAGGCTTTCTCCTTTTCTATTGTGAGAATGAAACGGCAAAGGAAAGAGTACGTAACGCCCTTTCTTTGACAGAAATGCCTTTTGAGTTTGATCGAGCTGGATGCTCTATCATCTTCATGGAGTAAATATGTTAGCGATTATTCAAGCGGGTGGAGCAGGAACACGTCTAAAATCCATTACCGGGGATCTTCCAAAACCAATGGTTCCCCTGGATGGAAAACCCATTTTAGAATGGCAAATAAACTCACTTAAACGTAGAGGGGTCCGCTCTTTTATCATTGTCATAGGAAAAAATGGAGAAACCATATCCCGATATTTTGGAGACGGAAAAGCCTTTGATGTGAAAATAGAATACATCGAAGAGAAAGAACCTTTAGGAACTGCAGGCGTCTTAGCTTTATTACATGATAAGATCGATGATGATTTTATTTTTTGTTTTGGGGATTTAATGCTGGATATCGATTGGCAAAGATTCCTAGCCTTCCACAAGGAAAAGGGAGCAGCCATTACTGCTTTCGCCCATCCAAATTCGCACCCTTATGATTCCGACATCTTAAAGACGAATAAAGGAGGCCAAATTCTCGCTATCGATTCAAAAAACAACGTTCGAGATTATTATTATGAAAACCTCACCAATGCCGGTGTCTATATTTGTTCAAAAGACGTCGCCTCTTTCGTAAAGGAACCTACAAAAATCGATTTTGAAAAAGTGGTTTTATCCCATTTCGTAGAAAAAAGAAAGGCCTACGCTTATCGTTCAAGCGAATACGTCAAAGATTGTGGCACTCCAGAACGTTACTTTGATGTGGAAAACGATTTAAAAAATGGAATTATCGCCAAGAAATCCCTTCTAAATCCACAAAAATGCATTTTCTTGGATAGAGATGGAACCATTAATGTTTTCGCAGATTTTGTTCGTCATCCAGACGCTTTAAAATTAACTCCTACAGCCTCGGAAGCAATCCGCCTCATCAACCATTCTGATTACCTTGCAATCTGCATTACAAACCAACCTGTTTTAGCAAGAGGGGAAGTCTCTTTTGAAGAGCTCGATAACATCCATTTCAAAATGGAAGATTTGCTTGGTGAAGATGGCGCTTATCTCAATGATTTGTATTTCTGTCCCCATCACTCAGATAAAGGCTTTCCTGGTGAAGTAAAGGAATTAAAAATTGATTGCGATTGCCGTAAGCCAAAAATCGGTCTGTTATTAAAAGCCAAAGAGAAATATAACATCGACTTATCTAAGAGCTGGTTTATTGGCGATACCAAACAGGATATTCAAACGGCAATCAATGCGGGTTGTCGAAGCGTTCTTTTAACAACCGGCGATCCAAACCCAAATCGAAAATATGAGGATGCTATCCCAACCTACGTTTGTGAAACTCTTCTTGAAGCCGTTCAATACATCCTTAAAATAGAAAAGACGGAGGAATGAACTATGGATTTCTTAAAAGAAATTGATGCCTATTATGAGAAAGAAAGAGAAGTAATCGCTTCCTTAGATAAAGAAGAAATTAATAAAGCTTTGAATTGTCTTTTAAAGCATTATGAAAACGGCGATACCGTGTATGTCTTGGGTAATGGAGGTTCTTCTGCTACAGCTAATCACATGGTTTGTGATTATAACAAAGGAATATCCATGGATCTAAAGAAGCCTTTCAATGTCGTTTCTCTTTCGGACAATGTTCCAATCCTTATGGCCATTGGAAATGATGTAGGATTCGAAGATGTCTTCTATCTCCAGTTGAAAAACAAACTAAAACCAACCGACTGCATTATTGCTATTTCTGGCTCAGGTAATTCCCATAACATCATTAAAGCCGTTCAATACGCTAAAGAAATCGGATCGGATATCATCGGACTAACGGGATATGCTGGAGGGAAGTTAAAAGATTACGCCAACATCCATGTCCACGCACCTGTAGATGATATGCAAATAACGGAAGACATCCATATGTCTTTCGTTCATGTTTCAATGCAAATCTTGTGGCGTTACCTTATGGCAAAAGAAGGCAAGGACACTATCTACAAAATTAACCAATAACACATACATGTCTAAGGCGTTTCCGCTCGGAAACGTCTTTTTTAATACTGATATCTCTTCCTTTCGTGAAGGAAGAAAAAGAGAGTAAGGCTGACCGCACCGATTTCGGCAATAGGGCCTGCTGCCCAGATACCATCACTATTTAGTAAAAGAGGCAAGAGCCATACAGTAACAAGTTCAAATCCGAAAGATCTTACCATGGAGATAAGAGCGGAAATCAAACCATTATTTAATGCAGTAAAGAAAGAAGAACCAAAGATGGAGAAGCCTGCTGTTAAGTAGGTGAAAGAGAAAACAAAGAGAGCTTTGGAGGATAACGCTTGAAGAGCTTCGTCTCCATTTGAAAAGATAGAGCCAAAGATTGGTCCAAACACCTCACCTAAAGTAAACATAATCACACCTGTAATGCCTACGATAATCATGGATTTCTTAAAGACATTGTGAAGTTCTTGATGATTTTTAGCACCATAGTTATAGCCAACAACCGGCGCCATGCCTACAGAATAGCCAATAAAAATCGCCATAAACAAATAGTTGATATACATGCAAACCCCATAAGCGGATACTCCAGCTGGGCCGATGTAACGAAGAAGTTGCATATTGTAGCAAGTAGAAACAACCGAAGAAGCAATGTTGGAAGCGAATTCCGATGAACCATTTCCAAACACCTTCAGAAGAGGTTTTATTTCAAACTTGCATCTACCTAGATGAATAGGAAGTTTTTTATTCAAGGCAAAATAAAGAATAGGCAGAACTCCACCAACGATTTGCCCACATATTGAAGCAATAGCGGCTCCCTCTACCTTCCAGTTGAATATCCCGACAAAGAGCCAGTCTAAAATGATGTTTGTAATCCCCGCTCCGGCAATAAATAGGAACCCCGTGAATGGTTTTTCCGCGCCAGCGAAAAAAGATTGGAACACATTTTGCAGCATGAAAAACATGACTCCTAACATCATGATTCTTCCATAACGAATAGCCGAATCAATCATTGTTTCAGTATTCATCGAGCTTAAAGAAGCCATCATTTTTACAAACGGTTCGACTGTAAAGTAGCCAAAAAGAATAAAGATGCAGCCAATAAAAATGGTTGTATACACAACAAGCGAGAAATAGCGGGATGCCACTTCTTCTTTCTTTTCGCCAAAAGTCTTACTAACAAGAGCGGTTCCACCAGTGCCTAACATGAAACCAACCCCTCCAAGAATCATGATGTATGGAAAGATAAGGTTCACCCCACTAAAAGCACCTTCCCCTGCATAGTTCGATAAGAAGATGCCATCCACTACCGAATAAAACGATGAAAAGATCATCATTAGCACCGGACCAATCACAATATGGAATATCTTCCCATAGGTAAAATGGTCAGATAAAGAAACATGTTTCATGTCTTCCCTCCTCATCAAAAAAAGATTCCTAGGCGGACCTAGCGTCTTATCTAACAATTACGGTTCCGACCGTATGTCCTCCGACGACTATTTCTATTGTACTATAGCCATCTTTTTAAACAAGGCTTGCAAAAACGCCCAAAACCTGTATGTCTTTGCCACTAAAAAAGCGAATCCCCCTCTTTGGAAATCCGCCTAGAAAATATGAATTTATTGAATTATCTACTGCAAAACTCAATTATTTTTTGTTTTTAAGAAGATTTTCAATTTCTTGATAATCACAATGTTGGAAGGTAATTGCATCCGCATATGGCGCAACCTTCTTTGCTAAGTCGGTAGTTTCAATCGTCCAAACATTTACATAATGTTTCTTATAATATTTTTGGACGGTTTTTCTTTCTAATAAGTCCCAGCCAATGTCAACGGATTCAAAAAGATATCTAAGACGCCAAACCCAGAAATCTCCACTGCCAACAAGAAGGCCTCTAGCAAAACCTTTTGCACGAATCAATGCTCTTGGATCAAAGGAAATAATCACAATAGACTTCTTGTTTTTAATTTGCTTAAGGCATTCGTTTGCCGCTTTAGCAAGTTCCTTATGGTTCTTGTTGTAGGTTTTTAATTCAACAACAATAAGGCAACGTTCTTGGTTTAAGTCCAAGACTTCTTGGAAGGATGGAACCACTTCACCATCAAGTAAACGATAATTGTTTCTAATCTCATCAAACGTGAGGTTTTCGATAATTCCTTCTTTGCCGGTTGTTCTTTTTAATTCGGAATCGTGGCAAACGACTAATTTCTTGTCTTTCGTAAGGTGGATGTCTAATTCAAAAGCAAGGTTATGATTTATTGCATTTTCAAACGCTTTTAAGCCATTCTCGGTGAATTCGTCATTGTGTAAACCTCTATGAGCAATCGCTCCAAAGTATTGCTCCCCGAATAACTCGTAATGTTTCTTTTTCATGGAAGAAGCTCCTTTTTACCACAAAATGATACTACCAATTAGAAATTGATGTCTATTCTTCTTCAAAGAAGAAGCGTTAAGTGATATATTTTCCTATGTCAAGGACTTAGGTAACTAAGCCTTAAAGATTGTCATAGGAGGACAACATGGCACAAAAGAAATACGTTTACTCCTTCAAAGAAGCTCACCAAGCTAAACTTGGTAAGCCAATTCTTGGAGGAAAAGGTTTCGGTCTTGCTGAGATGACTGCCGCGGGAATTAACATTCCTCAAGGCTTTACTGTCACAACCGAAGCTTGCACTCTCTACTATGAGTCCGGAAAGAAAATTCCTGACTACGTGTGGGATGATGTCGTGGCGCACATCCACGATATCGAAAAAAGCTCTGGCAAATCGTTTGGCGGAGGAAAGGATGTTATGCCTTTACTCGTCTCCGTCCGTTCTGGCGCTCGTGAATCCATGCCAGGTATGATGGATACCATCCTCAACCTTGGTTTGAATGATGAAGTCGTTGTCGAACTTGCTAAACAAGCAAACAATGAACGTTTTGCCTGGGACAGCTATCGTCGTTTCATCTTGATGTACACCAACATTGCAAAGGGACATCCAAGAACCGAAATGGACAAGATGCTCGACAAGCTCAAGGAAGAGAATGGTTACAAACTCGATACTGAAGTTACAACCGAACAACTCAAAGCTCTCGTCGCCAAATACAAAGAGTATTACAAAGGCGTCTTTGGTGAAGAATTCCCAACCGATCCATATGAGCAATTAAAAGAAGCTATCGCAGCCGTCTTCCGCAGCTGGGATAACCCACGTGCTAACGTTTATCGTCAAATGCACGGTATCCCATATGAATGGGGAACTGCCGTTAACGTCCAAACAATGGTCTTCGGCAACATGGGCAACGATTCCGGAACTGGTGTCGCTTTCTCCCGTAACCCATCCACTGGTGAAAAGAAAGTCTACGCTGAGTTCTTACTCAACGCTCAAGGCGAAGACGTCGTCGCTGGCGTTCGTACCCCTGAAAAGATTGAATGGCTTGAAAAGAACATGCCAGAAGTCTATAAGCAATTTGAAGAAACCATCACCAAGATGGAGGCTTACTTCAAAGATATGCAAGATATGGAGTATACCGTTGAAAAAGGCACCCTCTACTTCTTACAAACCCGTAATGGTAAGAGAACAGCTGCCGCTGCTTTAAAGATTGCTTGTGATTTAGTCGATGAAGGATTAATCGATGAAAAGACAGCCGTTTTACGTGTTGATCCAATGCAACTTAACGACCTCCTTCACCCAACCTTCAATTCAGCTGATTTGAAGAAACACACTCCTATTTTCCATGGTCTCCCAGCTTCTCCAGGTGCTGGAACCGGTCACCTTGTTTTCACCGCTGATGAAGCAAAGGCCGAAAAAGAAGCAGGACGTCCAGTCGTTATGGTCCGTGCCGAAACTTCCCCAGAAGATATCATCGGTATGGTTAACGCCGAAGCTATCGTCACTGCCCGTGGTGGTATGACCTCCCACGCCGCTGTCGTTGCCCGTTCTATGGGTAAATGCTGCGTTGCTGGCTGCTCTGATATCATCGTAAACGAAGAAGAAAAGACCTTAACTGTCCATGGCAAGACCTACACCGAGAAGGATATCTTCTCTGTTAACGGCACTACCGGTGAAGTTTTCGAAGGCGCTATCGAAATGCAACCAGCCGACCTTGGTGGAAACTTTGGTCGTATGATGGCATGGGCCGATAAATATAGAAGATTAAAGGTCCGTGTTAATGCCAATACTCCTGAAGATGCAGCCAATGGCCGTAAATTCGGTGCTGAAGGTATTGGTCTTTGCCGTACTGAACGTATGTTCTTTGCTCCAGAAAGAATTCTCAATATGAGAGCTATGATTCTTTCCGATACCACTGAACAACGTGAAACCGCACTTGAAAAGATCAGACCATTCTTAATGGGTGATTTCTATCAAATGTATATGGCCAATCCAGATTCGAATGTTAACATTCGTTTACTCGATCCGCCACTCCACGAATTCTTACCTGAAATCCATGATGAAGAGAACATCAAGGCCTTAGCCACTGCTCTTAACGTCAGCGAACAAAAGGTCAAAGACAGAATCAACCAACTTCACCAAGCCAACCCAATGATGGGCTTCCGTGGTGTCAGACTTTGCGTTGCCTATCCAGAAATCTATGCTATGCTCGCCAAAGCCATCATCCAAGCTGCTGTTAAAGCAAGCAAGGAGCTTGGCCACGATGTCGAACCAGAAATCATGATTCCTCTCTGCGGTGAACTCAAAGAATATAACTGGGCAAAGAAAGTTGTCGTTGAAGCCGTCGAAAAAGAAATGGCTGCTGAAGGAAAGACCCTCAAGTATCAAGTTGGTACGATGATCGAAATTCCTAGAGGCGCCCTCCGTGCCGGTGACTTAGCCAAAGAAGCAGCATTCTTCTCCTTTGGTACAAACGACTTAACCCAATTAACCATGGGCTTCAGCCGTGACGATTCCGGACAATTCTTACCATATTACTATGATCGTAAGATTTACGAATTCGACCCATTCCAAACCATCGATGTGGAAGGTGTTGGCGAACTCGTTAAGATTGCTGTTGAACGTGGCCGTGCCACCAATCCAAATCTCTTAATTGGTGTCTGCGGTGAAACAGGCGGCGACCCAAGATCCATCGAATTCTATGATGCAGCTGGGCTTGACTACGTCTCTTGCTCTCCATTCCGTATTCCTCTTGCTAGATTAGCTGCTGCACAAGCCGCTCTCAAGCACGCGAAATAAGGCTAATAACAACACAAAATAGACGTTTCCGAAAGGAGACGTCTTTTTGTTTTTAAGGGGCTTTTACAGGGGATTTTTAATATTTTTAATGGATTAATCTTTATTTAAAGATTTCAAAATAAAGGGGTGTCCCCTTATTAAAACTGCATAAGAACAATAAGTCTTTATAAACAATTGTTCTTACCAAAAAGCTATCATTCTTTTTTAAATTGCGTCTGTCCCAGTTAATGAATATTCATAAAGGAATACCCAGTTTTATTATGCTGGTTTATCTATGGTTGCAACTAAGTGTTAACTAAACATGCAACTAAGTGTTAACTAAAAATATATCGATAAAATCTATGTTTTATGTATTTTTGATAGAAAATATGCAACTAGATGCAACTAAAATCTATTCATAAAGCAATTCAGAATAGAGTCTTTCATCTATATCCGTAAACACATCAAAGACAACAGCTGGAGCATCAGAATGTACTAAAAGGTATTCTTTCACGGTCTCGGTAGCAATCTTAGCGGCAACATTCTTAGGGAAGCCCTGCTCCCCTGTTGAAATACAAGGAAAGACTAATGTTCTTAAATGGAGCTTTCGAGCAAGTTCGAGGCAATGAAGATAACAGGTCTTCAAAACGTTTTGATCAGAGAAAGTAACTCTGCCCCTCGTAGACGGCCCTAGGACGTGCAAAACATACTTCGATGGAAGATTGTATCCTTTGGTATAGAAAACGTCTCCTAGACCCATTTTAAAGCCTCTTTTGCTCATCTCTTCATAACAAGCATTACGGAGCTCGACACCAGCAAAGGAATGGATGCAATTATCAAGGCAATTATGATGAGGGACAAAACAACCTAGCATATCGGTATTGCCCGCGTTCACAATCGCGTCCGCTTTTAACCTCACAATATCTCCCCGCCAAAGGGCTATCTTTTCATAGTCAGTTAAAGATAATGAAAAACAGTCAACCAAACCCATATTTTTAAGGAGAGTTTGAAGATAAACCTCCTCCACTTTTTGAAACTCCTCTGTAATTGGTTTCGGCTTTCTTAAATTCAACAAAGATCGTATCAAAGAAACTTGTCCATCCAAGGTGTTATTAAACTTCAAAGAATAGTTTTTATATTCTGGCATTTCATCTAAAAGATATTTCTTAAGATAAATGACCGTTTCATTGAATTCCATAATATATTGACTATTTATAATTTACCGATTGCCTTACGAATAGACTCTGAATCATCAAAGTCCAAAGAGTCTAATTCATCATCAAACTCATCCTCAGATATAGGTTGAGTTTTCTTTTTGGGATCATTTTTAACAAGTTTTAAATCAAAAGGAATGCCCTTCGTTCTCACGATCATTTTCAAATAAAGGTTAATAGCAGCAGACATAGTGAGACCAAGCTCATCAACAACCTTTTCAGCACTATCCTTTAATGACTTATCAACCCTTAAATTTAACGTAGTCTTCGGCATATTTTTTAATTCCTTAAGATAAATCTTGTAACGCTATTGTAACGCTTTTTGCGTTACGTGCAAGTTTTAATCAAAAAAGTGAATTTATAGCACTCTTAAAATTAGAGTGCTAATATCGATAAAATCTAATAAAATAAGTATTTTTCACTATTTTTGTTACCTAGTTATTAGGTTAATAAACTACTAAACAATGTCAAAACGCTTCTTCATTAGAAATGTTCGTTCTTAAAAATCGTTTTCAAGTTCTTTTCACGACAATGTGTTTTCCCTCCCTCTTAGAAAGAGAAAAATGCAGGATATTTTTTCATTTCCCCCATCGCCAGATCTATTCGCAATCGTCCCTTTGGCTTTATCTTAAGTGATTGACGATTTTATTAGTGCTTTTCTTTACATTTTGCCTTTAATTTTTAAACAGGAAAGAGCGTTTTACAATGACGCTCCTTCTTTTCCCTAAGCTGACTCAAACTCTATTTCAGATTTTTAATGCTGGAAATTTTAAGGCTGACTGTATTTTGATGACTTGTTTATTGCTAAGTAGACGACGCTTCCTAGGATCAACCTCTAGAAAGAATTTCATTAATAAAATCCGCTTTGAAATTAATTTGGGATTTGATCTCTCTTGCCCATTTTCTTGCTTGCATCTAGAGCTCGTTCTTTTCTTTTTTTGTTGAAATTCCTTAGCAATAAGTCTTCCTTTTCCTACGGGGATATCGTTCTATTTGAGACGTCTTTTTTCTTTGTCAATTTATTTTCTGATATCGTTTGGCATAGCTACTTTGTTAATTTAAAATCATCCATTTTTAGGCTTTCTAAACCCCCTCATTTAATTCCTTCTTTTGATGAATCACACGGTTTCAATGAGGGTTTGATGCCCTCCTTGGGCCGAATAAAAAGAGTCGTTGTTAACACCTTTCTCTTAAAAAACGCCAAATGATGCATTGTGTTTTGGCAGAAGCTTAAAAATTCTTTTTCAATTCTTAAATTTTGTCCATTTCTTCTTAAGAAGAATGCTTATTGAAATAAGAAAGTTCGGAAAGTAAAATAATTTCGTTAAAAGCAAAATTAGAGAAATCTGATGACGCAAAGCTAAAGGGTCCTTTCAATGGACAGCCAGTTGCCGAACAATGGCACCATGAACGCCCTTTTTAACAAGAAAACAATTAAGAAAATTATAGCTGCAACCCTTGTAGGTGTTATTTTAGCCGCGGGCATTTCTACAACGGCTTTTTCTTTTTCATGGTTCTCTAATCGTAATAACGTTACAAGAAACATTGAGGGCAAAACCGCAGGTGCTTACTTCGCAAGAGGGAGGGGCACACAAGATGACCCTTTTGTTATTAATAGACCAATTCACCTCTATAACCTTGCTTGGTTACAAGATGTTGGCTATTTTGACAGCAAAAAGACATATTTCATCATCGAAAAAGATCTCGATATGACTGGTTGGACATTGCCACCAATTGGAAACGAAGCCCATCCGTTTATTGGAGAATTAGATGGTTTTGATACCGTACACGGAACTAATAAAAGCGCCGTTAAAATATCCAATTTAACCATAAGCAACAAATTTAGTGACTTCCAACGTCATCCATCTTCCATCACATCCATCTCTGGATGCAACGCAATGGGATTTTTTGGTACGTTTGGGGAGGAAAAGAAGGATTATGCAAAGGATGCTCCTGTAGCAAAGAATTTCTATCTTGATAACGTAACCGTAAAAAGCAAAGAACAAAAAAACCTAATTGGAAGCCTTGCTGGATATGTAAATGGCAAAATAAGTGGTATTGGCATTTCGAATTCAACAATCAGACTTCCTTCGAACAATCATTCGTTTAAAGATTACACAAGTAACCTTTCAGACTATACAAGCATTGGTTATTGTGAAGATAAATACAAAAATACTGCTTACGAAAAGGAAGTAGCTCTTCAATCTTCCGATCTGGATACTTCACAAGGAACTGAAGGAGATGGTGGTGCAGAGGCAGGCAATGGTGGTTCCATTGATATGAACACCATGTATAACAATCTTCTTTCCATTTGGAATGGTAATGAGATGCCCCGCACGCAAGTTCCTACAAAAAGAATCGTCACTTATAACCTTGACGGAACAATAAATGAAGCGGAAACCATGGTAACCGAACGGAAAGAAGACGGGAACCGCACTGATACCCAAGGAAATACCTATTATTACACTTATTACGATCAAAAGAATGCCGGTGAAATCTCTTCTTCCTATACTTTTGCCTACGATCCTTCGGATAATGGTCGGAATTTTATGACTTTATATGGTCGCAAAGAAATCACTTCGACCCTTACATGTGAAGTAACAACAGTCGTACCAAAAGCTCTTCCCTATAGATTCATTGCTGATTCAACCGGAAATAATTATCTTTCCATGGATGAAAACGGAAATATCGTTAATCAAACATCTAAAGCACTTGCTTCATCGTGGTTCATTAACGATAAAAATCAAATTTTCACCAGAGATGATAACAATACCCAGCATTTTTTAAGAAACGCTTCAGGAACCCTCGAGATAACCATCTCATCTGGAGAAGCCACATCCTGGACATATGATCAAAACAATAATCAAATATCTAATGAAGGTCTCTTCATCAATTATTCCGGAAATCGTGGTTGGAACCTATCCGTCTCTGCTTATTACAAAATTACAGATATGGATTCGACATATTGGATTTGTAATAACGGAACGACTTTGACTATGCCAAATAGTTCTAACTCTGAGTCAAACGCGACCCTTTGGTATTTAGATGGGGAGAATTACGCAACAAACGTCAATGGAACAAAATATTACTTAGGTATTTCCAGCAATAATAGCAACGTTATTTTAACAACAAATCAAAGTGACGCTTTCAAATTCAACAACGGGTATTTTTCAATTGAAAGAATCAAAAAATACTTATTCTGGGAAACTACTGTCACCTATTACATGACCACAGAAACAAGTAACTATAGTGGCAACTCTCTCGCTGTGAGTGAAGATCAAAATTGGCGATACCAAATAAAAATATATCAAACAGCAGAAGTTTCTTTGTCTATTAGCGAAAATGATAGTAAAAGTGAAATTTTTAATGAAACCACAAAAACTGCAGAAACTCCAACCTATTGGACGAAGCCAACCTACTATCCAATCAGTGGCACAAACGGCATTCCAGATGAAAAGAACACTGGCTACGTTGTTTCAGGCGCTTATAGCGTGACTGATGACGACCCTTGGGGAGATATCCGTGTTTCTATTTTTTCAAAAAGTAGTAGAAAAGGGCTTTCTAACTCCGGTGTTTATGATAGCAACAACACTTTACAAACGGTTTATACAATCGATGATAAAGGGCAACACACCGTTTCTAGTAATGACTTTGATCACTATACTGATTCCAAATCCAAATTCGAAACCGTTTTAGCCAAAGATAATGACTATATTTCAGGTTTGCATTTCATGGATGCAAACATCTCAAAAGATCATTTAATAGAAGCGGAATATGTTCGTATCAAAAACCAGGAATATCACAAAGAAGACAAATATGAATTGTCAGAAGATTCTATCGATTTCCAGCTTCAAAGAAAAGGATATGTCAACTTCTTTGCTGGCACTTATTACACTCAAAATACAGCATTTTTTTCTTTGCATGAAATCGAACGAAATGGTTCTAAGATATCCAACATTCGTGAAATATCAGAAATATACGAAAATCCAACGGCAAAACAAGCTCAATCTTATGTTTATAAATACCAAGATGGAACCTATTCCGTTCCTTTTTTGCATGGTTCAAGACAAGGCATTAAATACGATTTAAATGCAAATCCTCTGACAAATACAACACCTACTAAAACAAAGTCAGAAGGTTATACAAAAACCGTCTTTAAAACGAATTGGATCGGAAAGGCAGATTTTTCTCTAAAGAATTATTGTGCTTATTATTTTGAAATTCCAACAAACGAAGGGGAATACGCTCTAGGTTCTGTCTCAGGCGCAGCCGGTGCCTATCTTTGTTATCTCGATATTGGTGCAAACGCTCAAAGAACAGATATCACGGAATTCCATGAGATCAAAACCATCAGCGTATATGCTTACGCCTATCCAAAAGGGGTTTCTTTCTCTTTCATTGAAGGAGTGGATGCGGCTTTGCCAATTGTTGATGAGAGGAAGAGTGCTTCATTCTCTTTAAAAGAATCTTTTAATGGGGATATAAGTGTTAGCAAATCCAATGATTCAACCATCCAGTATGAAACTACGAGTAATAGCCAAAACGTTGTCACCGAATATATGTTCCATGGCTATACCGTAAAAGGAAATGGTGTGAATATTACAAAAGCGACAGGCCTTCTTTCAAGCAAGATAGTGGAAGATACCATCACAAAGATCACATATTCTCTTTTCAACGAAACTTCCTCAACAACGATATATAAGAAAACAACAGTGACAGAGAATGGTTCTACAAAGACAACAAATAGCACCTTGATAGATGGAAAAGAAAGCTCTGTGGATTGGCCTGTAGATTTGCCATGGGATGCCTTACCAGTGAAAGATGTGGCGACCATGTATGTATATTACGTAAATGGAAAGGCTGTAAATCTTACCATCGAAACCACCTTTGCGAAAAACTATAGTGAAACCGAAGGAACGCATTATTACAAACTCACAGGATATAAGGTATCCATCACAAATGACGTTGATGTAGAAGTGGTTTTGACCCAATTAAAAGACAACACTCTTACCATTAAGTTGAAAACGGGGACTGGTGAAACAGAAGACGATTACACAACATTAGAAGTGAATGTAGTGACTACATTAACCAAAAACTCTTAAGCACTTGTTCTAAGCGATAAAAATCAAATTATTACTGCTAAAACCCCCTTCGATTTATCCTTGAAAACAAAAACCCTGAAAGAAAACAATAATTCACTGTTATTTTAAACGAAGAAAAAAATCATCAAAATACGCACGCATGTACGCGCTTACGTGTTGAAGGTTCGGGGAAAAATAAGTATTATACTTAAGCGTAAATAGCAAACCCGAAGCAATTCGGCGACGCAAAACTATAGGATCCATCTTGGATAGCCAGTTGCCCCACAAAGAAAGGACAACGGCATGATTGACTATCGTTCAAATAGGTTGAAACGTATTAAAATTCAATCCTTTTTGACGTGCTTTCTTGCCCTTAGCACACTTGCAGCCGCTGGAACAGCAACCTTTGCTTGGTTTTCAACAAACAAACGTGCTACAGCCAAATACATGAACATTGTCGCGCAAGACTCCGCTATTGTCCAAACCGCTAACTATTACCGCATTAAAGAAGTGAATGGAAATACCTATAAGTTTTCAACAACAGCCGGCACGAATGTATACGACCTCTTGCCTTATGAACGTGAATTAGGCAATGGGGCGTATCAAATCCTTATTGAAGTCAAGTTCAAGAAAACGGACGTGCCTTTTACAGTAAACGCTTTTACAGCCAAAGACGTTCTTGGTGGTAAAAATAGTTGGGAAAACATCGATTGGTCAGTTTCACCATTCCCGCTTTCTTCCATCATTCAGTTTACTTATTTTGGAGCTAATGCAGACACCAGCGCAAGAGAATATATTTCCGTTACGAAAAACAATACGAAGGACACTGGTTTTATAACCATGGATGGGGATACTCCATCCTTTCAGGGAAATCTCAAATTAGGCGAAGAAGTCAATGGACAAAATCCTATCTACATCATGCTTGATTACAATGAGAAGGCGATAACATCCATTTACTCATATAACATTGGTAACCCCCAATTTGATGGGGACTATAGCGCAAATAATTCTTCATCAAGTGGTGGAGTTAGTTTTAAAAGCGATTTTAGTATTGCTATTTATCCTAAGAATTAGAGACGCATATGAAAAAGAAATACTCGTTAAAAATATTTATATACGCCGTCTTAGGAGGAACGATCCTTGCTTCTGGATGCGCTATTTCCGCTTTCTCCTTTGCCTGGTTTTCAAATAATAACAACGTCTCTAGAGGATTTGATGGTTCAACAACAGGCGCCTATTTCGCTAGGGGAAATGGGTCAGAAGGAAACCCATATGTCATTAATAAACCAATCCATCTATACAACCTTGCCTGGCTACAATACGTTGGCTTCTTTAAGGACAAAGAGCCTTATTTCATTATCGAAAGAGATTTAGACATGTCCGGATGGACATTGCCTCCAATAGGTACAACAGAGAATCCTTTCCTTGGCCATCTTGATGGAAACGATACCACACACTCTATTGGGCAAACAACCACAGCAAAGATATCAAACCTCGCCATTAGCAATAACTTTGAGAAATATAATGGTAGGCATCCATCATCTCAAACATTATCCACATTTGTATCCCCTGAAATAACAGGTCTATTTGGTGTTGTCGGAGATAAAGCATCAACCATCGAACCATCCGTTAAAAACCTTTATTTAGATAAAATCTCAATCGATTCCGCCACGGATAACGCCTTATCCGGTGTTGTTGCAGGATACGTCAATGGAGCGCTTAGCAACATCCTTATCAACGATTCTTCCTTAAACTTAAAAGATGGTACAAATAAACTCACTGGATACGATAGTATCTCCAGCTACACATCCGTAGGTTATTGTGAACCTAATTATCGAACGACCTACGTCAAAAACAACACGACCATGTATGAGCCTCAATACGTAGGCAATGCAAGTTTCAATCCAACAAGCGGCAGTGGAGGAGAAGACCAAGGCTGGGGTGGAAGTATTGATATATCTAGTTTAAGTAAAAGAATTACATATATTGCCAATAATTCAACTGAAACAATAGATCCTGGCGGTTACACAAACACAAGAAGATATGTCTCAGGCCTTTTTAATTCCGTAATATTCACTACGTTCAACCCTAAAAAACCTGGTTTTTCTTGGGACGTCGAAGAACCACAAAGTGCGTCTTTTGAAGACGGGACTGTGTTGCCACTAAACATCGATCTTAAAAAAGCAACAATAAAAAATTTTGATTCATCGGAGCAACTAGGTTCCTTTTATGGCAAAGGTGAAGCTGAACCGGTTTTGCCTGGAAACACTGGGTACATTGTTGGAACGAAAATGGCATCAAGCGCCATACCTCGTTTGAGACACCAAAGAACGGATGAAACTGGGTCTACTTCGGGAATCCAACATTCTATTTTTCAACAAGAAACCAATGTAAAGATTTCCGACCGAAAACTATTTGATAATCCAGGCAATTTTTCTTTGTTTTATTGTGATTCGGTTTCATCTGAAACAAAAACATACCGAATCGTTGATGAGGAGAATTCTAAAACCGCTTTTACATATAGCAACGATCAAACCAATAGAAAAACAGCAAGCGAACTAAACCTTTCAAGCAGATACTCAGAAGTAAAAGCCGAATTTATAAACATGCTAAATGATGGAACAACAGATGGCCAAATCAGTAGCGGTTATATAAATTTAAATGGTTTGCTGTTTAATAAAATCAAAGAGGCTGATATAAAACCAAACAATGGTTCAAACTTATTTAAAGGAGGTATCAACTTCTCTACCTCTTCAAGTGGTACATTAACGACAGTGGCAGGAACTTTTTCTTCAGCAAAAGATAATCATTGTTTCTACGACCTTTATACCATCGACAAATCATCGAATACAAAAAAACGTATTTTTAAGGTATATTTCAACGAAAAGAAAAACGATTCTAAATATACTTTTTCATCAAGCGAAACAGTTAAAGAAAGCGGATACGAATTAAAAATAGATTTAGAAAAAATGCGTTTACAAAAATCGCTTTATCCTCGATGCGCTTACTACATAGAAATCCCGCTCAATAAAGGGGATTATTTCTTGACGAGTCTGGGAGAAGCCCCATCATCAGACTTTCCTTACATCCTCTATCTCGACATTGGTGCCAACGCAGGTGGAACAGCTGGTAGGAAGGTAGACCGTACAAAGGTATACGAACTCTTAGAGCAAATTAATGAAGGCTTCACCTATCCTACAGGCGTTGCTATCGTTGATTTTGATAATGCCGTTAATGATGTTAAGAAATTAACCATAACAATCGGCTCTACATATTCAGGTTCAGTTACCTTTAATTACAATGGAAACAATAACGCTCAAATAAAAGTTAATGCCTCAAATTCTGATACAGGTCTCGCTTATTTTGATGAAAATATGAAAATCAATAACGGAACTATTACAGATTCCCAAGTCCATGGAACAATCACAAACACGGAAACACAGAGACTTACCTATTTTGATTACGACAAAGAAACGAAGATCACTAACGTTTTAACCTTCTCTCAAACGAGAGAATCTTCCTCCTCCGCTTGGAGTGAAACAAAAAGGGAGAATTACCAATCCGGTGAAAGCAACACCACCTTCGTTGGTGTAGGTAACCTAACTATTTACGGAGATGATGGTAAATCAACAACAGATTTGCCTGAACTCGTTTATTACGGCCAGATAAAAAAAGATACGAACGTCTTTAAGCTAAAAATGTTGACTCCATTAGAACAACCTCTAGAGGCCAACTGGTTGCCTAAAGGAAGCATTCCAACAGAAGAAGACGCGACCAATTATTATTTCACCTTAACCGGCTATGACTTCACCTTGAAAAAAGGAACTGAAGCTTTAATCCCTTCCGATTATTCCGTTACAAAGAACGCCAAGTACGCATTAAGCATTAATGGCACGACAATCAAATCTTGATATATGTCCTGGCTTATTTCCTGCTAACAAGCCTTTCTTAGCTCGATTATGGCGTCTATTTAACACATCAAAGTCTTCAACTAAAAAGGGAATGAAAAACACCTGCATCTTTCTAAATTGATACAGGTGTCGCTTATTTTTTACTTTTTGAAGTTCAAATAGGTAATGAATTCTTCTTCTGTAAGCAAGGATCCTTTATCTCCATCAACATAATAAGGCATAGCCAAATCTAAGCAGAATTGAGCCTGTTCTTGGTTTGTTACATGATTGACAACGGCAATAAGGCCTTTCTCATCAAAATCTGCGGCCATACAGATAAAGGAAGCGTTTGCCGATTGAGATGCCATAGCGGATTCTAAGATTTGTCTAGTAATTCGCACATAGGTAAAACCCAATCCCTTAATCTTTTCAGAAGAATCTATATTTGGATCAAAGGAATGAACGCTAAAGAAGACACCGAAAGCCTTTGCTGCTGCAATCACCTTCTTTAGCTCTTCTTCATTGCCGATAATTTGTTTTGAATCGACAGCAATCACCAAGAAATTCTTAGGCATTATTTCCGAAGCGGAAATCTTTTGAATGGCTTGTAAGAAAGCAGGATTTAAAACACTTGTAACTGACATCGTAAGGGATAGATGTTTGATTCCGTTTGGTTTTAAGGTGCTATCCATGTAATTCTTATAGAAGTCGCACACCTTCGATAACGCTTTTAAATCTAAATCGGTAAGGATGTTATTCTTAATAGCCACAGGCAAGAATTCTTTCTTGCTGATTGCCTCATTGCTAAGGCCCTTTAATCCTAGAGTAAATTCAATCCCATTCGTTTTATGGGTTACTGTATCTACGATAGAGCTAAGACGGAGCCCAACTTGATTACGTGATAAGCTATCTTGCAAGAGTTGAAGAATATATTCTTTACGGTCCGCTTTACGAAGACGGTTACGGCCTACTTCACAAAGATAACCAGGACCAAACTTATAAGAACGCTCTAATTCGCTTTCTATGAGCGAAATCATCTCGAAGTTGGTAGAAGCTTCATTCGGATAGGCAATAGCAGAATATGCCACCCTTAAAGACGTAGAATCGCCATTGATTTGAATTGGTGAGGCAAACAAGGAAGCAATCTCTTCAGCAAAGGCAATAAGCCCCATCTTGTTGACGGACTTAAGAAGGAAAGAGAAGGAGTTGCTGCTATAACGGTATAACAAATTCCCATAGCCTTCTTCCTGAATTGTCGTAACGATATTTTGAAGAATGCTGTCAGACTCATCCTTATAACGTGTTTTTAATTCCGCTAGATTCTCCATGCGGAAGGAAAGAACGATGCCATGACCTCTAGAACGAATCTCACGATTAAGTTCATTAGATAACGCTTTAACGTTCAAAACATTAAGGGTCTTATCCATCAAGTTGCTGGAATAAGAAGCAAAGCGTTGCTCATTTTCAATAAGGATTGTAGCGGTATTTCCTGTCTTGCTCTTTTTGGAAGTCAACAAAGTCATCGTTTGCTCGTTAGGCCCAATCGCAGGAATAGAACGTTTCAAAGTGCCTTTTCTTAATGGGCAATCAATACAGGGAGAATCTAAGTCCATCAAGGATTTATAACAAAGCTCACCACGTTTTATATTCGGGAAAGATTTTAAGGCTGTATTCGAGAAATCCAAAAGACGATAGGAATCTGAATCAATCGCATAAACGATGTTGTTTTCTCGATCCATAAGGGAATTTAAAACATTTTCTTTATGAGCCGTTTCTCTTTCCCTATCGACAACAACAACCATCGATGTGACCAAGCAGAAAAAGGAGTCCACACACTCTCTTTCCATGATATCTTGTCCAGTTTTCTTTGAAGAAGAAACAAGATAAGCGAGTGCTTTCTTCTTTCCAGAGAAGGTCATCGGATAAAAGACAACGGTTTTAGCACCAATGGACTGCATTCTTTCGGATATTTGATAAGGAAGGAGGGAGGAATCATTCACAAAGAAGAAACCATTCTCGCCCACAAAGTCAAAAATAGGGTTAATGTAATCACCTTTGATTTTTTGAGAATCGGCAAAAAGAGACATGCCGATGTTGTCATTTGGATTAGTCTTTTTTTCAATCAATAAGGAATAGAAATCACTGCAAGAATTATAAAGGAGGACACCCCCTGTAGAGAATTCCATAGCGGAGCAATAATAAGAAATCGCCTGGGCAAGCACATCTAACTTGCTTCCTTCATCCTCAGCGGAGAAGAAACGTTTAAAGAAAGTTTCATTCGCATTTAAAAGAACGGCTCTCTTTGGATTATCGGACATACCAGCAGAAGGAATCGGAAGGCTTGTGTCCCCTTTATTGATGATAAGAGGTTCCGCTTTCTTAAGGCTATTTTCCGTTAAAGAAAGTAATTTCATCTCGGAAACGCTTGGGAAAATAGACGCGGATAAGGTAGCGGAATAGAAAAGAACAATACCGCTTCCTTTTTCAATTTGAGTGACATTAAAAGAACGAATGAATTGCTCACACAAAGTAGAGAAGACTTTTTCAGTCCCGATATTTTCGACATAGGCTAAATACAAACCGCTTTCTTTCTTACAAATCAAAATCGGAGAGAAAATCAAACGTATTTGACGAAGAAGAGCTTCATCAACATCCTCAGGAATAGGATTTCCTCCTTCTGCTTTAATGGCCAATAAAGCGCTCATAAAAGAAGAGGAAGAGGATATGTAATCATGCAATTCGCTTGGGAATTCCCCATAGCTACAGAACGTTTCTTCGGTAAACTTTTTTCCAGATTCTTTTCTATGAAGTTCACTCGATTTTGCGACCATCGAATTAACAAGACGCTGGAGATCACTTAAAGCCTTATTGTTAAACTCTTTATTTCGTAAACGGATACGTCCCGTATTTAAGGCGTCAAATTGTTCACGGAAAGAAACGGCTGCGTCATCAATTTCATCGGTTATTTTTTTACCAGCGAAAATCAAATAAGTAAGAAGGGCTAAAGAAAAAAGAACAAAAAGAATGGCGGAGACGAAAAAGAAAATCGCCAGACCCATATTCAAACGGGCATAAACAAAGGCAAGAATGCTAAAGAGTAAGGTGAGGGCAAAAGAAAGACTGCCAATGATGATATGGAGCTTCGTGTTTCTTGAAAACTTAGAAGAAAGAAGATCTTTTATTTTCTTATTATTCGTTTTCATCTTTCGCCTCCTCCGTGAAATTAAAGTCGGAACGGTAATTCAAAATTAATTTGATAAGTACACGTCCAATAATAGGAGTAACTTCCAAGGCCTTTCTCTTACAATTCAATAAGTGCTCTGGGTTATCTAATTCCAGTGAGACTGCACGGATCGTAAGCAAAGATCTCTTACGTTCATAACAAACAAGAGCAATCCCTCCGCTGGATGTATCGTAAGCACGAATCATATTCTTCACATAGGCATAGTGGTTCTCTTTAATCTCATCGAAAGTCTTTGAATCGGTATGGATCGCTTCGCCAGAAAGGAGATACCCTTTTTCGGCAAAAGCGCCTCCTCCAACTTCAAAACTAGCGGATTCCGCTTGAACACTTAACGAGTTTTCAAAGATAAAGAATTCAGGCATACCAGGGATTTGGCCATATGCCGTATTCAACATGGGGTTATAACGAACTCCGTCGATATAATAACGGTCGGCGATAAAGATATCCCCTTGATGAAGGTTCTTGTCCAAAGAAATAACCGAACCCGTATTGATAAAGAGATATGGATCGTATTTATCAATCAACATATTCGTGACCAAAGCGGTTCTGATATTTCCGTATCCTGTTGCAGCAATCACGATTTCATCCATGCCAAAATTTCCTTTATGGACTTTTACGCCGAAAGGGAGCTCATCAATGGTTTCACCATTGGTAAAACGGGGGCAGTAATAGAGGATATCGTCTTCAGTTTGACCTAAAATGGCAATCATTTTCCTTCTCCTCCTTTTTTGGCACGTCTATTCGTCTTCTTTGTTTCTTTTTCTTTGGCTTCTTCAAATTCGTTATGATCCAAAAGAGCTTCAAATTCGCTGACTTCCAAAGGTTTTGCGAAATAATAACCCTGAATTGCGTCCAAATCGTGTTTCTTTAAAATGCTGACCTGGGTTGGGTTTTCCACACCTTCTGCGATAACAAACATCTTTAAGCCATGAACTAAGGAAATAATGGAAGAGACCAATGTTTCAGATGTCTTATCTACTTCAACGTCATCAATAAAGGATTTATCCAATTTCAAAACATCGAAATTGATGTTCTTAATAGCGGATAAAGAAGAATAACCAATACCGAAGTCATCGATTGAAGTGCTAAAACCGAGCGCTTTAATTTTACGAATGACAAAACTAATAAACGATGTATCTTGCGCAGCCAAAGATTCTGTTAACTCAATTTCAATAGATTTTGGATCCACGTTGTATTTTTGAATGGTTTCAGCAAAGAATTTAATTAACCCTGGATCATAGATCGTACGACGGGAAAGGTTAACAGAAACAACAAGGGGTCTCCTCTTTTCCTTTTTCCAACGTGCTAAATCACAACATACCGCTTCAAAAACATAATAGTCGATGTTAACGATTTTGCTTGAAGCTTCTGCATAAGGAATAAAGGAAGATGGTGGAAGATACCCTCTTCTTGGATGTCTCCAACGGATTAAGGCTTCCGCCCCATAATAACGGTTCTCACGTAAGCTCCATTTCGCCTGATAATAAATAAGGAATTGTTTCTTTTCCAAAGCCTGATCGATTTCCAAAGATTTCTCTTTTTCAAAATCTTTTGTATCTAACATGTGTGGATTAAACAATTTGATATCGCCAGAAAGACGCATACCTGCATCGTAGCTTGCAGCCGTATTCGCAAAATCGATAGCCTCATATACGCTTTGACCGTTTTTGATAATATTCGCGCCAATCATAGCAAAAACCATTGGTAAAGAAGGTCTTCTTGCAATCTCCGCATTCACGTTTTCAATAATGTTTTGTAGAACACGGTAAAAAGCCTCTTCATTTTCCACTTGGGCATAGAAAAGGAAACGGTTCTCACGATTAATACCGTATCGCCAATTCTCTTTTCCTTCTATTTCTTTCTTAATAGAGGAAAGGACAATCATATTCAAAGCATAAATATCCGTTTGACGGAAGGTTGTAATTGGTTGGTTATTAAAGCCATGGATATAAATGGTAGCGTTCATCTCTAACCTTCCATCGTCGGCTTTATTCATAAGAGCGGCCATCTTTCTTTCGAAGGTTTCGTTATCCCAAATCTTCACATCTTCAACAAAAAGAGTTTTAATCCAAACCTGGCAACGTAAAAGAGATTCTCTTTCGGCGAATAAACGGAAAACGACCACCAAAACAACGATCGTAAACAAATAACAAATCAAGATAAAGACGATATACCCTGTTTCTGTCAAAATATCTCTATTGGAAATAACGCCTGCAGAGCAAAGAATGATGCCAGAAACAAAGAAGGCTAGAAAAACAAAACAAACAAGAATCCAGTTACGTAAGAGATTAATTCTTTTGCTCATTTCTGTTTCCTCCTTGCTTTCTTTTCTTCTTTTTCTAATTCCTTTCGAAGTTTTTTCTTTTCGATTTCCTTAGCTTTCTCCATTTCGTTACGAAGTTCTCTTTTTAGATTATATTTTTCCTCGAACAAAAGCATAGCTTTTTCATCGTTTCGGTCAATGCCTGCTTCATCCATAGCCTTAAACAGCTCTTCTTCGTAGGCCTTTTTTTCTTTTTTATATTTTAGGATACTCTCAGCAACACTGATACCCACCATAGCAAATAACGGAATGATGATAAGAACAGGGACAAGCCAAGCAGATTTACCTGCTGCACCTGCTGCTTGAGGGGAAACATAAGTTAAAAATGTGCCAAACGCATCAGAATGGGAAACGACGGTGCCAATATAGTAAGCTTGAGGAACGCTTTCCCAGGGAGTAGAAGGGCAACCTTCAGCAGGGCAGGACCAGGCATGAAGATTATCCCCACGCGTATAGAAAACAAGCCCATCTTTATCGGAGCCAATTTCGACAACTCTATGCGTATCTGGAGCGTTTAGCTTTGGATAATAGAAAGTAATCACATCACCCACTTTAACGTTCTTTGGATCGTCTTTCTTAATAATCACGCCAGTGCCTTGATTCAATGAATCCGCAATGTCCCCTTCCATAGAATCCGTGGCTACATAAAGAAAGGAGGTCCCAAAAACGGATGGGACTCCATAATTCTTTGGATTAGATTGGCTCACAAGCATGGAAACTTGAACAAAAACCATGAACGCAAGCAATACGCCAAGAACAACATCCACAATTCTTGAAATGAGCTTTTTCATTATTTAAGTTTTCCTTTCAAGACAACTTTCTTCGCTTTTGGACTCTTTCTTGTCTTAATGAAGACGTAATTCTTTTCCATTCTAAAAGTAGGAACGTTCTTTACGAACTTTTCTTTTGCCTTCGTAGGATTTTTTTCCGTCTTTGTTTCAGCTAAAGAAGTAGCAGGGGTCTCCTCTTTTTCTGGAAGAGGCTCGACTGGAGCATTTTCAATAGGCTTTTCCTCTATTGGAGATTCAGGGGTTTCTTCTAAAACGACAGGGGTTGGCTCTTTTATCTCTTCTTGAGGGATATCAACGACAGGTTTCGTTTCATCTAAGAGAGGAAGATTTACTTCTTCAGAAGAAGGCTTCTTTTTCTTTCTAGGCTTCTTAGCTGGTTTCTTTTCCTCGGGCTTGGTTTCTTTTTTCTTTCTAGCTTTCTTCTCTTTAACTAATGGAAGAGGTTCTATTTCAGCTGGAATTTCTTCTACATGTGGAACATCCTCAAGAGGAGTCTCTTCTACTGGCTTAGAAGGTTCAACCACTTCGTTAATTGTTTCTTCTTTTTGAGCCTCAATAGGAGTCTCATCTACTACAGGGGTCTCTTCTTTTTCTGGAAGAACTTCAGTTAGAAGGTTTTCAACCGGTTTATTTTCTTCTACAGGCTCTGTTTGAGGAAGATTCTCTTTTTGCTCTTCTTCAGGAAGAGAAACAGGGGTTTCCTCAATTCTCTTTTCTTCTGGTTTGATTTCCTCAACAGGCTTATTTTCTTCGATTGGTAAAACTTCCTCTATTGGTTTCTCTGCTAGAGGTTCCAATTTGGCTTTCTTGTCGTTTTTAGCCTGACGAGCAACCATACGACGTGTTTTCTCTAGTTCTTTTTGCTCTTTTAAGAGGGCTTTCTTTTCTTCGGCTTTGCGTTTTCTTTCTTCAAGAGCTTTCTGTTTAGCAAGTTCTTTTTCTTTTGCTTTTTCAGCTTTGATGCGGGCTTTTTCTTCCGCTTCAAGTTTCTTTTGACGTTCGACGGCTTCTTTAGCAATATCTATGTTCTTTTGTTTTTCTATATCTTCATCAACTAAGGTCTTCTTGTATCTTTCTTCACGAAGATTTTCTTCTAAAGCAAGACGTTGCTCTTTTGCTTCCTCAGGAGTTAAAGCCATAGGAGAGTAACGTTTCTTTTTATAGGAAGGGAATTGATCATAAAGGAATTTCCCATCGTAATAAGTCTCATCTTCTAAGTTGAAAACAACCTTTGGATTCACAACACGTTCTTTGCTCTTCTTAGGATTGATGACTTTGTTTTTCACACGGTTGCTACGAAGAGTAAGGATATCCGCCATAACCAAGGCTAAAATCTCTTCAAAATAAGGCTGAGAGAAATCTTGTTCTGTTTCTTGCACGTTATAGGAAACGCCTAATTCCGTATAGGCGTCGACGAATTTCCATAATTCATAGGCTGCATGATAATGAGGGTTTTTCACGATGAGGTTGGTCATATGAATTGGGTTTGCAACATCTTTTGCACCCTGCATCTCCGCCATAAAAGGAGAACGCATATAGTAAGCGCAACGCTCTCTTAAAGAGGCAAGACGTTGCAAGACGTCCTCATTCTTTTCTTTATTTCCACCATCTTTTGACGGGGTAGACACTTTGATTCTTGAATCGATTTCGTATTTTGCTCCATCAATATCGGAAACGCTTTTAATAAGCAAAAGATCGGAGTCTAATGTTTCTCCGTGGTCTTTAATGAAATTAAAACGTTTCTCAATGAAGAGGGAACATTTCTTAATCAAGGTCATAACAAATCTGTTTTCATAGATTTGCATATCGATTTCTGCATGGATGGTAAGAATCTTTTCTGGCGTGACATTCCCTTTTTCATCTACAGAATGGACAAATTGGGTATGGCTAGCAAGGTGAGTGATGGATTGAGCGTTAATTTTCTTTGCTAAACCCGCTTCAACGAGTTCTGGAGACTCTTTAATAAAGGTACGTGGGTTAGCGATAATTTGGTCGATGGCGTTAAAGCCTTTTTCTAATTCATCGACAAATTTTCCATCGAACTTCTTGCTTTCAAGACGTTCTGTTTGGCGTACATAGTTCTTCCCTTGCTCTCTAACTTGCAAAAGCAAAGACTGAAAAGAAGACGAAGAAGAAACAAGATTCTTGATTCGCGAAAGGTATGCTTTCTGAGCATGATTCAGTTTTTGCTTGGGGGAAGATTCTTTTGCCATATACGTTTAGATTAGGAATTCATTTTGATTAATAATTTGATCTTATTCTTGGATAACTTAAATTCGCCTTTGCCAAAGAGTTTGGTAAGTTGGGAATCAAGTTTGATTAATTCGTCATGAAGGAAAGCGACATTAAGCACTTCGAATTTCTTTAAAATCTTTGATTCGAAGACATAGTCGACAGCGCCAAGCTCTGTTCCGCCACAAGCAACATAGCAAGGAACAAATTCCGTGAGTTGTTTCATAATACGGTTACCGAAGGCAAGACGGAAATGTTCAATAACATAAGCGTCAAGTTCTTGGAACTTCTCAAGGGATTTAGAGGATAACGGGTAATCTTGTTTTGCATTATCGAAGAGACTCTTCAAATAAGAATATGGAAGTGGAAGGGCTTCGGTGAAAGGTGCTTTAAATTCCACGCCTTTGTTATCAAAGAAGAGAGACATAGCACGGTCATAAACCTTATCGGTAATAGTGAAGGTGGAGTCATCGTTATTCGCTGTGCCAACAAACCAGATGTTTTGTGGAATAAGAAGTCTTCCATCGTTAACGTGTTTTGGATCGTCACTACGTGGAGCAGCGACTAATGAGATATTCCATTCAGCCACGTTAGGCATTTCCATGATAGAAAGGAATTCTGCGAAATAATATTCGATACGGGCCAAGTTCATTTCATCGAGAACAACCAAATTGATATCATCGCGGTAGGTTGCTTCATAGATAGCACGTAAGAATTCCGTTTCGGTGAATTTATGAGTGAAATCGTTATAGTAACCAAGTAATTCAGAACGATCTCTCCAAGAAGGTTGGACAGAGCAAATAGCAGCATTATGTTGGAAGAATCTTCCTAAAGCGTATGGCAAGGAAGTCTTACCTGTACCAGAAATACCTTCGAGAATGATGATTTTTCCTGTGCCCATGGCCGCAAAGAAAACACGAATGGTATCTAAGGTGTAATAAAGTCCCATTTGGGAACAAGCAAAATCTCTAAATCTTGCACAAATGCCAGCTAAATCAATATTCTGGGCATCTTCTGGCAAGGTGGTCTTGAATTCTTTGCCTGCATATTTTTGATCCACCAAAGTAAGACGAGGGAAACGAACATCGTTTTCGTCGGTTTCTTCCTCTTTGGTTTCTTCTTTCTTTTCTTCTGTTGGTTCAAGGACTTGATTACCTTCTCCTAGATCAGGAGAATTCACGCCAAGTGAACGTACTTGTAATCCTAAGACACGGTCTTTTTCTTTAATGGTTTGATAAAGTTCTAAATTCAAGCGTTCTACTTCTTGTTTTAAACGTTCTTCGGAAATACTGCTCTTACGAAATCTGACATATTTTCTAATGAGCCAGAAAATAAGGAAACAAATTCCACCGATAAGGGCAAGTAAGAGAATGGCAAAAAGAACGAAAAATATCCATCCGCCTACACCAAAGTTAGGAGAATAGTTAGCAAAAAGAGAGTTGTATTGGGCGAATTCATTTGGCACTGGTCCCCAAGGATCAGCCCATCTCATACGGAACCAAGTTCCTAAATTTTGGAAGAAGGCAACAATCATTTCCTTCAAATATTCAAAATATGCAGCCATATATTCTCTCCTTAATCATTATTCTCAATAGGAGCCGCAAGACCACGGAAGGCAAGTCCTAAAGTGAAATTCCCATTGCCGATAGCCTCTGTAACGTCATAGTCCCATCCCTCAAGATATATCGTAACAACAACTCTTGTGGGTTCTTCTCTCTTTAAAAGAGCGATTGGTCTCATGCTTTCCTTATCGAATTGCCCATCCTCTTTGGAAATAGACAGTTGTTCGAGCGTGTATGTTTTCTCTTTTTTGAAAGAGAGACCGTTTTCTTTGCTTTTTTCTAAATTGAAACGTTCTATCCCCGCTTTATGGATGGCATTGAAACAAGTAGCTTTTCCTTTTAAAGAAGAATCCTCTTCTACGGGAGAATCATATACAAGAGTCGTATTGGCGTCATATTCGCCATAAACGATTTCTCTATTATTCTCATCATAGTCATAATAGCCATCTTTGGTTGTAGCATCCAATATCCCGCCGAATTGCGTTTGGGAAGAAGATAATGCATTCGGCTCATAGATGCTGAAGCCATCTTTGGAAAAGAAAGAGACACGTGTTGCATTCACGACGTTGTCCAAGTCTTTTACATCGATTTTCTTATTATCTGGCGCTGTCAGATTATGAGCATCCGCATATTCTTGGTTTTTCTCATGAAGTGCTTTGATATAAGTTTCATCTCGATCAAGGAAGAGATACATATCCGTATTCCCTTTGAAAAAGAACTCAAATTGATAGAAGCCTTGTTGGGCAGGATAAGAAGCGTGATAGTCTCCGCCACTCGTATAAGCTTGGCGAAGGATAGGGAAGTCTGTCTCGTAATTGGTATTGTCGTTTAACCATAAATCTTGATACATGCTAGACAAGTCACTAAGAGGGGTGCCTGCTTTGTAGGCAGGGAAATATTCCTCAAGGATGGTGTCATTCAACGTATCATAATAATGAATCTCTCCATCACGGTTTTTTAAACCAATCTCTAAAGAATGGCTTTCCTTAATGGCGAAATCCATGAATGAAACCTTTCCTGCTTGAGAAAGGGCAAACCACGCATACGTGCTTGTGACAGACGCACCAAGCGTAAGTGAAAATGCCAAAATTCCAACCAAAAGAAGGTTTCGGTTGGAGATTGCATAATTTTTTCGATAATGTGGTTTAAAAGGTTTCATTCTAGGAGATGCTAATGAGCAGTAAAGTTCATAGAGAAAGTAAAGGAACAATCTTCTGGCGCCTCTCCTCGACATTCAGGGTCATTTCCTTCTAACCATGCAACAACAGTAAACCTCATCATTTTACGAGGTTCCAAAACGATACCTTGACGATTAAAAATCGTATAAGGGTCTTCAAAAGGTTCACAATAACCATTGTTTTGATAGTTGTAGGCAGGTTTTCGAAGGGAATCAACAGTATGAGACGTGCTTAAACACTCACGATAATCGTTATTAGCGTTTAAGTTCGTACTTTCTAAAGCGTAGATGCTAACATCATGTTTTCCATTTCCTTCTACTACATAAGGATTCTCAAATAACGCTACTCTAAGGTAGGTATAAGGTTGATATGCAGCATTCGTAGGGGAAACATAATCATCGATTGTCATTTGATAATCGAAAATAGCGTCTTCGTTTTGGGAAACGTTTTCGGCGTAGAAGGTGTAGATGAGAGCGAATTCAAGCGTTGTCTCTTCTCCGTTTGTCGTAATCGTTTTTGACATGTTATGGGAACCATTTAGGTTATTATCTTCTTTAAGAGTATCAACATATTCAAAAACACGGCTGGCTGTTGTAACTTGCGCGTTAGTAAGTCCCTCAGCGGTTAATATTTCCTTATGAGTTCCATCTACCGGTTTGTCTAACAGCTTCATTGTCGTAGGCGCGACTCTAGGATCCATCTTGATAGTGAATTGACCAGAAACTTTGCCTAAAAAGGAGATGATGCCAAGCATCAAAACTCCAACGAGACCAACTCCAGTTACAATAAGGGCAATATTCCTCTCTTTTCTTCTTCGAGCGTATTTAGCACTCGTAGGATAAAGAGGAGTATTCGTATTGTTTTTCTTTTTCTCTTCTTTTTTATTGTTATTCGAAGAAGGGGTTACTGGTTTAGGTTCTTCTTGCACTATTTCAGGTTTCTTTTCCTCTGCCAAGATGTCGCCTCCAATATGAAAAAAACGGTGAGCAATATGAAAATCGCTCAATAGACAAACATCCTTTCAATCTCGAAGATAAGCATTATTGCTTGCCGATGAGTCACTTTTTTCAAGATATCCCCAGGTGTCTGCTATTATCTTAGGAACAAAAAACGATGCCAACCTCGCTGCCACAAAGCTGATTTCATTTCACTTTGTTCCGTGGTAGCTGGCTGCCATCAATGGAAGGCCCTTTAGCTTTGCGCCGCCAAATTTCTCTGACTTTGCGTTTCTCATAGAGAATTATCATAAAGCCAAAGTTCGTTGTCAATATTTTCTCATTTTGAGTTTCCCCATTTTTAACAATGCCTAGAGAAATAAATAGCGCTTTTGAAT
>ERZ1034687.84-NODE-84-length-56115-cov-113.341884_pt1 | contig 56115 bp, 95 predicted proteins | sample MGYA00520704_ERZ1034687 | MGnify/ENA primary metagenome ERZ1034687 (study PRJEB33766, sample SAMN09781762) | gut metagenome | biome: gut microbiome | host: Homo sapiens | place: Madagascar | study: EMG produced TPA metagenomics assembly of the PRJNA485056 data set... | reverse complement strand
GATATAAAGGAGCATCGTCAGCCACCGGAGATTGCGGAGCATCGTCAGCCACCGGTTCTTGCGGAGCATCGTCAGCCACCGGTTCTTGCGGAGCATCGTCAGCCACCGGTTCTTGCGGAGCATCGTCAGCCACCGGAGATTACGGCGCATCGTCAGCCACCGGTTCTTACGGCGCATCGTCAGCCACCGGAGATTACGGCGCATCGTCAGCCACCGGAGATTACGGCGCATCGTCAGCCACCGGATATAAAGGAGCATCGTCAGCCACCGGAGATTGCGGAGCATCGTCAGCCACCGGATATAAAGGAGCATCGTCAGCTGATCACAAAGATGCCGTGGCTGTCGCATGGGGCTATCGCGGTAGAGCTAAAGGCGTTTTAGGTTCTCACCTTGTATTGGCGGATTGGGAAGGCAATGATAGTAAGTATTGGAAACCAGAATATTGGGAACTCAAAGGCGCGAAAATGGTGCAGGTTGACGGTAAGGACATCAAGCCTGATACATGGTACACAATGGAGAATGGCGAAATTGTGGAATGGGATGAAGAAGAATAGAAAGGAGATAACAATGATTATTACAGATTTTAATCAGATGTCAGGAATTGAATTAACCGTTATTAACAAAACAATCGGATTAAGTTTCGTGATTGAGGACGGAAAGATTACCAAAGTGGTAAACGATAAGGCTTGCAACAATTAAGTCACAAGCCTTATCAAATCAAATAAGAAAGGTTCGGTAAAACCCATTTCTTATGCTATCACACAGAAAGGAGAATTGCAAGTCAAAATGAGAAGTCGAATAGAAAACATACTTAAGAAAATGGGAATACCGGAGGAAATGCCGGGATTTAGGATATTGACAAGTGAAATAGAAGAGGTTGCGTACTACAAAGGGGCGATAGGTATAAATGAGGTCGCTCAAAGAGTAGCAGGAATATCGGAGATAAGGACAGATACCCTTGCCAAGCACGTTAGAGACGCACTTAAATGCGTTGATGACGAGGGCGCAGCATTCAAACGGTATGTGGATTTCCACCCGATTACAAATGTGACATTCGTACAGAATGTGGCAATCAGCATACTTAAGGAGGATAAGGAATGGGAAATGTAGCAAAGGTAAGCGGAACCGTAATCGCCGAGCCGGAATACTCACATACTACGGTAGGCGAAAAATTCTATAAGGTGCTTATCGAGGTTGCCCGAATGAGCGGGGCATATGATGAAGTCCCTTGCATTGTTCCGGAGATATTCGCACAGAAGATATGCAAAGGTAAGAGAGTGCATTTTGACGGAGAGGTCAGAACCTACTACAGCAAGGACAGACACCTTGAGGTATATATATTCGCCCAAAAGGTCTATGAAGAGCCTGATATGGGCGATTACAACCACGTTGAATTTGACGGACTGATTAAGTACCCACAAGAGCCAAGGCGTACACCACTAACGAACAGAACGGTTATTGATTTTTCAATTGTAAACCGTGACGGTAACGATGCCGTGAATTACATTCCGGCAATCGCCTGGGGGCGAAATGCTTACCGCATAGCAAATTGTGGAGCAGAACAGAAGATAAGGATAACCGGCAGATTTCAGAGCCGGGTATACGAAAAAGACGGCACCGAACATACCGTATATGAAATATCGGTATCGGGAATATATATGTTATAGGAAGGAGACACATATGGCAAAATCAGACAAAACTGTCCTTGTATCGGACGAAAATCACGTTATTCTCGATAAATGGTACTACGAGGAACTCATAAACACCGCGGCGAGAGTTGACGTACTTATAACTCTTATCGGCAGGGATAAGTTCATATCCATAACGAATTTATTGACAATTCTCGACACGCCGAAAGGAAACAGCCTTTTGAGGGAAATGGATCTGAAATTATCAGAAGAGAAAGGAGATGCAGAGGAATGCGAGATGTGGTAATAAAAAGTCTTACGGTAACTAACTTTATGGCCTATGCGGAAAGGACATTTACGTTCGGTAAATTAACATCACTGTCCGGAATGAACGGTGTCGGCAAGTCAACGGTTGTAACCGCTTATAATTGGTTGTTCTTTAATTGTGATTACGAACTGAAAGACAATCCACCGATAAGGCGTGAGGTTGACGGAATAAGCATTGATGACATTGATACCTCCGTTTCCGCCGTAGTTGAGATTGACGGCAAGGAAGTAGCCGTACGCAAGGTTCAGAAGAGGAAATACAGCAAGGACGGTACATCTTATAAAGACGATAATGTCTACTATATAAATGAAGTTGCCAAAACACTTACCGCATATAACGAATACTTTGAGATTGATATGAATGTATTCAAGATGTGTAGTAACGTCAATGCGTTTTTATCAAAAAAGCCGGCAGAAATGAGAGAATATCTCTTTACGCTTGCTGAAAGCAAGACGGACTACGACATCGCATTGGCGCACGAAGAGTTGACAGAGTTACTTTCGTTACTTAGCAAGTATACACGCGATGAAGTGATTGCCTTGAATAAGAAAGCTGTAGCGGACATCGAAGCAGAACTTCCGGTCCTTAAAGGTCAGATTTCGGAGAAAGAAAGAGACATTCAGATTAAGAATGCCACAGATAAGGGCGAACTTCTGACTAGGCAGAAAGAAATCGAGGACAGATTAAAGACTGTCGCAGATGCGAAAGCCGATAATGACAAGCTGTCATCTGAATATCAGGCATTATCGGACGGTATTCTTGAATTGAAATTCAAACAGAATGAGATAGAGGAAATCGCAAATATTGGACTTATTGCGAAACGTGATACGTTAAAGCAGGCAATTGGCGATACAAAGTCAGAATGGTTTGATATTCAGAACGAATGTAGCTCAATGCAGAAAACGATTGACAGCCTTACAGCAGACATTGACCGCAAAAAACGTATTCGCGATATGCGAGTAGAGGAATGGCAGCAGGCGAAAGACCGTAAATTTGACGAAAACAGCCTTGTTTGTCCTTATTGCAAGCGTGAGTATGACGCGAGCAAAAAAGAGGAAATGCGAGCCGATTTCGACGCACACAAGGCAGAAGAATTAAAGAGGATAACTGATGCCGGAATGTCACTCAAAGCTGACATCGAAAGCATAACCGCCGAAATTGAGGGATACCGCAAAAAGATTGAAGAAATGACGGTAACCGCTAACAACCTTAAGGATGAAATTGTAAGTCTTACGGAAAGCCTTAATGCGATACCGGACAAGGCAGATGTCAGTGATAATGACACATACAAGGCATTGCAAACAGAAATTGAGAAGAAAGAAACACTTCTTAAGGCATCAAGTTCAATGGCTGATGTTAGGGCAAACCTTAATGCAGAGGAAATTACACTCAACAGTCAGCTGATAGACATTAAGAGCGAAATTGCAAAACTTGATACGGTTGCCGATACTGAAAGGCTTGCGGAACTTGAAAGACAGTACGCGGTCAAGGAGCAGACACAGACTAATGCCGAGAAGATACTTAAGCTTATCAAGGAACTTGACAAATGCAAGAATGAAGAATTGTCAGACGAAATTAACAGTCATTTTGGCATTGTTAAGTGGAAACTTTGGGAACTTAGCAAAGGCGGAGAGTACAAGAATGTGTGCGTGCCTATGGTAGACGGCAAGTCGATATTATCGACTATGAGCAACAAGGGCAATCGCATTCTCGGAAGAATTGATATATGCCGTTCATTACAGAACATCAACAATTTTATCTGCCCGATATGGCTTGATGACGCAGAAAGCCTTGATGTATACAACCGTCGTAAATTGGCTGAAACGGTAGGTGCACAGCTTATATTACTGATTGTAAACGACAGTGAGAAATTAGAGATTGTGGAGGGATAATATGATTGCGATATTGGAACATTCATTCAATTTCAACGGTTTTAATTGCTATGTGGTGCTCCGACACATGGGGGAAGGCTGCGTTTACAGATGTGGATATGTGCAGGCCCTAAACATATTGCTGTTGCTGTATCAGACATAGATTGCCACGGTGGCATTACATACGTTTCTTTGGAACCACCAAGCCCCCTTGCAATCAATGATAGAGATAAATGGTATATCGGATTTGATTGTGCTCATGCATTTGATAGCACGGATTATTGGACTATGAGCAGAGTTAGTGATGAATTGAGACACATTGTTGAACAGATTTTAAGTAAAGAAAGTGAGGAATAATTATGGCAGAGAACACAGCGGTTGCAGAGAAGAAAGCATTTACGACATCATTAAGCGAATGGAGCAATGCCATTACAGGCTTAATAATGGCTGATTACAAGGCTTGCGGAATGGATATGGATGATTACGCCAAAGAGTGCGCAATGGAAGCTATGACAAGCATTTACAACCTTGTAAAGACAAACCCAAAGGTCAATATGGCCAATCTTGATACAAGCAATTTAAGGGGCATTGTTAAGCGATGCGCAAGCCTTAAGCTGAACGCGAGCGCGTATCCAAGAGAATGTTATTTTCAATTACGCAATGTCAATGTCGGCAAAGACACAGACGGTAAAGACATATGGCAGCAGCAGGTAGAAATGGGAATAGAGGGTTCTGGATATGACTCTCTTCTTGTGAATTACGGTAAAGATGTCAAGCAGGTATATCCATATTGGGTAATAAAGGACGGCGATTATTATGTGGCACCGAAGCATAAAGGCCTTGAAATTACACCGCCGGAATGGGAAGAAAAAGGTTTATCAGATAAGGCAGTCAGAGTTGTTTATCCGGTCAAGCTTAAAGACGGAATGATTACATATCTTTCTGCTGACAGAGACAGTGTTAAGATTAATCTTCTTGCGCACGTTAAGCAGAACATGTTGAATGAAACATTCGGAGTAATTACCGGAACTAAAAAGCAGTATAACAAGGAAGTCGCAAGAACACGTTATGATGCCACACCAGAAGAGAAAGCCAAAATAAAGGAAAAGAAAGAGGAAGTTTTGGAAGCCTTAAGAGTTTGCAAGACTGTTGATGAAATGCTTGAATGCAAGCTTGCAAGACCATTTATCAGTGGCGCATGGCTTGATACTCCGGAGAGTATGATTATCCGTAAGATGTGCAATAATGCCATAAAGAAGTACCCGAAAAATTATGATCCGATGGCGAGACAGGCACAAATGGAAATGGACGAAGTATATCAGGTTGCGCAGAATGAAATTGCAGAAAACGCCAATTCTGTTGATTTCATCGAAAGCACAGCGGCAGAAATAACCGAAGAGCGGAGCGATGTAGCACCGTTTGCGGAAGAAAAGGAGAACTGATATGAGAATAGTATCGCAGGACGGAAAGATAGATATGCCGTATGAAATGGTAGGCATTTTCAGATTTAAGACAGACATCTATTTTTTGAACAAAAATCTGACAGGTGTTGTACCGCTCGACGACGATGTGAGATTAGCCGCTTATTCTGCCGAAGAAAAGGCGATTAAGGCTATGGAAATGCTTAGAGAAACATATATCGGTATGCCTATCGTAATGCAGAATGTCGCTATTTCAGAGGATTTGGCAAAGGAATTTGAAAGATTAAAGAAATATGGTGTGATGGTGCGAGCAGAAAATCAGCCGTCAAAAGTAGAGTGTGTCAGCAATGCTGTTTTTCAGTTTCCGCAGGATAATGAAATCGAGGTGTAAATATGAAGCTTAAATGTATCGCAAGCGGTTCTTTCGGTAACTGCTATACCCTAACCGCTAATGACGGCGAAACACTTATCCTTGATTGCGGAATACCTCTTATGAAGATTAAAGAGGGATTGAATTGGAATATCAAAGATGTTGCAGGGTGTGTGGTAACGCACGCCCACAACGACCATTCAAGAGCATTAAACGACCTTAAGGATATGCGAATACCGGTGTTTGCACCATACATAAGCCTTAATCCTATGGCACTCGGCAGCGGTAAATTTAAAATAGCTGCTTTCGACCTGACAACGATAGACGGTCGGTGGACGCACACTAACGCAGACAGCACTGAATGTCCTTGTTATGGGTTTATGATAACTCATCCGGAAATGGGGAAAATGCTTTACATAACCGATACGGAGTTGATTAAGTGGCGGTTCAAGGATATAAATCACATTCTCTTGGGTGTCAATTACGACAAGGATTTAGTTGACAAGGATAACGACCCAAAGGCACAACACGTTTTTCGCGGACATATGAGTATTGACACAGCTTGCGATTTTGTTAATGCTAACTATTCAGACCACTTGCAGAACGTCATAATGTGCCATTTATCAAGCGAAAATGCCGACAAGGACTTATTTATCGAGAAGATGAAAAAAGTCGCTTACAAGGCAAATGTGGACGTAGTAGAGCCGGGTAATGAATGGATTTTAAGAAAAGGAGATGAATGTCCGTTTTGATGACCGAAACTGAACCTATATGTGCGAATTGTAAGCACAACGCAAAGGATGATGAAAACTATTATTGCAACAATGAAGACAGCGACTGCTACGGATTACCGACTATGTATGATGACAGTTGCGAAGATTTTGAAGAAAAGGAGAATTGATTATGATTAATGTTAGTGAAAACTGTTGTACAGTAAGAGGAAAAGGCGTCGAAATTTTAGCGGAGTACGCAATCCTTACCGCCCAGCTTTCAGGAATGTTAGCGGACGAGATGGGCGAATATGTAGCAAGACGCATTATAGACAAGGCATATAAATTGGGAACAACAGATAAGAACTTGTTAAAACGGTCTGGTACCCACCACAATCCTACATTTGAAAGCAAAGATAAGGCTTTTGATGAATTACTCAAGCATATCCTTAAGGGAGGTAAAGACGATGAATAAAGTTATTTTAATGGGTCGTTTAACACGCGACCCGGACGTAAGGTATTCGCAGACAGCGAACGGAAGTATGGCGGTCGCAAGATACACACTTGCGGTTGACCGCAGATTTAAGAAAGACGGAGAAACAAACGCGGATTTTATATCGTGCGTGGCGTTTGGTAAAGTCGGCGAGTTTGCCGAGAAGTATTTGCGTCAGGGAACAAAGATTGTTGTTGAGGGCAGAATACAGACTGGAAGTTACACCAACAAGGACGGCAATAAGGTTTACACGACTGACATTTACGTTGAGAATTGCGAGTTTGCCGAAAGCAAGTCAGCGGCGGAGCAGAACGGAGTAAACACGGCACCGGCACGACCAAAGCCGAGTAATGTTGATGCAGACGGTTTTATGTCAATTCCGGATAACGTAGATGATGATGGTTTACCGTTTTAAGGAGAGACAATGAAGATTATTAGCGGAAAGGAATAACAAGTCCTCGGTAAACCGAGGTTGCAACTTAAAGGTGTCAAAGATTTTGCATAAAGGGAATAATAGTAGCGTTGATGATTCGATAAGGTGGAATTTGAAGTAGCGCACATATAGCATATTTAACTTATGTGAGTTTCAGACCGTCAGCATGGGAAGCCTATATTCCTTATCCACGATACATGGATTTGTAGCGTGGTGCTATGAAAAAATTAAAGGTATGTTGGGTATCTGCCGGTATATCAAGCTTTATGGCAGGATATTTAGCCGGAAATGTTGATGAATGGATTTACATTGACATTGCAGACCAACACCCGGACAGCATCAGATTTATTAAAGATTGCGAGAATACAATCGGGAAGAAGATACAAATTTTAAAATCAAGTGAATATAGGAATGTTGAGGAATGTGTCAAGGTGTTTGGCGGTTTTAAACATGTAAAAGGCTTTACGCCTTGCACAAATTGGCTCAAAAAACGTGTGAGAAAAGAATGGGAAGACCAACACAAAGATTACGAAATCACTTATGTTTGGGGATTTGACGTAAACGAGAGGGCAAGGGCGGACAAAACGATTGAAGCTAACCCACAAGCATTACACGAATTTCCACTGATTGACAAAGGACTTTCCAAAGAAGAGGTTCACGGTTTATTTAACCGGGTATTCGATTTCCCAAGACCGAAAATGTACGAAATGGGTTATTCGAATAATAACTGTATCGGCTGCATTCGTGGTGGTATGGGGTATTGGAACAAAATAAGGAAAGATTTCCCGGAAATCTTTGAAAGCAGGGCAAAGCTTGAAAGAGAAGTCAGCCATTCTATCCTTAAAGATGACAAAGGTCCTATATTTTTAGATGAATTAGATCCGAACCGTGGGAATATGAACACGGAGATAATGCCTGAATGTGGCGTTATGTGTTACTTAAACATTAATTGATTTAACGCGCGTCAGCAACGGCGCGCAAGAAAGGAGCAGTAATGGTAAAACACGATATTGACAGTTGGATTTTGGACGAAGAGACCTTGGCAGAGTGTTATAGGGAAAAAGGAAACACGCAGGGGTACGAAAGCAAAATGGAACTTGTTGGATTGCTTGAACAATTAAAGGAGTATCAGCAGTTAGAGGAACAGGGCAGACTTGTTATTCTGCCTTGCAAGGTTGGAGATACAGTTTATTGTATCGAAAATAAAGAAATATATACTTGCACAGTAGGAAAAATTTCTATTTCTAAAAATAATGGCGTATGGGTAGAAATAAATTTTCCAAAGGAAATGCCGGATATCGTTGCAATAGAATACAATCCAGATGATTTCAGCAAAACAGTATTCCTCACAAAATCAGAAGCCGAAGCAAAACTGAAAGAATTGAGGCACAACAATGATTGATTGTAATATTTGCAAGCATAAAGATGAAGGAGGTTATTGTATAGACTGTAAGCACGGAGAATTGTTCGAGAGGAATAATGTGTCAGAACCTAAAAAAATATCAGTTGGTAACGGAAAAGAATATTGCGGACATTGTGGTTATTTGTGTGAATACGCCAGAGGATATAAAAAGTTTTATTGTATTAGGTGCGGCGGACTTAATTTAAGAAGTTGAAATGCAGGAGGAAATAAATGGAAGATGAAAATTTCTTTGAAAAATGCAGAACTTGTCAACATTGTTATACGAAAAAAGATGACGATTATGTTTATTGCAGGAAAAGAAATGGAAAATGTGAATATAAATCATATAAGTCGAGAAAAGAATTGAAAGGTGAAGAAAATGAGTAAAGAGCAGATAAAAGAATTGGCAGAGTACAATGCTATATATGAATTTAATAAATTTAAAAGGACATATGGCGATTGTATAGATGAATATGTCAGACATTTCTGCAACAAGTTAGCTGAATTAAGAGGCGGAATTGATAATGTTCACGCTTGCAACCGCCAGCACAACAGCAACCCAAGAGATAATGACCCATGTTGCAGATGTGACAGCAGGCAGACTAATGCCGACAGAATAAGGAATATGTCGGACGAAGAGTTGCTTGATTTTATGTGTTCGATTGAAACTTATGAGGAAGGTAGCGTTAAGACTATTGAAAACAGCAGTGCACTGTGTTCAGTCACAGATGTGAAAAAATGGCTTCAATCAGAAGCAGAATAGGAGAGAGCATGAACGGACTGATTATCAAAAAGAAATGGTTAGGCCTTATTCTTAGCGGTAAAAAGACTATTGAAATAAGGGGCAGTAATACCAAAAAGCAAAACGAAACAATCTATTTACTGGAAAGTGGAACGCATAGAGTAGTTGCAACGGCCATCATTAGTTCCACATATCTTATTTCGTGTTCGGATTGGGCGAAAGAAAGAGACAAACATTGCGTTGATATTTCTTACACAGACCTTAAGAAAAGATATAAAACCCCTTACGCGTGGGTGTTATCCAGAATTAAACCTATTGAGGATATATGGTATTACGAACACCCACAAGGGGCAGTAATATGGGTTAAGAATGTGCAACCGATTGATGAAATGTGTGACGAAAGAATTAGATATGGTTATTAGCGGAATAGGAGAGAAAATGGACAGATATTTGTACAAGGCAAAAAAAATCAAGGACAGACAATGGATTGAAGGATATCTCATATATTCTTTTACCGGTGTGCCTTTCATTGTCACAGAATACGATCATATTCTTGCGCTTGTCGCAAGAGATGAGGTGGACCCGTCCACAATCTGCAAATGCACCGGCTTGAAAGATAAAAATGGCAAGCTGATTTGGGAAAATGATATTGTAAAAATAAATAATAGCAAGGTGAATACTCTTATAACATTTAGAGATTTTGAAATTATATGTACGATTCCTAGAGAAAAATATTATAAGCATAGGCTTGAGTATACAACCGAATATGAGGTTGTCGGCAACATTTTCGACAATCCGAAATTATTAGAAAGTGAGGAACAATATGACAGAGAGTGAATTTAATCTGAACGACAACATAGGTACGGTTGAAGCAAGGCAAATTATTGAGGCGGTAACGGCGCTTGCGAAAAGTTGCGCCTTTACCCATATTGAAGCCATGAAAATAGCTAAGGTATGTCAAGACTGTTGCGACAGATTGGAAAGGAGTAACGATGACAGAGAATGAAAAGCTTGTAAGAGGCGAGACAGAAGCTATTGAATGCCTGAAAAGTAATAAGCCGACAAGTGGATACTTGATGCTACAAGAATCTATTGACATGGCAATCAAGGCACTTGAAGAGGTGCAGCAGTACCGCAAGATTGGCACGGTGGATGAATGCCGCGAAGCTGTGGAGAAGCAGACAGCGATTTCAAGAGAGATTATCGAGGGAAAATACTTCTGCCCAAAGTGTCATAACCTAATGCCTTATCCGGGATATTGTGGGTGCGGGCAGAAAGTGTATTGAGAGGAGGTCGAACGATGGGAAGACTGATTGATGTAGCAGACATTGAGAAATTTATATGCGAGCATAGATGTGTCATAGGAGATGACCATTTATTGTTAATTGCGGCGGATGACGGCAAGTGGCAGGAAGCATTACCGCTTGTAAAAACAGCATATGACGTAGATAAGGTTGTAGAACAGTTGGAAGCATATAGCGACGCTGATGAGGCAGAACAGCTCGGAACCGTTCCTATTGTTGGACTTGCGGACGCAATCAAGATAGTAAAGGCAGGTGGAAACATTGAATTACCAGAACATAGCGAAAGCCAAGGCGATTGAAGCCAAGAACCGTGAACGCCTTAAGAAAGTCAATCCCTTTCTTGATGACGGCAGCGGTATTTACTTCTTAACGCGAACCGATGAAAACGGCATCCGATATTTTTATATCGGGCAGGCACTTCACATTATGCAGAGAATGTGCGGACACCTTGTTGGGTATCAGCATATAGACCTCTCAATTAAGAAACGCGGATTTTACAGCGATGATAACCCTTATGGTTGGAAAGTGAATTTTCTCCATTATCCGGCAGACTTGCTTGATGAAAAGGAGCAGTATTGGATTTTGAAGTACACGCAAAAGGGTTATCAGTGCCGTTACAACAAGACCGCCGGAGGGCAGGGAGAGGGTAAAGAGAAGATAAACGAGTTCAAACCCTCTAAAGGCTACAGAGACGGCATAGAGCAAGGTAAAAAGAACCTTGCAAGGGAATTATCCTCTATCGCTGAAAAGCACCTTAAAATTGAATTGAGAGCGGATAAGGCTGATAACAAGGTGTCGCAGAGACAGTATGAGAAGTTTATGGAATTATTGAAAGAAGGTAGGACAGAATGAGCAATGATAAAAAAGATGAGCAGTGCAAATGGAATGTTGCTCATACGCCCTATGGATTTTCGGTTTATATCACAGAGTGTGGGAAAATGAGACTAAATTACACAGCAGGCTTTGACATTTACTGTAATGCTTGTGGTAGGAGAATTAAGATTGTTGATGTTGTGAAAGGAGACACAAATATGTTTAATGCAAAGCAGACACATAGCGGTCAGTACAAGAAATACGGCGATTTCTTTAGAGTTTGGGAAATTGAAACAGATATGTCAAAGGAAGAAGTGCTTGAAAAGTGCTTTACAGAGCTTAGTAAGAAAAGGCTTCCGGAGTCAGCGGAGTATCACAAAGAAATCAGATATGGAACAGGCAGTCGTTCAGGTGATGCAAATTATTACTTTAGAGGATATTACACACTTGAAGAAATAGAAAATGGTTACAAATTCACGGTGTGTGAACCATACGCTGACTAAAGAAAGGAGGTGTATCAGAATGAATACAGCAGTTGTTATAACCGCGATAATTTGCGGAACAATAATCTGCATATCTACAATATCGGCGATTTTCGGTAGCGTGCAGAGAAAGAGAAATGAGAAAAAGCTTAGAGAAGTTCAGAAAGCTTTTGACGATTTCTTACAGAACCTTAAAGGAGAAAGTGAGGAATAAGTATGTTTAAGGTTGCATTATCGCCGCTGACAAACCGCATTTATTGCGGTAAATCAGATAGGAGAACGCCGAATACATTGATAGGCAAGGAAGATGTCACAAGTGATGCTTTACGCGCCGTTTTTGGGTGGCTTGTATCGTACTATGAACATGCAGAACAGGGCGAGGAACTTATTGTTGAAGTACCTGATACCGAGTACGAGATTGTTGTAAGAAAGGGCAGGACGAAGAATGAAGATTTTTAGCATGAAGAAATACAATAAGGTTTTAGATGATTGCAAAGAACTGCAAAAAAAGGTTGAGGAACTCAAAAAGGAAAACGAGAGTATTAAAGAAAAACTAGAAACTGAAAAAACAAGCTTTAAAGTGAATAGCGGAAAAATATTCTGTTTTAGTTGTGAAAACTCATACAGGTATGAGACATACTTTAAGGGAGGAAAGTGCGAAGAGTGCGGCTGTTTACTCAATGTACCTTGCGAGGATTTTAAGAAAAAAGAAAGTAGGTGATTTAGAGTGAGCAACAATGCGAATATAGTAATAGCACAGGCTTTAATGATAAAAATTAAAGATCGTGTAGAAAGAGCCTTGGATAAAAAAGATGTACCGATTGATATAGCTATGACTGAAATACGCTGTACAGTTGACGCTTATGACGAACATTTTCAGACAGGCAGAAAACCTCAGTAACTAACTAAAAATCAAAGAAAGGAATAGGTTGTGCGCACATAAAACCGAGGTTTCCTTTTGGTAGATTTAATGAGTTTTGAAAATTATTTTTGTGATAATCAGATGTCTATATTTGACTTCACGAGAAAACCAATTAGCATTACAAAACCTATCCGGTTGATAGAACTATTTGCCGGTTACGGCAGTCAGGCAATGGCACTAAAGAGAATAGGTGCCAAATTTGAACATTACAGAGTTGTTGAGTTTGATAAATATGCTATTGCAAGCTATAACGCAGTACACGGCACAGATTTTCCCACAATGGACATAACAAAGGTTCACGCAGAAGATTTGAATATCTGCGACACAAATGCATTCACTTACTTACTTACTTACTCATTTCCTTGTACGGATTTATCAGTTGCCGGAAAACAGGCTGGAATGTCTAAGGGCAGTGGCACAAGAAGCGGTCTGCTATGGGAAGTTGAAAGAATACTAACAGAGATTAGAGATGATCACGGAGAATTACCACAGATTTTGTTCATGGAGAATGTGCCACAAGTACACGGCAAGAAAAACATCAATGATTTTGAGAAGTGGTTGGGGTTTTTGGAAAGTTTAGGGTACACAAATTATTGGCAAGATTTGAATGCTAAAAATTATGGAGCGGCGCAGAACAGAAACAGGTGTTTTATGTTTTCGTTTCTTGACAATTACTCATATGATTTTCCGCAGCCTATACCCCTCAAAAAGAAACTGAAAGACTATCTTGAAGATAATGTTGATGAGAAGTATTACATCAATAATGAAAAGGCTGACAAGCTGATAAAACAGCTTATTGACAACGGTACATTACCGCAACACAATCTTGACAGACAGACAGACAGACAGACTTGCGTTGACGGAACAATCCGCAATCCACGACAGAAAGAAGTTGCAAACTGTATCAAAGCAAGATACGACGCAGGAATATCAAACTTGCGGTCAGACGGAAACCTTGTTGTTAAAAGGAATGGTGGATAAAGACGTAGAACCTACGGCATCCGTGATTGATGTTTCTACAACGATTATGTCGAGAGATTACAAAGGATTAAATAATTACGGAACGAATGGAGTAATTGAATGGAAGTAATAGGCAGTGTATATACACAAGTTTCAAACCGTTTTCAGCGCGGCGTTATAGGGGGGGGGTATCTCCCGATGCGTTAAAGCTGAAAATCACGATTTAGGAGTAGTTATGGCAGATGTAAAGGTAATAGGACAAATGGATAATACGATAGACCACACTTTTGAAAGTGCTAATCGTGTTTATGACGTAGGGGGGGTGGCTCCAGCAATGAATACTTGCGGAGGTGGTGGATTGCAACCGAAAATTCTTGAAACTAAGCAGTTAGGATTTATGGACAGTGGCACAGGCAAACATCAATCGAATACGGTATATGATGAAAATGCACTCTGCCCCAACATTACAACTATTGAGGGTGGCGGTACACAACAAATTAAGATATGTACTGAAAGTCGGATAGTTGCTATGCGCGGCAGAAACCCTGATAATCCATCGGACAGAACAGCAGGAAGTCCAACAGAGCAAAGATTAGAGGTGAATATGCAAGGTACAAGTAATTGCTTAACGAGTGTACAGAAAGACAACCTTGTTATGGAAAGCCAAGTGCTGACACCGAAGCGCACGGAATATGGCAAGCAGATACGAAAAGCATATGAAGGCGGACATATACAAGAAAGTAGACATAATATGACGGAATTAGAGCCTAGAACTGACGGTGTAAGCAATACTTTAACCACGGTTCAAAAAGATAATATGCTTCTGATTAAGCAAGCTACAAAAAGCGGTTCTATTGAATGTGAAGTTGGCGGTTGCTTCGATGCAAGCTACCCAGAAAGCCAGTCGAGAAGAGGTAGGGTGCAAGACAGAGGTAATACTTGCCCTACTTTAACAGCACAAAATCAAGAGATTGTTAGAATTGAACCTCAATATCGTATCAGAAAACTAACTCCTAGAGAATGTGGGCGGTTGATGGGCGTATCTGATGAAGATATTGGCAAAATGGCAGCAGTCAACAGCAACACGCAGTTGTATAAACAGTTCGGTAATAGCATAGTAGTTGATGTTATGTGCGCTATGTTTGAGGACTTGAACATTAATCAGTCGTAAAGAAAGGAATGTAGCTTGTGAGTGATGACACACAATCTACAAAGGAAAGCAAGTCATACATAAGATTAAAGAATTATAGACATACAAACAGATTAAACGGTAAATGTACCGATTGCGGTAAACCGTCAGAAAAATACAGATGTGCTGAATGTTCAGCTAAGAAGAATGAGGGAGCGCGGCGCGATAGAGAATACTTCAAGAAACACGGTGTCTGCCCGGTGTGTAAACAAGTTGACATCGGGCCAGATGAGAGTATGTGCCCGGAATGTTTGACAAAAGAATATACATACCAAATGAGCAGACGCAATGCAAGTGAAGAAAGTCGCGCTAAATACACCGAACAGCACCGGATATGGGCGCAGATGAAGTACGAAGAGGATAAGGCTAATGGAATCTGCACAAGATGTCGGAAACGCAAAGCAGACGGCGGATATACGACTTGTGGAGTGTGCCAGGCAAAAAACAGAGGGCGCAAGCTTGCCAAAGAGGTCAACAAGGTATCAAAACGAGAGTATCGCGAAAAGAACGGCTTATGTTTCTTTTGCGATGAACCGCGAAAACCCGGCTACAAATTATGTGAACGGCATTATCAGATGAATGTTGACAAAGCAAATTCGCAGAAAGCCAAGAATGTCAGAAAGAAATTGATTAAGAATGGCATCCTATATTAACAGCAGGAGGACTTGAATAAATGGCTGACAAGAGAATGTTTTCAAAAAAACTAATCAGTTCTGACGCGTTTCGGGATATGCCCTTAAGCACGCAGGGATTGTTTTTTCAGCTTTGTATGGAAGCTGATGATGACGGTATCGTAGATAACCCTAATACCGTAGCAAGAGCGTGTCAGGCTTCCAAAGAAGATATGCAAATGTTAAAGGATAAACGTTACATCCTTACATTCGATAACTCAAACGTAATCGTGATTAAGCACTGGAAAATGCACAACACAATCCCAAAGGACCGGTATCATCCGAGTACATACTCTGAAGAGTTATCTACTCTTACGGTCAAGGAAAATGGCTCATATACCGAGAAAAACCGCATTGTAACGGATTGTAAACAGATTGTAGCCAAACCCGATACAGCTTGTAAACAAAATGATACAGAACCGCAACCGAGATTAGATAAGATTAGAGAAGATAAGATTAGTAATAATATCCCTGCAGCAGGGAGCGAAGACGCGCCCATTCCTTACACGGAGATTATAGCATATCTTAATGAGAGAGCCGGCACAAAGTTTTTACCCTCAACAGTATCGACCAAAAGGTTAATCAAGTCACGTTTCAACGAAAACCCAAGTTATACGGTGGATGACTTCAAGAAAGTTATTGATAACAAAGTTGCTGATTGGAAAGACACGGAGCGACAGAAGTATTTACGCCCGGAAACACTGTTCGGTATTAAATTTGAAAGTTATTTGAACGAAAAGCCTACAAGTACCAAGCCAAGGGCGAAACCCTCTAATAACCGTTTTAACAGCTTTAAACAGCGAAACTATAACTTTGATGAACTTGAAAAACAATTACTTTCCAAGGAGGACAGCTAATGCCTAAGTTAAGACTGTATGACTTATTTGACGGCGCGGATTATGTCGGCGCATTTACGTCAAAAGAAATAACCACACGACTAGGGATAAGTATGAACACATTTTATAATTGTACTCATTACGGCACCTTAATTCACGAAAGGTACGGAATAATAGCTGCCGAGAATGGCGAAACAGCACCCGATCCTCTGTTTACAGAATGGGATAGAACACGAAGATGTATTTTAAAGGGCGTAAGGCCCTAGAAAGGAAGTGAGATAAATGAAGAAATGGATTGATACTTACACGAACGATAAAGGCGTTGAATTTACAGTAGGCAAGAGATATATTCTCCGCCCAAAGGTACTTAACGGCGAAATGGTTATAGCCACGCTCGAAAGCATTGAAGATTACATCAATCAGTGGCAGAGAAGATACATTACCGGTGTATTTGTACAGACCAATGAAACAAAGTGGAGGATGCCACTTGCAGTAGAAAGCTGCACAATTGAACCATATGAAGGAGATTAGAATGAAAGACCATGAATGTATATCGTGTACGCACTTTTTGATGTGCCAGGGCAAAGAAAACAATGAGCCTTGTATCAATTACGAAAAGCGCGAAAGCACGGTGGAACCGCCAAAACGCACAGAATAGGAGATTGAATGAAGTTCTCAAGGTTTATCAAGTCGGAACTTGAGTTGATTATTGAGAGCGCGAACCTTACGGAAGATGAAGAAGAAATTCTTAAGTTACTTGGGAAAGGCAAAAGCATTGAAGAAGTAGCAATGACGATGCACGTTTGCCGGCGTACGATTGATAGAAAGATTTACAACATAAAATCTAAAATTAATAAAATTGAGGTAGAAAGAAATGGTAAAGATTACTATTGACGGTAAAGATGTCAAGCCGGCAGATGTTGTTCTTCCCGAGCAGATTTTGAAAATCATCGCGGAAGCTGTCGGCGGTTGACAAAACCGTAACTTAAGTGTAGAATGTGCCGTAAATGCGATAAATGCGGCACATTCTTTTTAGAAAGGAGATTATAAACTATGGAATGTGTTGCTTATATAAGAGTTTCGACAGAAAGACAAGCGGAGGAAGGCTACGGACTTGAAAGCCAAAAACGTGACATTGACGAATACTGCCGTAAACATCAGTTGATTATCAAGGAATATTATGTCGATGCCGGACTGTCCGGGATGGAAATGTCAAAACGTGTTGAACTTCAAAGGCTTATATCTGATATGGCTAAGATTGAAGTTATTGTCGTCTACAAACTAGACAGACTTGCGCGTGATACCGTGGATGCGCTGTATATGATTGGGAAAATCTTTACGCCAAAGGGAATTTGTGTAGAAAGTGTCCACGATTTTGCCAGATATGAAACACCGCAGGATAAATTCCAGACGCAGGTCATGGCGGCTGTAGCAGAGTATGACAGAAATACTATGATGCTCCGTATGCGCGGTGGAATGTTGGAACGTGTCAAGAGAGGTTTTTGGATGGGCGGTGGCAATTTACCATTCTGCTATTCATATGACAAAGAATTGGGTATTTTAGTACCAATTCCGGAGCGTGCCGAAACGGCAAGGAATGCACTTGAATTGTATATCAATGGATATTCTGACGGGCATATCGCTAGAATTTGTCATTACAGTGGCGAGCCGGTGGCAAAAAAAATCTTGACAAGTGTTGTAAACATCGGAATGATACCGTACAAAGGCAAGGTGTATCAAGGCAAACACAAACCGATATTTGACATTGAACGCTACGAACTTGCGCAGGAGATTAGAAAGTCAAGACACGATGCCAAAAGTTGGATTGCACACCCTACTAACCTTTTAACCGGGTTGTGCTATTGCGGTGTATGTGGTTGTGCGATGCGATATCAGAAGTGGGGGCAGAAAGAGGACTCTCCAAGGAAAATATATTGTTGCTCAAAGAACATCGACCTTGATTATCTTCCGAATTATAATCACGATTGCGACAGCAAGCCGCAGTGGGCGTCAGACATTGAAGAGCAGGTAGAGAAACAAATGCTTGAAATATCCGTCAATCTGTCGAAATACAAGCCAAAAGAAAAGGAAACAAAATTACAGATAATGCAGTCACAATTAAGCCGTGAAAAAAACAAATTAAAACGACTGTATATCCTCTATGCCGAGGGCAACGACACTGTAATTGAGTTGATTAAGCAGACGGAAGAGGAAGTGAAACGTATTACCGCCGCAATTGAAGAAGAAAGCAAAGCGACAAAGAAAACGCAGAAAAAAGAATTTGTCTATGACAATATAAAAAAGCTTGCCGACGTTTGGAACAAAATCGACAAGCAAGCCAAAAATAAGATATTTAAAACTATAATATCTAAAATTGTTATTGCCAATGACAACATTGAAATTCAGTTGAAGAATTTTTAGCAGTAACTATACGTCGTTCCAATGGCATATAGTTAGTGCAAACGCCGTATTTATCGCATTTTTTAACACCTAAAAATTGAATATCTGAACTTGATGTCGCTTTTATGTCGCTTATGTGTCGCTTTAAGCGGCTTTTTTTATGCCAAAATTTAAGCATAAGGAGGACGGAAATCTATGTTTTCAGATGAAATTTTAGAGAAAATTTTTGCACGGAAAGAATTACAGCGGTTGGACTTGCAAACACAGTCATCAGTAATTCACGCGATAGAAGAGGTTTTAAGTGAGGAGGCAGAAGATGATAAACAATCCTTATCAGACACCTATGGCGAATAATTATACCCCTCAATATGGGGCGTACAACTATAATCCAATGGCTAATTTGCAAAGATTTCAACAGCAGGAGCAAATGTACACGGCGCAGATGCCGGGAGCACCGCAGACAATGGGTATTAATGGCAGGGTCGTACAAAGCCTTGACAACATCAATGCTAATGAGGTGCCTATGGACGGTTCAATGGCATTTTTCCCAAAGCAGGACTTATCGGAAATTTATGTCAAAGGGTGGAATGCTGACGGAACAATTAAGACAATCGTGTATACGCCCCATATAGACGCAAAAAGTATTGATACGGTAAATTCTACGGCAAATACAGAAAAGCTTATATTTACCCTATCAGACGAAAGCACAGACCTATTTCTGAATAAGTTTAATGAACTTTCTGACAAAATCGGGCAGTTAGAAGATAGGTTTGATAAATCTTTAGCAAGTCAAAGAAAAAATTCACGAACTCAAAGCAAAGGCGGTGAGGAAGAATGAACCCAATGAACATTTTTCGGATGATTAAAAACCCACAACAGCTTATACAACGGATTGCCGGGAACAATCAGATTATGAGCAACCCGATGGTGCAAAATGTTATGCAAATGGCACAGCAAGGCAATATGCAGGGCGTAGAACAAATGGCGCGGAACTTATGCCACGAAAAAGGTTTGAACGCGGACGAGGTATTTAATCAGGTAAAGGGTAGATTTGGCAATTAACAACATCATTTTGATACTAATTCTTGCAAGGTTAAGTATATAAATTTTTTCGGAGGTAAAAATTATGTTTAATTCAAATTGTGCATCCGTGCCTTTAGTGGCCAACATTGACGGCAACAACGGTAACGGCGGATGGACTGACGGCGGATGGCTTTGGTTCATAGTCGTAATATTTGCTATCTTTGGCGGTTGGGGCAATGGCTTTGGCGGTTTCGGTGGCAATGGCGGCAACGGAGTAGGAGCAGAAATTCAGCGCGGTTTCGACAATTCCGCAGTTATCAGCAAGCTTGACAGCATAACTAACGGCTTATGTGACGGCTTTTATGCCGCAAACAACAGTATGCTTACCGGTTTTAACGGCATAAACACAAACATTATGCAGACCGGATATGGTATTCAGCAGGCTATCAACGCCGATACGGTCGCTAATATGCAGAATACCAATGCTTTACAGTCACAGCTTGCGAACTGTTGTTGTGAGACCCGTGAGGCTATTCAGAATGTCAACTACAATATGGCAACCAACACTTGCGCATTGCAGAACACAATGAACAGCAACACAAGGGACATTATCGACAGTCAACAGGCAGGAACGAGGGCAATTCTTGACTTCCTGACACAGGACAAGATAGCCACACTTACGGCAGAGAACAACGACTTAAGGCGTGCCGCATCGCAGGATAGGCAGAATGCACTTCTGACTACAGCTATGAGCGCACAGACAAGTCAGATTATCAATGCGGTTAATCCGCAGGCTGTTCCGGCATATGTTGTTCCTAATCCTAACGCTTATGCTTACGGATGCGGTTGCAATACCGGATGTGGCTGCTAAAAGTAGCTGCTAAAAGTAGCTGCTACACAAAATTAAATAATTGAGTATCTTAATTGAGTTTAACTCGGTTATGTCTGCTTATGCAGTATTACTTATAACACAAGGGCAGACTATAATGTTTGCCCTTTTGCACATTGAAAACAGAATATTAAGTTGATGGATTTTTAAATTCGTGTTACAATTTCCTAAAAAGAAAGGAGTGCCAAAATGGTTATTTTCAGACAACATAGAGGCGGACTAGCTGAATCCCTGGAAACAGCAAGGGAATTTGAAAACTTTGACGATATGAAAAAATACATATATCAAATTCACAAAGACTTTTGCCAAAAGATAGGAGCGGTAAATGCACCATTTGAAATATCAGACATTGTAATTGACCATACTTCAAAAATAGAAGATGCGAGAACAAATTGGCACGATACAATGTATGTTTGTGTTAAACGATACGGAGACGAAGATTATATTGAAAAATACGGAACTCCGCAATGCATAGGAATGTGTGCGACAGACTACAAAAAGTAAATAATGGATTTTTAAACCATCAACTAATATTCAGTTGGTGGTTTTTTATTTTATGAAAGAGAGGAAAGAAAAATGGCAGAATTTTCAACAGTTGCCGCGCAGACTGTAGCGGCAAACAGTAATGTGTTATTCACAGATACAACATCTAACTGCAACAGAGGTTTTATTGCACATAGAACCGGTAGCGGTCAGATACAGATTAAAGGTGCGACAAACAGCTGTCGCGCAAAGTACAGAGTAGAGTTTTCCGGCAATATTGCGGTGCCTACCGGTGGAACAGCTGGAGCAATTTCTCTTGCAGTCGCAATAAACGGAGAACCGGACTTATCAACACTTGCGATTTCTACCCCGGCGGCAGTAGAAGAGTTTAACAATGTCGCTATGGCAACAGATGTATGGCTCCCTTGCGGATGTTGTGAGCAAATATCGGTTAAGAACACTTCAACGCAGGCAATCAGTGTGGCAAATGCCAACATCACGGTTAATCGCGTAGGCTAGGAGGTGGCAGTATGGACGTATCAAGAATGTACGATATGATTGAGAAACTTTCAGAGTGCGCCAAAGCCGAATTTGACAAAGGAATGGAGCACATTGACGCAGACGAAATGGGTAAAGTTACAGATATGCTTAAAGACCTTGCTGAAGCTATGTATTACCGTGTTCTGACAGAGGAAATGGAAGAAGATAGCGGCAGACGTTTCTATGACGATTACCGCTATAAAACAACCGGAAGATTTGCACCAAAGGGCAAAGGAACATATGTCGGCAGACACGGATACGAAGAACCGCCTTATTGGCATATGACACCGGAGATGTACCGCGATATGGATAAATCCTATGGCAGAATGTACTTTACGGAGCCGGCAACAATGGACGGTGGAAGAACCGAAAGCCGATACGACACGGCAAAGAGACATTACACCGAAACGAGGGATATGCACCGTGAGAACACAAAGGAAGATAAAGAGCACAAGATGAAAGCACTTGATGAGTACATCAAGGAACTTGCCGGAGACATTACGGATATGATTGACGGTATGACAGCTGAAGAGAAAGCCTTGGCAAAATCTAAACTGTCAACATTAGTCACAAAGATGTAACTACAATGCCGTGGTAACGCGCATATTGACGTTATCACGGCGGTTTGTATAATGTTGGAGGAAATCTATGTTAATTGAGATAAACGGCTCATTATGGCAAATACAAGCCGTAGACGGGCATAATAAATTATTAATTCGCAGTGACGGTGTATACACTTTGGGCGTGACGGACAATAATGTTAAAACAATATATATTAAACAAGGATTGCCTGACCGTATGTTTGATAAGGTTTTGTGTCACGAACTCACACACGCATATGCTTTTGAATACGGATATTTTCTCGACATCAAGACCGAGGAAATAGTCGCCGACTTTATGTCGCTGTACGGCAGACAGATTATATATATGGCTGATGAAATTATAAGAAATGTACTAAGGAGGGCATTATGATTGACCTTAAGGCACTTTATGAAAGAGTGCAAAAAACTAACCCAGAAATCACTGAAAACAAAATTCGTGAGGAAATCGGAAAATCTGAATACGGAGCAAAGGCACTTATTATATCTACGGCGGATAAAAAATAGTGTTGACAAATAGTAAATCGTACTGTATTATAATAGCAAATATTAATAGCACTCATTTTGGAATGTAAAGATTTATTTAAAACATATATTAATAGTATCCATTGTGGAATGTAAAGATTTAATCGAAATATATATACAAAATAGACACATTGTGGAAAAGTCATAGGCTATCTATGACTTTTATTACTTTTCGGAGGTACGAATATATATGAAAGTGGTAAAATTAAAGACATTCCAACAAATGGCACATTTTAAAGACCATATGGCACCGTGCGGAGCAGATTGCTATCCATTACCGCCATTCAGTACAGTATGCGGCTTGATACACAATTTATGCCAGTGGACATCCTATCATCCTTTGGACTTCTTTATTTCCGGCAAGGGAATTATGAATACCGAGGTCAGGCGCGAATGGCAGGGCGGTCATCATTTTAAAACGGTAAATGCGGACGCAAAAAAGCGATGGGACATAATTACGGATGACGAAAATGGCTCACATACCGGTTGGGTAGCGTCCATAAAAAACCATGCGATGCTTGCTGACCTTAATCTGACAATCTACATTAAAGCTGATGATGAGGATTTGGACGCGATATACAAAGCATTGGCCAATCCACCGATTTATCCGTCATTGGGCGAATATGGAGATTTATGCGACATACAAAGCGTTGAGGTAATCGACTTAACGGAGTATGACGAACCGCAAACAGGCGAATTATCAGAACCGGCATATATACCGGTAGGAAAATTCGGGCGTGACTGTCTCGGCACCGTTTATTCATTAAATAACCGATACACCATTGTGAGAGAGCGTAGGCGTTTTGAAAAAGTGCAATGCCTTTGGGCGGACAAAGGGCAGAAGATAGACAGCAAATTATTTGATGGCGATGCACCGATAGTATTCATAGAGTAAAAAATAAGGGATATGACTTTTGCCATATCCCTTTTAACATATAGAATTTTCCATTTTCAGTAAAGCCAACAGCATAGATGCTTTCATCAATTTGTGGCTCTCATATTCTCTCAATTCAAATGGTGGTTTCCCCTCTTCGGCAAAATTGTAATCAATGTAGAGTGTTACACCTTTTGCCCTCATAGTAACGACATCTACTATCATATCGCCACCAAATTCAGCAATATCATCCTCTAATTCCTTGATTAAATCTTCACATTCGTATGAAATTCTCTCCCCTTGATGATTTATTAATGGCATATATATCCTCCGTAAAATTTAAAAATTTTTTCAAAAAATTTCGGGTCAACTTTTTTGATACCCCCCCCTACCTTTCTATATAGCACCCGAAAAACCGTTTTCAACATTTTTCCATTTTTGTGTGAAATTTCTGAAATTTTTTTTGACGGTTCTGAACGATTTCAGATTTCGGGTGCACTGGTCCTACTACTCGGCAAGAGCAGGACACACGCCGCCGGAATGCTGCCGCTGTTCATCTGATCCGGTGCGCAATGGCAGAATTTACCGCGCTAAATTGTATGCAAAAATGGCACAATTGGCCTATCGGCTAACCGGCGCAAAAGCGCGGAATAATACAATTAAATCAATTATAAAACGCCCTGCGCCGTCCGTCAATATCTAATTACAGCCAGGGGAGACCGGCACGAAAAAAAGAGGGCGCGGATGCCCTCTTATAATAGCTGTTCTTCAACTTCGTTATCGCTCATTTTTTCTAAGCTGTCAACGTATACGACGCGCCCAAAGGCTTCAGTTACTACCCACACGCAATAGCGACCATTCCGGCACTCATTCAATGTGATAGTGCTATCATCTATCCACCGTTGAATGTCTTCATCATTGAGAGCGTACGCATAATCTCCGAGTGCCTCCGTAACGGCTTTTCTTTCCTGCTCCGTGACCTCTCGGCCGTGATACCATTGTAACTCCATTTTCGTTACCTCCTACAATATTAATTTATCCGCCCACCTTGGGCGGTAACACCGCGCCCCGGAATTGAACCGGGGCAAAGTCCACTAGGGCGGCTATTCTACACGTTCCCAACCGGCGCGGATAATTTCCTCGTCGTCAATATTGGAACCGTTGAAGTATTCCGCATATGACACGGTGTCGGCGGTCTCTCCGTCCTCATCGTATAATCTCCAGTACTCATCGCGGACAAAATCAGCTAACCCGGATGCGTCCGCCGTGGCTTCTTCCCCTTTGACATATCCGGCAGCGGTTAAGAGTTCCGCGCCCTGCTCATAATTCAATTTTTTCAATTCTTCAATGTCAACTTTTTTCATATCTGTTGACCTCCTTTTTTGTTTTATTGTACCCCATAACGGGGTTAAAAGCAATCCGGGGAGTTGAACCCCGGACGGTGGCCGCCGGCTTGCCTTATTCGTTGCCAGCAAGTAAGCCGGTAAGAAAGAAATAACATTCACTTGCAGTCATTCCATATATGTTGCCCACAGCGGCAACACCGCCACCGGCATTTATTACCTTATGGACGGCGTAGCCGGCGCCATCTTTGTACAACTTGTAGCTTCCGAGGGTGTTCCATTCCGGAGCAGTTACGCCATTCTTGGCATTTAATCTTGCGACCATGTTTTCCAACGTTATTTTTTTCATTTTATTTTACCTTTCGCCCTTGCCGGGCGCCTTTCTTATTTGATAGCTTGATTATATATCTATTATTAGATATTGTCAATAGGTATTTATATCTTTTTTAAGATATTTTTTTCTTGACAAAAAACTACATATAATATATAGTAGATATAGAATTTTTAACCGGAGCGGAACAGCTCCAGAAAGGAGACATATAAAATGATAAAGTACAAAATTGATGTCCTTGCAGAACTCAAGGCGCGCGGATATTCACAACCGCGGCTTATGGCGGATAAGATATTGAGCGGTGCGACGCTTGCAAACATCCGACACGGTGCGACAATCTCGATGGATGCACTTAACAAGATATGTCTGCTGCTAAGATGTCAGCCGGGCGACGTCCTCATATCTGAACCGACAGATGATGAAAAATTAAAATAAGGTATTGACAATATATCTATTATTAGATATAATGAATGTATCGAATAAAGAAAGGGCGTTACCGAAAGGGTGACGCAAGGGTAAAAAGTTATGATAAAATTATATACAGTAAATGGAGCGGAGAAATTCCAGGAAGTAAAGAACGTGCCGGAGGTTGGCGACTATTGGCCAGACTTGGGCGGTGAGGTAGTCGGCGTTGAGCCGGTAAAACTTGACGATATGAACAATAACCACGCATTTCTTGGATATAATGAACGCATATATAAAGCCTATCGCGTGTTATTCATCAATCGCGGACGTGATGATGAGCGCGACCCAATGGAAGATTACATCGTGACTATCAACGACATAGAGCAGGAAGAGGAGGCGGAATAAATGAACAAGGAGGATATGAAAAAATATAAACGGGTTACAGAAGTAACCCGCGAAGAGTGTTACATGGGTACCAGAGAATATAATTCATGTATGCACGCATTCCCCGGACATTATGCCGTTGATTGTATGAAAACGGACGTAACACCGGACACGCCGAGCGTGTGTCTTATGTGTAAAAAAACGGATATGTAAATAAGATCGAGCGCCTCCGGGTGCTCTTTTTTATTGTTCAAAAATGCCGTAAAATAAGGCCTTGCGCGGTTCTGTATACATTCTGTATACAATCTGTATACAACTTGTATACAATCTGTTGCGAAATTGTAACAAATTGTAACCCGAGATTTAGATTTAGATTTAGATTATTAAAATATATATAATACTCCTTGTCAGTCGTATTATATATGAGAGGGCGGGCGCGTGCGCGCGTAAATACACCTTTTTTTCTTTTTGTCAAGTGAAAATCAAAAAATATTCCCGATATTAATTTTTTTTATTTACTTGATAAAAATAAATCTATGTGATATAGTTGATGGCATAAACAATAATATATATATCTTAACACATATGATCGCCGGAGAATTCCGGCACACGACAAACAAACGATTTTCAAATACACAGAGCAGAACAAACCGCCTGATGTATTTTATTTTCGTTTGTTTTTTTAATTTCCAGGAAGGAGGCGCAGCAGATGCCGAAGAAAACAACCTACATTCCGAGCCGCAACACAGAGAAAGCCGAGAACGGGACAGAATATTACGCAAGTAATATGTGCCGCCTTGCGGATGAATACGTTGATAACCTTCCAGACCCGGCAGCCATTACAGATAATACCACATTGTTTAGTGGTATGATAAAATATATCAATGTTAAATGGTTTAAATATAATAAGCCTAATTATGACGATATTGAGTTATTAAATAATATATGGGACCTGTATACCGGATTATGCTATAAATACAATAAATACCCAACGGTTATAGAGTTTAGTTTATTAATAGGTTTAAATAAAGATACTATTGATAAATGGAAAAATGAAGTAAGAAGAAATTATATATATTATGATAGTAATAATAATATAATAAAAGATATAGAAAGTTATAGATTGAATTATCCAGAGAGCGAAATAAGGCAGGAATTAAGTACATCCCACGCAAACGCGGTTAAAAGGTGGTTAGGCGAATGTGAAAATAATTTGATTCGTGGAGCGCAAGAAGTAAACCGTATCGGTTGTATTTTCGCCCTGAAAGCAAATTACGGCTACACCGAGACCACCCCGGCAATCAAGGAAGGACCGCAACGCGACAGCCTGACCGCTGCCCAGCTTCCGCAGCTGGGCACTTCCGGGCAGCTCGAATTGTCCGACAATGGGACACAATAAGCAGTCGCAAACCATACACAATTTAGACACAATTCAGACCTTTAAAAAAACCTATAAAATAAGGCTTTCCGGACACGGTAAACCTTAATAACGACACAAAATAAATATTTTGCGACATACTTAATCATAAAGGTGTTGAATTGTATTAATTGTTTGGGAATGGCACACAATTTAGCCACCAGGGGGTGGGGGTTTAGATAGATCCACCAAAAGGCTCTACTAAGTCCCTCATACTACCGCAAAAATAAAAAGGCTTTCCGTTAGTCCCATTCCAAAATATTTCAAAAAACAAAAAGGAGTAAATCAATGTTTTATAGCAGTTTGGCAGAAATGCAAAAATCTTATAAAGACCGTATTAAGGAAATCCTTGATAGAGATAACACCTTACCGGCAAACAAACGTGAAGTGTTGCGGATATTTGATTATCTGGCAGAACAACACGCAAATGATGTTAAAGCTTCTGACGTTCTTGATAAGGCTGTTAAGGCTAATGTCAGCCGTAGGAAATATAAAAAGATTATGCTTGCGGCTGCTAAAGAATTTATGAACAAACGTTAGGCATAAAGGGGCATCGTTTAATGGCAAGACACGGCACTTTGACTGCCGGAATATGGGTTCAATTCCCATTGCTCCCGCTCGGGAAGAGGTTCAGATGGACGGCTGAATGGCTCTTCCCCACATGATATATCTGTATTCCATATTTATCATGAACCCCCTTTCTCCGCTAGGACTATTCTGTTAAGAACCGTGAGAGACGGTTCGGCGGGGTTTGTTCGGACAGAACATTAAGATGTCTGCTTGTGTGCGTATCCCACTGCACACAAACGGCATTGTGGAAATCAGCCCGTGGTCTTATTTGTTTCCCACGTTCCGTGATAGGCGGATGACATATATAACTCCTCTTAAAAGTATGTGGTGTGCAGATGTACGATTGTTTGCATACCGGCGCAAAACGTAGCTTAATTGGCAAAAGCAAAGGGTTTTTATCCTTTCTGACCTTGATGCCGGTTCGACTCCGGCCGTTTTGCTTAAAACATGATTATCTCGGTGGAGAGAGGTTTTTCAGCCTTGCCGAGACACGCGAGAAAACGAGATAGGCATAATCGGGATACCGGGTATGCTAATATCTTCTGCTGTACTGTGAGGTACGGCAGGGAGACGGAAACCGTCAACAACGCTTGTGTGGTGTATCATCATAGAGAAGCCAAGGGCAGAGGACTTGTGGCTGTGAATAATAGACGCCTACGGTGTAGGAATAATCCGTTGAGGTCCGCGGAATGAGAGACCACGGACAAATCACGGAAAATCTCAAATTAAGCAGTGTGCCTTGAAGCCGGAGAAATCCGGATATAACACAAGTAACTCGTTAAAGTAGCGGTATGGCACGATTTCATTCTAACAATTGTCGAGTAGCGAACACGATAATATTCCGAAAGAACCGTGAAATTTGCGGGCACCAATCCCGCGTGTGCTTGAAAGCGGCAAGAAGCTTAGGGTCGCTCCCAAAGGCTCGGACTTGTCGTCACAGTGGCAGAATATGGCTGTATGTATGGTGGATAAAGAGAAATCTTAATCATGTTTTAGTTTTTGGAATGGCAGGATAGGTATTGCAGTAGTAGGGACTTGCTATTCCAGAATACGCAGATGTGGTGTAATGGTATCACAGTAGCTTGCTAAGCTATCCGGCAGAAATGCCGTCAAGGTTCGAATCCTTGCATCTGCGCTTTTGCATATAAACGAAATGGGAATATAGTTGTTGGTTATCTGTATTATCCCAAAACCATCTATGTGTGAATTGATGTGTGGCGGAATGGGTAAACGCTAATTGATGGTTAAGAGAACGGTGTGCGACAAGGATTGCTAGAACAAGTCTGGTAAATAGCTGTAAGCAATTACACCAATAAATCCGTTAGAAAATAAAAATCCATTTATCCCTATTCGTAGGTGCAGACTAACTGACGGAATCTCATGTGTGGTTCAAATCCACACCACATCAAGCGGTCGGGTAGCTCCCGAATAAGCAGGCGTTACAGTAGTCCCTGCTGAATAATTAAAATGCTTGTGTGGCTAGTTTTAACTCGAATTTGAAAAGAGTTGGAGTTGGTCACACAAGAAACTGTACAACGGATAGTAGTTCAGTCGGGAGAACACCCATCTGCGCTAAAGGAGGTAGTTATATGTTCAAAAGATTGGCAAATTGGTATATCCGCAGGAGAACAAAGAATTTAACCCGAATACCGCTTTTTACGATGGTATTTAACTACCGGAAATACAAAGCGGAGGGCAAAAAGGACAGCTGCACATTTTACTGTCATCCTGATATTGTGAATGATGAATATGTGAAGGAAAAGCTGTCTGATGTTGTTGATTATATCCGAGATAACTATGATTTGGACGTTTTTACAAGGATTTGAGGTGCAATATGTGTAAATTTTGCGAAGAAACAAACTTTAAAATTGTAGATGGGTATGAAAAAGGGAAAAAACATACAGAAAGAACAAAAAGTATTTTTTGCTCAAGAGATTATGAACTTAACGAAGTCAACGGAATAATATTAGTTGACGAAGATAAAGAAAACCGACTGTATTTTGATAATTCAAGTTGGGAATATGCAAGAGGATATATAAAAATCAATTATTGCCCTATGTGTGGCAAAAAACTGAGAGAGGATTAAGCATGTGTGAATTTTGCGAGGAAAAATTTCCTATCACAACACATTATGGCAAATTTAAGATTGATAAGTTGTCAAATAAACCTGTAATTACATGCGATTTGAATAAATGCCCACCCTTTGCGGTGTGCAGTAGTAAAGATATGAATGTTGAAATGGTAATGGAAATAGCTTATTGTCCTATTTGCGGTAGAAAGTTGGTGGAAGAATGAACGATTTTTTGAAATTTTTTGATGATAAAGCAAAAGACTTCCCGATGCACCTTGAAATTACTTACAGCAAATATGCGATTGGAATATTTTGATTTATAAAAAAGGCTGTGCTGAAGATTATCCCGAAGCTAGACATGACGGCGAAGATGTAATAATTGTCAATGAAAGTGATTGCGACATGGAACTCTGCTTTGCTAAGGCACATGTAGGGTTAAAAGAATGGCTTTCGGAATTTAATGGCGGATATTAAGGTGGTGTAATAGTGAATAAATCATTACAAGATAAACTTTTTCAGAAACCTACAGATTGCAAATATTGTGAAATGTTAAGTTGTGGAGTGCAGATTTTATGAAAAAGACAAGCCCATATAGCATGAAGCACTTTGAAATAAATAACATATCTTTTAATGTTGGTTACGGAGAGCAATATGCTATTGATATTACAAATGAACGATTAGATATTGTTGGTATGCAGGTACTTGGCAGAAAACCTATAAGGATGGTCGAAAAGGATTATGTGAGAAATGGCATAATAATTAAGGCACTTGAATACATAGCTTGCAATAACTGGAGAAAAAGACATGGACTGCCAATGTTAAAACGCTATTCACATAACAAGGAATAGTCAATAACGGATTTTTATTTGATAAGCGAGGGATGGAAGAATGAAAAACAGATGGCATAATTATTATTTTCCGAGATTTTAAGGAGCAAAGTAATGATGAGTAAACCTTGGTTATGTACCACTTGCGTTAAAAGAAGAAGATGTCTTAAACACTTTGTTGTGCGGCTTTTGGGTATTGCGAGATATGTTCATAGCACAAATTGTTATGAGCCGGAATGGAAACCAACATACAGAAATAGCGAACATCAAAACACAATGTTATGTCGCGGATATAGTGGCGAATTAAAACCTTGCAAGGATATAAAGGGTTGCGATTTATGTGTCGGTCCTGACATTGACGCAAATGGGAACGAAATATATGTGTGTGGTCTCGGCGCGGCAACTCTTAAATGCAAAAGAGATAACCCAAATTGGAAACCTTTGACAAGGCAACAATTTATTGAATTGCATAATAAAATGCTGATTTGCGGAAGAGGGAGAAGTATTGAAGAACTCCTTGAGAAAGCAATAATTGACGGAATTGTGGAGGGTAGCGAAGATGAAAAAACCTAGATTTCTTTTTGGAGATATTGTTGTTGTAAACAAGTCGAACATAGGAGTTATCTGCAAAACGTGGGAAAAACCAGACGAAAAATACGAATACGAAGTTTATGTAAGACTTGCAAACAATATAATTACATTCGCGGAAGAAGATATTGACAGGTATAGAGTGAGACATAAATATCTTAGCAAAGAGGAAATGAAATGGCAGTGGAATTAAATGGCTGATTATCAGCGGAAAGGAAGAAATTATGAAAAAGAAACTTTTAGCATTAGGAATGACAATCTGCATTGCGCTTGGAATGGTTGGTTGCAGAACCGCAGATGTCGTGAACCACAATCTGTCAAAAGATGGAGATGAGTTTAATCTCTATCGAAAAATTACAGTTACAAATGCAAGGACAGATACAATTATGTTGCAGGCAGAGGGGTATATGAGCCTTAGCAACAACAGTAATAATGAGCTTGTAGTTACTATCAAAACAGGCGAGAACACATATTGTAAAGATTATATATATCTTAACGATTGGACTTGTTATGTTATGGAGCAAACAGAACCGGTTGGGACAGATAAGTACCATTATGAATTGGTGTTTTACCCTGAAAGATTAATACCAGATATTGATATTAAATAAATAATATATTACCGCCGCATAAGAGGTTTGCGGTGCTACCCTAAAAAAATTATAGGCAGAGAGGTCTATAAGCATCTCTGCAAAAGCGGAGGTGCTTTTCTTTATGGCTAGTCAGAGCCTTATTTCCACCGTAAAAGGATATGAAAACTACATAGAGCGAAACGGAATAGACGAACAGGTCATTGACGCGTACATAGAAGCCACAAAAGTAGCCGTAAATGGCGAAAACGATATAATGTATGGCTTGCGGTTGGCAGACCACTCTAAGGGCATAATAGAGCGTTTCTGCAAGGATAGGACAGGAGGTAGAATACTTGACCTTGAAAAATACAGCCAACAACATGAAGAAAAATACAGCCTTGTTGATGACTATTACAAAATTCTTCTGATTGAAGCACCTTATCGGTTTGAAAGCTTTATGCTATACATGGAAAAGAACAGACCGGTAGAAGAGAGATTTTATCAGCCGAGAATAAATCCATTACGGCAGGTAGCACAGCTTATTCAAGATCTGTACGATGATGTGCTTGATGAAGGAATGGTGTTTTGCCCCGGACGAATCGGTAAGACACAAATAGTCAAAATGGGTAATCTGTGGTTCGGCTCTAACAGACCAGAGCGATCTAATCTGTATTCGGCATATTCAGACAAAATTACTGGTGGTTACTATGACGGTATCATAGAAATGATTACGGACCCGACATACACATATGCTGAAATATATCCAAACATAGTAGAGAAAAAGCTGGTTACTGACGGAAAAGATTTGACAGTAGACCTTATACGAAAAAAAACATACCCAACATTTACAATGCGAAGCATTTACGGAACATTGAATGGTGCTTGTGACTGTGACGGGCTTGGAGTTTATGATGACTTATTCAGCGGTATTGATGAAGCATTGAGTGAAGACAGGCAAAATACTGTATGGGGAAAATTCGACAACAACTTTATGCCGAGAATTAAGCCTGGAAAGGCTAAATTGTTGGGGATAGGAACACGTTGGGCGAAAAAGGACGTTCAAGGTAGACGTTTAGACCTATTACAAAATGATCCTGAATACAAAGGCATACGGCACAGAGAAGTTATTATTCCTGCCCTAAATGAAAACGGAGAAAGCAATTTTGATTATCCGTATCACTTGGGATATACAACTCTTGATTACAAAAGACGTATGGCATCTTTTGAAAACAATGACGATATGGCATCATGGTTTGCACAGTATCAACAGGAGCCTATTGAAAGAAAGGGTCAGATGTTCAATGTCGATATGATGAATTTCTTTAATCCAGCAGAACTTGAAGGAATAAGACCTGATAGGATATTTGCAGCTAATGACCCTGCTTATGGTGGCGGTGATTTTGTATCAATGCCTATCTGCTATGAGATTGACGGAGAACATTATATCACTGATGTTGTCTACAATGACGGCGATAAGGAAATTACCATACCGGAAGTTACTTCACGAATGGAAAGACATTTAGATAAATTTAATAATAAGACAGCAGAAGTCCATTTTGAAGAAACAAAGACAACGTCAGCATACCGTACAGACTGTGAAAAGATATGGGAAAAAGACGGATACCCTATTAACACAAGTCATGATCCGGCAGATAATCAGACTGCAAAAATGGATAGAATCAAAAATCATGCTCCAGATATACGAAAACTTCATTTTGTGGACATGAAATATCAAACAAAAGAGTACAGAAAGTATTTTCAAAATATTTTGTCTGCTACTTTTGAAGGGAAAATGAAGCATGATGACGGGATAGACTCTACGGCACAATTATGTGACATGATTTACGGAAATAAAAGAATGGCAAAAGCTGAAGCTATGTTAAACCCATTTAGGAGGTATTGAATGACAACCAAAGACTATCTCAATCAAGTAGGCAGGCTTAATCGAATGATTAACAACAAACTTATTGAAATCGCGCAGCTTAAGGAATTGGCTTGCAGTATATCAGCAATACAAACCGGAGAACGAGTTCAGACCACACCGAACTATGACAAGATAGGCACAGCATACGCCAAAATTGACGATATGGAGCGAAAACTTGATAAGCTGATAGATACTTATGTAGACAAGAAAAACCACATTATAAGCCAAATAGACGGCGTAGAAGATGAAATGCTGTATAACATATTGTTTGCAAGATATATTGAGCGCAAGACGTTTGAGAAGATTGCTACAGAACTTGAATATTCGTGGAGACAGATAATAAGACTTCACGGAAAGGCACTTAAACAATTTGAAAATCAATATGGCAAAGAATATCTTGAAAGATGACATAGAATGTCATAATAACGGTATGTTAATATTACAGTGGTAAATATGTGTTTCTCCTTAACACACAAATCCCCATATCCCCAGGTTGAGCATCGTGCGGTTGCGCGGTGCTCTTTTGAATTGAAAAAGGAAAATTATGGAAAGCAAAACAATATATTGCCCTCGGTGTGGGCGCAAAGTAACAACATATGACGGCAAAGCCACAATAAATTTGTTTGCTAAATGCAAGAAATGCAAAAAACTTGTCGTATATGACATAGAACACGATAAGACGGTGTTAAAACCGCTCCCGGAACGTAATACGAGTTCGGGGGTTACTTTTTGTTAGAGGTTGAATATGAATACTATGTATTTACAAGACCTTGTTAAAGGTTGCTATGGCCGAAAAATTGCATATACGAACATAGACAAAATAACACCAGATAATGTCGTTAAAATAATCGGAAGCACTATTGGAATTTTTAATTGGAATAGAACGATTATAAAATATCTGTGGGATTACTATAAAGGTGATCAGCCGGTGTTGTACAGGCAAAAGCTGACAAATGCGGATATAACAAATAAAATTGTAGAAAATCACGCATATGAGATTGTCCAATTTAAGGTAGGTCAAACCTACGGCGAACCGGTTCAGTTTATAAGCCGCAAAAATGATGAAAATATCAATAAAGCAGTTGATATTCTCAATGATTTTATGGCCGCTGCTAACAAGCAAGAAAAAGACATAAAAGCCGGAGAATGGCAATCCGCCACAGGAACATCGTTTAAAGCTGCTCAACCTAAAGCAGGGAAAATACCGATTAGAATTGTAGCACCTACTCCTATGAACACCTATGTTATCTATAATGAAAATACCGAAGAACCAATACTTGCGGTGCAGGAACTTAAAGATGCAGACGGAAAACGGTATAAAATGGCTTTTTCGGACACAATGTCTTTTACTGTTGTCGATAGCAAGGTTATTAGCACTAAACTACACACATACGGCGAAGTTCCTATTGTTGAGTTTCCGAACAATCACGAAAGAATATCTGATATTGAGCTTGTTTCGGGAATGCTTGACGCAATCAATAATATGCAATCAAACAGAATGGACGGCGTGGAACAGTTTGTACAATATTGGGTTAAGTTCGTTAATTGCGAAATTGACGAAGAAAACTTTAAGAAGATGAAAGAAAGCCACGCATTGGTTGTTAAATCAATTAATAAAGATAACAAGTCCGATGTTGACATAATGACACAAGAACTTAATCAAAGTCAATGCCAGGTTGCTAAAGACGATTTATGGAACAACACATTGTCTATATTGGCAATACCAAACAAGCAAGGAAACACAGGCGGAGATACACAAGGAGCAGTAGAATTAAGAAATGGATGGGATTTTTCAAAGACAAGAGCAAAACTGAAAGACCCACTTGTTAAAACATCTGAAAAAAGACTTGCTACCGTCACTCTTAATATTTTGCGACTTGCAGGAATCGATTTAAAACTATCGGTTACAGATTTTGATGTTCAAATAAATCACAGCCCACAAGACAATATGTACACTAAAGCGCAAACATTGGTTGTGCTATTACAAGCCGGAATACATCCGCTTGTGGCAATTAAAACAGTTGGCCTTTGGGGCGATGCGGAAAAAACATATGTATTATCTAAACCTTATCTCGACAACCTTTACAAAACTATTAAAGACGCAGAAGAACAAGAAAAAAAGGCGCAAGAGATAGTTACACAATTAAACAAACAGCAGAATAAAACAGCTACCAAGGAATAATCGGTAACTGTTTTTATTTTATAAATTTTGCAGTTGTGCGTAAAACAACAGAAATCACATGTGGAGCAACCCACGTTAATAAGCGTAGTGACACGGAGGTAATTTATGACAAGAGAACAGGCAAAACAGAACCTTATTACTATCGGAGTAGCAGAGCCGACAGACGAGCAGATAAGTAATTATCTTAATCAGGTCAACGGCGAAACCCAAAAGGAGAAAGATAAGGCTAATCAGTACAAGGCTAAAGCCGACACAGCAGACAACTTGCAAAAACAGCTTGATGAAATACAAGCCGGTAATATGACCGAACTTGATAAAGCAAATAAAGCCTTAGAGACAGCCAATAAGCAAATAGCAGACTTGCAGAAGTCTAATGCTATTAGAGACTTGCGTGAAAAGGCTATGACTGATTTTAAAATCACAACAGAGCAAGCAAAGTTGATTGTGAAAGAAGATGGCAGCTTTGATACAGCCGAACTTGGCAAGATTATGTCCGAAAAAGAAACGGCCGCAGCACAAGCAAAAGAGCAAGAAATCGCAAAACATCAGGATATTCCAGGCGGCGGCAGTAATAAAGGCGGTACGGATAACAAGACCGAAGCTGAAAAAATAGCTGAAAGCATTATATCCAGTGTACCTAAAGACAATGACGTTTTATCACATTATATCCAATAACAGGAGGCAAAAAAATGGCGAAAGAAATGAATATGCAGTATGAGACAACTACATATGCAGGCGATGTTCAAATTTTAAAGCGCGAACCTAACGAAGCAATCCCGCTGACACTCGATTTCGAGGATGTAACAGAAAAAAACGCAGAGGGCAAAAAGATTGTCAAAGCCGGAACACCAATCGGAAAAACCGGGAAAGTAGACAACACGGCTACCGTAGTCGGCATCTTAAGATTTGACGTAACGGAAGACAGACCGCAGGGCGTACTTCTTAAGAAAGCATATCTTAACACGAAAGTGGCAGAAACACATTCTGGCGTTACATATGACGCAACAGTTAAGACAGCTCTTCCAATGATCGTATTTGAATAACAGGAGGTTGAACAAATGTTAATAAATGATGTATTAGATAGTAAATCTATTGCTTTATCAGCAACAGAAAACGCTAGTAACCAGATACCATACCTTGGATTACAGTGGTTTCCGGAAAGAAAGAAACAGGGACTTGATTTAAGTTGGATTAAGACCCATAAAGGGCTTCCGGTATCACTTGCTCCATCTAATTTTGACTCTATCCCAACACTTAGAGCGAGAGAGGGATTAAGCAAAGAAAAAACACAGATGGCATTTTTCCGTGAGGGAATGACCATAGGCGAAGAGGAAATGCTCGAAATTGAGCGTATTCAGTCCGCTGATGACCCTTATCTTGCGAGCGCCTTATCAAGTGTATACGATGACACAAACACACTTGTAAGTGGCGCAGAAGTAGTTCCGGAACGTATGAGAATGTCCCTTCTTGCAACTAATGCAGGTCATCCGGTAATTGCTATCGAGAGCGACGGCGTTCAATATGCTTATGATTACGACAAAGACGGAACGTACGCAGCTAATCACTATGCAAAACTTTCCGGCACAAGCATGTGGAGTGACACGGCAAATTCAAAGCCGCTTACAGACCTTAATAACGCAAGGAAAAAACTGCAAAAGCAGGGTAAAATTGCTAGATATGTGCTTATGAACAGCAACACATTTCAGTATCTCCTTGATAATGCGCAGATTAGAAATTCTATTCTTGCGCAGAACCTTACAGCAACAATTGAAGTTGATGATGACACAGTGATCTCGGTAGTTCAGAAAAGAACAAAACTTACAATCGTATTATACGACAAGATGTACACTGGTGATGATGGTAAGGACCAGTACTTCTATCCGGACAACAAGGTTACGCTTCTCCCAGAAGGTAAGCTCGGCAGCACTTGGTTTGGAACTACACCGGAAGAAAGAACTGCAAGACAGGTAGCCAATGTTGACGTAACCACATATGGCACTGGTATCACAGTTGCGACAAAGGTAGAATACGGTCCGCCTATGAAGATGTCCACGTTTGCATCGGAAGTTGTACTTCCATCGTATGAAAATATGGACAGCACATTTGTTTATGAGGTTCATAGCGAATTGTAGGAGGACAGTTTATGAAATACCCACATATAGTTGTTCTTAATGGCAAATGGTATAACGCAGGAGAAGAGGTTCCAGATAACACTGAAGCCTCTTTTGAGTATAGCAAAACAGCTATAAACCGTATGTCTACGGCAGATTTGCAATCTTTTGCCGTAGAACAAGGCGTAGAAAATGCGGAAGAACTTACGGGAGCCGAACTCAAGAAACTGTTAATCGAGAAGTTAGGATTGTAGGAGCAAGCAATGAACGAATACACCATATTAGAGCAAGTCAAGATACGGCTTAAACAATTTCATATTGAAGATGAAACCGGAGAAGATGTGGTTGTGTTCGACAGCAAGGAAGACAATCTGTACATCCAACAGCTGATTAAGCAGGTTGAGAATGAAATAAAGAAAAGGCGTAATTACCCTAGCAGTTACACAGAAGAACAGATTACGGCAGATATGGCGAATTACGAGGATGTTATTGTCAACCTTGTTGTATACGACCATTCGCAAGCCGGAGAAGCATATATGGAAACATATTCCGAGAATGGCGTAAGCCGTAAATGGGTTGAACGTAACAAGCTGATGTCGGACGTAATCCCCTTTGTTAAAGGATTATAGGCTGTTTAACATTGCCTTTAGGGCATTAAAAGAAGAATGTGCGTGACCGTAAAGGTTGCAGGCGGCACACTTTAAGGGTGGTGGGCGGTGTGCCATTTTACGAAGAAAGGCGGTATGTTATGACTGCAGCGACAGTAGTAAGCATAATAGCAGTGACGCTTTCTTTTATTTTCGGCATTATAAGCATATGCTTTTCGTGTCGAAACAGCAAAAGAACCGACACAAAAGATATAGAAGAGCGCGTAAAAGAGAATACGCGTATCAACATGAAATTGGATGCAATCTCGACAAACACTACGGATATTAAAAATGAAGTGTCGGAAATGCGGAAAGAAATAAATTCGCATAATGACCGCATTATCAAGGTTGAAGAGAGTGTAAAAAGCTTGCATCATAGACTTGACGGGTTAGAAATCCGAATAAACGGAGAAAAGGAGACATAGAACTATGATTGATATAACACAAGTAGGAACTGTACTTGCAATAGTAGTAATTGCGTATCTTATAGGCCTTGCGGCAAAAGCCATTAAGGTAATTCCGGATAAGGCAATTCCGATAATTGTAGGAATTGTAGGCGGTATATTGGGCGTAATCGGAATGTATGTAATACCGGACTTTCCGGCGAATGATGTGCTGAATGCAATTGCGGTCGGAATTGTTTCTGGTTTGGCAAGTACCGGTGTAAATCAGGTTTACAAGCAGGCTACCAAGAAAGACGATGCTTGAAATTAATAAACAAACGATGAAATACTCCCGGCAAGGCGAGAAAGTAGAGATATACGAAAGAGACAGCGATGGAAATATCGTGTACACAAAATACACAACCGCAGACGGTAAGCCGATACCGGTCATTAAAGATACTGTAATCGGGTATTCTGACCCGGTTACATTCCGCGCAAGTATCAATAACAAGCTGTCAGAAGCCTTGATAAAGGAATTTGGTATTGATGACAGCACAAGCTATCTTCAGATAGTAACGGATAAAGGCGCGTTACCGATTAAAACCGGCGACTACATATGGAAGTCATCGGCTGTTGGCAGAGATAAAAACAACCTTGTTGACGTTACCACGGCTGATTACATCGTTAAAGGTGTAGCAGACGAGGGATTGACGGTGGACTTATTCTTGCTGCAGAAGAATGTGAGGTAGAATATGCCGACAATCAAAGTCAATATGTTTTCGCAACAATCCATTTTAAACGCCGTAAACGCCCTAAAAAGCTATTCTAATTCTCTGACATATAAATGTCAGCTATTAGCTAAAAAACTTGCTGAAAAGGGCGTAGAAATCGCCAGAGTGCAATTAGCAGACCTTGACGCTATCTTCAAACGCGAATTGCTAGAAAGTATTCATTCGGAATACGAAACATCGGTTCGCGGTGGCGGTGTATGGGCGGTAGTAGCCGGAACAGACCACGCGATGTTTGTTGAGTTTGGAACCGGCACAGTCGGGCAGACCAGTCCATACAAGGGCAAATTGCCGGACGGTGTAACTTGGCAATACGCAAGCGGTAAGACAATCAGACAGCTTACGGACGGCAGATACGGATGGTTCTATCCGGGCGATAACGGTAATTGGTATTTTACCGAGGGTATGCCGTCAAGACCGTTTATGTACAATACGGCAAACGAACTTAGAGAGATTATTGTAAGCACAGCAAAAGAGGTGTTCGGCAATGACCAGTGATAATCAGTGGGCGTATGACCTTGACAAGATAATATATTCGATTGTATCAGCAAGGGCGAAAGAACAGCTTGTTGCGAAATATCCGACACTGTTTGTCACGGACGAAGAGGAAACATCGTCAAACCCACAGTTCCCGACAGTGTATATACACTCTCTGTCATCCGTGGAAGAGGGAGCAGACCTTGGCGGACAGACAATTAATGCTGTCAGAGCGACAGTGCAAGTCAAGGTAAGTACAAATAAGGATAGCAGCGATGCAAGAGAAGTAATGAGCGTTATCGCTGATATTTTTAAAACGATGCGGTTCAAAGCAATCGCAATGCCGGAAATTAAGACATCCGGCGGAATATACAGAAGTGATGCGCGGTTCAGACGAATAGTCGGCGCAAACGACACACTAACTTGAAAGACCTTTAAGGTCTTATTTTTTTACACAAAATTAGGAGGTAAAACACAATGGCATTAGCAGGAGTATCAACCCTTGGTGTAACTTTTTCCTACGGCGTTGAAACGGTAGCCGGTACAAAACCTACAGCATTCAAGATTTTAACCCGTATCAATTCAATTGACGAAATTACGGTTACACCGGAAGCGATAGACGCATCCGCACTTGAAGATGCACAGACGCGTAACATTGCCGGCAGAGATACTGTAACAGATACGGTAGCAGTAGGCGTAAACAAGACAGATGACACGCTCAAAGAGTGGGAAGACTTGATTACCGCTTATAAAAAGCTTGACGGCGGCAAGAGAATGTGGTTCCAGGAGATAACACCGGGTATTACTAAGGCGGAGTTTTTCGTGGCAACACCGCCTTCAAAACTTCCGATTACAAGCAAGGCACAAAATGAACTTAACATTATGACAATCAATCTTATCTTGGATGAGATGATTGGTACAGACGAAGCCGTTACCCCAACACCGGGGGAATAGTTAGCCATTCGACCGACACTACGGTAAAAAAGGCTGTATCGAATGGCACAGACGCAGAAACAGCCGACTATACGCAGTACCTTAACGGTACGGAGTAACAATTGACAGAAAGGGCGGTCTACGGACTGCCCCTTTCCTATGCGTAGGACATAGGAGGAAAGGTAAAAGGTATAAACAATGAAAACTATTACTGTAAAAGGCAATGAATATAAATTAGAGTTTGGCTTTGATGCAGCTGAACACAAAAACACCGTCCAGAAAATGTTCAAGGTTAAAAGCGGTGCATATATGGTTGAAGAGGGCATATCCGTTGACGGAACGCCGACAGCAAGCGGAATTATCAACGGAACGGCATCTATGGTAGGCGATATACCGGGCATCGTTAAATCGGCTTTCTATGCCGGATTACTTGAACATCACGATATGCCGGAAGAGGATGCACACGCACTTCTTAAGGACTATATGAAAGAAAACAAGCTGTCATTCCGCGATGTGTTTATGGAACTTACGGAATGCATGGAAACTGACGGTTTTTTCAACCTTGCGGGCATAACGGCGATGCTCAAGGAGGCGGAGCCAGAGGAGGAGAAGAAAACAATCAAAGCCGTCAAGACACCACAAGACCACAAGAAGCCGACTTCCACAAAATAATATGGGAAGAATACTTCCCTATGGCTTTTTCGCTTGGAATATCCTTAACAGAGTTTAAACACCTTAACCCAACCAAACTTGCATTGTGCATTGAGGGCGAAAAAATGAAACAGCGGCGCATTGATACTCTTGTGTGGAGTATGTCGCGTGAGTACGGAATACCGATGATTGCCCTTGGCTCAAATAATGGAATCCTTGGCAAAAAGAAAGTCGATTTTCCGAAACAGCCAAACAGCGACAAATCAGATCTGCCTGAGGTTGACGAGAATGGGAATGAGATATTATCTCCGGAAGAACTTGACCGACAGCGCAAGGCGTTTGTACTTAAGATGCGCACGATGAAGATAAATTGGGATTTAAACCATCCAAAGAAAGACGAGGGCGGTACAGCTTAACGGCGTACTGCCCTTTATTTTTTTATAAATTAAATAGAAAGTAGGTGCAAAAATGGCAGATAACGACATTGACCGCTTGAAGATACAAGTCGAAGCCGAAGCGACTAAGGCGAGCAATGCAATAGACCGCTTGGCTAATAGTATGCTTAAGATGTCACAAAGCCTTGGCGTAGATACGCACAAGCTGATGAACATTGCGACAAGTATCAGGCAAGTGTCAGATGCGGCAACCGGCTTTAAAGGTGGCAAATCAGCCGAAATAACCTCTTTAGCACGAAGCCTTATGAAATTCTCATCTGTCGATACAAACTCGATATATGGGATTTCCTCGGCACTACAGAACCTTGCAAATGGTATGGCAGCGGCACAGAGCATAGACGCAAGCGGAATAGCCGGTCTTGTAAACGCAATATCAAAACTTGGCGGCGTGAAATCCACAGCCGGAACAGATAATTTGCTTCGTATGAAAGATGACCTTGTGCAATTCATACAAGGGATGAACTCTGTCGGAAACCTTAACTTTGATGTTACCGGACTGTCGAACCTGATATACACGGTGTCAAGGCTTGGTACGAATATATCAAGCAATGCCACAGCAAATTTACCGGCAATATCAACGCAGTTACAGAATTTTGTACGTCAGATGAACGATATAGGCTCTATTAGTTTTGATGTGGATAAACTGTACAACCTCACAAGTTCAATATCAAGGCTTGGCGGTGTTGCATCGGGCAGGGCAATAACAAACATTCCGCAGTTGGCACAAGCGATTAAAAACCTTATGACAACCTTGGCAACGGCACCGCAGGTAAGCAATAATCTTATACAGATGACAAACGCGATTGCCAAACTTGCGGCACAAGGCAGTAAAGCAGGAACGGCATCAAATCGAATACAAAAAGGACTTGATAACGTATCAAGGAGTGCCACAACGGCAAAAGCCAAAACAGTGAGCCTTGCGCAGGTGTTTGGTAAGTTGTACGCGAATTTCTTTTGGGTTATCCGCGGAGCAAAGAAATTAAACAGTGCAATCCAAAGCACGACGGATTACATTGAAGCATTTAACTACTATACCGTAGCTTTTAACAAAATCGGTTCTGAGTGGGGCGATGAATTTGCCAAGTACGGTTATGACAATGCTACAGAATACGCAAACAGTTTTGCAAAGCGCGTAAACGACAAATTAGGTAAGTTATCCGGTCTTAAGGTTGATATAGATGCAGGACTTCTTGTAGAAAGCGGTGCGAAAAACCTTGGACTGAATATACAAGAGGTTACGCAATATGCGTCACAGCTTGCATCGGTAACTAACTCATTAGGGCAGAGCGGAGAAACAACGACCGCAATAGCAAAGTCAATGACAATGCTTGCAGGCGATATAAGCTCACTTTTTAATGTTGACTACTCAACAGTAGCAACAAACTTACAAAGTGGCTTAATCGGTCAATCAAGGGCATTGTATAAGTACGGTATTGATATCACCAATGCCACTTTGCAGACATATGCCTATAACTTAGGCATTGAAAAATCCATAAGCGAAATGTCGCAGATGGAAAAACAGCAATTAAGAGTTCTTGCAATCCTCGACCAAAGTAAAGTGTCGTGGGGCGATTTAGCTAATAAACGAAAGAAAGTTTACAGATTAACTTATCTTTCAAGTGTTGCATAAGAATAGAAATATCTTATGGCAATCGGGCAAAATCGGTGAAGGCTAAGGCTTTTAAAGTCAATATTTGTGTGTTATAATATAAGAATGAATAAATCTTATGTTATATACAAAGTAACCAACAAAATCAACAACAAAATTTATATTGGAAAAACTTATAATTTTGAAAAAAGAAAAGCTCAACATTTATATGATATAAATGATGGGCTACCTTTTCATGCGGCTCTGAAAAAATATGGCATCAATAATTTTAAATGGGAAATTATTGACTATTCGGACAATGATAAGGAGATAAGGGAAAAAGAAATTTACTGGATTAAAAAATATAATTCATGTATATTTTTTGAAGACTCACAAGGCTATAATCTTACGCTTGGCGGCGAAGGTGGGGTATCTTGGAACTCCAAGCCGGTATTGCAATACGATTTAGGCGGGAAATTTCTGAATGAATATATTAGTGCGACTCATGCAAGCGCAACGACAGGAGTTCAACGGCGAGACATTGCAAAATGCGCAAGTGGTGATGTTAGAAGAGCCAGCAAATATATTTGGCGTTATAAAGTAGACAATTATCCAAACCAGATTGCCCCTTATCAACGAAGAACAAGTGCAAGAAAACGGAAAGTAATGCAGCTTGATAAGGACGGGTTTGTTTTAAATGTTTTTGACTCACTTGTTCAAGCGAGCAAAGCAACATCAACACCAAGAACAAGTATATCGTTCTGTTTGAACAAAACTTATCAAACGGCAAATAATTTTGTTTGGATATACGCAGATGAATACAATCCGCATAATGATTATAAGTATAAAGGTATAAAAGAAGGAAAAGGCATTTATCAGTTAGACGAAAACAAGAATATCATTAATCACTTTAATAATTGCACAGAAGCAGCAAAATTTTTGAATGAGCCTGAAAAGGTACATAAGCAGATATTCAAAGCGATTAAAACTGGAAATAAATGTAGAGGATTTTATTGGACTAAAGTTGAAAGCTATGCTAATACCGAGATAACTCAATAGATAGCGAAAGGTTATTGAGTATCGTAACGAGTAGGAAGTGAATAAATATAATCTTCCCAAGAGTGTCCGACACTACTGTATGAAGGACAGTATGAGGTGGAAGTGGCTACCACCAAACCAAACGTAAAACGTGGGTGATAATGTACTCTGAACTTATAGGAAACTATAAGAAGCACAGGATAAAGAGCCTATGCGATAACATGATTGACAATAAATTCGCCAAACAATATGATACGTCAGCTTGGCACGAACTTCAAGGAAACCGGAATGGTCTTAGGACAGTTGTTTATACCTATGCTGCAAAAGGTTTTACCGGTCATTAACGGCGCAACAATTGCGGTTAAGCGACTGTTAGTAAACATTGCATCCCTTATGGGAATTAAGGTTGACTTTGAGAGTTTCGGTCAAAGCGGTTACAAAGAGGAAAGCGGTGCCGTAGATGATGTTGCGGACAGCTACGATAATGCAGCCGCGGCCGCTAAAAAGTGGCAAAATCAGCTTATGGGATTTGATGAAATCAATAAGCTTACGGAACAGAGTGATACAAGCAGTGGCAAAACGGCAGGTGCCAAAGATACTCTTGACCTTACAGACGAAATCCTTAAGGCGACAGAAGATTACGAAAAGGTTTGGAACAAGGCCTTTGCGAATATGGAGAATGAAGCGCAGAAATGGGCGGATAAAATTTACAACACTATTGTAAACCATAAATGGTATGAAGCCGGAAAATTCATAGGCAGTCTATTGTCTGACGGCGTATCTTCCGTAGATTGGGAGGGTGTCGGAGAATGGATAAGCAATACCATATGCGATGCCATTGATTTTGTCAGAGGTTTTATTGATGGCGTGGATTGGAATGAATTAGGCAAGGCCATTGTGGAAATGGTAAACAACATTGATGTTGGCGAAATAATTATTTCAATCGCCAAACTTGTGTTCTCACTAGCCGGCGCATTGATTGATTTCAATTGGGGAAGTTATCAAGGTGCTTGGGAAGAAGGTGGCGTAGGAGGAGTAATTGCAAGGATACTTGCCGGAAGTGCTCCTGGCTTGCCGATAATCATCAAGCTTGCAACAGAAATTATTGCAAAGATAAAAGACACCGAATTTTTTAAGGCTATTAATGATTGGTGGGATGATAATGTCCTTCCAAAGCTCGAAAAGGCGTGGGAAATAAATACAAAGATTATTGCCGAAATAACGAATGTATTTAAGAACACCGCGAAACAGTTATGGGATAACTTTAAAAGGGCGTGGAAAACTGTCGCAAAAGCCGGAATTGAAATTGTCAACGACTTTAAAAAAACCGCAAAAGAAATGTGGGAAGATTTTAAAGACTCTTGGCTCGGAAGTTGGGTAATCTCAATCGGAAATGAGTTTGTCAATACTGCAAAACAGTTGTGGGATAAGCTCAAGAATGAATGGGACAGAATACGCCATAATTGGATTGAGATAACTAACTTACTTAAATTTACCGCAAGTGAATTGTGGCAAAAGTTTAAGGGAAGCGGTTTCGGAAAATGGGCGATTTCCATTGTCAACACACTTAAAAATACCGCGTCGCAGTTATGGAACAATTTCAAAACAAATTGGGGTAATCGCGCGGTATCTATCATAAACACCCTTAGAAACACAGCATCGGAATTGTGGGCGAAATTTAAAGCCGGATGGAAAGACTTTGGAGTGAGCATAAAGAATGTTTTATTACATCCTGCAAGCACATTGTATAAAAACTTTAAAATAGCTTGGTCTTTAGCTGCCGCAGCCGGTGTTAAGATTTTCAACCGGTTGGCTGAAACCGCAAGAGAATTATGGAATAAATTCAAAGAAAATTGGTATAAACTTAATCCGGTCCTTAATATCGGGTTAAGCCTGATTGACAAGATAAAAGGCCGTAACAGCGGCGGTGGCGGAAGTGCTTTTGCAACCGGTGGATTTCCGGAAGACGGAGTTTTCTATGCTAACCATAATGAACTTGTTGGACGTTTTTCTAACGGAAAGACAGCAGTCGCTAATAACGAGCAGATAACAACCGGTATCAGAGAAGCCGTAGTGAGTGGTATGTTACAAGTATTTGGCGGTATGAATATGAATAGTCAGCCTAGCCACATTGTAGTTCAGATTGACGGCAAGGAAGTATTTAGTGCCGTGCAAAAACAAGCAGACGACTTTACAACAAGAACCGGGCAACCGGCATTTTTAACCTAGTTTCAAAAAGAACACTTGCAGAAATGTAGGTGTTCTTTTTTTACCCAAAAATCAAGCGAAAGGCGGATTAGAATGAGCGAATGGCTTAAGATTGGCAACCTCAAAATGCCGAAAATATCCGGATTAACACCGAGTTGGAATAAGGTGTGGAGCACAAATACCGGGCGTAACGCAGAAGCGACAATGGTAGGCACGATAAAGGCAATAAAGAAAAAACTTGAAGTAGCTTTTGTCCCATTATCACAGTCCGAACTGAACACGATACGGACAGCCGTAAATAACATTAAAACACCTTACGCAACAGTATCGTATCAGCTTAATTCGGGCGAAACAGACAGTTTTACGGCATATACCGGAGATTTAGCCGGACAGCTTTATCTTGATGCGCCTGGCAAGACAATCTACAAAGATGTCAAAATCAGTATCATAGAGAAATAGGAGAACAAAAATGAAATTATTTGAAGTAGTATCGGTATCAAACGGACTTAAAATACTTGACGGAAAGCGACTTCCGGCAAAGATTAATTACGCGCTTATGAAGAATAAGAAAGCACTTCTTAGCGAATTGCAAGGCATCCAGGAACAGCGTATTGAGATTATGAAGTCGCACGCAAAAAAGGACGATAACGGCGAACCGGCATCAGAAAATGGACAGTTCATCTTTGAGAGCGATGCAGACAAAGAGGAAGCTACAAAGGAATATGCGGAATTACTCAATGTGGATGCTAACATTGACATTATGACGGTTACTTTTGATGACATTGTAAAGTGTGACGATATGGAACCGCTCACGACATCAGAGATTGAAGCATTGGAGTTTATGATTGATTAATAATCGGGAGGTAGTTCAATGAGAACTGCAAGCACGGGTTTCATAGCGGCGGCAACAACCGACTATGCACGATACTATGGCAAATTTACCGTAGGCGAAACAGAATATACAGTACCGCTTACGGACTTAAAGGTAACGGCATCGGAGAATGGAAGTAGTGACTTAACGATAGGCAACGCACAATCGTCAAGCATTACTTTTTCTATTTATGAAGATACGATTGACCTTGAAAACAGAGAAATGGTCTTATTCGAGGGATTGGAGGTATCAGAGGGCAACATAGAATATATCCAAATCGGAATATTTAAGATAACATCTGCCACAGCAGAAGAAGGAAAAACATCTTATACCGGATATGACCGTATGTACAGCAATGCGGAAATGACGTACGTGTCGAAACTGACATATCCGGCTAAAGATATTAATATCGTCAAGGAGATATGCACACAAGCCGGTATCACGTTTGTCGAAAGCACAATGGATGATAAGACAATATCCATTGCAACCGCCCCGAAAGGATATACAAGGCGCGAAATGTTAGGCTATCTGTCGGCAAGACAAGGCAAAAATGCTGTCATTAACTCACAAGGACAACTCGAATTCCGGTGGTACAAAGACGCGGATTATACCATACGTCCGACAAAATACTATGAGAACGGCTTAAAGTTCACAACAAGCAAGGCTTTTAAGGTCGAGAAGATAGTGTGTGAGGTTGCTACGGATAACGACAGCAAAACCCTTACAAGCGGTAGCGGTACTATGGCAATCAACATATCTAATCCGTTTATGACGCAGGCGGTTCTTGATGCCGTATACAAGAAGATAGGCGGTTTTACTTATAGACCGCTTACGGTTGAATGTCTCGGCGATTGGCGACTTGAAGTCGGGGATATTGTCAAGGTAACATCTGACGGTGTAGAGTATTCTGCCCCGATTACAAGTATTGTTTATGATTGTGACGGCGGTCTTAAATGTTCGATTGAGAGTTGCGGACAATCTGACACAAATAATTCAATCAATCCCACGGGTCCGATAACATCCCAAATGCAAAGGCTGACAGCGGAACTCATAACAGCTAATCAAGTCATAGCGACAAAAATATCCGCGGAGCAGGCAGACATTAAGTATGCCACGATTGAGAGCCTTAACGTGTTATCGGGCAAATTTGACACGTTAAGTGCAAAGGCAATAACTACGGATAACCTAGCCGCCGCGACCGCTAAATTAGGCTATATGACAGCAGAACAAGCGGATATTAAGTATGCGAATATCGAATTGACAAATATCAACACCGCAAACGTGGCTACATTGTTTGCAAAGGTTGGCTTGATTGACCGTGCAACCGTAGTTGAGGGGCATATAACCGGTTTCCTTGACAGTGTAGAGGTAAACGCAAATAAGATAACCGCAGGAACCCTTGTTGCGGATAGAATACTTCTCAAAGGTTCGGAAAGCGGATTGCTTTATGCACTCAACAACCTCGGCGAACTGACAAGCACCACGGTTGACAGCTTAGACGGATATGTACTCACTGACCGTACAATCAATGCGGATAAGATAGTCGCAAACAGCATAACCGCAAATGAACTTGATGTTGCCAATATATTTGCTAACAATGCGGTAATCTCAACGATTACTTCACAGCAGGCATTTATCAATGCTATCAGCACAAACAGTGTGGTTGTAGGCGCAAGCAAAACAGCTAACACGGCAAAACAAACTGCCGATGAAATCAAAAAAAATATTTACAGCCCTAACACTACAACGATTGACGGCGGAAAGATTACAACCGGTAGTATTACGGCAGACAAGATAAGCGTTGATGATTTAAGCGCAATCACGGCTACAATCGGTTCGTGGAGCATAACAACAAACAAGATTTATGCCGGAGATGCCGAAACCGGAACAGCAGTTATGCAAAGACCGACCGTAAACACAAAATGGGTATTCGCGGCCGGCGGTAAAGACCATACTAATTACGGAGATTGTCCGTTCAGAGTCGATAAAGAGGGCAACCTTTACTCAACAAGCGGAACCATCGGCGGATTTACAATCGGTGCTGATTATTTAAGAACAAAAGCAGACAGCCGTGGCTATAAATTCGGAATGAGTTCTAATGCAAAGCCGACCGGAATATGTTCGTATATCGGCAAAGAGGGCAGTGATATAGACTATGTATATGCCCTTAAGTGGGACGGTAGTGTAGAAACATCTAAATTGACAGCCGGTGGAGCAGTATTCGGCAGTGGGCGTGTTTACTTTGAAGCCACAGAAAAGGCATATCTGACAAAGGGAGATAGTGTACCTATTATATTTTCCACCGGCGGATATATAACCGGTGGTGGCAAAATAGTATGCTTTTTTCTCCCAACAAGACTTATTATCGGCGCGACAAAAGCCACACTTTCGTTTACTTCAAGTGAGGGCATCAAAGTCAGACAAAGCGGTAAATATTGTTACGGTTCTACGGCTGAAACGAATGTCAGACCGACATCTCAGTCAATATCTGTAAACGGAGAAGCCGGCATAAACGTGCAATTAACAATGTCAAATGCAACAAATGTAATTAACAACGATGCTTGCGGCGTAGCCTTAACCGGCACACTTAAATTATCTTAGGAGGTAAAATTATGAGCAGTAGAGTATTAGAAGATGCAGTAAATCAGATTACTTGCACATACAAGACACATTGCGACAACAAGAAGAATGGCAATGCGTGGGCGCAAGGCATAGACCTTGTGAAGTATAAATCACAGCTTGATTTCGTTACCGCACATTCAGACGGTACGGTTATCAAGGTTGTATCTTATCTCTCTGGCACAAACGGTGTACCTGATCGTGAAGGAATGGGGTATGGAAATTATGTGATGATTCAGCACAGCAATACGATATGCACCTTGTACGCACACCTTGAAAAAGTTTATGTGAATGAGGGCGAACACGTTATTAAAGGACAGCGTATCGGCTTTATGGGTAATACCGGCGGAAGCTACGGAGCACATCTTCATTTTGAAGTCAGAGAGTACCCGAACGGCATCCCTACAAGCGGTTTACACGACGAAAGCAAGTATAAATGGCTTGACCCTACACCGTACATTGACGCGGACATTACCGGCATAAATACGGCAGAATACAAGCTTAACGGACTTAATTATTCTCCGGTATTCAATCCAAAATATTATCTTGATAAGTATGCCGACCTTAAGGCAGCCTTTGGCAGTGATTATGACAAAGCGTGGGCGCACTTTAAGCAGTACGGTATGAAAGAAGCAAGGCAGGCAAGCGCAGAGTTTAATGTGATTGCCTATAAAGAGAATTATGCCGACTTAAGAGATGCGTTTGGCGACAATCTTCCGCTGTACTATGAGCATTATTGCAATTACGGACGTAATGAGGGCAGAAATGCAAGGACGGTTGAAAAGAAAACACTGACTCTGACGAGTTACCCGAATTATACAAGCGGCAATGGATTTTACCGTGTAAGGAAGTCCTACAGAGACGAGAAAAACGCAGTTGGTTCTTATTGCACTTGGAGTAGTGCTTACAAGGCTTGGAAGCGATACAAGTCAGGCGGTTACCATATCTACGATAAAAACGGCAAACAGCTTGATTAAAAGCATTAAAAAGGCGTGCGGTACTATATGTACTACACGCCTTATTTTTATTTCTGCAATATATCTACATAGAACATATCAATGTTTATTTCTTGACCGCTTGAACCGTCAATGAAGTTTGTTGTATCTACAAGTCCGTTAAAAGTTCCGTATATTCTTATTATATCTTCTTCTAACAGCTTTTCGTAATCTTTAGCAGATTTATCTCTCTTATCCGTTACAAAGAACATATCGCCATCGTAAATATCATATTCCGGGTCTTTAGTGAATACCTTGTATGTGGTAGTACCGAAAGACGTTGATACGTCAAAAATTTGCACATCAATGTAAAAATTCTGTCCTTTGTACTTGTCGGGATTGCGTTTGACTTCTTTATAGTTGAGTTCCGAGCAGGTAGCAACAAATTCATCTTTAGACAAGTCGGTTTTTGAAGATGAAGTATTGCTGCCTGATACAGCAATTATCATTGTGATTACCATTAATGCGGTTGCAATAGAGCCGAGAATAAGACCGGCTGTAGCAGTTCCACCCTTATAACCGTATCTTTTGTTCGTGCTTGAACCGGTTGCACCTAGTACAATCGCTATAATGCCTAAAATACCGCCGACAAATATAAATGATGTTACTATACCTATGATACCTAAAACAAGTGCCGCTGTACCTTTTGGCTTGTATGGTCGCGGTTGTGGTTGCGGTGGGAACGGTTGTTGCCATTGTGGTGGTTGCTGATAAAATTGATTATTATTATCCATATGTCTCTCCTTGTAAAATCGTGTCGAGAATTGCGATAGGTTACCGCGTACGCCCGACAAAATGTGTGATATGATTGTAAATGTCCTCGGAAAGAGGATATTCAAGTTCCGACTGTGGCGGTGTTTGGTAGCGCGGCACCGTCACTAGAACTTAATGATACTTTATGTGGGATATTTTGTCAATGTGGGTTGACAAGCAAGAACAAATGTTCTAATATAGGCATATCGCTACTATAATCGTGTGGTATTCGGGAGGGTTGTTGTATGGAAACAGAAGAATACAAATGTCAAATTATTACAATGATTGAGCAATGCAATAATCGTAGATGGCTTAGTGCCATATATAAGTTTATTAAAGTATTACTTAACAAATAAGAAAAGAGCCAAGGGTTTGCGCATTGCCCTTGGCTTTTCTTTACTTGTTTTCAGAAATTAAATCAATCAATTTCTCTAACTCGTTCCAACCCTTGTCATCTAATCGAGCAAGAGCCGAAATCAAACGGCGTCGAAAATCACTTTCATTAGTCCTTATGACTTCTCCGAGCAATTTTGAAATTTCTTCATCCTTAGAAACAGGACTCATCATTTCTCCATTTCCGGTTCGCAGCCATTCCTCATTAATGTTAAATTCTCTACATATTGAAACGATGACGGCATCAGTCGGATTTCGTAATCCTAATTCATAGTTTCCTATAGTATTTCCTTTAACACCAATTCGATTTCCAAATTCCGCTTGTGTTAATTTTACTTCTTTTCGGATTTGTTTTATTCGGTCTTTCATATTCTTTACCTCCTTTCGAGATAAATATATCAGAAAAATCCCACATAGTCAAGAAAAAAGTATTGACAAATTCTTCTTTGTGGGATAGAATAATCACATAGTCAACAAAGGAGGTGTGACACATGAGCGAAAAGGAAAGACAGATAGTTGAAAAGCTGAAAGACGCAATCCCGAAAATGTCAGAGTTTGACAAGGGATATATTCTCGGCAAGACAGAAAGCCTTGCTGACGGCTCGGAAGAAAAGAAAAAAGAAAAGGAGTAAATATATGGAAAAACCAAGAACAATAGAAGATGACCCAATGCAAAGAACCTTACAGGATTATGTAGAACAAATGGCGTTGGGCGTTGCAAATGATGTTGTAAGAGGCGAGAGAGTTGAAAAAATACACGACGAATGCAAGATACTCAACTCCCTCACAAATGCCTTATTGGCTGTCAAGTATTAATAGCCAACATGAAATGGATTACTGATTGCTGCGACTTTAACCGGCTGTGCTTTGACGGTGTTCATAAATTCATCATAGTATTTGCTATATTCTTCCTTGAATTTAGTTACATCGCCTTGATAACCACAAATTTTAGCAATCGCATAAAGCTCCGCAAGTCTTGAACTATCCATTAATTTTACCACCTCTTTTCTGAAATGAGATAAGAGGATTATATCACAAAATATCTGAAAAGGAGAAGTATATGGATTTACAAATATTCAATAATGAAGAGTTCGGAGAAATCCGAACAGTAACCAAGGATAACGAACCTATGTTTTGTTTGGCAGATGTATGTAAAGCATTGGAGATAGCGAACGTAGGAAATGTAAGGCAGAGGTTGTCAGCAAAGGGTATCCGCATTATGGACACCCATACAAAAGGCGGAACACAGAAGATGACATTTATCAATGAAGCCAACCTTTACAAGACAATTTTTCAGAGCCGTAAAGATAGCGCAGAGAGGTTTACAGATTGGGTAACATCAGAGGTCCTTCCGTCAATCAGAAAGAACGGCGGTTACATAGCCGGACAAGAAACAATGACGGATGATGAACTCCTTGCCAAGGCTCTTATGGTGGCAAATAACAAGATTGCGGAAAGAGACCGCATAATCGAACACCAGAAAGCCAAAATCGAATATGACAGACCGAAAACCATTTTCGCCGATGCCGTAGCGACGAGTAACACATCAATCCTTGTAGGCGATTTGGCAAAGATAATATGTCAGAACGGTGTACAGATAGGACAGAAACGGTTATTCGCGTGGCTTAGAGAAAATGGCTACCTTATGAAAAGCGGCTCTTCCTATAATATGCCAATTCAGAGATATGTACAGCAGGGTTTATTTGAAGTCAAGGAAAGAAGCATACAGAACCCGGACGGAAGTGTGAGAATAACCATTACTCCTAAAGTAACGGGGAAAGGGCAGCTGTATTTCGTAAACAAGTTTTTAGGTGGCGACAATGGTAAAGAGGAATAAATTTAAACGGTTCATCCATTCAATACCGTGGGCGACATACACCGGCGTAGTAGTATTTATAGCATTGATGCTGATGCTAGTAATTGTTGCCGCGATAAACCATAACCGGAATATCGTAGACACAGTAACCACAGAAGAGTCTGAACCGGAAACAGAAACAATAATCGAAACGGTCAGCATTGTACGGCAGACGGATAGTGAGGATTTATATTTTTCGACAGAGAAAGGAGAAGACAATGGCAATTAAGAGTTACAAGGGATTTAACAAAGATATGACTTGCAAAGGATTTCAGTATGAAGAGGGCAAGGAATACGAGACAGAAAGGGCGGAGTGCTGCGAAACCGGATTTCATGCGTGCGAATATCCGTTAGATTGTTTTGCACATTACGCGCCAAATGACAGTGTATACCATGAGGTAGAACAGGACGGAGACATTGACCGCGAAGATGACGGTACAAAGATTGCATCAACCAAAATCAAGATTGGTGCAAGGATAAGCATAGCCGGAATTGTTAAAGCAGCTATTGAGTACACGATGAGCAGAACTAAAAAGGAAGCAAGCAAAGATGATGATTGCGGAGCATCGTCAGCCACCGGATATTACGGCGCATCGTCAGCCACCGGATATTACGGCGCATCGTCAGCCACCGGTTCTTGCGGAGCATCGTCAGCCACCGGATATTACGGCGCATCGTCAGCCACCGGATATTACGGCGCATCGTCAGCCACCGGTTCTTGCGGAGCATCGTCAGCCACCGGATATTACGGCGCATCGTCAGCCACCGGAGATTGCGGAGCATCGTCAGCCACCGGAGATTGCGGAGCATCGTCAGCCACCGGATATAAAG
>ERZ1034687.81-NODE-81-length-57514-cov-84.202910_pt1 | contig 57514 bp, 44 predicted proteins | sample MGYA00520704_ERZ1034687 | MGnify/ENA primary metagenome ERZ1034687 (study PRJEB33766, sample SAMN09781762) | gut metagenome | biome: gut microbiome | host: Homo sapiens | place: Madagascar | study: EMG produced TPA metagenomics assembly of the PRJNA485056 data set... | reverse complement strand
TCTTGTTTTTTTATTAAACGGGCGTAAAAATCGCAGATTTTTATGTAAGTTTGTGCGGAATAAATGCCGCAACATATTATGCACCTAACACAGATACCAGAAATTATTCCACCAAATCTTCTTCATCGTGGGCATAATTTAACTTGCGACAGGCTCCTAATGCTGCCCGGAACTATTATCGGACCTATTGTTGTTCAGCAATAAAATCATATCTTTGCTTATTGGAAAGCATCCATAACCAAAACAACAGAAAAAGATCATGGCAAAGAGCAAAATAGACTTTATACTACTTCTCCTTGCGACTCTCTGCTGTTCAATGGCTCACGCACAAAAGCAAGTTTCTGCAGAACTGAGAGATTCCACTAAGAGCGGAAGCGACATCATAAAGATAGTTGGAAATCACTCCAGCAAAGGAGCGGTCAATAACGCCCTTGACATATTGAGCGGTCAGGCAGCCGGTGTCAACGTGACATCCAACGGTCTGGACCGGATGGCTATGCTCAATAGCGTGCGGGTGCGTGGTACGACATCCATTATCGGTGGCAATGATCCTTTGGTGCTGATTGACGGGGTCACTTCTGACGTGCTCACCCTTTCAACCATCTACCCTGCAGACATCGAGAGTTTCCGGATATTGAAGAATGCCACGGAGACAGCAATGTACGGTTCACGTGGAGCGTCAGGTGTGATTGAAGTCAAAACGAAAAAAGGAACCGGACGAGGTTTTCAGATATCCTATGAAGGAAATGTAGGTTTCGAGCGGATGTACAAACATCTGGAAATGCTCAATTCCACAGAATATGTTGCCACCGCAAAGGCTTTGGGCGTCTATTGCAATAACGGAGGGTTCAACACGGACACTTATAAAGTCATTACCCGCACAGGACTTGTGAATAATCACTATCTCGCATTCAGCGGGGGCACACCTCAGTCAAACTATCGTGCCTCATTCGGCTTGATGGACCACAACACAATCATCAAGAAGATGGACTATGGCGTTTTTGTCGCAAAAGTTGACGTGACCCAGAAAGCCTTCAACAATAGACTTACTGGAGAGTTCGGAGTATTCGGATCGTCGTTCAAGAACCATGATATCTTTGACACGCAGATGCTGTTCTATTCCGCAGCATGCCAGAATCCAACTTTCCCTGCCGGAACTGACGAACATGGGAACTGGCTAAAAAACGAATCTGCAACGCACATCAACCCGCCAGGAATAGTGCTTGAAGAGAAAAACGACTCCAAGGATTTGAACTTTGATGCCCACATTAAGCTGAGCTACGATATCAATACTGACTGGCGGGTCTCCGCCTTCGGTTCCTACCTCTACGGTTCTACCGAGAACGGGCAATTCTGCCCGACATGGGTATGGGCACAAGGCAACGTGTACCGTGGCGAGTTCAAGAAAGAGGAGTGGCTCGGCAATATATCTCTGGATTTCAATAAGCAGTTCGGCTCACATAAGGTCTCTGCCGGAGTAAGCGGCGAATACCGCAAGCTGCGAAAGACGGCTTTCTGGGTATATGCCAAGGGCATACCCACAAATAACTTTCATTACGACAATCTGGGCGCGGCTGCTGTCAGACCATATGGTGGAACGGAAAGCACTTATGAAGACCAATCTCTGGCTTCGTTAATGGGGAGCATCACATATAGTCTGCTTGACAGATACACGTTGGCGTTGAATGCGCGTGGTGACGGATCGTCTATGGTAGGCGCCAGCAACACATGGGGATTCTTCCCTTCCATATCATTTACATGGGATTTGAAAAAGGAAAACTTTCTCATCAATGTAAAGCCGCTGTCCATGCTCAAACTTCGTGCTGGCGCAGGACAGGCAGGCAACCTTGGAGGCATCTCTGCATATACCACCATGAACACCGTAAGGCAGACCGGCATTGTCCCTATCAAAAGTTCGCCGACAGTAACACTTGGCATGGTGAGAAACAACAATCCCGATTTAAAGTGGGAAACGAAGACTACATTCAACATCGGTGCGGACATGGGACTCTTTGCCAACGGTCTTATACTTACGGCGGAGTATTACTTTTCCAAGACTACCGACATGCTCTACGCCTACGAAGTCCCGGTTCCGCCATTTGCATACAACACATTGCTCGCAAACATCGGTTCCATGTCAAACAGCGGATTGGAATTCGGCCTGTCCGGGCAGCCGATAAGAAAGAAAGACATGGAACTTAACGTTAATATGAACCTGTCGTTCCAAAGCAACAGACTAATCTCGCTGAGTGGAAAGTACAAAGGAATGAGTATGTCCGCGGCGAATGTCACCGCCATCGGGGCCTTGGACGGAGCGGGACAGAACGGCGGCGACAACAATGTGGTTTACCAGATAGTCGGACAGCCACTTGGCGTTTTCTATCTGCCACATTGCAAGGGACTCGTAAAAAATGAGAACGGCAGTTATTTCTACGACATAGAGGATCTGGATCATAACGGCAAGGTAGATATAAGCGATGGCGGCGACCGGTACGTCGCAGGACAAGCCACACCAAAGGTAATCCTCGGTTCAAACATCAGTTTCAGATACAAGAATTTCTATGTCTCCATACAGATGAATGGAGCATTCGGGCACAAGATCTTCAATGGAACGGGATTATCATTTACAAGTATGGCTTGCTTCCCGGACTACAATGTGCTTAAGGATGCACCTCAGAAGAACATCGTAGATCAGAGAGTCTCCGACTATTGGCTTGAAAAAGGTGACTATCTGAACTTTGAGCATTTGACATTAGGATATAACGTGCCCTTGAAAAGCAAGACGTTACGTTCATTGCGCATATCTGGCAACGTAAGCAACCTTGGAACAATTACGGGCTACAGAGGTTTGACGCCAATGATAAACAGCTACGTGGTGAACAGTACTATGGGTATTGATGACAAACGTAACTATCCTCTGTTCCGCACATATTCGTTGGGGTTGAGCATACAGTTTTAATACGGAAAAAGCATGAAGAAGATTATTGAATACATATTGGCAGTACCGTTGATGCTTTGCTTCTGCAGCTGTCTGGATGAACATCCAAAAGACCAGATAGACCAAGAGGAAATATACAACAACGCAGATAATATATACAAAAATGCAGTAGCTTCCCTGTACAACTACATTGGGAGCAATCAGGAGTCTGAAGGACTTCAAGGAACCTGTAGGGGCATCTACGACTACAATACATTGACAACAGATGAGGCAATGATTCCGATCCGTGGAGGAGACTGGTACGATGGCGGCCTGTGGGAAAACATGTATCAGCACAACTGGAACGCCAATGATATCAGTTTATATAATGTATGGAAATACCTCTTCAAGGTAATAGTTATATCCAACCAGTCACTTTCCGTCATTGATGACCACAAGAGTCTGCTTTCGGCTGAACAGGCCCGTGATTTCACGGCAGAGGTAAGAGCTGTGCGGGCATTGTTCTACTACTATGCGATGGATATGTTCGGACGTGTTCCTATCGTTACATCATACGACATGAAATTGGAGCAGGTAACGCAAAGCGAGAGACGCGAGGTCTTCGATTTTATTTTCAATGAACTGCGGGATGTCGCGCCGTTGCTTGCTGACGAACATTCCAACAAGGAGGGTGATTACTACGGACGAGTGACACGGCCTGTAGTCAACTTTTTGCTTGCAAAACTGGCGCTTAATGCTGAAATATACACCGATGACAACTGGACAGACGGAAAGCGCTTTGATGGCAATGACATCTTCTTTAATGTGAATGGAGAGAAGATGAACGCTTGGAGTACCTGCATTTGGTATTGCGAGCAACTTGACAAAGAAGGGTATCAGCTGGAAAGCGATTACGCCTCGAACTTCGCTGTTCACAACGAAAACTCCATGGAGAACATTTTCACCATACCACTGGACAAGAACTTATATTTGAACGAATACCACTATCTTTTCCGCTCACGCCACTACAAACATGGCGGGGCCTATGGCGGTTCATCCGAAAATGGAACATGTGCGACGATCTCAACCGTCAAGGCTTTCGGTTACGGAACAGACCATGTCGACAATAGATTCAAGACAAACTTCTATGCAGACACCGTTTTTGTTGACGGCAAGAAGATATATCTGGACAACGGAAAGCCATTGGTATATATGCCAATGGAATTGAAGCTGAATCTTAGTGACAGTCCATATAAGCAGACAGCAGGTGCCCGTGCCGGCAAATATGAAGTTGACAGGACCGCATATTCGGACGGCAGACAAGTTGACAACGATATAGTTCTATTCAGATACGCCGATGCCATATTGATGAAGGCCGAGGCTAAAGTCCGTAATGGAGAAGATGGTTCAAAAGAATTGAATGCAATTAGGGACAGAGCAGGCATGCCGCATGTAAAGGCCAATTTGAGCAACATACTTAAAGAGCGGCTGTTGGAATTGGTATGGGAAGGTTGGAGACGTCAAGATCTCATCCGCTTTGGCGAATACACCAAAGCATACGACCAGAGGACTCCTCTGGAAAACGAGTTCACCGGGTTCACAACTGTTTTCCCGATACCACAAAAATGCCTGGATTTAAACAAAGGGTTAAAACAAAATCCAGGTTATCAATAGAGAGCCGTAATCATCATTCTCGTATCAGAATGACTTTCAGTCATCTCACTCCGCATGTCCCACGCTGCGGTAATCCCATGTGATGTATTTCTGTTTCAACTTCTGGCGGTCGCCCAGGCTTATGTTGTCCTGACTGACCACCTCCTGCGGCCATCCGTCATTGAAATAACTTATGCGGACATATGAGTTGTACACCCCGTCCGTAGTCACCTGACTGTCAAATTCGGTATCAAGACCTTCCCGAACATCCTTTGCGGACTCCTTATCAGTGAAATACTCTATGAGATTTCCTAGCAACGCCTTTATGTCCTGGACAGTCATTTCAGAAGAGTCCTGCACTTCAGATGAACGATGATGATGTCGGGCCGGAGCAAATTTAACATATTACGAAAAAGTTATTCTCAATAAATGAAAAAATCATACATTTGCCACTCATTAACAAAATGACATGATGAAGAACCATAAATTATTCGAAGCAATCGCCTGCTCCGTCATCGCACTGACAATGTCGTCATGCGGGAAAGAAGACAAGATTGAACGGTTTCCTGAGGGAACCTCAATGATAAAGATGATGGACGAAGACAACGGAGGCACCACATTGGGCAATTCCGATGTCTATATGACATCTTCCGGAAACTTCAAGAGCAATAATCTGCCGATTCTTTACTGCGGGAAGAAGATCGGAATAGGAGACATCGGTCTGCCGGATTTCACTAACATGGCGCCTGAAGTCGCTGTGATGCCCGGACACGGCTACGTTATCTGCGATTCTGACAACGTCAAGGAATTCCCGTCGAGAAAAAAGGCAATCCGTGAGGATGCGCTCATGTACAGGGTATATGTCGATTCATGGATTCAGACTTGCGGAAAGAATGTCGGGGCCAATGTCTATTTCCTGCTCGGCAGCCCTCTGGAACGCGGGCAAATGCCGGAAATGGACAGCGACCTCGGAACGCTATCCTTCGATCTGGTCAGCCATAAGTCCAATTCAATCAGCATAAAGTTGCCTTCGGAGGACATTGAGGTTATTATCAATGACAACAAGACACCTCTGACCTGCTCCACTAAAGGTAGGACATTGACATTAACGTTGACAAGCGCTCCGATGTCATACGAGACAGGCACGTGGCCACTCAGCATCCGCAGCGGAAGGGTCTATACGAAGGCGACAGTCGCAATTGAGTAACGCTACCGGTCACCGTGACTTATTGTTTTCTTGTCATAGATCATATCTGGAACAAGTTATCAAATGGCCGATTATAAAAAAGTGAATTTTTTTCTTGTAATTTAGGGGGGGGCAGTATATTTGTGTCATATAAATCACTAACGACATGAAAAAGTTATTATTATTCATCTGTGCCGCAATGATGATTTTCAGCTGCGGCAAGGAAGAGTCCGGAGACAAACCCATAATCGGACCTGTACCTAAGGCAACATGGGCTATGGTTGTCAAGTCGTATCCTTTCCTGAACGGCTTTCCTGTATTTGACGGGGAAGTCGAGAATTGCCAGTACAAAGAGCTCGGCAGCATGAAGACATTGACCTTCTTCGACTACAAGTGCGACAAGTCCGTATCGACCACCTATTACGCCAAGTTCATACCTGCGGGCTTCACCAAGAGCGAAGGTTCTGAAATCTACCGGAAGACGGTGGACAATAAGACTTACATCTTCAGCGGCAGCTATGGCGGCGGCAGTTTCGGCTTAAGTTTCTCCGTTGACGCCGAATAGGACATGAAAACGGGAATCATCTCCTGCGCTTTGACGGTATTGGCCATGTCGGCAGGTATCATGTCGCACGCACAGACAGTCTCCGACGAGAAGGCAAATCGTCAGAAGGAAGATGTTGTCAATGTCTGGGTATGGCTCAACAAGGGAGAGGACAAAGTCATTGACGGTTATCTCCGCTCGGCTCTCGTCAACCGCCCCGACAACATTGAAATAAGCCTTACCGCCGACGGCAAGAGGGTGAGATATATCAATGAAGACGTCGATTCCCTGCTTCTTGACGGTTCGGACAAATATGTGAAGAGGCTGGTCAAGATGTACGGAGCATTGGGCGGCCCGGCAAAGGTCGAATGGGTACGTGAGGAATACCGTGGCAAAGGCATTGACCTGTACTCTCTTTTCACTGTCGAAGCCGAAAGGACAGGAAGGAACATCACGGTCGTGAGCCCGGTCCGCTCGTGGTACCTGAGCATTGCCGGGGACATGGCCATAATGGTCGGATCCGATACCCGCAACAGCATCTTTGACAAGGCTGAGCCGTCGATGTCCGGTTCAATGCTGAACATATATTTCGGAAAGATATATGACTATCCGGAATTTGCCGCAAGGATACGGGAGGGCGAATTCAGCACGTTCATGGATGTCATCCATGCGTGGGAAGCCTCTTACGGAGGCACTGCTCTTCGCGTGAAAGGGAAGCTCAAGGACGGGCAGGTCGGTGTCCAGGGAGGAATCGCCTCTTCCGACGCCAATAAGAACGTGGACTGGAAGCGCACCAAATCTGAGATAGTGTTCCCGAAATACACGAGGACAATCCAGGTCGGCGTCTCTCCTGTAATCGCGGAGTGGACAAAGGTGATGAAGCATGCCACTGACGACTCCAAATCCTCATTCAAGATTGATGTCCCTCCGATAATGATATATTCGGACATCTGCTTCCTTGATTTCGGACGTTTCGGAAGCCTGGGCTGGTCAATAGGAGGCGAATACTCCCGCTACAGCTACAATTGGATGCTGGACAACGGCTATGGCGACAAACAACAGGACACGTACTGCAACAGAGTTGACATTGCGGCTGGTCTCAGTTACCACATAACACTCTGCAGCCGTCTCGAACTCTACGCGAGGGCGATGATCGATGCCGGACTGATCGGAGAACACACCACTGACCACGAGAGCGGAGAGGAGGCCAGTTCCACATTCAACAAGATGGACACGAAGATAGGCATACTGGCCACTGCCGGACTCCGCTGGTACTTCTGCAACAAGGCCGGACTCTGGGTGGAGGGCGGACATGACGCGGGCTACGTCTCGGCAGGATTGTCATTCAAGTTCTGATGAGGTGGCGGGACGAATTCTCGCCTGACTTCATAACGAATTATTTCATAATAACTTATATGATACAGCGTGGAATTTTGGATTATTATGTCCGCAATTCCACGCTGTATTAAAATATCGTCTGATTCACTTGAGGATCTTGAGTAATCAAGAGCCCAGTCTGTTTTAGAATCAGTTCGCCATCAGAACTTCTGCATAGTCGTTTGCTGAATTCGGCAAAGTGATATGGGATAGAGATTTCGTGTCGTTCCAAGCAAGATCATAGATTTGCAAGCCATTGGATGTCTCCGAAACGTTCAGAAGAATGTGGCCAGGCTTTTCAGAATTCGACGTGGCGGATATTATCTGGCCGATTTTGCAGGTGTAAATGGCTTGGCCGATAGTTCCGTTTTCAGGATTGACCAGGCGGAACAGACTCAACCCTCCGTATGTGGCAATATAGCCGGCGTCACTGCCCGCCCTGAACGGAATCAATGATTCGGCTGCGATATCCTCCATTATGTGGAAGCCCTCTTTGTCCAGCATGACCGCAGTCCAGTTGCCATCACCCTTGTTTGCAGAAAGAAGATATGAAGTGGATTCTTCCGTTCCGATGGACACTCCTGGATAGTTTCCGAAATATTCAGGCTTCAGGCCATCTGGCATGGCAAATGTCGGCTGCACAGGTCCAGGAGCGTCCGACTTTGTCATATAGTCGGCTCCGATTTCAATCGGCAATGTCTGCAAGGCGCAAATTCCATCATGACATACAACAGCCACGGCGGCATTTGACGGAGTCAGGAATAATGCCATGACATCAATAGCGAGAGTCTTGACCTCGCCGGTGAAGAAATCGACACATACGGCAGTCCGGTGCTCGTCCTTCCCAGAAATGCCACAAAGCCCATATGATCGCGGAACATTGATGACTGAATGGAGATTCTCAGGCAGTGCAACCTCTAGGGATTTCTGGCAGGCATTGTTCATGTCAAGCATGAATCCGTCAATTTTGCAGGACACATGGCTGACTCCATAGAGTCTCAATTCCTTCGGTGACTGTCCGTCCGTGATTCTCAATAATCCGATTCTCTGCTGCTTTCCCTCACGCATTACGCTGACTTCCACATCCGCTGCCGGATACCTATATGGAAGGACGGCGGTCATGCCGACTGGCGTCACATCTTGTTTCTTTGCATAGATACCGGACAACTTACCTACAGGAATAGTTGCGTCACCGGTCTCCCAAGTAAATGCAAGCATGACATTGTCCGTCTGTTGGCAGCCTATGCCATGAATATGAAAGGCATCGCCAGGCGAAAGTGTCTGCCCAGCCTCCTCAAGTCTTGCGTCCTGTATGAAATCGACCTTATCTACAGGCTTGAATGCTTCTCTGTTGCAGGAACAGGCTGCCGTCATCACGGCAAGCCAAACAGCAAGTGTCTTACGTAGTTCCATTACAAATTATATTAGAAAGGTAATATACGTCCATTCAGTCCTTGATTGCGATATAGCCGCTCTCGTCAATCATATCCGCACCACTTTTCGTAAAGATGAACTGGAAAAGTTTGTGTGCCATACTCTCTTGGCTTTCCGTCTCGCGGATTGCAGCATAGATGCTTGATACAAAAGGGTAGGTATTATTTTTCAGAGACTCTTTGCTCGGTACGACGCTATCGATGGACAACATATTCACTTTCATCAAATCACGAACCATCGCCGTGCAATAGAAGAATGGTGTGTAGCCGATGCCGTATTCATCCATCTCAATCTGCAAATATGGCGATGCCATTTGTGAGCCAATGATTTCAGGCATATAAGTACCGTCAATCATAGTCAGCCCAGCCATTACAAGGGTCTCCATTTTTTCCTGGCTTCCGGAATCAGTATCACGGATATAAGGAGTGATGGTGTGGTCAACGCCGCCGACCTCTTTCCAGTTGGTTATCTCGCCAGTGTAAATCTTCCGCACTTGATCCGAACTCAGATTCCTGACTGGATTCTTGGGATTGACGATGAACACCAACGCGTCGATGGCCACAGGCTTGGTTATGATTTTGATTCCCATGTCATTAGCTGATTTCAATTCATTCCTTGAAATATCTCGGCTTGCGATTATCATGTCTGTCTTAGACTCGATAAGGTTCTCATACGCTCCATGAGTCCCACTACAAAGATTCTTTTCCAAATAATCTTTGTATGAGAAAGATGACTTCGTTCCATTAAAGTCGGGCTTAATGATATATGTCGTGCCGCTCAGCCAGTCCTCCTCCCACTTGTATGGTACGCCAAGCACTTTATATGCCACGAGGTCCCGGACCGGCTGTGTGCTTGTCGAGCAGTCGGTAAGCGGCCAGTCTTCAAATTTGACATCCCACCCTGAGGTCCGCCGCTCAGATTTAGCACAAGATGATATTGTCAAAGCAGCAGATAAGCAGGCTATTCCGAATAATCCGTAAAGTTTCATAGCAGTTTGCATTTAAGTGTCCTTGTTATTTATCCTTTTTCAGCTTGAACGTAATGTTCTTTCTCATTGTATGCACAAACACGTAAAGCTCTCTCGTAAGAACTTCCTATTATCAGTCTGTCAACAACCAATTGCCCAGAACAGTTCCAAACATTGAACGTGGATTAGCAAGTTCTGAGCCTATCCCATTTTTTAACGAGTCCCCAAGTGTTACTCTTTAGAAATTATAAAATCTTCACACTCTTGCGAAGCGCCAATTTCAATTATTGGTAAACAATACTTGGCAAATGGAGTATTCTCAGTCTTGACGCAAATTGCACCACGCAATGTTCCTATAGCAATTCTAGCAAGTGCGTCCATGAATTGTTTTGGAAGAGCGACACTTGTCTTGCCGCCATCAGATAAATCATTCCAACAAGCTTCTTCTATTTCATAGTGGCAAAATGCCTCAGCAACCATAAATGGCCTACCAGCTTCAGTGAACTGAATATTCGCACCAACCGCAAGAGCCCTTCCTCCATAATTGGTCTTAATCGGAATCGATATATTTATTTCAACATTGTCACTCGCCGGTTCAAAGACTGTTGCGAACTGATCAATCGTCACGCCTCGTAGCGCATATTTAATTTCTTTCATAATCTAATTATTATGTCTGAATTGTTGAGTAAATACATGGTTATATGAGTATTTTCCCACATCGCATACCCTATACGAATAATTATTAACCGCATAGAGAACGACAGGGGCATCCTGCTTTTTTGTAGTCACATCCGGCACTTCTATTAGTTTCAGACCGAGAATTTTTCCATATCTGATAGCTGTCGAAACTTTAATGTCGCAATCTTGTCCATGAAGAAATTTATTAATATACTGTGGTGAAACGTCGAGTTTTTCCGCCAAATCCTTTTGTGACATATGGTTGTTTTCCATATATCTAATAATTTTGAGAACAATCCTCTTTCCTGCCAGAATTTCGTCTTCGTTATTGATAGCCTCAACGGCATCAGTCATCCACGAAGACACCTTTCTCATGCGTTTGGTCTTTATATTCTCTTCCATATCTCGATTCTTTACATTTTTATAGTATAAAATCAATGAACAATTCTTTCGTATCAACCTTATTTTCTGTCAGCTCATTAAGCGCATATTCCAATTTCTCCTTTTCAATTTTTGTATTTGGAGCTTTCTGCATGTCCTTGTGCACCTTTATCGTCGTACCCGTTATCAAATAACATTTTCTTTCTTCGATTTCTATTGCATAGAATCTAAAAGCCAACCTGTGATGAATCCAGCCTTGTTTAAGTTTAACCCTTATGCTTTGGGACAATCGCAAACCTTCTTCTTCCGGAACAAGAGGCTCAACAACGGCATGGAGTCTATGATCAGCAAAAAGATTTATTAGTTCTTTCCGGATATCGTTCAACGATTTTGTGACATCCCGGACAAATTCATCCTCTGTTATTCCAATCCAATATTCTTGTTTAAAATATTCAATATTATCATTGAAGAATTTTCTAAGATAGAATGGCGAATCCCATAATTTGAATGCTTTCTCGAATTCATTATCTTCAACAAACGGGTTCTGAACATCAAATGCCGAATGACTCACTCCAAATGCGATTAACTCTTTGGCTTCAAAATATGATGCCGCAACCACGCAAGGAACACTCCTTATTTGGTCTATATCTGATGGATATATAAGATCATACTGCATTTTATACTTTTTCAAGATGCAAAGTTATAAAAAAAAATATAAATATCAACCTGTAGGTTTATTTTTTTATCAGTTACAACACAATATTTGTTTCTCAGAAACATGATATATCTCACATAGTGCAATTCATCTATTCTTCAACTTGAACGTGATGTTGACTTCCCACCCGTAACCCTCGGCGATCTTGTAGATGTTGCTGATAGTGATGTCATCCTTCTTGAACCAGAGCTGTACGGTGTTGCGGATGACGTTCAGCTTCTGCGCCAGAGCCTCGTTGGTAATGGCTGCCGACTTCATGGCCCCACGTATGAAATCCAGCCTCTTGCCGGGAGCCTTGATGGGACGTGCAGGCTTTTCTATGACCAGCCTGGTGCCTTCAATCTCCCTCATCGGAACCGTATAGGAGATTATGAAGTCATAGCCGTAGTAGTCCGCTGCGGTGATGATCCTGCTGAGGGTGGTGTCGTCCACCATGAACCAGCGTGTGACGGAATTCCTGACGAGACCCACGCCCTTTGCGATGTCCCCGGTCGTTAGGCCCGTCTGGTTCATGAACTCTGCCAGGAACTTGAGGTTCTTGACCTGCCACTGGCCGTTCACGAATACGCCGCACCCTTCCGGGATTTCGAAGCCAAAGGCGTCGCAGATAGTCACCTGATCTCCTACGAACGGAGTGATGAACTTGCGGCGGCCGTCGTGCTCGATGCAGCGGATGGTCTGCATCCCCTCGAGAATGGCCGCCATTGACGGGAAGGCCTTCGTCAGCTCCGGTTTAGTGCCGCGGATGTGCCTGATGTATGATGCGAGTATCAGGGCCACAAAACAAATGAACATCCTTCCATGCTTGGAAGACTCCGTACATACCCTCAGCCGGTCTTCGCCCAAGGGCCCTTTCTGCAACATGAAAGTCTTCTCCTGCTCGTCCCGCATTCCGTACCGGCTCTTCGCCTCCATGGGGTCAAGGTCGAGGCCGAGGGTCTTGCTGGCAAAGAAGCCGCTTGTGAGCGTATGCACGGAGGGCGTCTTCACTACACGCTGCCACTTCCCGATATGGGAATAGGTGCGGCTTTCAAGAAACAGATAATATGCGAGGATGAGCGCGTCCTGGGCCATCTCCATGTTGCCGTCAAACACTTTCCGGAGGTCATCCGTCAGGCCTGTCTCCCTGGCGACGTTGTCCAGAAACCAGGTGGGGCCGTACATCCTGTCGAGGTCTCCGCCCTCGTACTCCACCGCGCCCCGATGCCCGGTTCCGCACAGGGCCTTGATTTCGGACAAGTCCCATTCGGCAGGGAATATCAACTTACGGCGCTCTTCGATAGGCGCATAGAAGTATGTCGAGTTTGGATGAAACCTCATGTCGTCGTCAACAATGCCCCAGTGCTTGTGCGTGTAATGCTTCTTGCCGTCGTCATCAACAGTGAAAGGCTGGGTGGATGCGTACTTCCGTCCTCCATTGTCATGGATGCTTACCTTGTATATCGTGCCGGCTTTGGCCGGCCTTCCTGTTCTCATGGGATTTGCTATAAATATTAGTACGGATGTACTAAATATAAATGACAAATCCAAACTGCCGAGTGCTTATTTTCAGCATTTTACGATTTATTAGTACAAAGTGCTGCAAAACTCAGATTAATCAGTGTCGTACATGGAATCAACCCTCATCCGTTCTCTTTCAATATCTTGAAGATAATCCGGCAATGGGCATAGAATTATTTTAATATAACTTGGTGTTATGCCATTGTTTTTATGGTACTTCATCTTATCCGCCAATATTCGCGCATAGAAACGCTCTCCGACAACGACCTCTCTGAAAACTTTCTTTCTAACAATAATCGAACTACTATAATATTTCCCCTCAAACTCAACATCATAATACAAGGTTCCGTCCCACTTTCGTGTTATAACGGCCACAGCGTCTTGCCCATAATGGTTAATTCGATATGAGTTGTAACCCTTCCAACTATAATACATTACACCCCATATCAATACAACCGGAACTAAAACATAGATGACTATATTAAATATGACATTCCTCATGACACAACTTTATTTTACAAAACGCCTTCAGCCACGTTGCCACCACAATCCTCTCAGGAGGCACATCGGTTGAAAAACTGTTGCCTTAAGCATTGACTTTTTCAGCCGCGGTTCACTCTCATTCACGTCTGTGGCATAGTAACATGAAAGCGTTTTGTAAAAGTTATCGTACTTTCTTATATGGTGGAAACGTATCAATTCCACCGAGAGATAATAAGTTACCTTTGCGCAAAAAAGTAAATGGAATATTCTCAAAAACTGACATTTATGGCGTGACAGATTTCCACGGCAGAGCCAATATCAGAAATAATACCTTAGGCCGATAGAGGGTTGGATGGCGAGGTTGTAGGTCAGCACATCGGTCTTTACGTCATAATCATTCTGGCCGACTTTCTTGATGTTGGTGAAGGAATAGCCAAGAGTCAGGAAGCTGACGGAGAAGGCGAAATGAGGTGTCGGGCGGAACTCGAACGCGCCCGGAGCCAATTCTACACCGTAGCCAACGACATTCTTGCTTACGTAAATGTCCGCGGTTTCAACCTTGACGCTCCCAACGGTTCCGAACACTGTCACCTGAGGCGTGAAAAAGAAACCATCTCTTATTTTAAGGTAATATGCCAGATCAGGGCCTACCAGAACAAGATTGGTGTTCTGACGAAGCCAACCGTCACCGCTTTTCTCGTACGGGTTGGAATCCAAAGCGTATTGCATAGAGGCTCCAAGTCTCCAGTTGTCAGCGAAGAACCAACCGAACTCGGCACCTGCGTTGAAAGCGGTCGATGACGGAGTTCCATTCCCCTCTGATCTGATACCGGAATATCCTCCTGAAATCCCGACTATTCCTCCGATTGAAACCTCGCCTTTCGTCTGTGCCGAAACGGAGCCGCAAGTGATAATGGCAAGAGAGGCACAAACTGTCAATAACTTATTCATAGTATTGAATATTAATATATTCCTTTAAAAGCACGATGCCTACGAGGCGGCTTGCAGGCTACAGATTCAACTTCAGTGTGAATGAAAGATCGATATGAGAAATATTCTCCTGTTTGTCCTTGTCCAGAGTTGTTTGAGAAGTCTTCACACCGTTCTGTTCCAATGTCAATGTGGTAAGCGTTCCTTCTATCGAAGACAGGTTGACACCTATTGACCACATCTTGTTCAAGGCATAATCATAGCCGATGTTGTACAACAAGCCCAATGTGCCTCCTGTCAGTTTCATCTTTTCTATGACCATTCCTTTGTCACGATAGTTTATGTAACCGACACCGATATCCGCCGTGAGGGTATGCAAGCCGTTTCTGCTGGAAAACCTTGTGCAGAACATCGGGCCGATGAATGATATCTGTATGTTGTCTTTCAATTTACCAGTGACAGTGGTGCCGTTTTCGTCAGTGCCAGTCACCGTCGCGCCATTGCTGGCCGAGAACGCCTTGTAGCGAAGACCAACTCCCATAAACTCCTTGAAGAACCAAGTCGCATCGGCTCCATACACGAATCCTCTTCTTAGTTTCTTCGTGTAGGATTTGAAGTCATCTGACACGTCATTGCTGATCTTGCCGAGTCTGAAGCCACCTCCTCCCTCAAGGCCGAATCTGAATTTTGAATATTCCCGTATAGGTTCCTGCTCCTGTACTTGTTCCCGTTCCTGTTCCTGAGCGGAGATGATGCCGCCTGACACAAACGCCAAAGCAGCGATGAAAGTGATGATTCTTTTCATTGTAATATGATTAATGATTCTATAGGCAATCTTTCAACAATGCATTAATGGTTTGCGATTTTCCAAATCCGCGAATGTCCGTTTTCTTGCATTAAAGGTACATAAAAAATCTTAAAATAAACAAAATGATCATTTCAATCGAGTCAGAGCATAATCACTGAATGGCCATCCCCAGTTTGAACATAGGAAGATACATCGCGATCAACACGAAACCGACAACCACACCTATAAGCAGAACCATAAGCGGCTCCAAAGTGCTGTTCAACTGCTTTACCTGATAGTTTAACTCCTCTGAAGTGTCGTCCGCAAGGGTTTTCAGCATCCGATCCAACGCCCCTGTTTCCTCTCCCACACGGAGCATCACAAGAAACTTTTTGTCAAACAGATCCGGATAACGAGAGAACGCCTCACATAGCATAGAGCCAGACTCAAGTTCGACGCGGGAGTCTTGCACAGCCTTACGATAAGGATATAGACGAAGAATCCCACCGACCAGATTCAATGACGACAGTATCGGGACATCGGAGCCTATAAGAAGGCACATAATCCGGCAGAAACGAGACAATTCCGCTTTCTTCAAAAGCCCTCCCAACAGAGGAACGCGCAGAATGAACTCCGAAGTCAACCGTTGATATTCATCAGTGCTTCCATAGAAATGTTTGATAACAAAGAATAATGCCACAAGAGCCACAGAGGCAAAAAACAGCGACGGCACATAAGAAGACACTCCCATCAAAAAGCGTGTAAGCGCAGGAAGTTCCCCTCCCATTCTTGAATATACCTGCTCGAACATCGGTACGACAACCAGCAGCATAAAGCATAACACAATAGCCGCCACCACAAGCGTGATGGCTGGATAGCTCAAGGCACTCACAAGCGTGCGTCTCTGCGTCTCCTTACGGTCATAATAATCGGACAGAAAGGACAACGCCTCCATCAGTTTTCCAGACTCCTCTCCGATCCTTATGACACCGCAATCAATATTGTCAAAATCTCCCGAGTCTCTCATAGCCTCCCAAAGGCAACCTCCTGACACGACACGGCCGAGGATATTTTCATAGATACTCCTGTCATTCCCTTTGGAACTCTCAATCAACAAAGAAAACGAAGTGGAGAAACTCAAGCCCGAATGTAAAAGGACATACAGTTGTGAGTAAAAAGTCTTTTTCTTCTTGTCTGACAAACGTTTACTTATTGCCATTTTCCACACACTCCTATTATTTCTCCATTCCTAAAGAATCTGACACTATCTCCAATGTCAATGCTATCGCTACACTCGGTAAGAATCTCATACCGTTCAAGTTCGCCCAAATCCTCTCCGAAATCACTCAATGAATATCGTGACAAAGCCATACGAAGCATATCCACTCCATCAAACACCAGCAGTAGAAGAATGCCACCTAACAGCATAGTGACAAGCAATTCCGGAAGGGTGCTCCCTTTAAATTTCATCTGCCTCATTTCTCAAATAACGATACTCTATTTTCTGTCCACCTTTCATCGTCGCTGTCACATTGATCTCAACAAGTCCCTCTATATCCGACGCATCCTTACGAGTCCATCGCATTGTGCCCCAGGAATATTCACGTGTCCCATCAGATCTCACCACCAAAGAATCACGGAACTCATTGAAACCCCGCTCCATAGCAGCCCAATCAGGATCATTGATCTTATGAATATGAACCAACGCCTCCATAGCCATTCCGAAAACCAACAGGAATATCAAAGAAGCCACAATGGTCTCCAAAAGTGTCGTCGCTTTCAGTCTCATCTTACTCTGATCAAATGTGTTTCATTTCCGAACCGGACCAAAATATGCTCCGGCTCAATCTCAATGATGCGAACCTTCTCAAGCATTCCACCTTTTGCAATAGGCACGATCTCTCCTTTGTTCTCAACAAGAGCCTTGACAGTTCCATCCTTGCCCTTCACCATACCTTTGTACTTTAGCGAAGGCATCTGCGCAGGAGATTCAGGAATAGCGGCAACCTTCTCCGTCGGCACAACAATCTTAGCCTTTCCAGACTCCAGAAAAGGATCACGATAGTCCAGACGAAGGGAATCATTTGGGATGGAATGATCTTCTGCCTTCTTTTCCGTTTTGGCACTTTGCGTGATTTCTGGACGAGTCAAATTCCAGATACGGAATCCGACAAGTCCCCATACAGCCAAAACGGCTATCACCAAAGCAAGCGACAACAATTTTTTTCTCATCAAGCTAAAAAACTTTCTTTATCTCACGCCTCCGATAAGGTCCCGTTAACAAAATAGGATACGAAACCGAATCGGAGCGATGGACAGAAACATTGTTCAAAACTCCAGGATACTTGTAACCATCTTTCTCGTAAAAGCAGTCACCAATGTATGCGGCTCCATTGACAGCACCCTCAAGCTCACATGATCCATCCACATACAATAGTCCATCAATCATACTTCCAGACCTCTGCCTGAAGCAAGGATGTTCCAGTCTCTGATCGATCTTCCCATCATTAAGAACGGCCACATAACCGCACACACGGCTTCCGCCAGCCAATGAGACAAAAGGATGATCGGCACCGGACACCAGCACCCCTGAAGGAGATTCAAGCCTGACGTTCCTGCCAACAGTCACAGAGTCTGTGCAAAACAACTGCAAACTTCCGCGGAACCCATCAGCGATTACGGCGGAACGAGCGAAAGCAAGGATGCCGTTCACTTCCGACTCCGCCCCCAATATAAGCCTGTCCGCATACAGAATCCTATTGCCGCCAAGGTGGAATATCTTGTCCCCGTCACGAGCATACACAAATGAGGTCTGTTTTTGGAAACTGCGATACCCTTCCACATCATTAAGATGATACCTAGCCTTCCCGGCGAGACTTCGCAACGAATCAAGATAATCCAGAGCCAAAGAATCCACCAAAGGGAGCTCTGAGGATGAGACAAAAGACTTATCCGCAGGAATATGTTCACCAGAAAATGGAACGCCAGACAAGTCTGTGTAATTGATGCCGTTCAAAGACGCAAAGACAGAGCCATCTATCCGTGTCCGTCCGGCAATGGACAGAGCGCGTTTCCGGTCACTGACCCAAAGAGCAGCTTTCGTGGGACTTTCCGAAGAACGTCCATAAATCATCGAGCGGCTGAACGGCAACGCCTTCACAGATGCCGTCATAATCTCATAAAGCCCCCAAGGAATGATCTTTATGCCGACTTCAGACTCAGCATCATCAAAAAGACACACGCCTATGGAATCAGATCCGCTTGTCAAAAGGCTGTCCACACAGTAAAGAGCCGACGCAGAATGCAAGTCAAGAACACTCTGTTTCCCCTTGTGATAGTTTGCATAATACAACCTGTCCAAATCAACAAGTGAAAAGGCAAACATTATCAGCAAAGCCATCAACACCGAGATGACCAGCACAGTGGGAAGCGAGAAACCACGAAGATATTGAATATTCCTACTCATCTCCAACCAATTGAATCAAATCCAAGTCCAAGGTCACCAATGGATCTTTTCCAGTCTTGTGAGAGAAACAAATGTCCGCCAGCGAGATCTCTGGTTGATTCTCTAAATGATGCACAACTTTGAGAAGCGGAATGAAGCGCCCCCTCAGCTGGAGTCTGGCACGAACAATGGAAAGTCCACCGTCTGATTTTTCCACTGATGGGGCATATTCATTAATGATGACTTCGTCCTCTCCTGCCAGAATCTCCCGGACCAGACAATCTCCCGCAAGGCGATTCTCGCAAGAAACCGTAAACCTCTGTGAGGAGACAGAATCCGCAACCTCAGATTTGGAAAGGCTCCGGTACTCTCCGTATAGTGACATTGTCTTTGAGAATGTCGCCAACCAAAGTATAATCGGCAGTCCGACAAGCAAGACAGCAAGCTTCAAAATTCCAGGGCACAGTCTCATTTCATCATCCTAAAGTCAAATTGGTACAATGACGTTCCTGTCGGCTTATCAATCGAGACTATCTCCAACAAAGGGAATTCACGATTGACAGCACTGGAATATTCCGTTATGTCAGACACCTCTTTGGCCGTACCTTTGATTCTGAATCCAGAAGAATTAACAGACAATAAAGTCAGTTGAATGCCATCCGGCACCACAGAGGCCAGAGCGTCTATAGCTACTGATGACTTCGGCAGAGACATCGTCTTATAGTCAGCCAACATCTGGCGCTGTTTCCCAGTCGCTTCCTTTTCAGCCTTTGCCTCACGTTTGGATTCCTGCCAGGAAAGGCGCATCGCACTGACACGGCGATCCAAGTCAGAGAACAAGAAGAAGTTAAAAAGGAGGGCAACCAACCAAAATCCCAAAACGGGAAGAAGCACACGGTGGAATATACAGCCGGCTACGGCTTCCAACATCTCGGAATCTCCGGCTATCCGCTTCCAATCGATGGTTGACAGAATATTCTTTGCCTGTTCTTCAGCCTCATTACAAACCTCACCTACAGCCACGCCCGCGACATAAGTACCTTTCTGCTTATTCAAGGACGACTCTACCACAGCTTTTCTGACATAGCAGATCTTGTCCGGATACATTGTCCAATATAAGTCGTCGCTTCGCTGGATACGTGTCAAGACAGGATCCGAATCATCACAAGAACGTGATGACACATCGGAACCGAAGACCGACAAGATCACGATGTCTCCCTTTTCCTCCAGCCCATCCTGGATGACCGCAGTTCCTCCATTCACCTCAACCGGAAGGATTCTTTTACTTATCAGTCTCATAGCACAATGGTAGGTCTGATGAACACATTCAGTTTCTGCGTCTGCTTGGTTCTTGTGACATTTCCGCAGAACAATCGCAGGACAGGCACCCTTGCTATCCACGGAAGCCCTTTACTGCTGTCCTCAGTAAGATTCTTCTCGATGCCACCCAGCAGAATCATCTCCCCATCCTTGACCTTGACTATGGAATTGAACCCACGTTTGGTCATTCCCGGAGGAGCTGTAAGGTCACCATTGTCACGCTCGGTGAACTCATCCTGATTCAGGTCAATCCTTATGGTTATCGTGCTGTCCGCGCTCACGATGGGAGTCATATCAAGGACAAAACTCGCCTCCACATTCTTCCAAAGGTACGACTCTGATTGAAGCGGATTCTGAGTTCCGATGATGTTTACCTGACTCTCTTTGTAGTACTTTACCTCACCGCTCTTCAACACGGCCTTATGCCCGTTCAAAGTAGAAAGCTTTGGAGTAGAACGAAGCGTGACCACCCCATCCTCTTCGAGTAATTTCAGATCCGCATAGAAATTAGGACCGACCGGACCAAGGTTGACAAGTCCCAAACCATTGAACGCATTGATGAGCCGGTTGATTTTGTCAGCTCCCAACGAGACATCCACACCGGGAGACAATGTTCCATATGAGGCTCCTGACGCTTCTTTTCCCTTTCCGAAAGTGACACCCGTTGACCGGCTCTTGCGGTCAAGCGCATCCACAATGATGACATCAATGGAAATGAGCGGGACACTCTTGTCTATGTCCCTCAGGTACTTTTCCAAAGCTTCCACATCCGGCTGCCCTCCGCTGAGCACAAAACTGTTCTGATCCGGAAACACTTTGATCTCAATGTCTTTCTTCAACTGGGTGGGAATGATCTCGACCACATCATCGATAGTCCGGTACCGCATCTGGAACAGCCTGACACAAAATGACGGAGCCGGAGTGTCGTCCACTGGAAAAAACGAACCTTTGTCACGACCACGCTCCCCTATCATCCAAGTACCGGAATCATTTCTCGCACACCTCAAACCATTTGATGCCGAGATGTTCTCCATCATCTGATCAACACTCATTCCAACACCGAAACCCGACACCTTCCGATCCGTCAACGATGGAGCGAACACGATATTATCGCCAGTCTCGACTACCAGCCTACGTGTCAAAGCATCCAGTGTGCACCCTGAGAAATCCATACTGAAAAGTCCAGAAGAATCTCGTGCTATGGTTATTTGTGGTAACGATTCAGACGGCTGCCACGGAGACACCGTAATGATTCCCGATTCCACCGTCAAGTCCAGACCACAATCCTTACAGCAGAGCAGCAAAACATCCTTGACAGGAACACGCTCCAGATTACAGGTGATCAGCCCACGAATCTTGTCCAAGGAAAGATTCACATTAAGGCTGTTCTCTATTGCAATGGTTTTCAACAAATCCGCTACCGAGAAATTAGTCACGGAAAGGTCAATCGGTTCATTGTAGCGGGCATCAACGGCCGCCAGGCTGTCCAGACTCTCTCTGATTCTCATCAAACGGTCACCACTTTGAGCCTCCGCAGCACGGCACACAAGCAAAGCTGACAGAAGGAATATTATTTGTTTTATTCTCATTGAATATCAATCAATTCATAAACGGCAAGATGTCATCAAGTGAAGTCAAGCCACCAGCATATAACTCTATTGCCGAATCACGAAGAGTCTTGAGTCCACGTGTTCTCAAAAGCTCGTCAACGTTTCCTCTCACCTCTTTTACCGCCTGTCCGAGCTCTCTGTCAATCGGAATCACCTCATAGACCGCCCTACGCCCACTATAACCCGTATAATAGCAATGCTCACATCCCGAAGCCACATAAGTTCTTGTGTCCAATGGCATTCCAAGCCGGTTCAACATTACCGGATCAGAGGCATCCTCTTTCTTGCAATAAGGGCATAACGTACGGACAAGACGCTGCGCCACACAAGCGATTAATGTCTCGGAAAGCAAGTAGGGATGAATCCCCATATCCACAAGACGGGTGACGCATCCCCAGGCACTGTTCGTGTGAAGTGTCGAAAGCAACAAATGCCCTGTAAGTGAACTACGCACAGCCATCTCAGCCGTAGCCTCGTCACGTATTTCACCAAGCATAATGATGTCCGGGTCCTGACGCAGGAAAGTTCTGAGGGCCATCGGGAAGTCGAGCCCGATCTCCTCCTTTAGTTGCACCTGATTCACGCCTTCCAAAGTGTACTCGACAGGATCCTCGATTGTGACAATGTTGTTGTCCCCACGATTAAGCAGTTCCAGCGTCGCATAGAGCGTTGTACTCTTGCCCGACCCAGTCGGTCCGCTTATCAAGATCATCCCGTGAGGATGAGACACAGCCGCCAGATAATCCTTGTACTGCCGTTCGTCAAGCCCAAGTTCGGAAAGGGATAGATGCCTGTCATTCATTGTGAGGAGACGCAGTACGATCTTCTCTCCGTATATCGTTGGAAGTATGGATGTTCTGATGTCGAAACGCACATCGTTTCCCTCGTAAATTATGCGGCCGTCCTGCGGAAGTCGTTTCTCGGAGATATCCAGATTGGACATAATCTTGATGCGGTTGACCAGTGACGTGTAGGACGACTTGCGGATGACGTGCCGCTCCAGAAGTTTTCCATCAACACGGAAACGGATCCTGCACCGATGCTCGGATGGTTCCATATGGATGTCGCTCGCCCGCATCCGGTACGCCTCCTCGATCAATGACGGAACATCCTCTATGACATCAGACACTGTGGCTTTGGAGCGCACCCCAGACTGTCTGTAACGAATCGCCAACAAACGTGATAAATCCTCAACCGGGACGTACCTGACAGACATCTTCTTTCCAAACAAGAGATCCAAGTCCCGAATGGCATCGGCATAGTCTCTGCCCTCCTCACCTAAACAGAGCAAGCGCCCTTCGGCATCCACATCATACGGAAGCAACCTGTAATAAGCCGCCTCTTCCGAAGTTAGCACCTGCAAGGCCTCTGTACGCACAGTAATGCTGTCCAGATCAAATCTTCTATCCTCCATAAACGGCTCTGAATAGTATGAATATGATAAAACACGCCCCGAAAACCGTGACGAGAGGAATCCCCGTCAAACCAGGCTGCATACTTCTAAACAGTGGCCAAGACAGCAATGCAAGAATGGCTGACACTATCAAGAACCTGAGATACACCTCTACCCCGAAAGCCGGTGTCAGCGCAACAAGGAATATGACATCCCCTATTCCAAGCATCTCCATCAACGGCCGCTTCCTCATTTTTGAATATGCCAGCAAAGACACTCCTATCACCAAAAGGACAACAAGGTTGCACACAATGTTGATCAACGTCTCTCGCCATCCTCCCTCAATCAATCCGTCCACAACAAGATCCAGTCCGAAAGCCGACAGCCACCAGGATGACACTGTTCGACTCCTCGCATCAGAAACCATCATAACCGTAAGTGGGAATATGGAAAGCAACCTCAACATCACATCAGTCCTTCACCGTCTCCTTCAGGTTCTTGTCCTGATCTATCTCCCAAACATTAAAGACCCCGTCCTTGTCAAAGTCAACCACTGAGACCGCCTGAGCCTTGAAGCCGTTCTCGCCAGCCTCCACCACCTCAATTCGATAGTTGGCGTTTCCTCCGTCCGTCACAAGGGACGCTTGTTCAAACCCAAGTTCCTCCAAATCATCGGAATATCGTGAATAGGTGTAGAAATAACTCTTTTCCAACGAATGCAGGAAAGTAAGCTGCTGTTGCGCCTCCGTTGCCTTGGCCCTTGAGATCAGCGGCATCAGGTTCGGCATCGCAACCAGCACCAGAATCCCAATGATCACAAGGACTACCAGCAACTCAGTCAACGAGAAAGCCCTCAACGCCTTCCCCTTAAAAGTGTTCCAATTCAGAACATTCATAATTCACGCGTTTTACTTATTTCCATATTCGACATCCTTCTCTCTATCTATCTATAATAATCTTTGCCCGAGAATGGGCTACTACGGCCAATAGTCAACTCTCTTATTATCAAAATCCCGATGCGTGACTGTCATTCGGGTCAATATCATCTCTGGTTCGATTTTTTCAATTAGATCTTCCGACAAATAATCATTAGGTAGTAATATTTGTTCCGCATCTATCACATAAATATGCATAGAGTCTTTCACCACTTTATCCCACGATTTATAAGCATTAACAGATCTATACGTCGATGCACCGATTGTCTCAGCCCAACTTCCATAAGATATTATCTCATCCTTTGCATTCAGATCTATTATTATACTAATATCACGAGAAGAGTGGTTATAAAAATAAAATTTGTAATCACGATCGAATGCCCCACAAGAGGTCAGTAATATAACCGTTGCAAATAAAATCTTCTTCATAAACAGTGTCATTAAAAAATAAAAATAAAAGGCCATCTAAAAAGGCTGGCATAATACACCATTGTAGTATAAAAGAACCAGTCAACGTGCTGCTTTCTTGGATTATTCGTTGACCAATTAGAAGTGATTGCTTTTTCATTATGCCTATCAAAATAATTGTAAGACATTTGATTCGACCAAACCTCATACCATTCCCTATGATGATCACTCAGACCGATGTCATCTGAAACAGAACCTATGATACTTGGAATACCCACAAGTGATAAGTACAGTGGCCCCAATACCATACTTTGTTTCGTATGACCATATTCGTGTGCAAAAGTTCTTTCTTTTTGCGGATCCGCTTCCAAATTATAACCATTAATATATGGTCCCAATGTCATTCCCCATCCATTTTTATGACCGTAACGGTTTACTAAAGTCGCACCGTGGTAGTATTCTACGTTCGTTCGCCAAAAATTATTTCTGAAATGAGAAACGGCATTCCCCAATAAGGTTTGCTTGGATTCCCACGTAAAACGTGATACATAAGAGAAAAGATTACCTGCAACAGTCCGATGTTTGTCCCAGGCAAAAAGTCCAGCATCAATTTTCGCGGCATTTGCTACCCTTTGGCCAAACTCTTTCCAAGCGTTATCCAGCATTTTACCAGCTTTGGATGGATCATTAAAACTCACGAAATACGGTATAACAACTCCTTTTACGATAGCTATCGGCAACCGAATCAGTGTTGTAATAATTGTTCCCAAAAACTCTCCAGTCACATCCGTATATCTCAGCGGATTATTCAGCGCATAGGAGTAGCGGTTGAAGTTCTGAGTGAAATCTGGTGCTTGGACGTAAGGATCAGGGCTGAGGAAACGACCAAGGAGTGGGTCATAGAGGCGAGCGTTCATGTTGATCAGGCCGAACCATGTCAAATGCTCGTGACCGGTAAAACCACGGCCAAGGAACAGTTCTGGTTCCTCTCCAGCGGCATAGATCTCAAGAGTCTCCGGATCACGGAGCCGTCCCCACGGGTCATAGCTATACTCAGCCACAAGTGTCCCGTCCAATGACGCAATATGGGTTATGCTGCCGAGGTAGTCCCGACAAATGTTGTAAGCAGTCCACTCTCCACCATTCTCACGCTGCAAGACCATCGGGGCAGAATAAGCGTCACCACCAAGGTATAAACGCTCTTTCGTACCGCCAGAAGTCTGATCGAACTCGTAACGATCGCCGACATAATACCGCGTCAGCAATTGCGTGGAACCATCCGCAACATACATCTTCACACGGTTACCGTCTCCGTCATAAGTGAAGGCCGCACTCCTTCCGCCTTCTGTCAAGATAGACGGACGACTGTAACATGTGTAAGACACATTCTGGACACGTGATGGAACAACATTATCAGACTCCGGATAAAGTGAGGTTATCTGGTATGGTCTCGATGTCGTTCCGTACTCCATCATCCCGACACCGTCCATCGAAGTGATGTTGCCGTTGTCCGCATAAGCGATGACTCTGTTCCCTATCAATGTCAAGCGATTCAAATTGTCGTAGCCGAATTGCTCCGTCTGGTTGTTCGAACCGTCTGTTCGTACCAACAGATTACCTGTCAAAGGATCAAACTGATAGGTGAAATCCTGCAGATTACCGTCATCTATTTTCCTGTAAGTCGGAAGACCAAAGGCGGTGAATCCATACTCCCTTCCAATCACACCAGTAATAATTCCTGTAGCCAAACCAAGGTCGTTTTCAGACACGAGGCAGCGCACTATGGTTTCATCCGGAAGCGTGATTATCGTGTTATAACCATTATCATAGGTATAGTTCTCGGTCGTAATAGCCCCGTCCTGTGACACGTATTGTACACTCAACAACTCTCCATGACTTCCATAACCATAATTCTTTCTGAGCCATTTACCGTCCGGTACAATCTCGCGGGAAGTCACCACTCTGTCAAGATTATCATAGGTATATTCCGCACCCGTGCCATTGGTCGATTGCTCTGAAATCAGACGGCCATCATCATCGTAGGCGTAAGTAGTGTTATACTCGCCAGGCCGCTCGACGGATGTGGTTCTACCATACTTGTCTTTGTAGGTGACAACCGTACCATTCGGATTCGTGTGGGTCTGTTTGGAAGATCCATCACTATTCCACACACAGGAATCTATCTGAATTCCAGCACTCGGATCCTCTATCTTGATGCGACGGCCATAACCATCGTAAGAAAAAGATGTCACAACATTACCGGGAGCCGTGACCGACGACGGCTGACCATCATTGCGCAATGTGTAGGTTATGGTTCCGCCAGCGTCAGAGACACTGATCACATTACCACTCGCATCAGTGGTTCGTGTAGAGGCTATCCCATCTTTTACGGTGGTCACGCTAACACCATTGTAGGCCCAGGAAGAGTTTTTCCCGGAAGCTTCGACCAAACTGAGCGGACGACCATATTCATCATAAGAATATGTGTTCCAATAAGCGGCCTGGACATCACGGAATGGAAGCGAGATCCGGCTCACTCGCCCTTTGGAATCATATTCTTTGTCCACATACTGCCATTGACCGTCAAAGCGTTTGATTCCGCCACGCAGATCCCTGCCAAGAGCATCATAATACGTGACACAATCGGGCTTATTTGTCTCTGTCTTGGTAACAGCATACAAGCCGCGGCCTCCCCAAGCAACATCTATTTGCGCCTCTGAGCCATCCGGGTTCGTTGTTTTGACCAAATTTCCGAGGCCGTCATAAGTGAACGATGTGACCCGACCGCGATAGTCTGTCTCCGTTTCCGGATTACCGAATTTATCATACTCGCCATAAGTGGTGGTATGACCCAAGGCATCTGTCTTTGACAGAATATAACGCCCGTCCTCGTCATAGACATAGGTGTCTCCCAAGAATTCCTCCGCACCATAAGGAGCGGTTTTCTCAGAAATCACATTACCATAGTCATCGTACTGCCAACGGACCTCGGACACAAGGTTTGTGGCATCTAAAATATTCATCGATGGCGGGCTTATGGAATCTATCGGCAGAATCCTATCAACCACACCTGAAACAGCCATTCCTCCCTTCTGTTTTCTTGGCGAACCATAAATCCCTACGTATTTTTTGTTTGTCAACGGCCTGAAATGATCATCATAAGTCGTAACAGAGCGTTCTTTCCAAGCCATCTCGACTTTACCATTATCTTTCTTGACAACGCTTTCTTCCTTAAGTATTCCAAGCATATACTTAGATGACGCGACATTATGTTGATAAGTGCGAGAGAGCTTCTCTGTCTGCTCTGCTCCTGACCCGACCCTGCGACTTGTCAGGACAGATATAGGATAATCATAGTTGTCATATGAATAACTGACCGTTGTCTCGATTCCTGTCAAGACATCGGTCGAAACGCTCTTTGTCAAACGTGGATTCAGTTTACCATAGGTTGTGCTATTGTTATCGTAAGTATTTATTGTTGTTGAATATGGAGCATTCCACACAGACCTATGGCGTGCCTCGACCTTTGTGGCCACACCACGTTTTTCCGGGTCAAGCACCTGATCAACAATATCAACAACACTACCTGTATCGTCATAGGATCTTATCTTGGAGAATCCGCAGAAGCCAAGCCCTTTATTATGAACCACTCCATTATAATAACTGTAGTATTTGCTAAGATAGCGGGTTGATGGATTGTCGTCAGACTGACACGCTTCCTCACGGGAAAGAACATAAATAGGCAACGTCCGTTGCGCATAACCGTCCGAATTAGTAACTGAAACAGAATTATCTGTCCAATACAAGCTGTTCTCCGGAAGATAGGTGTATGTGTTATAGAGTGTCTTGCCAAAACTATCTACAGATTTTGTCAGATGACGCTTCTTCGACGAGAGTGACGTGTATGAATATTCATACGCATAAAACCCGTCCACCTTGATGAAACTGCTCATTCCCGTATAATCCACGACATTAGCAGGTATGATGCCTTTGGTGTTTTCTATTGACGACGGAGACCGCTGATAGTTTCCAAACGTACCCTTGTGCAAGTTCATATAGGTGCCTATCATTGTCCCGCTGATCTTGACAAGATCCGCCCACCCGTCTTGGTTGACATCAATGAACATTAGTACATCATCGGCTGTTCTTGACGTAATATTCAGGTAAGAAATCAGAAATTCTGTCCCCGTGAAATAAAAGCAGGTCCAAAGGGAATCTGCACTTCCCTCAAATGGAGACCTTACAATATCAATGTAGCCATCACCATTAATGTCAGTAATATAATATGGAGATTTTGGGACTGTGAGAGACGCTGAGGTGATTTCACTATATGTATTTTCCTTACCGAAATAATTTGTTGCCTGAAGACGATAGACATCCAGACCAGAATCAGTCGCATAGCACAATTCCGTTCTCGTGTCGTTGTCAATGTCGCAGGTGATAAGGCATCCCACCTTGTCTATCGGAAAAGCGAACAATTCCTCTTCGGATAGCTTACGTTTTCCGGAGATGTCTATCAATGCCGCATAAGACACTTGATCGTAGGTTCTCGTACCGTTGTAATTTTTATCAAAAGCGACAGTGAGAAGTTGGATTTTCCCGTCTCCAGAAAAATCACCCCAATAATAAGACCTCCTTGCCGGACTTGTGAAATACTTGTTCGAATGCACTCCGTTAACCAACACCGTGAACGAATAGTCCACAACCGGGATTCCGGAACTATTGCATCTATAGACTGTTATCAACAGTCTTGTGCTTGTGTCGACAATGCCATCGAAATTGACCTTGACTATCTCATCAATTCCATCACCATTCACATCAACGGCCTCAATCGTCTGAAATCCTTCGCCTGTGACTATGCTGTCATCAACATCATTAATGTCAGAGAGGCTCGGAGCAAACAGGATCTTCTGATCCTTGGGATACAGACTGCCGAACTCATAATAGTTATGTCCGAACAAAGGCTTACGATGATCCGTGACTTCGTATTCGGGGAAACTCGGATAAATCAACAGACCGTCATTGAAACTGTTCGCGACAAACTTTCCTCTCCTGTAGTAAAGATCCACATCCTCTTGCGTGAATGCGCTTGACAGGAACAGAGGGTCGTCCTTTTTGTACAGATAATCGCCTCCTTCTGAATCAACTTCCTCATCACCATAAGTGAACTCCAAAGGACGCAAGGAATCTGTCCCGGATGTATATTCAACTTTTGTGAGCAGGAACACATTATCCTTCTCCTCGTAGGAAAGAGAATAATTCCCAACCTGGTCACTTCCGTTTTTGGAAATGACCTTGGTTAGTCGATAAGGCCTACGCACCAATTTTCCCGCATAATACGAATCAAAACTGTTCCCGAAATCATAACTAAATGAGATTTCGCCTCCATAGCGTCCAGAATCATCAAATCCATAGCGTATAGAAGTGATTCTATGATTGCCATTAACCAAGTCCAAATAATAGTCATATTCGATCTTGTTCCCTTCAAGATCACGGGACTCGACTGCAGGATATGATGGCAAGTTGAAAGCGTTGTCGGATTCCGCTCCATACACAACCGTAAGGCCATTAGGGTACAACGCCGTAAACCTCACCACATACCCTTGCGAATTCTTCTCCGGAGCCACCAGAATATGCCCTGATGCCGTCTCCAATGGGTAAGCGGAGGAGGTGGCGGAATTGGAGTTCCGGACAAGCGGTACACCATCAAGAGCAAACACCGCATCTTTATCCTCCACACTTGCCCCTTTCGCCACACCGTGATAATAAACATTCTTATTGATCAAGCTGATGGTTGACAATCCTTGAATATCCCATCCGTAACCGACCCAACCTTCGCCAGCCTGGCTGTTGTACCCAAGGGCTATTGACGGAGTCAATTTGAATCCGGCTGCTGTCACAATAGGAATCTGGTAAGTTCTCGCTCCTGTTGGCGAGACACCAGCCTCCATCGGAATCTCTCCGACAGCATAATCAGAAAAATCCGCCTGAACCGAGGCTCGCCTCGGGGACTTTCTCACCGAGACAATAGCCTCTTGGGAAGCCCGGAACGTGTCGAAATGCTGATTTTTCTCCTCTTCAGAAAAGACAAGAGACCGTCTCTGTGCCGGGTCTGGGTGATGCAGCGTCCCAAAATCAAACGGCTTGACACTGTACTTGACGACAACGTCGCCGTTGCCAAGATCAACCACAGTACTGTCAATCCGAGCCTTAACGGACTGCGCAGTTCCAGTCACCTCAACTGCGCCCCAAAGGAACAGAACTGAACAAGTCCCGATTATCGCATTATAAAAGCGCCTCATTTCCTATCCAATCACGTTTGTAGAAATCAATCCTAGAAAGACTCTTCCTGCCATATTTCCCTATGCCGTGAGCATATTCATTCATTGGACGCTTGTTCCCAAGAAAATCAAAGCGCCACATAAGTGATGCATTTTCGGCAAAATCACCTTTGTCAGAACGACTTGCCACTGTTCTTTTCGCAACCTCACCAGATGTAAGAGACACAATATTACCGATATCGTTGGAGACTGGCAAAGAGCATTTTAACCGGTCATTGGCATCAATGGACATCTCTGATGACACCGATGCGACATTCGTCGCTTCCACAGTAGTTCTTGAGGTCCGGTTCCCTGCCGAATCGTAAGAATACACTATTGATGTCTGACCATTAACTGACAGACACATAAATGATAGCAATAAAAAGGCTATAACTATAATTCTTTTATACATAAAACATCCAAATATTATTTTATTTTTGATTATTCATCTCAAGCATCAATCTTCGGAATACTGTTCTGTAAGATAAAAGTTCTTAGCCACAATTGAGATCAAACCATTTGTGGTAGCAGTTTCTATCTCGTACTTGTATATTTTTTCATTAGAATGGCGAGTTATCTTCTCGCCGCTGGAACGAATTATTTCATCGTATTCGTATTTAAACCTTGAATCAGCTATTTTTCTGGTTATTTCTTCTACCGAAGCCCACATAATCGTCTCATCACAGATGATTCCGCCACAAAGATCAACCTTGAAATAACTAAAATCAACAAAATATATTGAGCTGAATGTATTATTAGGATCCGGCCACTGAATGTCCAGACGTATCTGATTATGACTTTCAGGGCAACTTCTGTCAACTACAATCTTGAGGATTGTAGCATCGTGCCATTCCAAATCATAAAAATCAATAAATTTCATAGCAATCTATTATTTAACTGGTTTCTTATAAATCCAAGGCCACCTGTCCAAACTTTTATGATTGTTACCTTTGCTAAAACGGCTATCATGATAATGAGGATAATTCGGGCCTTTTCGTCCAGGAGGTGTTGCTGGATCGATCCTTACTAATTCTTTTATGAAATTTCCATCCGAATCAGCGAGTCCAAAACTTCCTCTTCTATTTTTATTTGGAACATATTCATCTGGGATATACGCTCCTTCAGGCATTGTTACACCATCCGGCATATTATCTTTTAATTTTGATCTTCCGGTCCAAGGATCTTCATGTCTATTTCGTGCCTCATTATATCCATCAAAAGTTCCAGATAACGATCCTATAGCGAAACCGTTAAGCGCTGCCAATCCTCCATTCTTCAAAGAAGCTTCTACGTCACCACTTGTCTCCATAAGAGAAAAACCGGTAACAACTGTAAAATTTGAAATACCTAGAGATAATCCTTGAATATCCCATCCGTAACCGACCCAACCTTCGCCAGCCTGGCTGTTGTACCCAAGGGCTATTGACGGAGTCAATTTGAATCCGGCTGCTGTCACAATAGGAATCTGGTAAGTTCTCGCTCCTGTTGGCGAGACACCAGCCTCCATCGGAATCTCTCCGACAGCATAATCAGAAAAATCCGCCTGAACCGAGGCTCGCCTCGGGGACTTTCTCACCGAGACAATAGCCTCTTGGGAAGCCCGGAACGTGTCGAAATGCTGATTTTTCTCCTCTTCAGAAAAGACAAGAGACCGTCTCTGTGCCGGGTCTGGGTGATGCAGCGTCCCAAAATCAAACGGCTTGACACTGTACTTGACGACAACGTCGCCGTTGCCAAGATCAACCACAGTACTGTCAATCCGAGCCTTAACGGACTGCGCAGTTCCAGTCACCTCAACTGCGCCCCAAAGGAACAGAACTGAACAAGTCCCGATTATCGCATTATAAAAGCGCCTCATTTCCTATCCAATCACGTTTATATGAATCAATCCAAGAAAGGTTCATCCAGCTATATTTTCCTATGGTGTGAGCATATTCATTCATTTGGCACTTATTCTCCAGAAAACCAAAGTGCCACATAAGCGATGTATTTTCCGCCATATCACCGCTGTCTGTACGACTTATCCCAGCTTTTTCATCAATATAACCAAACGCAAGAGAAGTAATATTACCGGGAACATTAAAGACTGCCAGAGATCTGTTTAACCGGCCACTGGCATCAATCATCTCTGATGACACTGATGCGACATCCGTCGCTTCCACAGTAGTTCTTGAGGTTCGGTTCCCCGCCGAATCGTAAGAATACACTATGGCTGTCTGACCATTAACTGACAGACACATAAAGGATAGCAACAAAAAGGCTACAACTATAATTCTTCTACACATAAAAACACGTATCTAATATTTATGATTTCTACAGAATCGAATTAGAATATCTTCTTTAATATTCTTTACCTGCAACAAGATTCTCAAAATATGCACACGCTTCATATTCTGAAGAAAAACTCCGTTTTTCTAGTAAATTTCCTCTTTCTTGCATAGTAGTTATCCATTTATTCTCTGACTCTTTTATAAGGCAACAATAAGGATCTGTCCCAACAGTTAACACTGGTTGAATCCTAAAGAATGGCAAGCATAAAGTATAATAAAAGTGCACATCATTATAACCTCGTTTTTTGAGGACTATTTTCAACTGTCTTAAGTTCATTTTACTACTGAGATATATCCATTGTCTATATAATATTGAACACTATGAGAAAGATAGTACTGTGTACCTCCACCTGCAGAAGTGAACCAATTAACAGGAGAAGCAATACCTTTAGTTACAGGTATAGGTTTATTAACCACATATCGTGTATATGTTTTACCCTCATACGATTTTGGCAAGCCACGTAAGTCAAATGGTGTTCCATCCGGAGACATAAAGCGTCCATTTGTATCTCCATACCTATCAATAAAATCTCCTTCTTGAATTACATAATCTTCCACCGAACCTGCGTTAAATCCAAAATTTTTAGGCCAAATCTGTTTTCCAGTAATAGGGTTTATTCCTGTAAACATCGATGTCGCAACCGTAGAGAATATTCCTATAGACATACTTAAGGCAATACTTTCTCCTATGCCCTCAAAAGACTCACTAAAAGCATCCTTGAATTTCTGTCCGTCAAGCAAACCATATACTGTACCTCCAACAATATGGCCAGCCGCAGATGTTATAGGCAAAGTAAATGTTGCACCCAGCAATGGAGATCTCAACATCTTTTCTGAAAGTTTAATGTACGGATTATACACCGCAAGAGCTTGTCCACATAGTGAAGTCACAGCCCCTGCAGCTGCTCCTGAAAGCACATTTTTCCAAATAGGATCCCAAACTATACTCCTAAATCCATCAAAATTCTTACCTGTTTGCGATATAATTCCATTGTTTAATGCAGTCATAGCACCAGCACCTGCTCCAGCCAAGGCCATCCATCCTGAACCGCCCGTAAAAATGCCTACAGCCATTACACCTGCTCCAGCAATCGCCCCAGAAGTGAACGTTGTGAAGCCTTCCCAAAAACCATCTATGTTATCCCAATTTGTCGCCACATTAACACTGCCAGCAATAACTGCCGCGGCTGCGATTCCTATAATAAAAAAAGGGATAACTTCTCCACTAATATCAGTATACTTCAGGGGATTGTTAAGAGCGTAAGAGTAACGATTATAATTTTGGGTGAAATCCGGTGCTTGAACGTATGGGTCGGGACTGAGAAAGCGGCCTGTGAACGGGTCATAGAGACGGGCGTTCATATTGATCAGCCCGAAATAAGGAAGATGTTCGTGGCCAGTGAAACCCCTTCCGAGGAAGAGCTCTGGTTCTTCACCATTTGCGTACAATTCGAGAGTCTCCGGATTTCTTAACCTTCCCCACGGATCATAACTGTACTCCGCCACAAGTGCCCCATCAACTGACGTGATGCAGGTCACACTCCCAAGATAGTCTCGGCCGATGTTGTAAAGCAACCACGGACTGGAATCATCCTTGACATACACCATCGGTGCGGAATAGGCATCTCCACCAAGATATAGCCTTTGGACTGTCCCATCAGCCTTCGCATCAATTTCATACTGTCCTCCAATATAATATCTTGAAAGAATAGGTGTCGCTCCGTTTGCTATCAGCATCTTTGTCCTATTTCCATCGCCGTCATAAGTAAAAGAGCAACTTACTCCATTCTCAATTATCCGGGAAGGACGGCTGTAGCAAGTATATGAGATTGACTGCGGTACCCGTGGGACATTCACGTCGCTCTCAAGGTCAATTTTAGTCAGTTGATAAGGTCTTGCATTGCTTTCATAAGAGAAAACTCCTGTACCCTCCTTCTCAGAAATATTGCCGTTGGGTCTGTAAGACACTGAATATTGAGACAAATCACCGCAAGCATCCGGGATAACCGTATCCAATCTATTGAGATCGTCATATCCAAATACCTCCCCTGCACTATTAACAGCATCGAATCTATCATTAAGATTTCCTGTGACAGGATCAAAGTCATAAGCGAATTCTTGGACTGTCCCAAGGGTTCGTCCAGCAGGAAGGCCGTGTGCATCAAATGAATAGAATCTGTCAACATTCCCTGTTAATGCACGGGTAGGTTGGCCAAAGTTATTCTCTTCAACAAGCCGCCAAATCACCGTACCCGTGGCAAGTGCGATCTGGACTTTGTAGCCATTGGAATATGAATACACCTCGGTTGCAATCTCACCATCCTGACTTGAATACTTTACAGTGTTCACAACACTGCCATCTCCGTAAGTATATTCCTTCAAAAGCCATTTGCCGTCAGGCACTGTGGTCCTTACACTTGACACCCTATCCAAATTGTCATAAGCATAGACAGTCGATGTACCATTAGTAGAAACCTCACTAATAAGAAGGTTATCGTCAGAGTAAGTGTAAACAGTGTTATATTCTCCGGGCCTTTCAACCTTTGTCTTACGACCATACACATCCAAGTAGGTGACTACAGATCCATTCGGATTTGTTTCCGTTACAACGGAGGATCCATCATTATTATTCACATAAGAAGTGGATCTGACACCTGCGCTTGGGTCTATGATCTTTATTCTTCTCCCGTAGGCATCATACTCAAAACTTGTCAAGACACTTTCCGGAGCCACAACCTGATCAAGTTGACCATCCGGACGATAACTGTAGGTTATCTCTCCTCCAGGATCCTGTATGCCGCACACACGTCCTGACTGATCTGAAGTTTTAGTAGAGGAGATGCCTTCTCCCGTTGTTGTCATCGACAACCCTGAATAAGCACAAGTAGAGACTTTCCCTGAAGCCTCCTCTATTTTAATTGGACGTTTATAAGCATCATAATCATACAAAGCCCATCCAGATGCCGAATCCCCCTTGAATGGCAATGAGACCTTGTTTACCAAACCGTCAGCACGATATTCAGTGTCTGTGATAAGCCAAGTACCATCAAAACGTTGAACCTCTGACCTTACCTCTTTTCCAGTGGCATCGTAATGGTTTTTCGAGGTCGGTTGTTTGGTAACTGATTTAGTCACAGTATAAAGACCCTCTCCACCCCATGCGGTTGTCACTGTTTCTTCAGACAAGTCAGGATATTGTTTTCTTGTCACATTGCCGAAACAATCATAACTATAGTAAGAGGAACGACCTTTTGCATCCTCGACAATCATAGGTGACCCATAAGAATTGTACTGTGAATAATTGGTCGTACGTCCCAACGCATCAGTCTTGGATTTTATAAATCGGCCATCGTCATCATAGACATAAGCATCTCCTACAAAAACGGTACTTGAATATGATGCCGACTTTTCAGACAAGACATTGCCATAACCATCATATGTCCACCTTGTCTCCCCGGTTTTCTTGCCGCCATCCACACCAGTAAATGTTACGACAGAAGATGGTCTCAAAACAGACTCATCATACGATGTGACAGTCCGGTCAATCCACGTAGATTGATTGGCAGATTTTCTTGTAACCTTACGAGTGGCCTCCAAGCCAAGAACATACTGTGAAGGATTCCGTTTATGCGAATATGTGATTTCGACCGTCTCAGAACTCGAACCATCCCCAACACCCGTGACAATCTTTATAGGATAATCAAAAGCATCATAAGAATAAGTTGTCGTGATCTTCTTCCCTGTCAAATTATCTACCGATAATGATGAATACAAACGCGGATGATACTTACTATAGGTACCATATACCTTATTCCAAGTATATGAAATAGTTTCAAACGGCGATGTAGAGGACGTCTCATTACCAAGATATCTATTCATCTCAGTAACCACTCCCGAGTTTTCAGGATCCCGCCTCTCCATTGTTGTGATCCATTCACCGGACCGCTGCGACAGCATATCAAGAGCGGAAACTTTCCCGAAGCCACAAAAACCAAGTCCACGACTGTTGGCAACAGCATCGTAATAAATGTAACTATTATGCGCCAACCTTGTTGAGGATAAATCCGTTGTTGTGGATTCTCGGAGAAGATTCAACGGAAATATCCTCCGCACAAAGCCATTCACCAGCGAATATGAACGAGATTTATCTATTGAATAAACCTCTGAGTATGGAGTGCCAGAAAGGCTCAATATCTCTTGACTCGACATATCGACATACCTATCCTCGGTCACAGTCCCGTAACTATCAACAACAGAAGTCAATAGTCTATTACTTGAAGTGTTTGCGCTGAACCCATAGCTTTTGACCTCATATCCGTCTATCGAAATCAAACTGCTTACACCCCGATAGTTTGTGGCATTACACGGTACAATATTGGAGACCATCAAATTAGCACTTATACGCTGATCTATTCGAATATCACCATTAATATTTCTAAAAATGGCCATATTGCTTGTACGTCCACGTTCTTTTATACCACGTTCAACTAATTCAGGAAGTCCATCCCTGTCCGCATCCAAAAAAAAGTAATCACAGTCTTTATATAAAGGCAAGGAAAATGGTGTCCGGACAAAAGATGAACCAGTAAATTTGAACACATTCCAAGTATTATCACGTGGAATGCTTGTTGATACTGTGGTTGAACCTGATCTTGAAGGTCTGTGATTAATTGATCCCGCGAGCCTATCAGGAGCGATAACAAAATCAGGATACCCATCGCCATTCAAGTCTGTATAATATACAGACTTATATATCGACAAGTCATCAGAGGTAAAACCTGAATATGTTTTTGAAAGAGAAAAACGCCCAGAAGAGAATTTGTAGGATTCCACTCCAGAAGCAGTCAAGCGACATAATTCTGTCAGGCCATCGTTATCAAGATCAATTGATAATACCGAGTTTTTTGCATAATCTTCGTGCGAAAAATCGAAAAGAGTTAAATCACTTAAAACGGTCCCCCCCATAATGTCGACAACCGCAAATCTGGAACTACGACTATTACCCTTGATATCTCTGTCAAGAGTCATCGTGAGCAATTCCATTTTGCCATCACCATTATAGTCTCCGAATTGATATACCCGCTCAAGTGGACTTGTGTATCTTTTAACAGTGATTGTCCCTTCCAATGACACCGTCTTTGATGACAGCACCGAAGGCGTTCGCCCATTGGTGTACTGATAAACCGTAAGGGTCAACGTCGTCTTGTCGTCTTTGACATCCCCGAAGTTTATTTTCACCAGTTCCTCTATCCCATCTCCATTGACATCCAACGCTTCTATAGTCTGAAAACCCGCTCCTGTCGTAAGCGTGCGATCAACATCAAAAACTCCATCCTCTACCAGAGGTGCGACCAAGATGACTTGATCTTCGGGATACCCACTACCATATTTGTAGGAACGTTTCGTCTCATACCACTTCTTGTCCCAATAGACCACCTTGTAGGGTGAGAAATAAGGATGGATGATCAACCCATCATCATAACTATTTGGAACAAGTTTTCCTCTATTCTTTACGGTAGTTATGCTGTCATTGAAGTAAGACATTAGATAGCCATCACCAGTCTGTCTAAACGATCCATCCTCAATATGAACCACAGTCTGCCCTGTTCCTTCCCCTCCATAATGGAAACGCAGAGGATTGATAGCTTGATCTGCCACCTTGCATTCCACACTACTTAAAAGATTAACACCATCGGACAGATTGTGACTCAAATTGTACTCGTGAAGTATGCCTGGACTACTTACCCTCGTAAGTAATTTCTTGCAACATACAAGTTCTCCAGCATAGTACATTTCGATACAGTCGGTCCTGTTCTCATAGAAAAAGTAGATGGACTCTTTCGGGGTTGTGACCGTCCCGGAAACTCTTCTATGTCCATAATCTATTTTAGAGATAACATAGACATTACCAGTATACGACAGTGACTCATAATTGAACGTGATCAGATTCCCTATCGCATCCTCTATCTCTGTGACAGGATAACATCTTTTTGCCGATGAGTTTGTCTCCCAACCATACTTAACCTTACGCCCGTCTGGATAAATAGCAGTGAAGTAAGAAACGACACCGTTGGAAGCAAGGTGCTTCATTACCTTGATGTTTCCTGAAACTGTCTCAAACTGATAGGTAGATGTATAAGAGTCAGTATTCTTTACAAGACGAACGCCATCAAGGCTCCATATCGCATCAGATGAAGATGGGTCCGGAGCCGCCCAACTTCCATCATAGTACGGAGATTTTCCAGACACGGTGACAGAGGACAGTCCACCGATACTCCATCCATAACCAGCAATGCCATTAGAGCCCTGACTGTTATACTGAAGAGAAATCTGAGGAGTCAGACCATAACCAGGAGCGGTTGCTATCGGGATGCTGTAAGTTCTTGCTCCAGTTGGAGAAATGCCAGATACAATCGGAATCCCAGCCACCGGAAGGCTTATGTCAATCGCATCAGCGGCAGACCTCTGAAACGCCGCCTTTTTCAAGCCATTCACTTTCTGCATCCTTAATATCTGTCTGGCAGAAAGGGCAATGCGTTCAGAATTTTCAGATGTCACCGATGCCGGCTCCACAAAAGCTTGCGGCACCAATGTGAACGAAGAATCCCCCCTTTCGTTCACCTCATATCTTTCATTATACCGTTCATCAAAGTTTCGGCTTCGTTGTCCATTCGCCAAAATCGGCATTAACAATGCAACTAAAGCTAAAACCGTGACTGCGCTTACTCTTTTACCCATAAATCTTTTCTTTATCCGTCTTCTGAAATAGTTGATATTGTATCAATTATATTTCAAAAAAATTGGTTCCGCGGATACTTAATGACAACAAAAACAATCCGTATCTTTCAATTTACAAATCAAATTCACCATAGAAATTCACGCCATCGGAAAGAGTTACCGAAATGCGATAGTAACCGGTTCCGGAAAGAGGCAAAAGAAGTGTCGTTGTAGAGATCTGATCATAATACGAAGCATAATCTCCAGTTGTAAGATTCTCAATCTCGACTTCAACAGAAACAACTTTATTGGCAGAAAGAAAAATCGTGTTGGCATTACCTACCAAATAACAAGATAATTCGAAAGGATCTCGTTTCGGTACTTTATGGTTCAAAGAAGAATCTTCGTTTGTCTTATGCATAGTGACTGGTGTAATTACTTCTACACAAGTAGTGGATAACATCTTCGCATAAACGGGAAATGATGCGGCTATACACATCATAAATAAAACCAGAAGGTAAACTTTTCGCATACTCGCTTGTATTATTTTTGTTTGTGCAAATGTATACCTATAATCCTCTAAAAACTCAAAAAGGGGCATTTTTGGCGTTACAGATTTCCGCAATTTGGTAGCATCGAGAACTAAATTTTCAACGTTTTACAAATAGATAAAAACTATTGCTAAAGATGATGCATCCATAAGTCACTGATTATCAATACCCCCCCCCTAAAACAATTCAAGCTGTAACGAAATTATGTGAACAATCGGTACAGAGTCTCGTTAGGGCCGGAGTAGCCGTTCAATTTTTCACGAAGGCGATGCTTCTTCACGCGGACATTCTCCTTGGAAATGTCCATCAGGAATGAAATTGTCGAGGTGTCAAAGCCGACTATCAGGTAACAAATAAAGCGGATATCATCATCTTTCAACTTTGGAAAGTCGGATCTGATCTTGGAGACGATGTCATCAAGTTCAGCGTTTATCCTTGCCTCAAACTTTTTCTGGCCTTCCGATCCGCTGGCGATCTCCTCAAACAAGGCTTGGGTTGAGGATATGACATCGTGGTAGGCTTTCTCCTTTATTGATTCAAGTCGATGCGACGATGCGGCATCATAGTACTTTCCTATCTCGTAGAACCGCTTTTGATAAAGGGAAACGTACATATCACGCAATTCTTTGATCTTGTCCCGCTCACGTTCATTGAGTGATTTCAGATCAAAAATATTCTTGTCCCTTTCTTCTTTTTCCTGCTTGGCCCTGTTCATCACCGTTTCCAAAAGCCTCTCGGATTCTTCAACAGCCTGAGTCAGCCTCTCTTTTTCACGGCTCAAAGCGATTTTCCTTTTCATAAAGGCAATATAGAGCGAACCAACTATCATTAGACCCACTATGAGAAATATGATGCTTCTCTGGTTGGCTATGGTTGATTTTTGTTCAGAGACTTCAGCGTTCAGACGATAGTAATCACTTTGTGCCTTGAACACAGATTGAGCCAATTGTTTCTTTACCACATCATTCTGATAGGACAACAGACTCTTCAGCAAAGTCAAGGCTTCTTCATCGTTTTCTTCATATTCTGCTATCCGATATCTGATTTCCATAGTCTCCACACTTTCTTCACTCTCGGATAACTGCGATAGAATATTCTCTGCTGTAACTTTTTCGCCAATCAGAAGGAGAAGATATGCATATTCATAATATGAAGTCAATGTAAGATTGCCGCGATGTTCCGCAACATATTCAAGCAATCTCAGGTCTCTCTTAACTTCCGGTTTCTCTTGTTGCAGATCATTGCAGACCTGATCCTCCATAGCATAGAATGCGAGCTTGGATGTTGAGTCTAATCCTGAATAAACGGAGGAATATAGACTATCCGCCAAATCGAACTGTTCGTTATTATGATAGGCTTGCGCAATTTTATAGCGAGACAAGGCAAGATTCTTGTCCCCCATTTTTTCGAAACAATCGTGCGCAAAAATAGCGTTCCTCAATTCTTCCTCAGTATTGAAAGATGCGCTGTACGCATTTGCGAGGGCTTCATACGCCAATCCTTTATGATAATAGTCATCAGCACTCGATTCCCGCAAAGCCTGTGAATAGAAAATGACAGCATTCGGGTAATCCTTTCTGTTGGCATAAATTCGTCCCAGATAATAGCAGGACAGCATCTTGTCCTGCGGCGAACCTAATCTCTCGTAATATGCAACTGTCGGTTCCAAAATAGACAAGGCCGTCGTGTCAATGTAGTTCTTGTCCAACGCCATCGCAAACAGCAGGGAATAGCGGGCACGAAGCGACTTGGTGTTCAGCGTCAGTGAATCAACTTTCCTCAGAACCCGCAGGGCACTGTCCGGCCTTTCCTGAATGTAGGTCTCGACATCCTGAAGCAAAGACTTGGTCTGCCTGTTGTCGCAGGAGACTAATAAAAATGACATCAAGAGGAATATAATTACGAATCTGTTCATCTGTCAATAGTTACAAGTTACGGACTTTTAGAGGCCTACTAATATTCACCGTAAATTTATAAAGGTTAACGAAATAATCAAAATATTCAAGAATAGGTGTGAACTATTTAACCTTCCAGCCGTTGATGCGGCCGGAAGGTCACGTTGTTACTTCTTTATAGATTTAATAATTTGAATCAAAAGTCCTTCCAGCCGCCGCCGAGAGCCTTGTACAGATTGACCACGGAGAGATTCTCCTTCGTCCTTGCCTCGCTTAACTCCAACTGGGAGGCAAGGTACTTTCTTTGCGCGTCAAGGACATCCATATAACTGATCACACCGTTTATGTACTGGCTGTTGGCCAGCACGACATATTTCTTGGACGCGCGCTCCATCTCCACCTTCACGTCAGTGTTGGAACGGGCGGAACGGAAAGTCACGGTGGCGTCATAGACCTCTCTGAACGCCTGCATAACATCTTTCTCGTACTCCAGTCTTGTCTGCTCGTAGGAGGCCACGGCGGCTTTGAGGGCGGAACGTCGTTTGCCGAACTCGAAGACCGGTGAAGCCAGTGTGGCTCCGGTGAACCAGAACGGGGACTTCAGGAAATCCTTAAGGGCGTTGTTCTCCTCTCCGGCTCCAAGATTGATGGTAAAGGACGGGAACCTTTCGGCCATCGCCACGCCCACGCGAGCCTCCGCCGCCCTGAGAGCGTTCTCGGACTGCATAAGGTCAGGCCTGCGCCTGAGGATGTCAGACAGAACTCCGGACGGAACAACGGTCTTTGACATTTCCGATAAGGACAAACCTCGCTCCACATCCTTCGGATACGATCCGGTAATAAAACACAACTCACTCTCTTTCAATGCGATTTGTTTCTGAAGATCCGGCACCAAAGCCTCGGTGGAAGCCAATTCCACAAGAGCCTGCTGGTAAGGGATCTCAGATGTCAGTCCTCCTTCCGCACGGAGTTTGGCCTGATTCACGGACTTCTGCCTTGTGACCAAAGTGTTGGTGACTATCTCAAGTTTCTTGTCCAAGCCCACCAGTTCATAGTAGGCGGAGGCCACACTGGCGATGACGCTCGTCCTCACCGCTTTCTGAGCCTCGACAGTGCCGAGATAACCGGCCAGTTTCTCTTTCTTGGACCATTTCAGTCTTCCCCAGAAATCCACCTCCCACTGAAGCGAGGCCTTGACTCCGAATTCAGGAGAGTCCGGTTTCGGATCCGTCCCCCCGTAATTGCTGTGATCATTCTGCGCATAGCCTTTCACCGAGACGGAAGGCAGCTGGGCGGATCTTTGCACACGGTACCTGTACTCCATCTCCTTCAGACGCTCCGCAGCGATGAGGATGTCTTTGTTATATTCCAAAGCCGCGTCTATAAGCTTCTGCAATTCAGGAGACTCATACACTTCCCGCCAGTCAAGGTCAGCGATGCTCCTGTCGCTCGAATCCTCGAAATAGGCTTTCGGCATCTCTCCGAGGTCCGGCTTATCGCAATACCTCGATGTGGAGCAGGAATCTAAAGTCAGGGAAGACACGGCCATGACTGCGACGACCGACAAGGCCTTTCCCGCCTTACGGAGTTTTGGTCTCCACTTCGAGATCCTTGATCTCAACTTGTAGATCAGCACGAAGAAGAACGGAACAAAGACGATTCCGACGGTTATGCCGGTGATCATCCCGAAGAACACTCCGATGCCGATGTTCCTGCGGCTCTCGGATCCCGGGCCACTGGCGAACACGAGAGGCAGCATGCCAAGGATAAATGCCAAGGATGTCATCACGATTGGTCTGAACCTCAGTTTTGCGGCGGTGACCGCAGCCTCTTCCAGATCCTTTCCGGCCTCAACCTCTTCTTTGGCGAACTCTACGATCAAGATCGCGTTCTTGGCCACAAGGCCGACGAGCATCACGAGACCTATCTGGAAATAGATGTTGCTCTCCATTCCAAGCACAGCCACACCGAGATACGCTCCGGCTATCGCGATCGGAAGCGAAAGGATGACGGCCACAGGAATGGACCAGCTCTCGTACTGGGCAGCGAGGAAGAGGAACACGAACAGCAACGCCAGCGCAAGCACGAGTCCAGTCTGCCCGCTCTCCTTCTTCTCCTGATAGGACATTCCGCTCCACTCCACTCCGATGTTGTCCGGCAGATGCTCCTCGGCGATCTCCTCAAGTATGGCAAGGGCCTCGCCGGAACTGGTTCCGTTGGCGGCCTCTCCGCTGATCGTGGACGAATTGTACATGTTGAACCTCTTGATCGTACCCGGCCCTGTCGTGAAATGCGTGGTACCCAGAGCATTGACAGGGATCATCGTGCCTCCCGAACTCTTCATGAAGAAGAGGTTCAGATTGTCGGAGTGGGCGCGGTACGGGGCGTCGGCCTGGATGTAGACACGGTATATTCGGTTGTACATGTTGAAGTCGTTGACATAGATCGCACCGGTGAACGCTTTCAGGGTCGCGAAGACATCGGCCATCGACAGCCCCAGAAGCTGGATCTTGTCACGATCCGCATCGAAATACAACTGAGGGATGTCCTTTTGCATTCCGGAGGACAATCCGGTGAACTCTTTCCTCTTCTTCGCATAATGAAGAAGCGTGTCCGAGGCGTTCTGGAGATCCTGATAGGTCGCGTCCCCCCTTGCCTCAAGCACCATCGAGAATCCGCCCGAAGTACCGAGTCCAGGGATAACGGCAGGTGTGCTGATGTACACCTTGCTCTCCGGATAGCGTGACAAGGAGTCTCTCACCATCGCTATCGTCTTGGACATATTAGTGACCTTGCGTTCTTTCCATGGTTTCAGGATCACCGTCAAGGTGCTGCTGGACTGCGCGGTGCCTATCCGGGGACTGGAGCCGGTGACATTGAGGACATATTCAACATCGCGCTGCCGGAGCAGAAAATCCATCGCGCGGTCCGTCACCTCTCTGGTCCGCTCAAGCGTGGCACCCGTCGGAAGCTCCAGCTCCACAGTGAAATAGCCCTGATCCTCCTTGGGGATGAAACTCTGCGGAACGAGGCGACCGAGTATGAATATTCCCACAATCGCGACGCCGAAGACAGCGAACATCCTCTTCGAATTGTGCAGCGCGAAACGGACCATCCTCGCATAGAGCGAGGTTCCTTGCTCAAGCCACTGGTTTATCTTTCTGAACACGAAGTTCTTAGGCTTGTCATCATCGTGCGGCTTCAGGAATTTGGAACACATCACAGGGCTTAAGGTCAGCGCCACAATGGTGGAGATTATCACGGAAACAGCGATCGTGACCGTAAACTGCCTGAACAATTGGCCCGTAATTCCGGAAAGGAAACTTACCGGAACAAAAACGGCGCAGAGCACAAGCGACATCGCCACAAGGGCGCTTCCTATCTCCCCCATCGCCTTTTTTGTAGCCTCGTACGGGGACAGATGTTCGGTTGACATGATCCTGTCCACATTCTCCACGACCACGATAGCATCATCCACAACGATTCCGATGGCCAGTATGAGGCCAAGCAATGTCATCATGTTCAGAGAGAAGCCGAAGATCAGCATCACTCCGAAGGTGCCGATCAGGGAGATCGGCACTGCTATTGCCGGGACGAGCGTGGCCCTGACATTCTGAAGGGAGAGGAACACCACGAGGATGACAAGGATCAAGGCTTCGAACAAGGTTCTGTAAACGTGATGGATGGACTCCGAGATGTAGGTGGTCATGTCGAACGGAATGTCGTAGGACATGCCGTCAGGGAAGCCCTTGCTGATCTCGGCCATCTCCGCCTTGACATTGTCGGCGACCTCCACGGCGTTAGCTCCGGGAAGCATAAAGACGTTCATCACTGCGGCGTTGCGGGCGTTGATGCCGCTCTCGGTGTTGTACGACTGGGCCTCAAGCGAGATCCGAGCCACATCCCTGAGGCGGATGATTGATCCGTCCTCGCCCGTTCTGACCACAATGTTCTCGAACTGCTCGACCGATGAGAGACGGCCCGGAGCCGTGATCGGGATGGTGACATCCACATCCGTGATCGGCTGCTGCCCGAGCACTCCGGCCGCGGCCTCACGGTTCTGATCCTTCAGAGCGTTCTGCAGATCCTTGACCGTTATCCCGAGGCTGGCCATCTTGTCCGGCTGCACCCAGATCTGCATCGCATAGTAGCGGCTTCCCACGTTCGAGACAACTCCCACGCCAGGAACACGCCTCAAGCGGTCCTGAATATTCAAGGTTGTGTAGTTGCTGAGATAGACCTCGTCGAATTTCGGGTCATCCGACATCACGGTGATCGTCATCAGCTTGCTTGAGGACTCCTTCTCCACCGAGATTCCGTTCTGCACGACTTCGGCAGGAAGTCTGGACTCGGCCAGCTTGACCCTGTTCTGAACCTCCACGGCGGCAAGATCCGGATCAGTGGAGATGTCGAATGTCAATGTCGCCGAATAGCCTCCGTTGTTGGAGTTGCTTGACTCCATGTAGAGCATCCCCGGTGTTCCGTTGAGCGACTGCTCGATAGGTGTCGCCACGGCCTGCGACACGGTCTGCGAGTTGGCGCCCGGATAGGATGTCGAGACGCGCACGACCGGAGGGACAATCTTCGGGTACTGGTCAACCGGCAGCATGGTCAGTCCTATGAGCCCGACAAGTACGATTATTATGGATATGACAGTCGAGAATACGGGCCTGTCTATAAAGAAATCGGATTTCATAAGTTCGTGTCTATTAACATATTCCTTAAGAGCGAACCGCCTCCACCTTCATTCCGTGGCTCAGCTTGTGCTCCCCTTCCACCACAATGACCTCTCCGGGATTGAGGCCACGCTCCACGACAGTCGTGTTCTCCACTTCAGGTCCAGTCTGGATGAAACGCTTCTCCACGATGCCGTCATGTTTCAACACGAATATGAACGAGCCGCTCTTTTCGATGATGATGGCCTTGGTCGGCACCGCCACAGCGTTCTCCCTCACGTCCAAAAGGACTTTCACGTTGGTGAACTGACCCGGCAGGAGTTCACGGTCAGGGTTAGGCATCTCGGCGCGTACCGAGAACGTCCCTGATTTGGCGTCCACAAGAGGATCGGCGAAATCCACCAGCCCTTTGTACTTATAGACGGATTTGTCAGCCATAGTGATGGTCACATACGGATCCCAGTGCCTGCTGGTGTCCTTCTGGCCGAGGTTCACATTTCTGGCCTTTGATTTCTGGTAGTCAAGATCAGTCATCTTGAACTCCACAAGCACCGTGTCGCTCTTGACCACATTTGCGAGGAAGGACTGCGATCCCGGCCCTACAAGAGTGCCTATGTCCACATGCCTCTCGCTGATGTAACCACTAATAGGAGAGCGCACCGTGGTGTAGCTCAACGCCAGACGGGCTTCCGTCAGATTCGCCTCGCTGACCTGCACGTCTGCCTTGGCGCTCTCATAGGCGGCGACAGCGTTGTCCAGATCAAGCTGGCTGGAAGCCTTCTGCTCGAACAAAGGCCTGATCCTCGCCAGATCCCTCTCTGCCTTAAGGGCCATCGCCTTGTTTTTAGTCACCAGTGCCTCTGCCCTGTCCACCTGAGCTTTGTACTGTTTCGGATCAATGATGAAAAGTATCTGGTCTTTCTTAACGTATGTTCCTTCCTCAAACATCATCTTCTCAAGATAACCTTCGACCCTCGCCCGCACCTCCACGAACTGCTGGGTGCGGATCCTTCCCGGAAACTCCCCGTAGATCTCCACATTCCTTGTCCTGACCGTGTCAACGCTGACAACAGGAAGATCCTCCAAATGATGCTTTGGCCGGAGAACAACGATGACAACAGCCGTGGCGACAACAGCCACAGCGACCGCGCCAATAATGGCTCTTTTGTTAAGCTTGCTCATAGCGATCTTTTTTTGCGAACCAGGCTGCCCTGATCCCGTGTATTGAGGCATCGCCTCATCAAAGACCGTTCCAAATTAAATAAAGGCCCGCAGTGTGTTCTTTTTCAGAATTGTACATAACCACTTTTAAAGATTGGATTTCAACCGACAATCACGGCGGGCACCCTCTTTCCTGTTTTCCGCAATGGGACACCCATTTCAGCAATTAGCTGAGATGATATTGAGAAGTTCAGTGACTTCGGGTTCCTCTTTGGTATGAAGCAGTACTGACATCTGCTTGTTGTTGTATGGATTTACGTAGTCGATCTGGTAGATTTTCTCCGCGAGGAAGCGTGCCCGGTCCAGTGTGATGTATGATTCGGCGGCCTTCAGGATACGTTCCAACTCAAGCATGATCGTGTAGGCGACGAAGCAGATACAGACGTGTGCCTCGATTCTGTTAAAGAGCCGGTGATACATCGGTCTTATGTCCAGGTCAGTCTTGCAGAAGCGGAAGGCCCGCTCAATCATAAAGAGGTAACCGTACTCTTCTATGACGCGGGCATCTGACAAGGTGCTATTGGTTGTGTAACCCTTCAAGCCATCCAGGCGGGCATCCTTCTCAACCTTGGCATAGTCAATCTTGATGAATGCATCACCTTCCATGGCCAGGAACCGGTTATATCCACGGTTATTCAGCTTGTCTTTCGTGAGTTTGTCGGTTTTAAATCGCTTTTCTAGCCTCTTGAGGCCTCTTTCGCGATCTGCAGCATTCTTCTTTGCCCGTGAGTCACTCATGGTTACTACCATTCGTCTGGATGCCGTTAGTGGGATGCTGGAACTTTGCCCGTTGCTCAGGCCAAGGGAGGCTACCTTGTCCTTGAACTGCTCGCTTTGCGAACGTATCCTTGCGCCGAGAATGTACTCGTATCCGTCCTTCTCCAGGTCGCGTATGTTCTCCTTGCTAAGTAGACCCGCATCCGCCACAACAATAGGTTTCGGAAACTCGAACCGCTTCTGTAATTTCTTGATAATTGGGATCATCGTATGGCCTTCGTAAGTGTTCCCCTCATGGATTTCATACCCTATGGGATTCCCTCCGGGACCAACCAACAAGCCAAGAACAACCTGCGGATTGGCGTTCTTTCCGTCCTTAGACCAGCCTGGAATGCGGGCGTCGTCCTCGCGGGACTCGAAGTACATCGTAGTCGTATCGTAAAAGACTATGGCCACGCTGCCCCCCAACACTTTCTTTGTCTGATTGTACGTGACCTGCTCTATATCGTGTTTGACATCGTAGTTACCTTTGTGCTTGCTCCCATGCCTCCAGCAGAGTTCGTCAAGATAGCGATAGATCTTATCCTCGTCGTAGTACTTGTTCATGAAGTACGCCATGTAACGGAGCGTCTTCAGTTTGCTTCCCGGGTGATACAGGCGTGTAACCACAAGGCTCTTAAAAATCTCGTCATCGGAAGTCCTAACCGCACCGAAGCCAATCTTATCGAAAAGGCGGCCGTAAATGAGGTCCGGGCCTACCAGGCGAAGCTGGTTCTGGCCTATACCGGCAAAAACGGCATCATATGCCGCAGCATCATCTTGGATGAACAACTCCTCTCCGAACTCCTGTTCGTCAGCCCATTGGCGGGCTTTGCGCTCAAGAGAAATCAAGGTGGCTTCGTCTCGGCTACTGCCAAAGGACTTCTGTACGCGGTATTTGCCGCTGACCTTGGCAACGACTTGGATGGAGATGGTTCCGCTCTTATTTTGCTTCCGCCGGACAAACATACTACGAAGGTAGCCATTTGTCGCGGGACACCCAAATTTGATTCTTTATCAGCCTCTCACGCAGCTGTAGGGCCGATTTTCTGAAAAGTCACGAAAAAGTGCGGAAAACAGGTTAAAGATTGGATTTCAACCGACAATCACGGCGGGCACCCTCTTTCTTACAAAACACCTTCAGCCGATGTGCCACTGAAGCCCACTCCAGCAGCACATCGGCTGAAAAACTATTGCTCTAAGCTTAGACTTTTTCAGCCATATCGTGTCCTCACCCACTTCTGTGGCACAGTAACGTGAAGGCGTTTTGTAATCGGGAAAGGTTTACGGCTCCGACGGGACGGAGTTTTAGCGGCAATATTCGCAGTCCTTTTAGAGATGGTCTGGTCTACAAACGCTCGTGGCACCCAAAACGCTGATTATCAAGGAGGAAAACGGAATACGTGGTACTCCAAAACGGCACCAGATGATCGGTCTTATTCCTCATTTTCAACTGGTTAAGTGCCACACGCAATCCTCATCATCAGAACTGGAAGTAGATGAACGACTGTAGGTCGGCGGTGATGAACTGGCAGATGATGAAGACGGCGAGGACGCAGGCGAGGGCCATCAGAGGGAGAGGCATCGAGGCGAACCAGATGCGGTAGCGGCGCTTGAAGTTCTCGGGGAGCCAATGGATGATCATTCCGATGACGAAGACGAGAATCACTCCGAGGTGCTGCTGAACCATCTGCGGGATAAGGGACAAATCCCAGTCTCCGCCGATGCGCTCGACCATATTCTTTGCTGTGCTCCACGCTTTCTCGTTCGCCTCCGCAGGGTTCAGGTTGGAGCCGCTTCGGAAGAAAAGGCGGGTAAAAGTAATGAATATGAACGTCATAGCGACCGCCCAACCAGTCTCAAGCCACGAGAAGGCTGCCTTGAAGCGGCACAGATGGTAGAGCATCCGCACGGCCGCGCCTATGAATATGATCAACGTCCAGACGAAGAACATATTGAACACCGAAGCCGGCACAGTGATTTTAAGAATATAAAAGGCCACGCAGACGAGACCTATGACGAGCGTCCTGACATAGACATTGCAGCTCTTCCAGAACCTGTAGATCAGCATTCCTAGGCCGTTCAGACCGCCCCAGATCATAAAGTTCCAGCTGGCTCCGTGCCACAGGCCGCCAAGGAGCATCGTGTCCATCCTGTTGATGTCCGAGATGAGTTCCTTGCGGTATTTCTGGCAGAAAGTGATCAGAAGTGCCAGCACTGCCGCAATGACCAGAACCACTCCGAAAACCCACCAGTTCTTGGCCAAAGCCGAAGCCAGGAAAGCGATTCCGAGGATGATCGCATACGAGCCGAATGTGCCATTGCGGTTGCCTCCAAGCGGGATGTAAAGATAGTCCTGAAGCCATTTGGAAAGGGAAATATGCCACCGCTTCCAGAACTCTCCGGCGTTGCGGGCCTTGTACGGAGAATTGAAGTTCTTCGGCAGATAGAAACCCATCAGCATAGCGACACCGGTGGCGATGTCAGTGTACCCGGAGAAGTCGGCATAGACCTGAAGCGAGTAGCCGAAGAGAGCCGTAAGGTTCTCGAAACCGGTGTAAAGCAAAGGGTTCTCGAAAACCCTGTCGCAGAAATTCACAGCCAGATAGTCACTGAGGATCAACTTCTTGGCAAGTCCGTTCAGAATCCAGAAAATCGCGATACCGAACTGTCTGCGGCCAAGGAAGAACGGTTTGTGAAGCTGAGGGAAAAACTCTTTGGCGCGCACGATCGGGCCGGCCACAAGCTGAGGAAAGAAACTCAAGTAGAAGCCGAAATCCCAGAAGTTCTTGATCGGGCCGATTGTCCTGCGTGAAACATCAACCACATAGCTGATCGCCTGGAAGATGAAGAACGAGATTCCGACCGGAAGGAAGATCGAGTCAACGCTGAACGCCTGAGAGCCTGTCAGTTGGTTACCCACAACCGCAAACCAGTCTCTCACAATGAATTCCGTTCCGAAAAGATTGTTCACGACATCGGTCAGGAAGTAGGCGTACTTGTAGTAGCAAAGCAGCGACAGATCCACGACAACGCTCAGAACCACAATGGCTTTCCGGCCAAAGTTTCCTTTCACACCGGACAGAGCGAAACCTGCCAGATAGTTATAGACAATCACGAACCCAAACAGAATCAGGAACAGTCCGCTCGTCTTGTAGTAGAAAAACAGGCTGACAAAGAACAGGAAGGCATTCCGAAGCACGACCTTGTTCTTGAAAACGCACAGAAAGGCCAGCACGATGGCGAAGAACGCCCAGAAATAGAACTGGGTGAACAACAACGGGTGAGCCTGATCAAAAGAGAACAGGTTCTTGAAAAAGTCAGCGGCAACGTCCCAAAATCCCATCACTTACCTTTCTTTAAATGTTCCACATACTTATCCATCAACGCGTTGAACAGTAGGTCTCCCACCAGTTCATAACCCTTTTCCGTAAAATGAATCTTGTCCCTCTTGGCGAGGCCGGCCTCTTCCCATTTCCTCATCGAACCGAGTCCCCCCATAATGTCAAACAGATCCCAAACGCCTGCGTCACAATCCTTTCCGAGCCTCAAAAAGCTTTGCTCAGCCAACTTGCCGTTAGAATTCACGACATAGCCTTTACGGCGTATCCTCCTGAAACTGTCGTTGTTGGAGACGAACAGCAGAGCGCAGTCGGGATTCACCGAACGAATCTGCGACACAAGCACCTTATAACGCGCGACAAAATCATCCACAGAAAAATTCGCGGCGGTCGCGTCATTGATCCCGACGGCTAAAATCACCAGATCCGGATTCACCAGCCTCAAATCATTCATCAGATCCGGGCACTTTGAATATGACCCGAGCGAAGCCCCGTTCACGCCGATTCCCGTCACGGAAATGCCAGGGAAAGGGTTGTCCAGGAATATTCCCGTCAAGGTGAACTCGCCTTGTCCCTTGGTCGCGATCTTGACGGAGTCCGCAAACGCGGGAAGGCCGAAAGACCAGCAGGAATCCGCCCGGCACCCTTGCAGCGTGTCACCCTTAGCCAAAACCACCACCGGAACTCTCTCTCCTGCTGATGAATATCCAAGGACCTTCACTTCGTTGAACCGAAACGTCGGATCCTGCGGTTTCGGATCCCTGGCCACAGTGGTGACCATCACCGAAGCCTTGTCATCCGACGCGCTCAAGGCTATTCCAGTAAGTCCAAGCCTATGATCCGGCTCCCGCTGGACATTCTTCGTCACCTTCCAGGACCCTTCGTAACTTGTCGTGAAACTGCTTGGATTGTTCGTGTGGGCGGCGGAGAACGGGAAAACCAGTCCCCTGCCCCCGTCCAAAGCCGTTCTCAAAGACAGAAGGTCGTTCCTCAACTGCCGCGTCAAAGTCCCGGCCTGCACGTGAGACCCCCCGATGTGCATAATCCTAAGGTTGCCTTTACCCAGAAAAAGCACGGAATCCATCTTCTTGAAAAGCCTCTCAAAGGCCGAACTATCCCTCTGAAACCCAATCCGGTTCTTCTCGAAACGCGCGAAATCATATTCAGGAACCGCCTTCCGCAGCGACTGCCCCCCAAGGGTCGCCGGAAGCAGCAAAAAGAGCAATGAATATGTCAGGAAACGTCTCATAACTCTGTCTTTGTCAAGGTGTCAGGCACGGCGGGACGAGGATTGAGACTGTCCCGCAGGTCGCGCAGATATATTCCCACAGCCTCGTCTGAAAGTTCCTGGCGGAGCTTGTAGAAGTCGTGGTAAAGAATGAAGGACTTGGCGAGCGCGTTTCCGATCTCAAGCGCTCCTTTGTGTGTGAAATGAATATGATCGGGGCCGGCCAGAGCGGGATTGTGGCTCACCCATTTCCTCATCGAGCCCGGGCCTCCCATCACGTTGAACGTGTCCCAGTAGGCCACGCCGTTCTTCAGACAGTTAACCTTCAAGGAATCATTAAGTTGCGGCAGGAGCGGCCAAGTTATCAGATTCCCGTCCACGCTCTTGCACATGTCCGCCGGGCCGATGAACATCAGCTGGGCCTGCGGAGCGACCTCCTTGAAGTAGTCGAACTGCATCACGATCTTCCTCACGTAAGAGGAAATGGCTTTCTTCGAGGCCATTCCAGGCATCGCGTTTCCGCCGAACTGTAAGATTATCAGCCGAGTATCTGTTTTGTCGAAACTCTCTTTCATCACCTGACGGTTGATGGACGAGAATATGAATCCGGCGCATCCACGCAAGGCGACATTGTCAACGGTCACGCCTCCTTTTCCGTCCAGCATTATTCCATAGATCTCAGCGTTGCCGGAAAAGCTGATCGTGCCTTTCTCCACATCGCAAGGCAATTCCCAAGTGACCATCGAGACTTCAGCCTTGGCCGAATCTATGACGGTTTTCCTTACCGGCAACGTGTCGCATTTCAGGGCCATCTCAAAGCCTGCGGAATTCTGCCCCAGAAGCACGGAAACCTTTGAGATCGACTTGACCAACTCTTGGGAATATCTGTTCTTGGTTCTTGTGAAAGTGAACGTTCCGTTGCCGGAAACGTCAGTGAACTGTGTCAGAGGCCCGTAGCGCTTGTGCGAGGCCTTCCTTGTCAGCGAGTCCCCCACCATAGCGTAGCGGGTCAGGCTTCCGGAAGCGTTCTGCGAGAGCGACACGGTCGGAATCCGTTGGATCATCGGCACCATTCCCGGCCCGGATCCCCCGAAGCGTTCCTGAAGATCCTGTCTCAGCACAGCCGAGATCCTGTCCATTTCCAATTGGGAATCACCATAGTGCAGAATCCTGACGGTGCGGCCGGAATCTGCCGCCGCGGCCATCTCCACGAACAGCGAGTCGAAGAACGTGTAGTCATCCTCCGGCAGGCAGATGCGGTTTGGATTAGAGGTGATGTAGTCATAGTAGTAGCGAAGGGTATCTGTCGAGCCTTCGACCATCTCGTAGCTTTTCTGCACGGCCAGAAGCACGGAATCCACATTCACGTCCACCGTGCTGTCCTGAAGGTCGGCAAGATAGCCCTGGTAGGACGGGAACCTCAACTTCAAATCTCCAACCTGAACGCCTTTCGACGGATATACGAACCAGATCGCGGAAAGGATCAGGAAAACGGAAAGAAAAAACAAAAGTACTTTATATTGCTTCATAATGACTATCTGTAAATCACCAGTTTACGTCCCTCTCGAATCATATCGCTCCTTAGGTTGTTCCATCTCTTCAGGTCAGAGACCTTGACCCGGTATCTTGCCGCGATTCCTCCCAGCGTGTCGCCCCGACGGATAGTGTAGGTAATCCTGTCGATGTTCGCCGCCTGCCTCTTCCGCAGCGAGTCCAGCCGGGCCTTCCTAAGCGCCGCCTGCTCCTGCAGGAACGCCAGCCTCTCCGCCTTCCTCTTGGCCGCCAGCGACCCTATCCGCTCAAACGCGGCCGGAATATTTTCTGAATATTCCTCCTCAGCATTTCGTAAACTCCTAAGAATCGGAGCGTTGGCAAACGCCGTGGAATCCATCGCGGCCAGCGCCGTCGGACTTGTGGCATAAGCCACTATCGACATATTCCAGTCGCCATATTCATTGAAAAGCTCCTGCAGCCGGTTAAGGGCTATTTCGGAGGAAATCCGTTCGTCAAACCGAATGTCCGTGGAATCGGAAATCGTACAAGATTGACCGGAAGCCGTCAAAAGGGAGCCCTGACTTGGAGCCGTGGAAGACAAGTGCCCCATTCCCCGTATAGCATCCAGCGCCGTGAGCGACCATATTCCTTCCCGCCCGTCGTCACCCCTTTGGTCCGCAAGCGCCAATGGCAGGAACAGGACCCGCTCCGGCATATTCCTGAGCCTCAATTCCGTACGCAGCGAGTCGATAAACTCAAGCGTGGCGCACCACCCCCGCAGCCCGCTCCCCGCAAGCAGCGCCAGACTTATGAATATGCATCTGAAAAAACCTCTCATCTGACCGTCTTTCTCTCAACATCCGTTACCAGGCATCCGCCCGAAACGAATAAAGTCCAAAGATACGAATTTTTCGTGCGTAAAAGGTCTTCTCCTACGCACGAAAGTATCATTTCCCTTCCTCTTGTGAGCCAAAAGCCGTCTCGCGCTCACGAGAGCATCGCTTTCCTCTCCTTCGTGAGCGAAAAAACTGTTCTGCTCACGAAAGCACCTTCTCCTACCCTCTCGTGAGCGAGATGCCCTTCCCCACGCACGAAATGCTCTTGGCCACCTGACACTAAATCAGTTACAGCTTGGCGATCGCGGTGACGAGCTGGTCGCCGAGACCGATGGTGTAGCCCTCGGTTGTGAAGAAGACTCGGTTGAAGGTGTCGGCCAGAAGGAAGCACCGAGGATCATCACCCGTCTTTCAAAACTGAGCTACGGGATGTACCTGATGCATATCTTCTGGCTGCACCAATGGTCAGTGGTGTCCATCCAGACTCTCCAGCTGCACACAGCGGTGGCGATTCCGTTCATCGCGGTCTGCACATTCGTCTGCTGCGCCCTGACCTCAGAACTCATCTCCAGGCTTCCGGGCAGCAAATGGATCATAGGGGCGTAAAGCTTCGATGCTTCGACAAGCTCAGCAACCACAGAGCCTGCACCCAGCAACAGTTCGTGGAAAATAAATACCTGACTGGCAACTACTTAAATAATCCTGCTCCTCTCATTTGAGGAGCAGGATTTATCAATATATTCATTTACAAATAGTTGCCCTCCACAAAGATATTTCACTTCGCGCGGGTGTACGTCTCTGTCTCGGAGTCTTTGGCTCCGACCTCCAGAAGCTGGAGCTTATCCGATGTCAATGAGACCACATTGCTGCGTATCGGTCTCTTTGAGTGTTTCTTGAATTCCGAGACAACACTTTTGCTGAGGACATTCAGGAAGAATTTCGGGAAGCCGTCCGGTTGCTCCAGAATCTCGGTCTTGACGGATTTCGCGTCATAAGTCTGAGACAGGGTTTTATCGGTAAGAGACCATGTGCCACCGCACGAGATCCTGACTTTAAGTATAAGCGGAGCCTGGGCGTTCTTGTCATCGACATACTTCATTTCCAGAGTCACCACATCCTCAAAGGTGCTGTTTTTCATAAAAGATAGCGTCTCGGATGTCATCATCTCCGAGCCATTCTCGGAACCTTGATGGGTCTGATTCCATTTTCCGGTGATCTCTTGTGCATAGATGCTGACTGACAACGCCAGGCTTATCAGAGCGATAATTATTCTTTTCATGATTCCGCGATTAAACCTAGCAAAATTAGCAATTAACTATAGCAAAAACAATACTGGCATTTAAGGTCGCTTCGATGCTTCGACAGGCTCAGCAACCACAGACTTTGTGACCGTAGGATCATCGACCGGAAGATTAAGGCTCAGCAACAGCAGGGGAGACTGTCTTAAAAGTATAATTACCACCTCCGAGGATTGAAAATTCGTTGT